>Ga0302314_10001361_pt1 | contig 45739 bp, 47 predicted proteins | sample III_Palsa_N2_3_FD_200533 | JGI IMG/M metagenome (GOLD analysis project Ga0302314, IMG submission 200533) | Peat permafrost microbial communities from Stordalen Mire near Abisko, Sweden - III_Palsa_N2_3 | ecosystem: Environmental > Terrestrial > Soil > Palsa > Peat permafrost | place: Sweden...
CCGGCGCCCTCGCCGGCCCGGCGGGCGGCGACGCCGATCTGGCCCATGGCCTCCTCGAAGGCCGCGGTCTGGCCGACCTCGACGATCGCCGATCGGCCCTCGGCGATGGCCTCGGCGGCGTCGGCGCCGTCGCCCAGTTCGGTCTGCGAGCCGAGCAGGAAGACGATGCTCGGCTCCTCGTAGCCGGCCACGGTCACCGGCCCCGGATAGACGCCCTGGCTGGGGCTGGCTCCGGCCGCGGCCAGGGCCTTGGCCGCCCGCTCGGAAAGCCAGAGGGGCCGCAGCTGCGGCGCGACAACGCCCAGCAGCACGGCGTGGGCCGTCAGGGCCAGGGCGCCCGACGCCGCCAGCGCCTTGGTCGCCTCACGGCGCAGGAAGAACCAGGCCCCCGCGGCGGCCGCCGCCGCGTAGAGCGCCGCGGCCACGATCGCCCAGCCCATGCCCTCGCCGGCCGCGAGCTTCTGCGACACGAACGGGCCGATGGCGGCGAACGCCAACCCCGCCAACGCCATCAGGCCAAGGCCGGTCCAGCGGCTGATGCGACCGGCTGGCGCGTCGAGCGCGCGGGCGATCAAGAGGACCAGGGCGCCATAGAGCGGCAGGGGATAGTGGATCAGCTTGGTCGGCACGGCCTCGAACACGATCCACGACGGGATGAGCCAGCAAAGCGCGAACCTGACTCCGGGCTCGGCCCGCGCCCGCCAGCCGGCGACGAGGCCGGCCGGCAGCAACAGCGTGGCCGGAAAGATCATCAGCGGGCTCAGCAGGGCGTAGAACCCCGGCGGCTGACCGTGGCTCTCCTCGCCGCGCAGCAGCTTGGGCGCGAGGTCGCCGCCGATCGCCGCCCCCCAGAAACCGCCGTCGCTGGCCACCGTCACCGCCAGGGCCCAGGGTCCGATCAGGGCCGCTACGCCGATCAGCCCCCAGCCCCAGCCGAGCTTCAGCATCCAGCGCGCCCGCCGCGTCCAGATCGCGAGCGAGATCAGGGTCAGACTCACGACCATCGGCCCGATCGGCCCCTTGATCAGGATCGAGACCGCCAGGCCGACCCAAAACAGCGCCTTGACCCCGCGTCCGGCCGGCGGCCCGCCGTTCTCGGCCAGCCAGATGCGCGCCAGCGCCGCCATGGCCAGGGTCACCACCCCGGCCAGGACGCCATCGGTGGCGGCGATCGAGGCCTCGGTGGAAAGCAGGAAGCTGGCTCCGAGCGCCGCGCCGGCGACGAGGCTGCGCCCCGCAGTCAGGAACGCCGCCGCGCCCCAGGCCAGAGCCGCGGCGGCCAGCATCGCACCCAGGAGCGAGGGGATGCGGTAGGCCCAGATCTGGCGCGCCTCGACGCGGCTGACGCTCGCCACCGCCGCGGCCTGGAGCCAATAGACGCCCACCGGCTTCTTGAAGCGCGGCGCCTCCTGGAACTTCGGACTGACGAAGTCGCCGGTCTCCAGCATCTGGGCGGAAGCCTCGGCGAAGCGCGATTCGTCGCGGTCGAGCGGCGGCAGGGCGATCAGCCCCGGCGCCCCCGCCAGGAAGGCGATCGCCGCCGCCAGAACCGGCCCCCGCCAGCCTTGCCCGATTCGCTCGAGCCACGCCTCGATGCTCATGCGCCCAGTTAGCATGCGGAATAAGGATTGAGATATGAGGGCCCGATGAGCGCGCCCGACATCTCTGTGGTCGTCCCGGTCTACAACGAAGAGGGCGCCGCGCCGGCCCTGGCGCGCGAGATTGCCGCCGCCTTCGTCGGGGCCAACGCCGAGATCGTCTTCGTCGACGACGCCAGCCGCGACGCCACCCGCGCCGCCCTGACCGCGCTCGCGGCCGAGATCCCGGCCCTGCGTCTCGTCACCCACGCCCGGAACGCCGGCCAGAGCCGGGCCATCCGCACCGGCGTGCTCGCCGCCCGCGCTCCGATCGTGGTCATGCTCGACGGCGACGGCCAGAACGATCCGGCCGACGCCCCGGCCTTGGCCGCGGCCCTCGCCGCCGGCCCGCCGCGCCTCGGCCTGGTCGGCGGCGAGCGCCAGAAGCGCCAGGATACGGCGGCCAAGCGCTGGGCCTCCAAGATCGCCAACGGCGTGCGCCGCCGCCTGCTCGACGACGGCGCCGCCGACACCGGCTGCGGCCTCAAGGCTTTCCGCCGCGAGGCCTTCCTGGCGCTGCCCTACTTCGATCATATGCACCGCTACCTGCCGGCGCTGATGCAGCGCGAAGGCTGGGAGGTGGCGTTCCGCCCGGTGAGCCACCGTCCGCGCACCACCGGCGCCTCGAAATACACCAACCTCGGTCGCCTGGCGGCGGCGGCGTCGGATCTCTTCGGGGTGATGTGGCTGCGTTCGCGGGCCCGGGACCCGGGCGCGATCGGCGAGGGCTGAACGGTGTCCGACTTCACCGAGGCGCTGGAGGCGCGCGATCTGGCGGCGCTGCGCCGCATCCCGAAAGCCGAACGCCACATCCACGCTGTCGGCGGCGGCGACCGCGCCTTCCTGCGCGAGCGCACCGGAGTCGACATCGCGCCGGTGGAGGGTGTGCTTTCGTCACTGGCGGAGATGGACGCCCGCTCAGCAGAAATGCTCGGCCCGATCTTCGCGGGCGCCGCCGGCCGCGCCCTCGCCGTCGAGGCGACCTTCGTCCAGGCGCGCAGGGATGGCGTGACGCGGATCGAATTCGGCGTCGACGCCTGGGATATCACCCACCACGGCGGATCGGCCGACTCCTTGTGGGCGGCGCTGCAGGCGGCCCATCGGGCCGGGGCGCCGGACATCGACTGGATCCCGCAGCTCGGCATCTCTCGGCACTGCCCGGCCTGGGCGATCGAGCGCTGGATGGCGCCGATCCTCGAACTGGGCGTCTTCGAGACGTTCGATCTTTCCGGCGTCGAAGACGCGCAGCCGATCGAGGTCTTCGTGCCAATCTACCGCCGCGCCAAGGCCGCCGGCCTGAAGCTCAAGGCCCACGTCGGCGAATATGGCACGGCCGATGACGTCTGGCGGGCGGTCGAGCTGCTGGAGCTGGACGAAGTCCAGCACGGGATCGCCGCCAGCGCCTCGACTCCGGTCATGCGCGCCCTCGCCGGCGCCGGCGTCCGGCTCAACATCTGCCCGACCTCGAACCTCAAGCTCGGCCGGGTCGAAAGTCTGGCCGCCCACCCCATCCGCGCCCTGTTCGACGCCGGCGTGCGGGTGAGCGTCAACACCGATGACCCGCTGATCTTCGGCTGCACCCTCTCCGAAGAGTTCCTGGCGCTCTGCGAAGCCGGGGTGATGACGGCGGCGGAGCTCGATGCGATTCGCCTGGAGGCGTTCAACTAGAACAATGCGCCTCCCTCCTCTTGATGGGGAGCAACCATGTCAGGGTGCCGCTCCCATGGCTGGCCTCTGGCGAGGACGAGGTTGGCGGCTTCGATGAGGCGTCGCATGACAGCCACGTTGACGATCATGGCGGGCTTGCCTCGGGCGCTGAGAGTTTGGGCGAAGGCCTTGAGGGACGGATCGCTGCGCTTGGCGGCGAGCGCGGCCAGATAGACCAGGCGGCGCGGTCGTCTGCGACCGCCGCCGATGAAGCGGTGGCCCTTGAGCTGGCCGGAGTCGCGATCGTAGGGTGCGACGCCCAGGAGGGCGGCGGCCTGGCCACGCTTCATCCGGCCGAGTTCGGGCATGCGCACGACCAAGCTCATAGCGACGATGGGCCCTACGCCCGGTAGCGACAGCAGGAGCCGATAGCGTGCCTCGAAGTCCGCCTGCCCGTGGATCAGGCCTTGCGCCTCTTTGGCCAGCGCCGCCTTGAGGCTCGCCAACAGCCCGCAGGGGCTCGGGGTGATACGATCCCCCCCAGGCTATGTAGAAACTCATCCCACGCGTGCTTCATGCCAAGCCCTGGCTAAGCGGGTCGACAAATTGGCTTCCGGACTTGCATGAGGCTGGGCGGCGGACCTGCGCCATGCGCTATTGCAGGCTCGACGGCTCACCGCGGTCCTGGGCCAGATCATCCGTTCTTCGTCACCTTCGCGGCCGCCTCGTTTCGTTGGTCGGCCGCCACCTGCTCGAACGCGGCCTGTAGGCGAGCGATGACGCTCTCGCGGCCCTCGGGCAGAGGTGTTTCGAGGTGGATGTGGCGCAGTTCGTCAGCGAAGGCGCTCCAGAGTGGCGGGCCGCCCTCTTCCATCAACTGCTGACGGATCGCCAGCTCCGGCGAGGTCGGCAGATGTCGACGGCCCCAGGCGCCCAGTTGCACCAGCACGGGCGCCAGCTGGATCGCCTTTTCGGTCAGGCTGTAGATCCCCTTCTGCCGGTGGGCGGGATCGTCGCTGCGCGAGAGCAGCCCCGCCTCGAGGAGCCGCTTCAACCGCGCGGCCAGAATGTTGGAGGCGATTCCTTCTTCTGAGCGCGTGAGCAGCTCGCGGAAGCGCCGGCGGTTCCCGAACATGATGTCGCGGATAACGATGAGACTCCAGCGGTCGCCGAGCACCTCGATCGCAAGATTGATGGGGCAGCCGGAGCGTTTTTCGATCATGACCAGTTGCAATATAAAACCAGTCTGGCAAAACTCAATTGGTTGCAGTTCACAATCAGACGGAGGCCCCATGGGCAAGGTGCGCGTAGCGGGTTTTGGAGTGTCCATCGACGGCTTCGGGGCCGGCCCGGACCAAAGCCTGGAGCATCCGCTCGGCAAACGGGGCCAGGAGTTGATGAATTGGTTCTACCCGACCCGGACCTTTCGATCGATGATCGGGGAGGACGGCGGGACTGACGATGGTTTCGCCCGCGCCACAGCAGAAGGCTTCGGCGCCTTCATCCTCGGCCGCAATATGTTCGGGCCGGCCGGCGACGATTGGGGCGGCCCCGACTGGAAGGGCTGGTGGGGCGACAATCCCCCGTTTCACGCACCGACCTTCATCCTCACCCACCATGCCCGGGCGCCCATCGTGATGGAGGGCGGGACGACCTTCCATTTCGTCACCGACGGGATCGAGGCGGCGCTGGCCCAGGCCAAGGCCGCGGCGGGAGACCTGGACGTGAAGATCGGCGGCGGCGCCTCGACGGTTCGCCAGTACCTGCTCGCTGGAGCGATCGACGAGTTGCACCTGGCGTTGTCGCCCGTCGTTCTGGGCCGTGGCGAACCCCTGTTCGCAGGCATTGACCTGCCAGGCCTTGGCTATCGGGTGACGGAGACGGTCCCAACGGAGCTGGCGACCCATCTCGCGCTGACGCGCTGACCGTCGGGAGCAGACCGGGCGCCGGGACCAAAGGCCTGTAGAATCAATCTGTTCTGCGGCGGGCTGGAGAAAAGCCAGTGAGCTTCTTCGAAGGTCCGGACCGCGCTCAGGTCAGTCTTCTTCCGCCGTGCATCGAAGACTACATCGCGCCCGCTGCGCTGGTGCGAGTGGTGGACGCTTTCGTCGACAGCCTCGACCGGAGCGAGCTCGGTTTCGAGCGCACCGTCGCCGCCGCTACCGGCCGTCCCGGCTTCCGGCCGGGCGACATGCTGCGGCTCTACATCTGGGGCTATCTCAACCAGGCGCGCTCCTCGCGCATGCTGGAACGCGCGTGCGTCCGCGACTTGGAGGCGTTCTGGCTGATGCGCCGCCTCGCGCCCGACGACCGCACCACCTCCTCCGTCTTGCTACGCAAGACACCTCCCCCATCAAGGGGGAGGAGGATTCGCCTAGCGGCGGCGCTACGAGATGAGCGTGCAACCCTAGCCGACTCACCCAAGCGGGCCGTAAACATCGCCCATGGGAAAAGCGTTCGCGGCTGCGCCCCTGCTGCTGCTGCCGGCGGTGGCCTACAACGTCCTGGTCATGGCCCTGGGCGGCTTCACCTCGCCGGACGCCGCCGCGCACATCGCCGACCGGCTGTTCGAGCTGCCCACCGCCTCGGGCGGCGTCTGGGAGATCAGCTACGCCGACCTGCTGCTGGCCGGGGCCCTGATCGTGATGTTCGTCGAGCTGATCAAATCGACCCACAGCCGGCGCGTGGCCCTGATCAACCACATTCTCTCGATCACCCTGTTCGTCGCCTGCCTGGCCGAACTCCTGCTGGTCCCGGCCTGCGCCACCTCGACCTTCTTCCTGATCGCCCTGATGGTGCTGCTGGACGTGCTGGCCGGCTTCATCCTCGGCGTCTCCACCCGCGGCCCGGCGGCCGAGACCAAGCCGAAGCGCTGAGCGACATACACGCAAATTGCGATCGTACGACGGGCTTCCAGATTCATTGCGTCATCCCGGCCGAGCGCAGCGAGAGCCGGGACCCAGGGACCGCAGACAGATTGCGAGCCGCCCCTGGGTCCCGCATCTCCAGACGCCTGACGGCGTCCTGCGCGCGGGATGACGCATAGGACGTGATTTTGACAATTTGCAATTATTGACACACACTCCTGGGATCATTCCCTTGGAGCAGCACCCATGTCCGACCCCACCCCCGACGGCCGCCTGCCCAACGGCCGCTTCGGGCCCGGCAACCCCGGCCGCCGGCCAGGGACGCGCAATCGACTGTCGCATGAGATCGTCACGGCGATGATGGAGGATTTCAGGGCCAACCAAGCGGCCGTGTTCGCGACCCTGCGCGACAAGTTTCCGGCCCAATATTTCGCGGTCATGGCCCGGCTCGCGCCCAGCTTTCTGATGCAGGACGAGCAGGAGCTGGCCAGCTATTCGTATGACGAAGCCCAGGTCGTCGTCGCCCAGATCTATCGCGCCATCCACCTCGACCCCGACCCGCGCAAGGCGCTTCTGGCGATCGCAGAGGTCGTCGCCGCCGACCCACCGCTGACCCGAATCCCCGACTACGCCACCGCAGACGCACCGCATGTACGGTGAACTACGGTGGCGCCGAGATCAGGCCCCCAGCGATTCCGGGCTGGCGCGATAGAGATCGACCGAGCCTTGCGTCACCGCCTGAGCCAGGCCCGGCGCCTGGGCCAGGACCTGGTGGGCGAAGACCCGCGCCAGGCCGATCCGCGTCTTGTAGTAGGCCGTGTCGCCCTCGCCGGCGGCGATCTTCTGGGAGGCGATGAGCGCTTGCTGGCCCAGCATCCAGCCGCCGATCACATCGCCCATCAGCTTGAGATAGGGCGTGGCCCCGGCCAGGGCGTCGGGCTGGGCGTGGCCGCGCCGCTCGATCAGCCACCCGGTCGCCGCCTGCGCCGCCGCCAGGCCCGCTTCCAGATGCGTCCCGACGCTGTGCAGCCAGCCATCCTCGGCGCTCTTCAGCGCGGCGGCGGTCGGGACGATGTCGCTGACCAGCTCGCGCACCGCCGCGCCCTTGCCGAGCGCCAGCTTGCGACCCATCAGGTCGATGGCCTGGATGCCGTTGGCGCCCTCGTAGATCGGCAGGATGCGGGCGTCGCGATAGTGCTGGGCGGCGCCGGTCTCCTCGATGAAGCCCATGCCGCCATGCACCTGCAGGCAGGTCGAGGCCGCCTCGACGGCCATGTCGGTCGACCAGGCCTTGGCGATCGGGGTCAGCAGCTCCTCGCGCAGGCGGGCGGCGTCGCGGTCGACGGGGTTGCCGGCCAGGTTGGCGACGTCGGCGGCGACGGCGGTGGTCAGGCAGATGGCCCGCGCCGCCTCGATCTTGGCCTTGGTCAGCATCAGGGCCCGGCGCACGTCCGGGTGGTCGAAGAGACGCGAAGGCTGGGCCCCCGTCCAGGCCGAGCGGCCCTGCAGGCGCTCGAGCGAATAGGCCAGGGCCTGCTGATAGGCCCGTTCGGCCAGGCCGACGCCTTGCACGCCAACCTGCAAACGGGCGGCGTTCATCATCACGAACATGTTGGCGAGGCCGGCGTTGGGCGCGCCGACCATCTCGGCCCGGGCCCCTTCGAAGGCCATGACGCAGGTCGGCGAGGCGTGGATGCCGAGCTTGTGCTCGATGCTCACCGGCCGCACTTCGTTAGCGGCGCCGAGCGATCCGTCTTCACCAACCGCGCGCTTGGAGGTCAGGAACAGGGTCAGGCCGCGCGAGCCGGGCGGGGCGTCGGGCAGGCGCGCCAGCACCATGTGGACGATGTTGTCGGCCGCGTCGTGATCGCCCCAGGTGATGAAGATCTTCTGGCCGGTGAGGCGCCAGCCGCCGGACCCGTCGGGCTCGGCCTTGGTGGCCACGAGTCCGAGGTCCGAACCGGCCTGGGGCTCGGTCAGCTGCATGGTGCCGGTCCACTCGCCGGAGATCATCTTGGGCAGATAGAGCGCCTTCTGGCGGTCCGTCCCGTGCTGGTGGAGAGCCTCGATCGCCGCCAGGGTCAGCATCGGGCAGAGGCCGAAGGCCATGTTGGCCCCCTGGATCATTTCGAAGACGGCGATCTCCAGCGCCTTGGGCAGGCCCTGGCCGCCGAATTCCGGATCGGCGGAGAGACCGTTCCAGCCGCCCTTGGCGAACTCGCGGTAGGCGTCGGCGAAGCCTGGGGCGGCGCGCACCGCGCCGTTCTCGAAGCGGGCTCCGGCGACGTCGCCAGGCCGATTGAGCGGGGCCAGCACGTCAGCGGCCAGCGCCCCCGCGCCCTCGAGCACCGCCGTCACCGTCTCGGCGTCCACCTCCGGAAAGTGCTTGGCGAGGGCGCCGAAGCCCGCGCTCTCCAAGGCGAAGCGGAGATCGCGCACCGGGGCTTTGAAGGTCATCTGGCGGGCTCCTCGCTGGACGGACGGCTATTTAGCCCATATCGCCGCCGGGTCTATTGTCCGCGGCTTCCGAGAGGCCCCGCCATGCGCCTGAGCACGCCCGCGGCCCCCTCCACCGCTTCGCGGTCCTCCTCCCCCGTAAACGGGGGAGGATCTGCTCCGTTGATCTCCCCCTGCGAAGCGGGGGGAGTACCGGCGAAGCCGGGGAGGGGCGCGCGCCTCGCGCTCTTCCTCCTCGCCCTGCCGGCGACGGCGATCGCGGCCTCGAGCAACCCCGCCGACCTGCCGGCCGGCCACTATCGCCTCGACCCGGCTCACACCAGCGTCATCGCCCGCGTCCGCCACCTCGGCGTCTCCAACTATGTGGTCCGTTTCGACAAGGTGGAGGGCGATTTCAACTGGGACCCCGCCCATCCTGAAACCACCAAGCTTCAGGCCAGCGTCGATGTGACCAGCCTCGACGTCGGCGCCGACTACAGCCGCAAGTTCGCCGACGAGTTCCTGAACGCCAGGACCTTCACCCAGGCGACCTTCGTCGCCACCTCTCTGACCCCGTCCGCCGACGGCAAGACCGGAACCCTGAGCGGCGATCTGACCATGATGGGCGTCACCAAGCCGGTGAGCTTCGACGTGACCTTTGTCGGCGTCAGCCACGGCCTGCCGTTCGGGACCCTGGCCGGTTTCTCGGCCACCACCACCATCCGCCGTTCGGACTTCGGCTCGCGCTATGTGCTCGCCTTCGTGGGCGACGAGGTCAGCCTCGACATCGAGGCGGAGTTCGACCGCAAATAGGAATATATCCGCTACCACCAGGGTCTTAAGCGCCGGCGGGACGGCGAAATTGGGAGACGCAGCATGGCGGATGTCCGCCGCTACAACGCCGTGGCCATGAGCCTGCACTGGCTGATCGCCGCCCTGATCCTGACCAACATCGGTCTGGCCTGGTACTTCGGAACCTTGCACGGTTCGGCCAAGGTCCCGCCGGTGCAGATCCATAAGTCGATCGGGATGACCGTGCTGGTTCTCTCGCTCGCCCGCCTCGCCTGGCGCTTCATTTCGCCGCCGCCGCCGCTGCCGGCCTCGATGCCGGCCTGGGAGCGCTGGGCCGCCCACACCGTCCATGCCCTGCTCTACCTGATCATGATCGGTATGCCGCTCACCGGCTGGGCGATGAGCTCGGCGAGCCAGCTGATCCGCGTCTATCCGATCACCTGGTTCGGCCTCTTCCAGATTCCCGCCATCGCCCCGCTTACCACCCTGCCTGCCGTCCAGATGAAAAGCGCCCACCACCTCTACCTGAGCCTGCATGAACTGGGCGCCAAGCTGGCCTATGTGTTGATCGTCGGCCACGTGCTGGCCGCCCTGCGCCACCAGTTCCTCAAGAACGACCAGGTGCTCTGGCGCATGGTTCCAGGGAGATCCGCATGAGAGTCCTCGTCCTCGCCGCCTGCCTCGTCGCCGCGGCCGGATCGGCCCTCGCCGCGCCCCCGCCGTCCTGGGTCGTCGACAAGGCCCATTCGGCGGTGCGCTTCTCGTCCAGCTTCAACGGCGCGGCCTTCACCGGAGCGTTCGCCCGCTGGAACGCGGACATCCGCTTCGACCCGGCCAACCTCGGCGCCTCGCAGGTCACCGCCGTGATCGACGTCGCCTCGGCCGCCACCGGCGACCCCGACCGCGATCAGGGCCTGCCCGGCGACGACTTCCTCGCCGCCGCGAAGTTCCCCCGCGCGACTTACGTGGCGCACGGCTTCAAGGCCCTGGGGCCCGGTCGCTACCTGGCGATCGGCCAGCTCAGCCTGCGCGGGGTGACCAAGCCGCTCAACCTGCCCTTCACCTTGAAGATCGCCGGCGGCAAGGCGACCATGACCGCGTCGCTTCCTCTCGACCGCTTGGCCTTCGGCGTCGGCCAGAACGAATGGCGCAAGACCGACGCGATCCCGGCCGCGGTCACCGTCGCCATCGCCATCAACGCCGACCGGCGCTGACGTGGCCGGCCCCGCCGAGGCCGCCGCGGCGCTCAGCCAGGGCGCGCTGGTCATCCTGCCGACCGAGACGGTCTACGGTCTGGCCGCCGACGCCGCCAACGGCGAGGCCGTGGCGCGGATCTTCGAGGCCAAGGGCCGGCCGCGCTTCAACCCGCTGATCGCCCACGTCGCCGACCTCGCGGCGGCCAAGGAGATCGCCGACTTCGACGAGCGCGCCCTGGCGCTCGGCGGCGGCTTCTGGCCGGGGCCCTTGACCATCGTCGCGCCGTTCAAGAGCGGCGTCAGCGACCTGGCGCGGGCCGGGCTCGACACCGTCGCCGTGCGCGTCCCCGCTCACCCCCTGGCCCGGGCCGTGCTGGCGGCGTTCGGCGGACCGGTCGCCGCGCCCTCGGCCAATCGCTCCGGCCGGCCGAGCCCGACCACCTTCGAAGCCGCCGTCGCCGAGACCGGCGACGCCGCGGCCGTGGCGCTGGACGGCGGACCCTGCGCCGTCGGCCTGGAGTCGACGGTGGTCTCCCTGCTCGACGGCCCGCCGCGCCTGCTGCGTCCGGGCGCGGTCACCCGCAGCCAGATCGAGGCCCTGATCGGACCAGTCGCCGAGGCGGAGGCTGACGCGCGGCGCTCGCCCGGCCGTCTCGCCCGGCACTACGCCCCAGTCGCGCCGCTGCGCCTCGACGCTGCCGAGGCGCGGCCCGGCGAGGCCTTCATCGGCTTCGGCCCGATGGGTCCGGCCGAACTCAGCCTCAGCCCCAACGGCGATCTGGCCGAAGCCGCCGCACGGCTCTTCACCCGCCTGCGCGAGGCCGACGCCCTGGCGCCGGCGGCGATCGCCGTGGCGCCTGTGCCCGAGGAGGGTCTCGGCGAGGCGATCAACGACCGCCTGAGGCGCGCCGCGGGGATGGTCGGATGAGCGCTGCGACGCCCGCCTTTCTGGATCGGCTGAAAGCCGCGCTCGGCGAGGGCGGCTGGAGCGACGATCCGGATCGCCTGGCGCCCCATCTCGTCGAGTGGCGCGACCGCTGGAGCGGGACGACGCCGCTGCTCGCCCTGCCGCGCACGGCCGAGACGGTGGCCGAAGTCGTGCGACTGTGCGCCGGCGCGGGCGTGGCGATCACGCCCCAGGGCGGCAACACCGGCCTGGTCGGCGGCCAGATCCCGCAAGGCGAGATCCTGCTTTCCACCGAACGGCTCACAGCCGTCCGCGAAGTCGACGGGACCGACGACGTGATCGTGGTCGAGGCCGGCCTGACCCTCGCCGCCCTGCACGACGCCGCCGCGGCGGCGGGGCGGCATTTTCCGCTGAGCCTGGCTTCGGAAGGCTCGGCGACAGTCGGAGGCCTGATCTCGACCAACGCCGGCGGCACGGCTGTGCTGCGCTACGGGACCATGCGGCCGCTGGTCCTGGGGCTGGAGGCGGTGCTGCCCGACGGGACGCTGTGGAATGGCCTCAAGCGCCTGCGCAAGGACAACACCGGCTATGACCTCAAACAGCTGCTGATCGGCGCCGAGGGCACGCTCGGCGTCGTCACCGCCGCCGCGCTGAAGCTGTTCCCGATCCTCGCCTCGCGGGCCACGGCCTTGGTGAGGGTCGCCGATCCCAGAGCGGCGATGGACCTGCTGGTGCTCGCCAAGGAGAAGACCGGCGGCGCGGTGGAGGCCTTCGAGCTGATCTGCCCACTGGGCATGGAGCTGGCGCTCGCCCACCTCCCCGGGTCCCGCGCGCCGTTCGCTGTCGGCGAAGCCTGGACTGTGCTGATCGAGCTCGCCGAGGCGCGGGCCGGCGCGGCCGAGGCGGCGCTGGAGGCCCTGCTGGCGAAAGCGCTCGACGCCGGCCTCGCGTCCGACGCCGCCATCGCCCAGAACGACACTCAGGCCAGGGCGTTCTGGGCCCTGCGCGAGAACCAGTCCGCCGCCCAGAAGCGCGAAGGCCCGGCCTGGAAGCACGACGTCGCCGTGCCCGTCTCGCGGGTGGCGGACTTCATCGCCGAGGCTTCGCGGGCGCTCCAGACCCGCTTCCCGGGCGTGCGGATCGACGCCTTCGGCCACGTCGGCGACGGCAACATCCACTACGACGTCCTCGCCCCGGCCGGCGCCGACGCCGCCCGTCAGGCCGCTCACGCCGCCGCCAGGGACCAGGGCGCGCGGATCGTCCACGACATCGTCGCCAGCATGACCGGCTCGATCAGCGCCGAGCATGGACTTGGGACGATGAAGACGGCCGAGGCGCTGCGCTACAAGGCCCCGGCCGAGGTCGCCGCCTTACGCGCCATCCGCGCGGCGCTGGATCCGCAGCGGATCATGAATCCGAGGGTGCTGTTCTGACCCACCTCTCCCTCGAGGGAGAGGTCGAGACGCGCCGAAAGGCGCGCCCGGGTGAGGGGATCAAATGCTGGCAGCGTAACCCCTCACCCTCCCACGCTCCGCGTGGGCCCCTCCCTCTCCCTCAGGGGGAGGGGGAAAGATACGCCCGCACATCCACAATATGCCCCGCCAGCGCCGCCGCGGCGGCCATTTGCGGGCTCATCAGGTGGGTGCGTCCGCCGCGGCCCTGGCGGCCTTCGAAGTTGCGGTTCGAGGTCGAGGCGCAGCGCTCGCCAGGCGCCAGGCGGTCGGGATTCATGCCGAGGCACATCGAGCAGCCCGGCTCGCGCCAGTCGAAGCCGGCGGCGCGGAACACCTCGTCCAGACCCTCGGCCTCGGCCTGCTCGCGCACCAGGCCGGAACCCGGCACCACCATCGCCCGCACGTGCGCGGCCACGCTCCGGCCGCGGACGAGGTCAGCGGCGGCGCGCAGATCCTCGATGCGGCTGTTGGTGCACGAGCCGATGAACACCCGGTCGATGCGGGCCGCGTCGATCTTCTGACCGCCCTCCAGGCCCATGTAGGCCAGGGCGCGACGGATCTGGACCGCCTTCGCCTCGGGGAAATCCGCCGGATCCGGGACCCGGCCGCCCGCCGGGATGACGTCTTCCGGACTGGTGCCCCAGGTCACCATGGGGGTGAGCTGCGAAACGTCGATGGTCAACTCGTTGTCGAACACTGCATCGTCGTCGCTGCGCAGCGTCCGCCAGTGGGTGAGCGCGATCTCCCAGCCGGCGCCCTTGGGCGCGGCCGGCCGGCCCTTGAGGTATTCGAAGGTAGCCTCGTCCGGGGCCACGAGGCCGGCCCGGGCGCCGGCCTCGATGGTCATATTGCAGAGGGTCATGCGGCCCTCCATCGACAGCGCTTCGATCGCCTCGCCGGCGTATTCGATGACGCTGCCGGTGCCGCCGGCCGTGCCGATCTCGCCGATCAGGGCCAGGGTGTAGTCCTTGGCGGTGACGCCCGGAACCGGCTGGCCGACGAAATTGACCCGCATGTTCTTCGATTTCGTCTGGCGCAGCGTCTGGGTGGCCAGGACGTGCTCCACCTCGCTGGTGCCGATGCCGTGGGCCAGCGATCCGAAAGCGCCGTGGGTGGAGGTGTGGGAATCGCCGCAGACGATGGTCATGCCCGGCTGGGTGCGGCCCTGCTCGGGGCCGATCACATGGACGATGCCGTTGCGCGGATCGCCCATCGGGAAGAAGTCGATGCCGTGTTCGGCGACGTTGCGCTCCAGGGTCTGGAGCTGCAGGCGGGCTTCCAGATCGGCGACGGCCGCGACGCCCAGGGCCTGACCTTCGGTCGGGGTGTTGTGGTCGGCGACGGCCAGGGTCCGGTCGGGCCGGCGCACGCCGCGATGGGCCGCCCTGAGCCCCGCGAAGGCCTGGGGCGTCGTCACCTCGTGGATCAGGTGCAGGTCGATATAGAGAACGCCCTCGCCGCCGGGCTCGCCGGCGACGAGGTGCGCGTCCCAGATCTTGTCATATAGCGTACGTCCCGACATGGCCGGCTACATAGGAGGGCGCCCCCTTGCTCGTCCAGGACTTCGCGGGGATCTGCACCTCGAGGTCGGTCAGAGCTTCGGTCAGGGCGACGTCCAGCGGCGTCGACGGAACCTCGCCCAGGAAGGCGCGTAGCTTGGAGTCGTCCAGCCCGATGGGCCGGGTCCACAGGTAGCGCATCTCGAGCATTTCGCGGAACATGGTCACGAACGGCGCAGCCGCGAAGATCACCGGCCACGGGAACGGCCGGATCGGGATGCGGGCGTCGCCGACAGCGCCGCGGATCGCTTCGCCCAGCGCGTCCGGGCCTTCCATCCAGTCGCCGGCGAAATTGAACACGTCGAAGTCGGCCAGCGCCGCCTCGCGGTCCAGGAGGCGCGCTACGGTTTCGCCGAGGTCGGGCAGGTAGGCGAAGGCGTGGCCCTCGCCGGTGCGATAGACGGCGGTCACCCGGCCGGCCTTGCGCGTCGTCAGCCACTGCAGGCCACTGTTGGGCGCGGCCGGACCGAAGAAGTCGCCGGCCCGCAGCACCAGGCCGCGGGCGCCTTTGGCCGTCGCCGCGCGCAGCATCTCTTCCATCTCCACGCGCACCTTGCCCTTGCGGGTCACCGGGGCCTGGGGCGCGTCTTCGCGGATGTGGCGGCCGGCGTCGGGGGCGTAGTTGTAGACCGCGCCTGGCAGGACGAGCCGGGCCCGCTCGGCGATCGCCGCGTCGATGGACGCCCGCATCATCGGCAGGGCGAGGCCGCGCCAGTTGCGATACTTCGGCGGATTGGCGGCGTGGACGATGACCTGAACGCCCTTGGCGGCGCGGGCGACGTCCTCGGCGTTCATGGCGTCGCCGGCGATCCACTCCATCGGCATGTTGGCGCCGACCTTGCGGGCGGCGGCGGCGGGATCGCGGGCCAGGGCCTTCACGGTCCAGCCGTGGCGGATGAGGGCGCAGGCGGCGTGCGCCCCGAACGAACCGGTGGCGCCGATGATCAGAGCGGTGCGGGACATGATGTTCTCCTCTGTCCTGAAGACGAGGCGAACATGCGCGCCATCGGCGCTATTCGGAATTGTCGTAGTTCGCAGGGTCGATATACATTCCCGTATGGCTGAAGCCGACTGGACGCTCTACCGGACCTTCTTGGCGGTCATCGACGCCGGCAGCCTCTCGGGCGCGGCGCGGCGGCTGGCGCTGACCCAGCCGACGGTCGGCCGGCAGGTTGAGGCATTGGAGCAGGCTCTGGGCGGCGAAAGCCTGTTCACCCGCTCACCCGGCGGCCTCGCCCCCACCCGGGCGGCGCGATTGCTGGAGCCGCACGCCCGCGCGATGGCCGCCGCCGCAGCGGCGCTGACCAGAGCCGCCGCCGGCGACGCCCAGGCGATGAGCGGCGTCGTGCGGGTGACGGCCAGCGAGATCGTCGGCGCCGAGGTGCTGCCGCCGATCCTGACCGATTTCCGCGAGACCTGGCCGGAGATCGACCTCGAGCTCGTTCTGACCAATGCGCAGGAAGACCTCCTGCGGCGCGACGCCGACATCGCCGTGCGCATGGCCCGCCCAACCCAGGGCGCGCTCCTGGCCCGCCGCATTGGAAGCATGCCGCTCGTCTTCCACGCCCATCGGTCCTACCTGCAAAAACACGGCGAGCCGCGGTCGATCCCAGAGCTGTTGGGCCACACGCTCATCGGCTTCGATCGCGTCGCGCTTGAAATGGAAAGCATCAGGGCGCTGCCGATCGAGGTGACGCGCGAGATGTTCTCCATCCGCACCGACAGCGATCTCGCCCAGCTGGCGCTCCTGCGGGCCGGGATCGGCATCGCTGCCTGCCAACCGGGGATTGCCGCCCGCGAGCCGAACCTGGTTCCCATCCTGCAGGGAGAATTCGAACTCACGCTCGAGATGTGGGTGGTGATGCACGAGGACCTGAAGGCCGATCGGCGGATGCGAGCCCTGTTCGACCACCTCGTCGAAGGTCTCAGCGCCTATCTGCGCGGCGAGCCGGCGCCTTGAATATTCCCGCCGTCGGGCTTAGAGAGCGCCCCTTCGCCGATCAGGCGGCGCGCGCCCGTAGCTCAGCTGGATAGAGCATCAGACTACGAATCTGAGGGTCGGACGTTCGAATCGTTCCGGGCGCGCCATCTTCCCACAAGTGCGCTGACGCCCGTCGTGGCGCCGAGCCACGCTTGGTCGCGGTAAGATTCCGCCATCACCAAAGCCCCCGCGGTCAGGGCCCAGGAGACGACCGCTTCACTCCAGTCGGAAGGGTCCTTCGACCCCGCCGCCAGTTTCGGCGCCCATACCAGCAGCGTGAAGAGGCCGATCTGGACCGCCGCGAGGCTCGCCGCCAAGCGCGCCAGGGGCCCAAAGAGCACGGCGACGCCAGCCGCGATGTAGGTCCCGCCTGTGAAATAGGCCAAGCCAACGTGCCAGGGCAGCCAGCCGGGGACGAGCGGGGCGGTGAGCTCGAGATAGGCGAAGTGGGCCAGGCCGAAGACGATCAAGGCCAGGCCGAAGATCGTCCGGGCGATGGCGAGGCCCCGCTCGCCGGCGGCGAAACCCAGTGGCCCCGCGCCGGTCGCGCGCTCCGCGTAGAGCGTCCAGGCGGCCGCGACCAGGACCGCGGTCTCGGCGCAGTTCTCCCACGGGCCGACCGTGAGCGGCGCGGACCAGATGAACCGTCCGGTAACGAGCAGCATCCAGCCCAGCAGCCAGATGAGCAGGACGCCGGCCAGCGTCGCACGCCGCCAGAACAGGCCTGCGCCGCCGACAAGGGCGATGAGAGCGCAGACGTAGGCCAGCGCCTCGCGTCCAGGCAGGGTCTTGGGGACCGACGGCCAGATCGCGCTGAAATGGCCAGTGATCAGACCATAGAGTCCGAGAGCGATCAGGGTCGCGGCGAAGACCGCCCGTCCCACGCCGGCATTGCGCATCGCACCTCACCCCCCGGCCACTTCGTGGGCCGCTTGCGGACCGTATACGTCGCGGGTCACGGGCGCTATCTGAGCGGCGTCCCGACAAGAATCTGGATCGAGCCCGCCCATGACCTCTCAGCCCACCGTCACCCTCAACGACGGCCACGTCATGCCGCAGCTCGGTCTCGGCGTCTGGCAGACCCCGCCGGAGGAGGCCGCGGAAGTGGTGAAGACGGCGATCGAGGCCGGCTACCGCCACGTCGATACGGCCGCCGCCTACCGCAACGAGCGCGGCGTCGGCGAGGGCCTGCAGTCCGCGGGCCAAGAAGGGGTCTTCATCACCACCAAACTATGGAACGACAACCAGGGTTACGACGCGACGCTGACCGCCTTCGACAAGAGCCTCGCGCGCCTGGGCCTCCCGGCCATCGACCTCTACCTGATCCACTGGCCGGCCCCGAACCGCGGCCTTTACCTCGACAGCTGGAAAGCCCTGGTGCGGCTCAAGGAAGAGGGTCGGGCGCGCTCGATCGGCGTCTCCAATTTCAAGCAGGAGCACCTCGAGCGGATCATCGGCGAGACCGGCCTGACCCCGGCCGTCAACCAGGTTGAGCTGCACCCGAGCTTCCAGCAGAAACAGCTCCGGGAATTCCATCAGGCCCACGGCATCCTCACCGAGTCCTGGAGCCCGCTCGGTCAGGGTCAGCAACTCGCCGACCCGACCGTGCTCGCCCTCGCGGCCAAGCATGGCCGGAAGCCGGCCCAGGTCGTCATCCGCTGGCACCTGCAAAGCGGGCTGATCGTCATCCCCAAATCGGTCACACCCTCGCGCATCCGCGAGAACATCGCCGTCTTCGACTTCGCCTTGGGCGCCGACGACATGGCGGCTCTGGCCGCGCTCGACCGGCCAAATGGGCGCATCGGTCCGGATCCGTCGACGGCGACGTTCTAGCTAGCCAAACCGCCTGGCCGGCGTTTTGCGCCCCGTTTCCAGCTTGGCCGTCACTTCGCGCACGGCGATGGCCGGCAGGGCGGTGCGGTTTTCGGCCAAATAGGCGACGACGGCTGAGCGGTGGCGCAGGGTCAGGTTGCGCAGCAGCCAGGACACCGCCTTGGCAATCAGGATATCCCGCTCCGCCTGGAGCCGCGCGACATTGCCGAGCGCGGTTGCCAGCAGGCGCGGGTCGTCGCTGTAGCGCGCGGGCCCGGTGAGCAGCACCAGGGAGGCGCGGCGTTTGTTGATATTGGCGTCTTCCGACAGGCGGCGCAGCCAGGGCGCCCAGGCCGGCCACGCCGAAAGAAATTCCTCGGCCTGAAAGACGTTCGAGCACAGGGAGTCGATCTCGGCCCAACCGGCGAGCTCCCCGAGCCAGGCGTCGAGGCGGGCGGGCGTCGTCGCGGCCCGCGCCGGCCCGGTATAGGCGAGGATCAGGGCGGCGAGCGTCTTTTCCTCGTGCAGGCCGCCCGCGAACATCGCATCCAGCACCTGGAGTGTGTCCTTTGGCGGCGCGGCCCGGTTGGCGCGGACCCAATCCCTCGCCAGACGCCTGAGACCCGGCGTGGCGACGCCCAGCAGTTCGTGCGGACTGCCCGTGTAGGCGGCGCTGCCCTGGTGGTCGGCCGAGCCCGTCCCAGCCAGGGCGCGGAGGGCGCCTCGCAGGCGATTGCCTTCATTATCCATGGCGCCCGCCTCGTGCCAGCCGCCTAGTTGAGCGCAGACCTCGGCGGATGCAACGTTGGGGGCGTTTCGCTTGCCACGAGGGCGAAACCGGGCTTGGCTCCCGGCGATGGGGGCGGCGATCGCGGCGACTGAAACAGCGGAAACCACCCACCTGCCGCTGCGGCGGGTGGCGGCTGTGGGCGTCGGCAACGCGCTCGCCTTCTACGACTTCCTGACCTTTTCCTTCTTCGCCATCCAGATCGGCCACACCTTCTTTCCGGGCGACGATTCATCGGCCCGCCTGCTCAAGACCCTGGCCACCTTCGGCGTCGGCTTCCTGACCAGACCTGTGGGCGGCTTTGTGCTCGGCCGCTTCGGCGACCGGGCCGGACGGCGGCCGGCGATGATCGTGGCCCTGACCCTGATGGGCGTCGGCATCCTCGGCGTCGCCCTGACGCCGGGCTATCGTCAGATCGGCGTCGCCGCGCCGATCCTGCTGCTGTTCTTCCGGCTGGTGCAGGGCTTCGCGCTCGGCGGCGAGGTGGGACCGGCCACCGCCTATCTCACCGAAGCCGCGCCGCCGCGTCGGCGGGGCCTCTATCTCGCCCTGCAGTACGCCACACAGGACGTCGCGGTGTTCGCCGCCGGACTGGTGGGGACGGTGCTGGGAGTCCTGCTCGCCCCGGCCGACCTCGACGCCTGGGGCTGGCGCGCGGCCTTTCTGGTCGGCGCGGCCATCGTGCCGGTGGGCCTGATGATGCGGCGCGGACTGCCCGAGACGCACTCGGTCGCGAAGGCGCCGATCCAGCCTTCGCCGAAGCGCCACGCGATCGCCAAGCTCGCCATCCTCGGCATCGCCATGCAGGGCATGGGCATGATTTGCGCCTATGTCCTCGACTATACGACCACCTACGCCCAGGACACTTTGCACATGGCCGCCGGCGCGGCCCTGGGGGCCACCGCCGTCATCGGCGCATCGAGCCTCGTCAATGACCTGCTTTCGGGCCTGCTCACCGACCGGTTCGGTCGCAAGCCGGTGATGATCGTGGGCGCGGTCATCTTCCTGCTGCTGGTCACCCCGGCCTACATGCTCATGACCCGGTTCCCGAGCGTGGGCGTGGTCTACGCCGTGGCGGTCGTGATCGCCGCCCTCGTGGCCTATTCCGCCAACCCGGCGTTGATCGCCTTGAGCGAGGCCCTGCCGCGCGGCGCGCGCTCGGCCGGGGTCGGAACCATCTACGCCGTGGCCGTGGCCATCTTCGGCAGCTCGGCCCAGTTCATGGCCAAGTGGCTGCAGGGCGCGACCGGCAGTCCCTTGGCGCCGGCTTGGTACGTGTCGGCCGCGCTGGTCATGGGCCTGACCGCCATGCTGTTCATGCCGGAGACCGCGCCGGTGAAGATTGGCGTCGAGGCCGATGACTAGTGGGACAGCTCCCAGATCACCGCCGCCACAGCCACGCAGGTCAGCAGCGCCAGGAACACGGCCAGATTGCCGACAGTGAAGAGCTGCTCGGCGAAGCGGCTGCGCGGCGCGACGGAGCGGTCGTTTTCGGAGGAGCTGTCCATGGGCCGGGGACCCTGAACGGCCGAACTGTCAGGCCGATTTCAACCCCGACACAAGCGGCGCTTTAGACCCCTTCGAGATTCTTGGCCGCCTTTCGCACCTTCTGGGCGTGGGCCATGTCGCAAACCAGCACCGCGCCGTTCTCGACGATGACGGCCACGTTCTCCATGCCGATCACCGCCACGCGCGTCGCCGCGTCGGTGCGCACCAGGCAGTGCTCGCTGTCCACCATCGAGACGCGCCCGCGCACCGAGTTGCCGGCCTGATCCTTGGTCGCAGCCTCGTGCACCGAGTCCCAAGCCCCGAGATCGGACCAGGCGTAATCAATAGGCAGGACGGCGGCGCGGTCGGTCCGCTCCATCACCGCCACGTCGATGGCGATGTCGGGCGAGGCGAGGAAGGCTTCGCCCAGCGCCAGCACGGCAGCCTCACGGTCGAGCGCGGCGTAGGCGGCGCGGACGGCGGCCATCACGGCCGGCTCACGCGCCTCGAGCTCGTCGATCATGGTCGCGGCATGGAAGACGAAGTTGCCGCTGTTCCACAGGCAACCCTCGGCCAGCAGAACCTCGGCCAGCTCGGTGTCAGGCTTCTCGATGAAGGTGGCCGCGGCGCGCACCTCGCCTGAGAGCGGCGCGCCCGGGCGGATGTAGCCGTAGGCCGTGGAAGCATGGGTGGGTCTCACGCCGAAGGTGGCGATGGCGCCCTTGGCCGCGGCTGGCAGCGCCGCCAGTACGCCCGCGGCGAAGGCCGCCGCGTCCGGCACGTGGTGGTCGCAGGCCACAGCCACTGCCAGACCGTCCGGGTCCTTCGCGACGATCTCCAGACAGGCGAGCGCGATGGCGGGCGCCGATCCCCGCCCGGCCGGCTCAGTGACCAGGCGGCAGGCCACGCCAACCGCAGCGAAATCGGCGAGCACGATGTCGGCGTGGGCGTGCGAGGCGACCACGATCGGATCGGCGGCGCCGGCGATGCCGGCAATGCGCAGCGCCGTCTCTTGCAGCAGCGAGCGCGGGCCGGTCAGCGGCAGGAAGGCCTTGGGGCGGTCAGGCGTGGATTCCGGCCACAAGCGGGTGCCGGCGCCTCCACAGAGGATGATCGGATGGACCGACGGCGACCGAGGATGGGGCATGGGCCCGCGATTAGCCCATTTGACGGGCGAGCCCAAGACTGAGGATAAGAACGCCTCGCCGCGCCTCCCTCGTTCCAAGGACCCCGCCCTGTTCGCCACCGACAGTCTCGTCGGCCTCGTCGCCGACATCGGCGGCACCAACGCCCGCTTCGCCCTGGCCGGTCTCGACGAAGCCGGAAAGATCGTGACCGACTTCCGCCAGGACATGGCCGACGCCGACTATCCCGGGCTGGAGGCGTGCGTCTCCGCCTATCTCTCGCGGCTGGGGGCCGCGCCGCGTCCGACTTTGGCGGCGTTCGGCGTCGCCTCGCCGATCGCCGGCGATGTCGTCCAACTCACCAACCGGGACTGGTCGTTCAGTATCCAGGCGTTCAAGGCGAAGTTCGACTGGAGCCGGTTCGAGGTGGTCAACGACTTCGTCGCCATCGGCCATGCCCTGGGGGGGCTGGAGCGGCGCCATTGGCGGCCGCTGACCGGGCCGGCCTGGCCCGACGAGCTGCCCGCCGCCGTGTCGCTAGTCGGGCCCGGCACCGGCTTCGGGGTCGGACAGGTGCTGCGCGGCGCGGGTGGAACGATCGTCGTGCCCACCGAGGGCGGCCACGCGAGCTTCGCCCCGCTGGACGAGCTCGACATCCAGATCCTGCGGGCCATGCTCGGCCGCTTCCCCCGCGTCTCCAACGAGCGGATCCTCTCCGGGCCCGGCCTGGAACATCTCTACCAGGCGATGGCCGAGGCGCGCGGCGCACCCGCTGACCCGCCGGCGGCGCCCCAGATCCTGGAGGCGGCGATCGCCGGGCGCGACCCGGTGGCCAGGGATACGGTTCAGCGCTTCTGCCTCATCCTTGGCGGGGCCATGGGCGATGTCGCCCTCGTCCAGGGCGCCGAGGCGGTGGCTATCGGCGGCGGCATCGCGCCGCGGATGATCGAGTTTCTGGATACGACCTTGGTGCGCGCCCGTTTCGAGGCCAAGGGCCGCGCTCAACCGGTGCTGGCCAAGGTGCCCGTGGCGCTCATCACGCATCCCGAACCCGGTCTGCTCGGCGCCGCGCGCCTGCTGTTCGCTGATCAGGCCAAGTCCCGCCAGGCCGCCACCCCGGAACCTGGCCAGGGCGTCGCCCCGTAGACCCCCCGGGCGATGGCGCGGGCTAGGCAGTCGGCCGCCGCCGCGCCGAGCACGGTCAGGGAGAACGGCCGGGGCCCCGGAAGCGAGCGCCGTCCCGTGGAGAGGACGAACACCACGTCGCCGTCGAAGGGCGCGTGGACCGGGCGGATGGCGCGGGCCATGCCGTCCTGGGCCATGACCGCCACGCGGCGCGCTTCGGCCGGGGTGAGCGCGGCGTCGGTCGCCACGACCGCCAGGGTGGTGCTGGTCCGCGGCGCGGGCGCCCGCTTGGCCAGACCCCAATCGTCCGGCGCGGCGCGGCTGACCGCGGGCGGCACCCCGCCGAACTCCTCGCCGATCTCGAATGGTGCGGCCCAGAACGCCCGACTGCCTGGAACCACGACCGAGCCAAAGCTGTTGACCGCCGCCAGGGCGCCCACTGTCCAGGCGTCCGCGACCAGCGAAGCCGAGCCCGTCCCGCCCTTGAGGCTGCCGGCCATGGCCCCAGCCCCCGCCCCGGCCGTCCCCAGCGTGACTTCGCGCCCCGCGGCTGACACCGCCCGCAGTCCCAGGTCCCGGTAGGGCGGGGCTTCGCCCCAGGCTTTGTCGCCGCCGTTGGCGAGGTCGTAGAGGATCGCCGCCGGCACGACCGGCGCCGGCGGCGCGCCCGAGGCCAGGCCGAAGCCGCGGCCGCGGGCCCCGAGCCAGGCGGTCACGCCGTCCGCCGCCGCCAGGCCGTAGACGGAACCGCCCGAGAGGACGATCGCGTCGGCGGCCTCGACCAGAGTGTCGGCAGCCAGCGCATCAGTCTCGCGCGTGCCCGGACCGCCGCCGCGGACGTCGACCGCCGCGACGGCGCGCCCGTCCGGCAAGATCACGGTCACGCCAGTGCGGACCTGCGCGTCCTCGGCCTGGCCAACGGCGATCCCAGGCACGTCGGTGATGAGGTTGCGGGCGCCCGGCTGCATGGGCGTGCGAGGTGGCATGGCGGAGGCGGGAATGTCCATGCCCGGCGCCTTTGGCCGCTGGCGGCGAAGATTCCTCGTCTAGAGCGCGTTCCGCAAAAGTGGGAACCGGTTTTGCGATCAGAACGCGCTCAATTTTCGAATCTAGAGCACGATTCAACGATCAGCCGATTCCGGCTGATCGCATCGTGCTCTAGGGTCGGCGGATGATCCAGACTCCTCGCCTGCGCCTCGTCGCCCTCGGCTTCGCTCTCCTCCTCGCCCTGCCGGCGGCCGCTCAGAAAGCCATGGTGGCGGCGGCCAATCCTCTCGCCACCGAGGCCGGTCTGCAGGTGCTGCGCGAGGGCGGCACGGCGGTCGACGCCGCCGTGGCCATCCAGGCCACCCTTGGGCTGGTCGAGCCGCAAAGCTCCGGCCTCGGCGGCGGCGCTTTCATGGTCTTCTACGACGCCAGGACGAAGCGGGTGATCGCCTACGACGGCCGCGAGTGGGCGCCCGCCGGCGCTTCCCCGGACATGTTCCTGGGGCCTGACGGCAAGCCACTGCCCTTCTTCCAGGCTGTGCTTTCCGGCCGCTCGGCTGGGGCGCCCGGCGCCATCGCCATGCTGCATCTGGCTCAGAAGGAGCATGGCCTGCTCTCCTGGGAGAGTCTGTTCGGGCCGAGCGAGAAGCTCGCGGACGAGGGTTTCGTCGTCAGCCCGCGCTTGGCCGGCTACATCGCCGGAACCGTGCCGCAGGCCCACACGCCGGACGTCGTGCACTATTTCACCAAGCCGGACGGGACCAAGTACGCCGCCGGTGACCGACTGAAAAACCCGGCCTACGCCGCCACGCTCCGATTGGTCGCCAAGGAGGGGCCCGCCGCCCTCCTGACCGGCGAGGTCGCCGCCGACATTGTCGCCAAGCTGGCCGAGGAGCCGACCCCCGGGACTATGACCCTGGCCGACCTCGCCGCCTATCGCCCGATCGAGGAGCCGGCGCTCTGCCGCCCGTTCAGGCAATGGACGGTGTGCGAACCGCCCGCCCCCTCCGGCGGTGTCGTGACCCTGGAGGCGCTAGGCCTCCTGGAGCGGACAGACATCGACAAGCACGGCCCAGCGGATCCCCAAGGCTGGTACCTGTTCTCCCAGGCCGAACGCCTCGCCTATGCCGACGATCTGCAGTACGTCGCCGACCCGGCGTTCGTCAGCGTGCCGACGGATGGCCTGCTGGACACGGCCTATCTCGACGCCCGCGCCAAGCTGATCGGGCCGACGGCCGGTCCAGCTCCAGCGCCTGGCCGCCCCGTCGGCGCGCCCGGGCACGGCCCCGACGCCACCGCCGAACCCGGCGGCACCTCTTCGTTCGCCGTGGTCGACCGCTGGGGGAACGCCGTCTCCATGACCACCACCGTGGAGAGCGTCTTCGGCGACGGGCGGATGGTCGACGGCTTCATGCTCAACAATCAGCTCACCGACTTCTCGCTGTCGCCGATCGGCAAGGATGGCGCGCCGGCGGCCAACGCCGTGGGGCCGCACAAGCGGCCGCGCAGCTCCATGTCGCCGGCCATCGTGTTGGATCGGAGGGGCAATTTCGTCGGCGCGGTGGGCTCGCCTGGCGGCCTCGCCATCCCGTCTTACGTGCTCAAGACCCTGGTGGGGATGTTCGACTGGAACCTGTCGGTGCAGGACGCCATCAACCTGCCTAATCTCGTCGCGCTCGGCGATCTCTACGCCACCGAGCCCGCCAAACTCGCCCCTGGCGTCGTCGATGGCCTGGCGGCCAAGGGCGTGAAGGTGACGGGCGGCTACGCCGGCGAAGGCTCAGGCCTGCACGGCATCGTGCTCAAGGACGGCCAGCTCCAAGGCGGGGCCGATCCCCGCCGCGAGGGCGTCGCCAAGCCGTGTTGCTGAGGATGAGCTCACGAATGACGACCGATCGGTGGCCAGACTTTGACCCGAGCTTGATCGTAGGCTGGTTAGCAGCACGTTCCATCGGACGAGGCATTTCGGCCCCGACGCCGGATCGAGGCGGCTGGAGGGTCGATACGAACTCAGCCAAGGAGCAGCGAAGATGGGTCTTCCCGCAGATGCATGAGGGCCTTGTCGAGCTGGGCCGCGAGATTTCGGCGCCACGGCATGTCCTGAAACTGTGCGGAACGGATCAGTCTCTGAGACGCGCTCTGCCGTCGAAGTGGGAGATCCAAGCGGCCGAATACCTGATGATGGGCGAAGCGACGCGTCCCGCGGGTCGGCCGTTGCTTGACGGCTATCGGCTTGAGATCGATGAGGCGGGATGCACGGTTCGCACACGCGTTCTTGCAACCGATGGCAGCCTCGCGGCGAGCGGATACGCGACCGAAGCGGCTGGCGTATTCGCCTATGATCGGATCGAAACAGCCGAAGCTCACCGCCGACAAGGACTCGGGCAAACTGTGATGACTGCTCTCGCAACCCACCGGCGTTCGTCGGCGGCGACGCAGATTCTCGTCGCGACGTCCGAAGGGCGCAGCCTCTACGAGAGTCTCGGCTGGCGGGTGGTGTCGCCTTGGGCGACCGCCGCAATACCCGCCAAAGACTGAAGCGGCTTCCGGGCTCCGCTCACCCCTTCGGCAACCGGACCTCGAATGTGGTGCCCTCCGGGCCAGTGGAGACCAGGGCGAGCTCGCCGCCGTGACCCTTGGCCAGCTCCCGAGCGATGGCGAGGCCCAGGCCCGTGCCCCCTTCGCGCGCCGCACCGGCAAAGGGCTGGAAGATGTGAGCTCGGGCGCGCTCGGGGAGACCCGGCCCGTCGTCGGAAAGGGTGAGGACGTCGCTCGTCCCGTCGACCGAATGCTCCACCACCACCTTGCCGACGCCCGCCCGCGCCGCCACCTGGTCGATGGCCTGACGGGCGTTGGACATCAAGTTCACCAGAACGCGGTGCAATTGCTCGGGGTCGGCGGAGATCTGCGGATCGCCGGCGAACGCGGTCTCGAGCGCCACACCGTCCGCCGAGAGGCCGGCGTCTTCGGCCGCCGCGTCCAGCGCCGCGCGCAGAGGCAATGGGCGTTTCTGCGGCGCCGGCTCCTCGCTTCGGCCGAAGGCCAGCACGTTGGAGGCGAGTCGGGCGGCGCGATCCAGCGCCCGCTCCAGCCGCGGCAAGGCCTGGGCGACGTTCGGATCGCCGGACGCGGACATCCGCTCGGAGGCGAGCTGGGCGCTGGTGAGCATGTTGCGCAGGTCGTGGTTGATCTTGGCCACCGCCTCGCCCAGCGCCGCCAGGCGCGCGCGCGAGCTGAGCGCCGTGAGGAGGTCGGTCTGCATGCGGTCGAGCTCCCGCTCTGCGCGGCCGATCTCGTCGCGCCGGCCAGACGGCTTGACCCTCGCCAAGGCGTCGTTCGGGTCGGCGCGGAAGTGCTCCATGGCCCGGGTGATGCGCAGCATGGGCCGAACGAGCAGCAGGTTGAGCGAGAAGTAGACGACCGCCCCGGCCATCACCGAGGTGAAGGCGGCGATGCCGAGCAGGCGCACGAGCTGAGCCACGAGCTCTCGCCGCAAGGGGCCGTCGGGGGCGACGATCTCCACGAAGTCGCCATGCAAAAACCGAGGCGTCGCCATCACCCGCACCATGCGATCGCCACCGCCGAACAGGGTCTCGAACGGCGCGATCCACGAGAGCGGGCTACGGTGGCGAAGGTCGACGAGGTAGGGCGTGCGCTGGACGCGCGGCATCTGCAGGATGAGGTGGCGCTCGTTGTTGACGGCGAGCACGATCTGCACGACCTCGGCGCTGGCCAGCAGTTTCTGGGAAATCGGCGCGGTGACGCCGTTGGGCGCGGTCTGGGTCACCAGCGTGGCCACCTCGGCGGCGCCCACGCGTTCGAGCAGGCGTTGCTCCTCGAAGGCCGCCAGGTTGGGCGGCAGAATGGCCAGGTTGGCCAGCACCACGATCAGTACGGTGAGCAGCAGCAAACGCGCCGAGAGACCCGCAGGCCATAGCGAGACACGGCGTCGCCGCGCGGGTTCGATCAGGAGGGCGGGATCCGCCATCGCCGTCCCGTTACGTCAAGGCTGCGGTTCGGGCAATGAACGCTGGCATAGCCGCCAGGCGAACGCCGCAGCCGACAACAGGGAAAGGCCGGCGAGCGGCCAGGTCGCATCCAAGCGCTGCAGCAGCCGATGGTCGAACGAGGCGCTGCCAGGCCCCCGTAACCGCGATCAGGGCGTCGATGGCGAGGAACGGCCCGTGCCGGCGAATCATCGCGCCCCCACTGCCTGCGCCACGCTGGCGAAACCGTCCGCCCTTAGCGCTGCCGCCAGCTCGCGCTTGAGGCGGGGCACGAGGCCGGGTCCGGCGTAGACGAGGGCTGAATAGAGCTGCACGGCCGACGCCCCGGCGCGGAGCTTGGCGTAGGCGTCAGCGCCAGAGGCGACGCCGCCGACGCCGATCAGCGCCAGACGGCCCGCCGCCGCCGCGTAGAACTCGGCCAGAAGCCGGGTGGACGTGCCCATCAACGGCGCGCCCGAAAGACCGCCAGCTTCGGCCTTTAGCGGGCTTTTCAGCGAGTCGGGCCGCGCCAGAGTGGTGTTGGAAACGATCAGGCCGGCAAGGCCGTGAGCCAGCGCCGCCTCGACGATCCCGCCGATCTCGGAATCGTCCAGGTCCGGCGCGACCTTGAGGAAGATCGGCGCGTCGCCGGGGAGTTCGGCCCGCGCCTCGGCCAGGGCGCCCAACAGATCGTCCAGGGCGCCCCTGGCCTGCAGGTCGCGAAGACCCGGCGTATTGGGCGAGGAGACATTGACCGTGAAATAGTCGGCCAACCCCCACAGGCGCTTCAGACCTGAGACGTAGTCCGCGATCCGGTCGGTAGATTCCTTGTTGGCGCCGATGTTGGCGCCCACAACGCCCGTCTTCGGCCGGCTGGCCAGCGCCGCCGCGAACGCCGATTGGCCGGCGTTGTTGAAGCCCAGACGATTGATCACCGCCCCGTCTTCCGGGAGTCGGAAGAGGCGCGGCCGGGGGTTTCCCGCCTGGGGCCTCGGTGTCGCCGTGCCGCACTCCACGAACCCGAAGCCGGCGCGCAGCATCTGGGCGGCCACCGCCGCGTTCTTGTCGAAGCCGGCGGCGAGACCGATCGCATTGGACAGCGCCAGTCCAGCCAGCGACGTCTTCAGGATCGGATCGGGTGGCGTGCGATCGACCGGACCGAGGCCCATCGCCAGCCCGCGGACGACCCAGCCGTGGGCGGTCTCCGGGTCGAGCCGGCGCAGCAGGGCAGTCGTGGCGTCATGCGCCGAGATCACGGGGCCAGATCACTCAGGATGAGAACGCCGTCGAGGCCGAGCGGCGGCTCCCGCACCGTCCGCACAAGAGCGCAGGGCAACACACCATAGAGATGGGGGAAGAGGTCGCCGCCGCGTGAGGGCTCCCACTTCAGCGCTTCGCCGAGGTCGCCGGCCTCCACCTCCAGGACCACGAGGCCTGGCTGACCCTTGAAGTAGCGCCGCGCGGTCTCCACCGCCTGAGCGGCGGTCGAGAAATGGATGTAGCCGTCGGCGAGGTCGACGCCGGCCCCCTCAAAGGCGCCGCTGGCGAGGGCCGCCTGCCACGCCTCCCGCGCCAGAATCTTATAGATCCGGCTCACAGGACCTCACGGTAGTCGCGGGCATGGAACAGCGCCTCGAGATGGCTGCGTCCGGCTTCGTCGAGGGCGAACACCGCCGCCGCTGCGGTGGGAAAGCCGGCCGACAGCCGCTCGATGTCGCTGTGCGATCCGCCGTCGTCGACGAGCATGTTGACCGCCAATTCCTGCAGACCGGGATTATGAGCCACCACCATCAACGTCGCGGCCGCCGCCGTCCCCTGCCCCAGCTCTTCCTCGATCTCCTCGGGCGTGGCGTCATAGAGCCCCTTGCGAAGCTCGACACTGGCCTTGGGAAAGGTGGCCGCCATCCAATCCCAGGTTTCCCGCGTCCGGGCCGACGGCGAGACGAGCACCAGATCCGGCGCATAGCCCGCGCCCTCCAGCACGCAGGCCATCACGGCGGACTCGGTCCGGCCTCGCTCGGTGAGCCGCCGCGAGAAATCGTCGCCGGCCTCGGATCGCGACTCGGTCTTGGCGTGGCGCAGCAGGATCAGTCGTTGCATGGAGTTCCTCGGGCCGCCTCATAGCGCCCCCGCTCTAGCCGGGCGATGATTTTCCCTTTAGGGGACGGCCCTCTTTCACACCTCCCTGGTCATGACCCTCAGCCTCGACGACATCCGCGCCGCCGCTAGTCGCATCGCCGGCCACGTCGAGCGCACGCCGTGCCGCTATTCGCGCACCTTGTCGGAAATCACCGGCGCGGAGATCTGGGTCAAGTTCGAGAACCTACAGTTCACCGCCGCCTACAAGGAGCGCGGCGCGCTCAACCGCCTCTCGAAGCTCACCGCGGCGGAGCGCCGCCGCGGTGTGATCGCCGCCTCGGCCGGCAATCACGCCCAGGGCCTGGCCTATCACGGCGAGCGCTTGGGCGTGCCGGTGACCATCGTCATGCCGCGCGGCACGCCCCACGTGAAGGTCCACCAGACCCGCGAATTCGGCGCCACGGTGGTGATCGACGGTGAGGGGTACGACGCGGCCTATCAGTCGGCCCGCACCCTGGAGGCCGAGCGCGACCTCGTCTTCATCCACCCCTTCGACGATCGGGACGTAATGGCCGGCCAGGGCACCGTGGCTCTGGAGATGCTCGAGGACGCGCCGGATCTGGAGATCCTGCCGGTGCCGATCGGCGGCGGCGGGCTCATTGCCGGCATGGCCACCGCCGCCAAGGCGCTGAAACCCGACATCCATGTGATCGGTGTCGAGCCGGCCATGTTCCCCTCGTTCACCGCCCGGATGCGCGGGTTGAACGCACCCTGCGGCGGCCAGACCATCGCCGAGGGCATCGCGGTGAAGGCGGTGGGCGAGCTGACCTACGCCGTCGCCCGGCCGCTGATCGACGACGTGCTGCTGCTCGAGGAGTCGTTCTTCGAGCGGGCCATCGCCCTCTACTGCAACATCGAGAAGACCGTGGCCGAGGGGGCCGGCGCAGCCGGCCTAGCGGCCCTGATCGCCTATCCCGAGCGCTTTCGCGGCAAGAAATGCGGCCTGGTCATCACCGGCGGCAATATCGACCCGCGCCTCCTGGCCTCGGTCCTGACCCGCGAGCTGGTGCGCGCCCAGCGCCTGGTCTCCCTGCGCATCGTTGGCGACGATCGGCCGGGCCTGCTGGCCGCAGTGTCGGCATCCATCGGTGAACTCGGCGGCAACATCCTGGAAGTCGCGCACAATCGCCTCGCCCTCGACGTGCCGGCCAAGGGGGCCGAATTCGACCTGATGATCGAGACGCGCGACGCCCAGCACACCCAGGAGATCATCGACGCCCTGCGCGAGCGCGGCTATCCGCCGAGGGTCGTATGAGGCGCGCATTGGTCATCGCCGCCGCCCTGGCGCTCGCTGCTTGCGGGCAGACCGGTCCCAAGGCCCCGGACGCGACCGGCGCCGGCAAGACGTTTCTGGCCAAGAACGCCCACGCGCCGGGCGTCACCGTCACGGCCTCCGGCTTGCAATACCAAGTGCTCCACGCCGGCTCCCAGACGGGCCTGAAGCCCAAATTGGCCGACGAGGTGAAGGTCGACTACGAGGGTGAACTCCTCGATGGTCAGGTATTCGATTCCTCCTATCAGCGCGGCGAACCGGCGGTGATGACGGTGCGCGAGCTGGTGCCCGGCTGGCAGGAGGCCCTGCAGATGATGCGGCCGGGCGATGAGTGGCGGATCTGGTTGCCTGCCAGCCTCGGCTACGGCGACAAGGAGGCGGGGCCCATCCCGCCGGGCTCGGTGCTGGTCTTCAAGCTTCGCCTGATCGAGGTCCAGCCGGATCAGAGCTCAGTCGGCCGGGGCTAACTCAGGCCTGGCGGAATTTGCCGGGATGAGCCGGCGGATATGATCTCTAGAAATCCAGGTCGTCGTAGTGGGCCGACGGCGGCAGGCCGGGCCAGCGGTCGAGCAGGAGCGGGCGGAAGGCCGGCCGCGACTTGATCCTCATGTACCAGGTCTTGGTGGTGGCGAAATCGCGCCAGGGCAGGTCGCCGAAATAGTCCAGCACCGAGAAATGCGCGGCGGCGGCGAAATCGGCGAGACTGAGGCTGCGGCCGGCCAGCCAGTCGCGCTGGCGAAGCAGCTCCTCGACATAGGCCAGGTGGACTCGCAGCGCCTCGCGCCCCGCGCGCAGGCTGTAGAGATCCGGCGCGCCGGCCTTGGTGAGCCGCTTCTCGAGCTTTTCACTGAGCAGGTAGGCGTTGACCTCGTTGTCGAACTTGCGGTCGAACCATTGCATCAGGCGGCGGGTCTCGGCCCGCTCGGCCGGCGTGCCGCCCAGCAGGTCGTAGCCCGGGACCTCGCGCTCCAGATGTTCGAGGATGGCGCGGGCCTCGCAGACCGCGAGAGGTTCGTCGGAACCGGTCTGCTCCACCAGCACCGGCGTGAGCCCCGACGGATTGAGCTCGAGGAACTTGCGCGGCTGCTCCCAGTAGCGGACCACTTCCTCGACGAAGCTTAGCTTCTTCTCGCCCAGCGACAGACGCACCTGCCGGGAGGCCGGGTCGAGGGGAAAGTGGTGGAGCGTGCGGACGACGTTCATGATGACCGGGAGCTATACCGGGTTGCGATCAACGCCAACTAGACAACCGTACGTTAAGACCGCGTTTACTGTGTCTCCTCGGCCCGCTGCAGCGCCTCGCCAAAGGGGCCGCCATGTGGCTCGGCTCGCCCCTCGGGGTCGGGATGGATGAGAATGTCGGCGTCCGGAAAGGCGGTCAGCACCCGCCGCTCGGCCGCCACCACCACCTTGTGGGCCGCCTCGAGGGTGAGGTCCGGATCGAGATCGGCGTGCATCTGGATGTGGATGATCGGTCCCGCGGCGCGGGTGCGCAGCTGATGGACGTGACGGATGGCTGGGTCGCTGGTTATCAGAGCCGCGATCTGTTGGCGGTCCTCGTCGGGCAGCTCATGATCGAGCAATTGGCTGGACGCCTCGCGAAAGACGCTCACCGCGCCCCACAGCAGGACACCGGCGACGCCCAGGCCGCCCAGAGCGTCCGCCCACACCAGGCCCAGCCAGGCCACGACGATGGCCACCAGGGCGATGACATTGGAGGCGAGATCGGCGGCGAAGTGGATGCGGTCGGCGGAAACGGCCACTGACGCGGCTGTGCGCAAGAAGCGGGTTTGGACGAATACAAGGCTGGCGGTGAGTGCGATGGACACCACCATCACCGCCACAGCCCACCCCTCGAAGGCGATCGGCTGGGGGTGGATCAGGTGGCGCACGGCCTCTTCGGCGACCACCGCCCCCGAGGCGAAGACGAGGCCCGCCTGCATCAGGCTGGCGAACGCCTCACCCTTGCCGTGGCCGAAGCGGTGCTCGCGGTCGGGTGGCGCGGCCGCCCAGCGCACGGCGAAGAAGTTCATCGTCGAGGCGAAGAGGTCGAGGCCGGAGTCGGACGCCGAGGCGAGCAGGGCGTCGGAACGGCCGAACCCCCAGACAATCAGCTTGATCACCACCAGCGTGGCGGCCACGCCGATCGACATCAGCGTCACGTTGCGCGTAGCCCGGCGGCGGTCTGAGGCGCTCTCCATGCTTCCAGACTAGCTGGCCGACGCTATGGGGTCACGCCGCCGCGCGCGGAGACGGACCGATATAGATCGAGGCCGGGCGGATCAGACGGCCGCTGGCGACCTGTTCGCGGGCATGGGCGATCCAGCCCGCCGCGCGGCCCATGGCGAAGACGCCGGTGAAGGCCGCCGGCGGAAAGGCCAGGGCCTCGAGCAGGAGAGCCGTGTAGAGTTCGACATTGGTGTCCAGCGAACGCCCCGGCTTGCGCTCACGCAGCACCTCAAGTGCGGCCTTCTCCACCGCTTCGGCCAACTCGAGGCGGCCGGGCGGCGCATCGAACTCGGCCAGCAGCGCCTTGACGGCCCGCTTGAGGGCGTCAGCGCGCGGGTCGCGGACGCGGTAGATGCGATGTCCGAAGCCCATCAGCCGATCGCCGCGGTCGAGCGCCGCTTCCAGCCAGGGACGGGCGTTCTGCGAGCCGCCGATGGCGTCCAGCATCTCGATCACCGGGCCTGGCGCGCCGCCGTGCAGCGGGCCTTTCAAGGCGCTGATCCCGGCCAGGACCGCCGATGTCAGTCCGGCCAGGGTCGAAGCGACCACACGGGCGGCGAAGGTCGAGGCATTGAGCCCGTGGTCGCAGACCGTGACGAGGTAGGTGTCGAGCGCCGCCACTTCGGCCGCGCGGGCTGGCGCGCCGCGTAGCATGCGCAGGATGTCGGCGGCGTGGGACAGCGACGGGTCGGGCAAGACCGGCTCTTCGCCCTTCGCGGCGCGGACGGCGGCGGCGGTGAACACAGCCGGGGCGGCGACGAGCCGCAGAGCCGTCGCCAGATCGTCGCCGTCCGCGAGCCGCGCGGTCAGGGCCCGCATGGCCTCCACCGGCGTGCGTCCCGCCAACTCAGGGTCGAGGGCGGCGAGCTCGACGGCGACCTCGGCCCGGGCTGCGCCCAGGGCGGCGCGCATGTCTGTCGGCAGGGGGTCGAGGAAGCCGCTCCACAGCAGGGCGATCACCTCCTCGAAAGTCCAGCGGCCGGCGATCTCGTCCAGCGAGTAGCCGCGGATGATCAGCCGTCCGGCCTGGCCGTCCACGTCGGACAGCACGGTCTCCGCCGCCACAATCCCTTCCAGTCCGTCCGACCCGCTCATCATCGTCGCTCCACGCTTGAATTCTTGGGACGCAGATGCGAGTTTCCAAACATTGATTCAAGATTGATCAATTTAATCAATATGACGGAATGGCTGACGGCGGAGGCGGCGCAGACGCGGTTGGGGGTCCGTCCCCAGACGCTCTACGCCTACGTCAGCCGCGGGCGCGTGCGGGCGGAGCCGGATCCGGTCGACCCACGCCGCAGCCGCTACCGGGCCAGCGACATCGCCGGCCTCGAGGTCCGGCGCACGCGCGGCCGCAAGCGAGCGGATGTCGCCGCTGAGGCGATCGCGTGGGGTGAACCGGTGCTGGCCTCAGCCATCACCACCGTAGCCGATGGCCGCCTCTTCTACCGCGGAGCCGACGCGGCGCTGTTGGCCGACACCGAAACTCTGGAGAGCGTCGCCCGGCGCCTGCGGGGCGGTCAGGGCGCGGCGGCGCGGCGGGAAATGCGTCCAGCGCCCCCAGACAATGGGACCATGCGCACGCGGGCCTTCGAGGCGCTCGCCCTGCGCGCGGCGGTCGCCCCGCCGGCCGGCGGCATGAGCGACATCGATCTCGCCGACGAGGCGGCCCTGCTGCTCGACATCCTCTGCGATGCTTTCGTCGGCCAGGTCGGCAGTGGGCCGATCCATGCGAGATTGGGGCGAGCCTGGGGCCTGGGACACGCGGGCCTCGACCTGGTGCGGCGCGCCCTCGTCCTCCTCGCCGACCACGAGCTCAACGCCTCGACCTTTGCCTGCCGGGTAGCCGCTTCGACGGGCGCCTCCCTGGCCGCCGCCACGCTGGCGGGCCTATCGACGCTCTCCGGTCCGTTGCACGGCGGCGCCGTGGCGGGGGTGCGGCGCCTGGCGGAAGAGGCCGAGGGCCTGGGCACGCAGGAAGCCTTGGCGGCGCGATTGGTCCGCGGCCTTTCCACACCGGGCTTCGGCCACCCGCTCTATCCGGAGGGAGACCCGCGCGCCGCCGCCCTGCGCCGCGTGTTCGCCGCCCCGCCGCAGCTGGAGGCCCTGCGCCTCTCGGTCGAGAGCGCCACCGGGGCGCGGGACAACGTCGATTTTACGCTCTTCACCTTGGCGAGCGCCCTCGATCTGCCCGCCGACGCGCCGTTCGCTCTCTTCGCCCAAGCCCGCTGCGCCGGCTGGACGGCCCACGCGATCGAACAGATCGCGACAGGCGCGCTCATCCGCCCGCGCGCTCGCTATGTCGGCTCGCCGCCGCAGGCGTGACCTCGCCGACGTCAGCCATTAAAGCTCCGCGCAATGAGCTCGTTGGGGGGGAACATGCGTCTATCGGGCCTGATTCTGGCGGCGACGTTGGCCTGCGCCTCGGGCGTCCAGGCTCAAGAGCGGCCGGTCCACTCGTTCCTCGATGTCAGCCTCGCGCCTGACGGCGCGCGCGTGGCCATGGTTGGCGCGGACATGACCCCGTCCGGCGCCCTGCCCTCCATTCGGCGCCTGGTCATAAAGCGCACCGATGGCGGCGGCGAGGTCGCCGTCACGCTGCCCTGCGCGCCGAACGCCGACTGTCAGCCCGGCGCTCTGGCCTGGACGCGCGATGGCAAGCAGCTGGCCTTCACGCTCCGCGCCGCCCAAGGCCATGGGCGGACGATCTGGCGGGTAAATGCCGACGGCGCCGGCCTGCAGCATCTGCTGGACTTCGACGGCACGCTGAACGACCTGCGCTATGACGCCCGCGGGCGACTTGCGGTTCTGGCCGTGGCAGGCGCCGTCAAGGAAGTCGGGGCCACCCAGGCTGGCGGCCCGATCACCGGCGAGCGGTCCGGACCGCCGCTGGAACAGCGCATCGCCGTGCTCGAAGGCGACCGGCTGGAATTCGTCTCACCGCCGGATCTCTTCGTCTACGAATACGACGAAGCGCCCGACGGCTCTTTCGTGGGGACGGCGGCGCCGGGCGATGGCGACAACAACTGGTGGACCGCCAAGCTCTATCGCTTCACCACGGCCGGCGCGCAGACGATCCACAGCCCCGCCAGCCCGCAGGAACAGATCGCCAATCCCCGCGTCTCGCCCGACGGCCGAACCGTAGCCTTCATCGGCGGCCTGATGAGCGATTTCGGCTCGACGGGCGGCGATGTCTTCGATCTGCCGATCGGCGGCGGCCTGGCGCGAAACCTGACGCAGGACATGGCGGCGTCGGCGACCGCGATCGGCTTCGGCTGCGACGGGGCTCTGCTCGCCCGACGGCTGGCCGGCGACGAAGTGCAGATCGTCCGTATCCACATGGATGGCCGGGCGCAGGTCTTGTGGCGGGGTCAGGAGAGCGTCTCCGGGGGCGTGGCCCCAGCCTGCCCGTCCGGCGTGACCGCCCAGGTCCATCAGAGTTTCACCGCGCCGCCGGAGATCGAGGTCGGAACGATCGGGGCCTGGAAGGACCTTACCCACGTCAATCGGGGGCTGACGGCGCCTTTCATCGCCCGCAGCCTCGCCTGGAGGAACGGTCCATTCCAGGTTCAGGGATGGTTGCTGACGCCGGCCGATGCGCCCGCCGGCGCCAAGCTACCCCTGATCACCGACATCCATGGCGGCCCGGCAGCGGCGTCCACGCCCCGCTTCATCGGCGCTGGCTTGGACCGCACGCTGCTGGCCCACGGCTATGCGCTGTTCCTGCCCAATCCACGCGGCAGCTTTGGCCAGGGTGAGGCCTTCACCCGGGCCAATGTCCGCGACTTCGGCTACGGCGATCTCAGCGACATCATGACCGGCATCGACACGGCAATCGCCGCCGCCCCCATCGATCCGACCCGACTGGGCGTGATGGGCGGCAGCTACGGCGGCTACATGACCATGTGGACCGTGACCCAGACTCATCGATTCAAGGCAGCGATGGCCGCCGCCGGAATCAGCAACTGGCTGAGCTACTACGGCCAGAACGGTATCGATCAGTGGATGATCCCGTACTTCGGCAAGAGCGTCTACGACGACCCGACCATCTATACCCGCTCGGCCCCGATCACTTTCATCAAGAATGTCAGCACGCCAACTCTGGAGTGGGTCGGCGCCCAGGACATCGAGTGCCCCTACCCGCAGACCCAGGAGTTCTGGCACGCGCTGCGCGACCTGAGCGTGCCGACCGAGATGATCATCTATCCCGGCGAAGGCCACGGCCTGCGTGCGCCGGCTCATGTCGCCGACGCCGAGCGCCGCACGCTCGAGTGGTTCGACCGCTATCTGAAGTGACGCCTCAGCCGCTCCAGGCGCGATCCACCGCCGCCTGAAGATCACCGGCGCGGCGGACGAAGGCGATCCCCTCGAGGGTGACGGCCCGGCCGCCGAACAGGCGGCCCTTCCAGGCGTAGCCGACCAGGTAGAGGGCGCGATCCTCGTGCGGCTCGCCGTTCGCCAGGTAGGTGGTGATGACGCCGACGGGGACGCGGCCTCGCCCCTCGCCCTTGGCGTGGCGGGCGTCGAGCGCCTTTGAGAGCCCCTGGGCGATCCACGCCACCTCGATCGCCGGCGCGGCGGCGGTGAGGTCGGTCGGATGATCCAGCACCGCCGCCGGGAACAGGTAGCGCTGCGATTGGATCACTTGGCTCGCGTCGGCCGGTTTGATCGCCAGGCGGCGGCCGCCATCCTGGGGCGCCGCGGTGAGGACCAAAGCCTGGGCGAGGCCCGCCTGCAGCGCCCGCGCCGCCTCGCGACGCGCCTGATCGGCGTGTTCGCGGTGGGAATCCCAGTAGTTCAGCCCGGCGATGATCACGGCGATGACGGCGGCGGCCTCCCCGACGCCGATCCATAGCCGTCTGCGCTTTTGGTCTTCGCTCAAGCCTGGGCCGGGACCGCCGCCGCCAGAGCCTCGGCGTACTGCCCGCCCTTGCGGAAGCGGTAGAGGTAGGTGGGAATGATCGCCTCGACCGCGGTCGGTGTGACGCCAAGGTCAGCCAAGCCGCGGGCGCCGGGAGCGACCACATTGTCGACCTCGAGCAGCTTGACCTGATCGGAGGTGATCGGTGGGGCGATGAGGCCCAGGGAGCCGATCATGTCGCCGACACTTCCCAGAACGTTCGCAAGCCCGATGGGCAGGGCGACAAGCGCGCGCTTGCGGCCGGTCACCTGCAGGACGAGCTGCATCAGATCCTCGAACGAATAGACCGCCGGGCCGCCGAGTTCGAACGTCTGGCCGGCGGCGGTCGAATCTTCCAGAGCCGTGGCCACAGCGGCGGCGACGTCGGCCACGAACACCGGCTGCAGGCGTGTCTTTCCGCCCCCGATCAGCGGCAGCAGCGGCGCGCGCGCGGCCATGGCGCCGAAGCGATTGAAGAAGTCGTCTTCCGGACCGAACACCACCGACGGGCGGACGATCACCGCGTCAGGCAGCGCCTGCCGCACCGCGGCCTCGCCGGCGGCCTTGGTGCGGGCGTAGGCGGAGGGGCTCGCGGCGTCTGCGCCAATGGCGGAGACATGTACGAAGCGGGCGATCCCTGCAGCGGCGGCGGCCTTGGCCACACGCTCGGCCCCCTCGGCCTGGAGGGCCTCGAAGGTCTGGCGACCGTGTTGCCATAGCACACCCACCGAAAACACTCCCGCCTGAGCGCCGTGAAGCGCGCGCGTCACCGACTCCTCATCGCGGATGTTGGCTTGCACGATCTCAATCTGGCCGACATCGCCCAGCAGGCGCAGGCGATAGGCGAGTCCGGGCCGCCGCACGGCGACCCGTACGCGCTGGCCGCGCCTGGCGAGCTGGCGGACGATCTGGCTTCCCACGAAGCCTGAACCGCCGAACACCGTCACCAAGCCCTGCATCGCTCTCTCACGACTGTTTGCGGAGCCGCCCGGATAGACGAGGCGGCCCGCTTCCGCAACGGCGGGAACGATTGACCTTCCAGGTCCGGCGCCCTATGCGTCCCCGCCTCGCGCGCCGGGGGTGCGTGGGCCCAGGTGGCGGAATTGGTAGACGCGCTGGCTTCAGGTGCCAGTGACCGTGAGGTCGTGAAGGTTCGAGTCCTTTCCTGGGCACCATCAAGCCCCCCTTGCAGCTTGTCCATGGGCGACCCGGCTCCTAAGTCTGGCGCACAGGGACGTCCTCACGATTCGACCGCCCGGGAGCTCAGTTGACGCGCGTCCTGCACCAAGGCGACCTGCCCGATGGCCTGTTCGACGGAGTCGCTTCGCTCGCCGTGGATTCGGAGACCATGGGCCTGCGTCTAGGTCGTGACCCGCTTTGCGTCGTCCAGCTATGCGGCCCGAGCGGCGAGGCGCACCTCGTCCAGCTCGACCGCTCGTCCTATGACGCGCCGAACCTCAAGCGCCTGCTGACCGACCCGAAGGTCCTCAAGATCTTTCACTTCGGCCGCTTCGACATCGCCATGTTAAAGCAGCACCTGGGCCTCGTCACCGCTCCGGTCTATTGCACCAAGATCGCCTCCAAACTGGCCCGCACCTACACTGACCGGCACGGCCTCAAGGACGTGGTGCGCGAGCTGCTCGGCATCGACCTCTCCAAAGCCCAACAGAGCTCCGACTGGGGCGCGGCCGACCTCTCCCCGGAGCAGGTCAACTACGCCGCCACGGATGTCATCCACTTGCATGCTCTGCGCACCCGCCTCGACGCCATGCTCATCCGCGAGGGGCGCATGGGCCTGGCGCAGGCCTGCTTCGACTTCCTGCCACACCGCGCCCTCCTGGACGTGGCCGGCTGGGAGGATGTCGACATCTTCGATCACGGACCGTGAGGGCGCAGTGGCCAGCCTGACCTCCACTGCCGGAATGCCGCGCGGCAAGGCGCGCGTGCACAGCCGCCTGGTCCGCTTTCTGCGCATCGCCCTGCCGTTGTTGATGGTGGCCGTGATCGCGCTGCTGGCCGCCCTCGTGGTCCAGCACGCCCTGCGCCGCCACGCCGCCGCCCACCAGGATTCGGCCACGCCGATCCGCATGACCAATCCGCATTTCTTCGGCCGCGACATCCACGGCCGCGCCTTCACCCTGTCGGCGCAGCAGGCGGCGCGCGACGAACGCTCGCTGCAAGTGGTGCTGCTGACCAACCCGTCGCTCACCCTCGACCAGGGCGGCGTCCATCCCTCGACGGTCACCGCCGACAGCGGCGTCTATCACGAGGACACCCGCATCCTGCAGCTGGCCGGTCACGTGAGCGGGGCCAATGCGGCGGGCGAGAAGTTCCTCACCGACAAGATGGTGGTCAACACCAAGACCGGCGAGGTGCAGGGTCCCCAGGCGCTCGCCGCCCAGACCTCGATGGGTCAGGTGCAATCGAACAGCTACAGCATCTACAACAAGGGTGAGACGGTGGTGTTCAAGGGCGGCGTACATTCCCGGCTCAAATCCCGCTAGGCTCAGCCCGTGCGCGGTCGTAAAGGAGCGCCCATGACGATCCGACACGAACTCGCTTGGACGACCCTGGCGGCCCTGGCGCTGCTGGCGGCGAGCGGGGCCCGCGCCCAGATCGAAACCAAGTCCAACGGCCCGATCGACATCACCGCCGACGAGCAGACGGTGCAGACCGCCAAGTGCCTCTCCGTCTGGAGCGGCGCGGTGGAGGTGCTGCAGGGAGACTCCCGCCTTCGCGCCGACACCGTCACGGCATACGAGACGCCCAAGGGCGTGGACGCCAACGGTCAGCAGGCCTGCGGGGCCACTCAGAAGATCATCGCCGAAGGACACGTCTACTACGTCACGCCAGACCAGCACGCCCGCGGCGACCACGCCGTATACACCGCCGCCGACGATCAGATCGTGCTCACCGGCGATGTGGTTGTGGTGCGGGGCGAGAACGTCGCTCGGGGCGACCGGCTGATCATCAAGGTCTCCACCAAGCAGTTCACGCTTCAGTCGGACTCGGTCGGCGCCGGGGCGCCCAGGCGGGTGCGGGGGGTCTTCTACCCCGACAAGACAACGGCCCAAGCCCAGCCCCAGGGCGCCCAGTGATGGATTCGGTGGCGCTTGATCAGCAGCCAGCCAAGGCCGCGCAGGCGGACGAGGGCCTCGTTGTCGATCGGATCGGCAAGTCGTTCCGCGGCCGCGCCGTCGTCAAGGGCGTCAGCCTGCATCTGAAGCGGGGCGAGGTGGCCGGCTTGCTGGGCCCCAACGGCGCCGGCAAGACCACCTGCTTTTACATGATCACCGGCCTGATCGCCGCCGACTACGGCCAGATCTTCCTCGACGGCCTCGATATCACCAACCAGCCCATGTACCAGCGCGCCCGTGAGGGCTTGGGTTATCTGCCGCAGGAAACCTCGATCTTCCGCGGCATGACCGTCGAACAAAACGTCATGGCCGTTGTCGAGATGCGCGAGACGCGTCGCGACAAGGTGCGGGCCATCACCACCCAGCTGCTGGAAGAACTGCATATCGACCATCTGCGCAATTCCGCCGCGGTCTCCCTCTCGGGTGGCGAACGGCGGCGGGTCGAGATCGCCCGGGCGCTGGCCAGCGAGCCCTCGTTCATGCTGCTAGATGAACCTTTCGCCGGCATCGACCCGCTCGCCATCTCCGACATTCGTGACGTGATCGGCTATCTGCGCGGCCGCGGCATCGGCATTCTGATCACCGACCACAATGTGCGCGAGACCCTGGACATTATCGACAGGGCCTCGATCATCCATGCTGGCGAGGTGCTGTTCGAAGGCTCGCCTGAGGAAATTTTGGCCAATCCGGAAGTCCGGCGCGTCTATCTCGGTGATCGTTTCAGCTAGGACGGACCCGGCGCTTTTTGGTCGCACAACCGCCGCTTGACACCAATGTCCGACGGGCGCGTTGATAGCTCATGCCTGTGCAGGTTTCCGGCCGACGCGTCGATGTGGGTGAGGCGCTCCGCACCAGGATCACGGACGAGCTTACCCTGAGCATCGGCCGCTATTTCGGGCGCGGCGGCGACGCCGACGTGGTGGTCAGCCGCGACGGCCATGGATTCCGTGTCGACTGCTCGGTGAGCCTCGCAAGCGGCCAGATCCTGCAGAGTCACGGCCTCGGCGGCGACGCCCATGCGGCCTTCAGCCAGGCGCTAGAGAAGGCCGCTGCGCGCATCCGCCGCTACAAGCGCCGCCTGAAGAGCCACACGGTCCAGGCCACGGCCAAGGCGGCCGAGACCGCAGCCCTGATGGTGTTGAGAGCCCCGGGGGCCGAGGACGAAGACGTCGACGGCTGGTCCGAACCCTCCGGCGAGCAGCCACCGGCCGCGATGATCATCGCCGAGACCGAAACGACCCTGCGCACCATGACGGTGTCCATGGCCGTGCTCGAGCTCGATTTGATCGAAACTCAAACAATCGTGTTCCGGAACGCGGCCCACGGCGGATTGTCCGTGGTATATCGGCGACCAGATGGAAACATCGGTTGGATCGACCCCGCTCGGACGAAATCCGTAGCGTCGCGAAGCCGGCCGAGAACGGTCAGTCGAAGGGAAGAAGCCTCGAACTGATCGACCGTCTGCCGATAGAGGGGTGGGGTGGTTGAGAGACAGGGTGTGTCTCGATGATGATGATCGAGGCGATGCTGGATAGCAGCAGCATCTCGCCGCGCGTGACCGCCAAGACCAAGCGGCAGGCGCTATCCGTGGTGGCCGAAATTGCCGGCCGATGCTTTGGCGTCAAACCGGCCAAGGTGCTCGACGCCCTGGAGGAGCGCGAAGCCATCGCGCCCACCGGCGTCGGCAAAGGCATCGCCGTCCCCCACGCCGAGGTCGAGGGCCTGACGCGGCTGCGAGCCGTGTTCATCCGCCTGGAATCGCCGGTGGAGTTCGGCGCCGTCGACGATGAGCCCGTCGATCTGATCTTTGCCCTGCTGGCCCCGCCCGACGCCGGGGCGGATCATCTGCGGGCTCTGGCGCGGGTCTCGCGAATCATGCGCCGTGCAGAAATCCGCGAGCAGCTTCGTATTGCCCGCACCGCCGACGCCATTCACGCGGTCCTGGCCCAGGAAGTGCGGATCTCCGCCGCCTGAGCGAGGCCCGCCTAGTGGACCGAGACCGGCGCCAGCTCGTGCGCCACGGCCGCGGCCATAGCGGAATCCCGGTCGCCGAGCACCGCCAGACGCGAGCCGTCGGCGCGGTGCACGGCATAGAGAATTTGATCTGGCTTGAGGTCGAAGCCCTGGATCATCTCCACTGGCGTGTCGGCGATGATCTCGGCGGCCTTGATCGGCCGGACATAGACGAGGTTCGGCCCGCCGAGGGCGGCGAACGCTTCATTGGTCAATTGAGGAAAGCCCATGGCTTTCTCCTTTCCATTTTCCGCGACGATGGCCATTCAGCCCACCGTCTTGATTGGCACCTGCCGCGCCACGCTGGCCCTTTCGGGCCGATAGGCGTCCACGTGCAGAAGCCCGTGCTCGAGGGTCGCGCTCTCCACCTCCATGCCGTCGGCCAGGATGAAACTGCGGACGAACCCGCGCGCGGCAATGCCGCGATGCAGGAAGGCCCGGTCCCCTCCGGTCTCCGGATCTCGCCGGCCAGTGATGGTGAGGTGATTGTCCTCCACCGTCACGCCCAGTTGATCGGGGGTGAAGCCGGCGACGGCGATACTGATCCTGACCCTGCCATCGCCGGAGTCTTCGACGTTGTAGGGAGGATAGCCTTCGCCGGCCGCCTTCGAGACGCGCTCGATGAGCGAACTCATATGATCGAAGCCCAACAAAAACGGGCTGTCGAAGACGATCGTGCGGTTCATGGCGAGTCCTTCAGATGAGCGACCCTGCCGTTCCCGCCCCAATCAGGCGACGGAAACAGCATGAACGTGACATGGCTATCCGCCGTTCCCCATTCAAGGAACGGGTCTCATCACCCCTTCGCGAGCCAGATGAACCTGGCGACGAAGAGGGCCGCCAGGACGTACATCAGCCAATCCTTCCGGCGTGCGCTTCCGGTGGCCAATTGCAGGACCGCGTAGGCGGTGACGCCGAAGGCCAGGCCATTGGCGATCGAATAGGTGAGCGGGATCGTCACCAGGGTTAGGAAGGCCGGCACGGCCAGCTTGGCGTCGCTCCAATCCACCTCGGCGACCGCGCCGACCATCAACGCGCCGACCAGGATCAGGGCCGGGGCCGTGGCGGCCGTGGGAATGCGCGTCACCAGCGGCGCGACGAAGAGCGTCAGCAGGAAGAGCGCGCCGACCGTGACGCTGGTGAGGCCCGTGCGCCCGCCAGCCGCCACGCCGGCGGCGCTCTCGATGTAGCTGGTGACCGTGCTCGTGCCAGCCGCCGCCCCGACCATGGTGGCGATCGAATCGACCAGAAGGATGCGGTTTAGGCGCGGAATGGTCCCGTCCGGCTCGACCAGTCCGGCCTTCTTGGTCACCGCGACGAGGGTGCCGACGTTGTCGAAGAGGTCGACGAACAGGAAGACGAAGACGATCTCCAGCAGGCCGGCGAGATGTCCGCCCTTGAGTCCCAGGGCCCCCGCAACGTCGAACTTGAAGGCCGTGGCCGAGAGATCGCCGCCGCCATGGCCGGCCGGCGGGGCGAGGCCTAGCGCCCAGGCGGCCAACCCTGTCGCCGCCACCCCCACGAGGATGGCCGCCCGGACATTCCAGGCCTGCAGCACTGCGATGAGGATCAGGCCGGCGATGGCCAGGGCGGCGGTGGGCGCCGTCAGGTCGCCCAGACCGACGGAGGTCGCCGGGTTTGAGACGATGATCCCGGCGTCCTTCAGGCCAATGAAGGCGATGAACAGGCCGACGCCGGCGGCCACCGCGGCGAACAGCGACCGCGGCACGGCGCCCACGATCAGCTGGCGGACGCCGGTAAGGGTCAGGACCAGGAAGACCGCACCGGAGAGGAAGACGCAGCCGAGCGCCGTAGGCCAGGCGATGCCCATGCCCTTGACCACAGTGTAAGTGAAGTAGGCGTTGAGCCCCATGCCAGGCGCCAGCGCCAGGGGTGTATTGGAGGCCAGTCCCATGAGGATACTGCCAATGCCCGCGGCGAGGCAGGTGGCCGCGGCCACGGCGGCCACCGGCATGCCGGCCTCGCCCAGGATCGCCGGATTGACGGCGACGATGTAGGCCATGGTGAGGAACGTGGTGAAGCCGGCAAGTATCTCGGTCCGCACGGTCGTTCCATGCGCAGAGAGTCCGAAGTATCGTTCCAGCATGCGAACTCCCCCAGCCCGACCGGCCTTGACGCTAGAGCGGGTTGAGCCTTCTTTGAATCGATGGATTCCCAAATCAGCTGAGGTCTGATTCAAGCTGTCTGCTGGGCGGGAGGCCAGCTGGCATGACCAGACCCTATTCGATGGATCTTCGCGAGC
>Ga0302314_10001362_pt1 | contig 45699 bp, 39 predicted proteins | sample III_Palsa_N2_3_FD_200533 | JGI IMG/M metagenome (GOLD analysis project Ga0302314, IMG submission 200533) | Peat permafrost microbial communities from Stordalen Mire near Abisko, Sweden - III_Palsa_N2_3 | ecosystem: Environmental > Terrestrial > Soil > Palsa > Peat permafrost | place: Sweden...
CGTGACCGAAGACGGTGCTTCGATTGGTGCAATGATCAACGGTCTGTCGGCGGCATCGGCTACCAACAGTCAGGTCGCCGTGACTGCGGGTATCCGTCACACGTTCTAAGCGGATTTCAGCACCGTAGCATTATCAATTGCGATACCAGGGAAATGCCGTCCAGCCAAAAGCTGGGCGGCATTTTTCAATGGCGCCGCGAAACTCTGGCATTCCGCATCTTCGACGGGCGGCTATCCTGTCGGGCGGATACGCTCGCCCAAGAAAAATGCCCGCCTCTATGGGCGGGCAAAAGTGTTTCTCGGAGACATCTGCCTTACGGCAGCGCTGCACGGCACACCTTCGACCTCTCGCGTCCAAGGCGCACTGAGTGCAACGTCATGTCGTCGCGGCCAGGCGAGGCCGTACATTGGCGACCCGTGAATTCCTGAATAGCGACGCCGGTGATTCTAGAGACTTAAGCGCTCTACGATAACGCCAGTTTCGCGGAGAATAGTTATGCCAAAAGCGAAACAGATACCCGCGCGATGGCGAAGGTTTTCCTAAACCACAACTCACCCTACGTCTTTCACTGGCTCATCAGATCGTCCAATTGCAGTGCACTTGTTTTTCACACAACAGTATTGTGTGAAAAACAAGTTTTCAAATGATTTATCGCCTATTACGCTGCCACGCCTCAACACTGCGACCTCAAGTTAATACCCGCCCATGCAGCGGCCAATGCCTGCCAAATTGAAAGCTCGACTCGAACGTTGCAAAGCGCTATTGGAACGGATAGCGCCGTCAAAAGCGCCTCGCAGCGCATCGCTTCGCGAGGTCATTCGTATTCCTATACTTACAAGTCATATTCGCGCCATGTTTGCGAGGAGCCCCCGACCTGATTTTGCTGCCGTCACACGACGAATATCAGCACGTCGTGAAAGCGTGGTGACGACCTTATCTTGCCTGGGGTTTTATTTTCCTATCAGCAGTAATTCCGGGCTTTGTGTACATTCTGCCTTGGCTCAGGCTAGGGACTCTCTCCACGCCTGCGACACGCGCCACAACGTCTTCCTCCAAGCCTTGGAACCCACATGCTCGGCCTAGTCCGTATCGCCCTGCGGCGACCCTATACTTTCGTCGTTCTGGCGATTTTCATCCTCATCATCGGTCCCTTGTCCGCGATGAAGACGCCCACCGACATTTTCCCGGATATCAGAATTCCGGTGATCAGCGTGGTGTGGCAATACACCGGCCTGCCGCCGGACCAGATGGTCGGCCGCATCACGTCGCCGTTCGAACGCACGCTCACCACTACGGTCAACGACGTCGAGCATATCGAGGCAGAATCGGTGTCCGGCTTCGGGATCATCAAGATCTTCTTCCAGCCGGGCGTGAATATCAGCACGGCGAACGCCCAGGTAACGGCGGTCGCGCAAACCCAGTTGCGCCAGTTGCCGCCCGGTACGACCCCGCCGCTGATCCTGAACTACAACGCGTCGACGGTGCCGATTATCCAATTGGCGTTGTCCGGCAAGGGGCTGACCGAACAGAATCTCGGTGACCTTGGCTTGAACGCAGTGCGACCGGTTCTGGTGACGGTCGCCGGCGCGGCTATTCCGTATCCGTTCGGCGGCAAGACGCGGCAGGTGCAGATCGACGTCGACCCAGCTGCCATGCAGGCGCGCGGCTTGTCCGCCCAGGACGTCGCCAATGCACTGGCGGGCCAGAACCTGATTACGCCGGTGGGGACGGAAAAGATCGGCGACTACGAATACACGGTGCAACTGAACGATGCACCGTCACAGATCAAGGCCTTGGGCGATCTGCCTATCAAGGCGGTCAACGGCACCACCGTCTATATCCGTGACGTTGCCAGCGTTCGCGACGGCAGCCCGCCGCAGACCAATATCGTGCACGTCAACGGCAAGCGTTCCGTGCTGATGTCGGTGCTCAAAAACGGCTCGGTGTCCACTCTCGGGATCATTTCCGGCATCAAGGCTCAGGTCGCCGCGGGTAAAGCCTCATGGCCGGACAATCTGCAGATCGATCCTATTGGCGACCAGTCGCTGTTCGTACGCGCCGCCATCTCCGGCGTGGCACGCGAGGGCGTGATTGCGGCCGTGCTGACCAGCCTGATGATCCTGCTGTTCCTCGGCAGCTGGCGCTCGACCATCATCATCGCGACCTCGATCCCGCTCGCCATTCTCGGCTCCATTGCCACCCTGTCCGCGCTCGGCGAGACGTTGAACATCATGACGCTTGGCGGTTTAGCGCTCGCGGTGGGGATTCTGGTCGACGATGCGACGGTCACGATCGAAAACATCAACTGGCACCTGGAGCACGGCAAGGAGGTGGAGACCGCCATTCTCGACGGCGCCGCGCAGATCGTCACGCCGGCGTTCGTCTCGCTGCTGTGTATCTGTATCGTGTTCGTGCCGATGTTCTTCCTGAACGGCGTCGCGCGCTTCCTGTTCGTACCCATGGCCGAAGCGGTGATCTTCGCGATGATCTCGTCGTTCATCCTGTCGAGAACCCTCGTGCCGACCATGGCCAAGTACCTGCTGAAACAGCACGTGCAAGGCGAACACGAGCATGCGTCGAAGAGCCCGGGTCCGCTCGGGCGCTTCCAGCGCGGCTTCGAAGCGCGCTTTGAAAAAGTACGCGCCAAATACCATGGCTTGCTCGAACTGGCCCTGACGCACCGGCGCCCGTTCGTCATAGGCTTTCTCGGCTTTGTCATGCTCTCCTTCGCACTGGTGCCGTTCCTCGGCCGCAATTTCTTTCCTGCGGTCGACTCCGGACAGATCCTGATGCACGTGCGCGCGCCGGTCGGCGTCCGCGTCGAGAAGACCGCGCAGATCTTCGCGAATGTCGAAGGAGCGATTCGCGAGATCATTCCGCCGGCCGAACTTGGCACCGTGGTCGACAATATGGGCCTGCCGGTGAGCGGTATCAACACGGCTTACAACAACACCGGCACGGTTGGCTCGCAGGACGGCGACATCCAGATTGCGCTGAATGAAGGCCATCGTCCGACCGACGAGTATGTGCGCGAGATGCGCGAGAAATTGCCGCGTGAATTCCCCGGTGTCACGTTCTCGTTCCCGCCGGCTGACATCATCAGCCAGATCTTGAACTTCGGTTCGCCCGCGCCGATCGATCTGCAAATCCGCGGCAACAACCTCGACGCCAACTTCGCCTATGCCGACCGTATCCTGCGCGAGGTTCGCGATGTGCCGGGCGTGGTCGATGCACGAATCGCGCAGTCGCATGCCAATCCGACCTTCAACGTCGACGTGGACCGCACGCGCGCGCAACTGGTCGGCATCAGCGAGGGCGACGTGACCAACAGCATGGTGGTGAACCTCGCGGGGTCGAGCCAGGTCGCGCCCACGTTCTGGTTGAACAATGCAAACGGCGTGTCGTATCCGATCGTGATGCAAACGCCGCAATACAGCCTCGATTCGCTCGCCGCGCTGCAAAACCTGCCGATCACCGCGCGCGGGGGCGGCACCTCGCAGATACTCGGTGGTCTCGCGACGGTCCAACGCACCAGCACCAATGAGGTGGTCAGCCAGTACAACATCCAGCCCATGGTCGAGATCTTCGCGACCACCCAGGACCGCGACCTCGGCGCGGTAGCCTCCGATATCCAGCGCATCGTGCACGAGAACGCCCAAGCGTTGCCCAAGGGCTCGACCGTCGCGCTGCTGGGTCAGGTGCAGACCATGAACAGTGCCTTTGCGGGCATGTTGTTCGGCCTGCTCGGTGCGGTGGTGCTGATCTATCTGATCATCGTGGTCAATTTCCAGTCCTGGGCCGATCCGTTCGTGATCGTGACCGCCTTGCCGGCCGCGTTGGCGGGCATCGTCTGGATGCTGTTCGCGACCCACACCACCCTCTCGGTGCCGGCGCTGACCGGGGCCATCATGTGCATGGGAGTGGCCACGGCCAATTCGATTCTGGTGGTCAGTTTCTGCCGCGAGCGTCTTGCAGAACACGGCGATCCGTTCAAGGCCGCGCTTGAAGCGGGCTTTACGCGCTTCCGTCCGGTTCTGATGACCGCCCTTTCCATGATCATCGGTATGGCGCCGATGGCGCTCGCGCTCGGCGAAGGCGGCGAGCAAAATGCGCCGCTTGGCCGTGCCGTGATTGGCGGCCTGATGTTCGCCACGACCGCTTCGCTGTTCCTCGTCCCCGTCATTTTCTGTATCGTCCATGCGCGCCCCGGGCGCGCAGCTACCCCGGCAGCCGTCTCGGGAGGTCCTGCACATGTCGTCTGATTCCGCTTTCCCCGTTAATCCGCCGTCGCGCCGTCCGCTCAGGGTTGCGGGCATAGTCGGCATCCTGGTCGTCCTCGGCATCGTCGCTGCGGGCGTCACGCTGCGCGCTGAAGACGCCCGCAAGCTGAAGACCTGGACCGATGCCCAGGCGGTGCAGACCGTCACGCTGATCCAGCCCATCCGCGATGCCAACGGCCCGTCGCTGCAACTGCCCGGACGCCTCGAGGCCTATACGCGGGCGCCGATCTTCGCGCAGGTCAGCGGCTATCTGAAGTCATGGAATGTCGATATCGGTGCACATGTCAAAGCAGGCCAGGTGCTCGCTGAAATCGACACCCCCGAGCTCGACCAGCAACTGGTGCAGGCACGCGCCGATCTCCAGAGTGCCGAGGCGAACGCGCTGGTTGCGGGAACCACGGCCAAGCGCTGGGAATCGCTGCGCGGCACCGATTCCGTCGCCCAGCAGGATGTCGACCAACGCACCGCCGACTACACCGCGCGAGCCGCAACCGCGGCAGCAGCGAAGGCCAACGTCGATCGCCTCGTTGCCACCAAGGCCTTCGCGCACATCGTGGCGCCGTTCGACGGCGTGGTGACAGCCCGCGACACCGACGTCGGCGCGCTGGTGAATGCCGGCAGCGGCGGTGTGGGTCAGGAGCTGTTCGCAGTGTCCGAAGTCAAGCAGTTGCGCGTGTACGTGCAGGTGCCGCAGAACTACTCTCCGGCGATCCATGACGGCACGACCGCCACGCTGACTGTGCCCGAGTATCCCGACCAGCAGTTCACCGCGCGCGTCGTGGCCGCGGCTGATTCGGTCAATTCGAATTCGGGCACGACACTCGTGCAGTTGCTGGTCGACAATTCCAATGGCAAGTTGCTGCCCGGCGGTTTTGCCAGCCTGAAATTCACCCTGCCCGTCTCCGCCGATGCCGTCCGGGTGCCGGCCAGCGCACTGGTTTTCGATAGCCGCGGCCTCGTGGTCGCCACACTGGGCGCGAACGACGAGGTGCAGTTCAAGCATGTGAAGATCAACCGCGACCTCGGCGACTCGGTGGAGATCGGCGCGGGGCTCGCCGCAACCGATCGTGTGATCGATACACCGCCCGACGGGCTCGTCGACGGCGACCACGTGCAGATTGCCACGGCGGCTGACAAGAAGGCGGCGGCACATGGTTAAGTATGGACTTCCGGCGCTGCTATCAGGCGTCGTCGCGCTCTCTGCTTGCTCGCTCGCACCGAAGTACCAGGTGCCGACGACGCCGATCGCCGCGCAATACAAGACGGTTGGCCCGTGGACGAGCGCGCAACCTGCCGACCAGATCGATCGGAACGGTTGGTGGAAGATGTACGGCGACGCACAACTCGACGACCTCGAAACGCGCCTGCTCGCCAACAACACCGATCTGCGTGCTGCGTACGACCATTATCGGCAGGCGCAGGCGTTCGTGGCGCAAGTCGAGTCCGGACTCTATCCGACCGTGAGCGTGAGCGGCGCGCCGCTGCGCGAGCGCCAGTCCGACACCGCCCCGTTGCGTGGCAATGGGCCGGCGGACTACAACTCCGTCACGCTCGGTGCCTCCGTCAAATACGACCTCGACCTGTGGGGCCGCGTACGCGACTCCGTGGTAGCCGGCAAGGATGAAGCGCAGGCGACCAAGGCCGATCTGGCGTCAGTGCAGCTCAGCCTGGAGGTCGAACTCGCGGACACCTATGTCCAGTTGCGCGGACTCGATCAGCAAACCGAACTGTTGAGCGAGACCGAGGTGGCGTTCGCCAAGGCGCTGCAACTCACGCAGACACTACACGGCAGCGGCATCGTGTCCGGCCTCGATGTTTCGCGCGCGCAAACGCAACTCTCGTCGGCGAAGTCGCAACTATCGCAAAACCTCGCGCAGCGGGCGCTGCTCGAACACGCCATCGCCGTACTGGTCGGCACGTCTGCATCGGAATTCAGTCTGCCGCAGCAGACCGCTGCTATCGCATTGCCTGCGATTCCCACGGGTGTGCCCTCAACGCTGCTGCAGCGCCGGCCTGATGTTGCAGCAGCGGAGCGCCGGGTCGCGGAGGCCAATGCACAGATTGGCGTGGCGCGTGCCGCTTACTTCCCGGACATCACCCTTGGCCTGCAAGGGGGTGTCCAAAGCGCGGCCTACGCCGGACTGGTTAGCGCACCTAATGCGTTTTGGGCGATCGGTCCACAGCTCGTGCAGTACATCTTCGACGGCGGCTTCCGTCGCGCGAGACTCGATGCGGCCAAGGCGGCAACCGACGAAGCCGGCGAGCGTTATCGTGGCGTAGTGTTGTCCGCTTTCCAGCAGGTTGAAGACAACCTTGCCCTGCTGTCGTACCTCGGCACCGCGCTTGATGAGCAACGCAACGCAGCCGCGTCGGCACAAACCACCGTGGATCTCGCGTTGCGCCAATACAAGCAAGGCACGGTGGGCTACCTCGACGTCGTGGAGGCGCAGACCGTGCAGCTCGATGCACAGCGTGGCGTGCTCGACGTCCAGACCCGTCAGCTCAGCGCGAACGTGCAGCTTCTGCATGCGTTAGGCGGTGGATGGTCGAGTGACGAACTCGCTCAAGTAGCGGCAACACCGGCGCTTGTCGCGAGCAACGGCGAACATGGTGCAAACTAAAACGTGGGTTGATGAGCCGCGTGGCTAGCTGGCCACGCGGTGTCTCAATCGCGGCGAGGTTAGGTTAGCTAACCCGAGGGTTGATGGTTTTCAGCCCCCGCCAGGGATCATCCCTTACGGGCGCTGTATACCGTGCGCATTCACTTTGATACGGTATAGAGACGTTGATGCCACGATATACATCGTGTCACGGTTCTCACCTCCAAAGGTCAGGTTCGCCACCTTTTCCGGTACGTGGATCAGCGCGAGCCTGGTGCCGTCAGGGTGGAAGACCTGTATGCCAATTGCGCTGCTGGTGAAGACCCAACCCCGGCTGTCCAGGCGAAACCCATCTGGCAACCCTTCTTCATCGGCAATAGTCGCGAAGACTCGGGCGTTGGTCAAAGACCGGCCGCCTGCGACATCGAACACGCGGATATTGTGGAAGCCCGCGTCTCCGTGCGGGATCTTTGACGTATCCGACACGTAGAGCAGTGACTCGTCCGGCGAAAAGGCCAGGCCGTTCGGGCAGATCAAAAGATCCGTCATGACGTCCAGCGTTTTATCGCGCGGATCGAATCGAAACACGTAGCAGCCACGCATTTCCTGGGCAGACTGATGCCCCTCGTAATCGGACAGGATGCCGTACGGCGGATCGCTGAACCATATCGTTCCATCGCTTTTCACCACCACGTCGTTGGGTGAATTCAGGCGTCGGCCATGATAGTGGTCCACGACGATCTCGTCGACAGGCTGGCTGAGATTCGGGCCGAACCGAGTGCGAATCACCGCACGCTGCCCGTGCGAACAATGCAGCAGGCTGCCGTCCGCTTCACGATAATGACCGTTCGTGAATTCAACTTGATCGCGCCAGACGCTCGCGCCCTCGTCGGGATGCCAGCGCATCATCCGGTTATTGGGAATGTCGCTCCATAGCACGGAGTTGTCTTCGTGCATCCAGACCGCGCCTTCGCTCCATATGCAGCCGGTGGCAAGCTTCTCCAGCTTCGCATCGCTCGCCAGCAGATCGCGGGCACGTTCGTCATAGATCTCTATCGCCGAATTTTTCATTTCGCTTCACTGGCCTTCGGTTAAGCTATGGTTACCGATAACTATAGAGTCCACCCTAACATGTGGACATCGCACGCACAATGCGGAGTTGCGGGTAATTCGGTCGCGACGTGCCGGATGCGTTCGAACCGGATGACATCCTGATTAATGGCGCAGCGCAACATCTTCGACGAAAGGACGTTCCTTCACTACCTCGCCAAGCGGCGCATCGGCGGCTCTCCCCCACACCTCTACCGGACAACATCATGTCTCACGACAATTCATCCCACGATAACCCGAAGAGCGACGACGGTACGCCCGAAAAACGCCTGCGCAGCCGTCGCTGGTTCGACGATCCTGCGGATCCCGGCATGACCGCGCTCTATCTCGAGCGCTATATGAACTACGGCATCACGCGCGAAGAGCTGCAATCGGGCAAGCCGATCATCGGCATCGCCCAGACCGGCTCCGATCTCGCGCCGTGCAACCGTCACCATCTGCAACTCGCGCAGCGCGTTCGCGACGGCATTCGCGACGCGGGCGGCATTCCGCTTGAATTTCCGGTGCATCCGATCCAGGAAACCGGCAAGCGTCCTACCGCTGCGCTCGATCGCAATCTTGCGTATCTCGGCCTGGTGGAGATCCTGCACGGCTACCCGATCGACGGCGTGGTGCTCACCACCGGTTGCGACAAGACTACGCCCGCGTGTCTGATGGCGGCGGCCACCGTCAATATTCCGTCAATCGTGCTGTCGGGCGGACCGATGCTCGACGGCTGGTGGAAAGGCAAGCTCGCGGGTTCCGGCACCGTGATCTGGGACGCGCGCAAGCGCCTGTCGGCTGGTGAAATCGGCTACGAGCAGTTTATTGAAGAGGTGTCGTCTTCAGCGCCCTCTGCCGGGCACTGCAACACGATGGGAACGGCGCTGTCGATGAATTCGCTCGCCGAAGCGCTGGGCATGTCCCTGCCGAACTGCGCTGCGATTCCCGCTCCCCATCGCGAACGCGGCTGGATCGCGTACCAGACCGGCAAGCGCATCGTCGACATGGTTGCCGAGAATCTACGTCCGTCCGAAATCATGACCAAGGGCGCGTTCGAAAACGCAGTCGTGGCGGCCGCGGCGCTTGGCGCATCGTCGAACTGTCCGATTCACATGATCGCGATCGCGCGTCATATGGGTGTCGAGCACACGCTCGATGACTGGCAGCGCCTCGGTCCTGACATACCGCTTCTGGTGGACTGCCAGCCTGCGGGGCGCTTCCTCGGCGAGGCGTTCCATCGCGCGGGCGGCGTGCCCGCCGTGATGCGCGAACTGCTTGCAGCCGGCAAGTTGGATGGCAGCGTGCGCACCGTCACAGGCCGCACGCTGGAAGAGGATCTTGCGGCGGTTGCGGAGCCTGACCGCGAGGTGATTCGCGCCTACGACAAGCCCCTCCGGGAAGCGGCCGGCTACGTGGTGCTGTCGGGCAACCTGTTCGATAGCGCCGTGATGAAGATCAGCGTGATCGATCAGGCATTCCGCAAACGCTTCCTCTCGGACCCGGCCCATCCCGACGTGTTGGAAGGCAAGGCGATCGTGTTCGAAGGGCCTGAGGACTATCACGCGCGGATCGAAGATCCGGAACTCGGCATCGATGAGCGTTCCGTGCTGGTGATTCGCAATTGCGGCCCGGTCGGGTATCCGGGCGGCGCGGAGGTGGTCAATATGCAACCGCCTGCGGCGCTGCTCAAGCGTGGCATCGACACACTGCCGACCTTGGGCGATGGCCGTCAAAGCGGCACGTCCGCAAGTCCGTCGATCCTGAACGTGTCGCCGGAAGCCGCGGTAGGCGGCAACCTGGCACTGCTGAGAACCGGTGACCGTTTGCGTATCGATCTCAACTCACGCAAGGTAGACGTCCTGATTCCGGACGAAGAGATGGCGCAGCGCCGGGCCGCGTACACACTGCCCAAGCTCGAGCACAAGACGCCATGGGAAGAGATCTACCGCAGCATGGTCGGGCAGCAAGGCACGGGCGCGTGCCTCGAACCCGCCACGCTGTATCTGAACATCATCGAAACGCGCGGGGAGTCGCGGCACAATCATTGAGGCTTCGAGGGGTCGTTAAGCGCTCTCGCGTTGCACGACCTCGTAGTGGATTTTGACGAGCTTCGGCGTTTCGCGCCGCTCGCGTGCCGGCGCGTCCTTCTCGCGGCGCGATTTGCTCGATTTCTCGCCGTGGTCGATCTCGTCGACCGCGGTGAGCAGCGATTCGCCGGCCGCATGACCGATGCCGTACGGATCGACGGCAATGGTGGTAATGGTCGGATAGCAGTGCCGCGACACTTCGAAATCGCCGAACCCCGCCACCGCGATATCGCGTGGCACGACGAGGCCGCGCCGATGGCAGGCCATGATCACGCCGAACGCATGAATGTCGCTCGCGCACATCACCGCGTCGGTATCCGGCCAGCGTTCGAGCAGCAGGTCGAGCGCGGCCGCACCATGCCCCATCGCAAGACCGTGAGCCATGTCGGTGGTCCATTCGGTTTGCGTGATATGGCGCGCCTCATGGCGTGCCTCGGCGCGCACCGCATTCAGATACCCGCGCCGCCGCGCGATGCCGCGCAGGTCCAGTTTTGACGCACTGCTAACGAAACCGATCCGCTTATATCCACGCGCGTAGAGATAATGCACCATGGTGCCCGCGGCCTCGGCGTTCGAGAAGCCGACGACCCGGTCGACCGGGTGGCGTGGCAACTCCCACGTCTCGATCACCGGAATCCGCGCCCGCGTCAGAAGCGAACGTGCCTCGTCAGTGTGATGGCCGCCCGCCAGCACGATGCCGCGCGGCTGATAGCGCAGCAGCGTCTTGATCAGCGCTTCCTCGCGTTCCAGCAGGTAATCAGTATGACCGAGCAGCAACTGCATATTGCGCGATTCGATGACGTCGTTGATCCCGCGCACCATGTCGGAGAAGTTGGAACTGGAAAGAGACGGCACCAGCACGACGACAAAATTCGACCGTCCTGACGATAGCGCACCGGCGCTCGCGTCGGCGACGTAGCCGGTTTCCGCGACGACGCGCAGCACGCGCTCGCGCGTCTCGGCTCCGACATGCTGCCCAGTGAGAACCCGCGAGACCGTCATCTTCGACACGCCCGCGAGACGGGCGACGTCTGCCATCCGAACAGGTCCGGACGACAAAAGCGGATCTTGGGATTTACTGTCTGTACTCATGCCGACGTTTGTAGAATTTGATCGGTAGATGGTACAGGAAGGGCGTGCGCGATTGGAGATGGCGTCGTGCACGCCATCTTCACAACCTGCGTGTCATCGCAAAGCGCCGCGGTTGCGGCGCTGCTTCATTGTGTTTTGGCGGCAACGGCGAGCTTATCCGCGGCTTCCTGTGCGGTTTCGTTGTCGTCGTTCCAGTAGTTGCCGAGCACATCGTAAAAGGCTCCTTCGACCGCTGGCGTAACCACCATGTCATGCGCCCAGGACGGCACGAGCGTTCCCTTTGCCTGCGAGCTGGTGAAGTCGGCCGCCGATCGGTGTGCACAGGCGTCGAACTTCGACAGATCCATGCCCTGCCGCACCGGAATCGAACCCTTGTTGAGGTTGAAGATCTCCTGGAACTTCGGACTCAGAAGCAGGCTTGCGAGATCCTTCTGTCCTTTCTCGACGTCGGGGCTCTTGACCTTGAAGAACGCGAAGCTGTCGACATTGAACGTATAGGCGTTTTGCGAGCCCGGACCCGGCACGCACAAATAGTCCTTGCCCGGCACCTTGTTGGCTACGCTGAACTCGCCCTTGGCCCAATCGCCCATGAACTGCATCGCCGCTTTACCGGAGATCACCATGCCGGTCGCCATGTTCCAGTCGCGCCCTGTCTGGCCCTTATCGGTATAGGCCTTGATCTTCTTGAACGTTTCGAGCGCCTTGACCATCGTCGGCCCTTTGAGCGTCGCCTGATCGAGCTGCACGAAGGCCTTCTTGTAGAAAGCCGCGCCACCCACGCCGAGTGCCACCGTCTCGAAGGTTTCGGCTTGCTGCCAGGACTGGCCGCCAATCGCGACCGGCGTGATGCCCGCTTTCTGCAGCGCATCGGCGGTCTTGAAGAACTCGTCCCACGTCGCCGGCGCTTGTGCGTTGACCTTCTTCAGCGCATCCGCGTTGATCCACAGCCAGTTGACCCGGTGCACATTGACCGGTGCCGCCACATATTGGCCCTTGTACTTCATGATGCTCGAGATCTGCGGCGGGATCAGCTTGTCCCAGCCTTCGCTCTTCGCCACATCGTCAATCGATAGCAGTACGCCTTCGTCGCCCCACTCCTGAATGGCCGGCCCCTTGATCTGGGCTGCCGCAGGCGGGTTGCCGGCGATCACGCGGGTCTTGAGCGCGGTCATCGCGTTGCCGCCGCCTCCGCCCGCGACGGCGAAGTCCTTCCACGTATCGCCCTTTTCTTCGAGCATCTGCTTGAGGACCTGCGCGGATTTCGCTTCACCACCGGATGTCCAGTAATGCAGCACTTCGACCTCCGCGGAATGTGCGGCCCCGGCGGCAACGAGTGCCGCGACGCCAAGCGCACAGGCGGTGAACTTCGCGGTCTGGCGGTGTGGTTTCGACAGGTGGCGTGGTTGGGTTTGCATCCGGCAGTCTCCTTGTATCGTCGTGGATCTTCTATTCTGGATGCTGCGCATGGTAGCGTTACCATCACCCGTCGCCCTATCCGGGTGAACCCTGCCCCATGCGGCGCTTTCCCCCACTTTCTTTCCGGCGGCGGCAAGGCGATACTCGTACGATGAACAGAAAACCGACCGGCGCGGCGAGCGCCATCCGCGATGTCGTCGGGCACCCACGTCAGCCTTCGCGGCGCAGGCAAAGCGGACGGGTGACGATTGCCGATGTGGCGGAGCGTGCGCAAGTCAGTCCAATGACCGTGTCGCGTGCGCTCAAGAACCCGGCGCAAGTGTTGCCCGAGGCGCGCGCGCGTGTCGAAGCGGCCGTCGCCGCACTCGGCTACGTGCCGAACCATGCGGCACGTACACTCGCGTCGTCGCGTTCGTGCGTCGTGGGTGTGCTGGTGCCGTCTTTATCGAATGCGGTTTTCGTCGATACGCTCGCCGGCATCCAGGATTGCCTGGGGCCTGCAGGCTATCAAGTATTGATCGGTAATACGAACTATTCGGCCGATAAGCAGGCCGAGCTTGTATCGACCTACCTCACGCACGCACCCGATGGGTTTCTCGTCACGGGGATCGACGGCTCGGGTGCCATTCGTCAGCGGCTCGCGGCGGCGCGCGTGCCCGTGGTTCATATGTACGATCTGAGCCGTGCCCCTGGCGAATGGTCGGTCGGGTTTTCGCAGCAGAGCGCGGGCTTCACACTTACGAAGTATCTGCTTGAGCGCGGTTATAAGCGGCCGGGATTTATTGCCGCGCAATTGGATCCGCGCACCATGCAGCGCCGCGCCGGTTTTCGACGCGCGCTGCGCGAGGCCGGGCTCGATCCTGATGTGGAGATATTGACCGACGAGCCGTCGAGCGTCGGGCTTGGTTCGAAGCTGCTCGCGCGAATGCTTGAGCATGCTCCTGCTTGTGACGCGATTTTTTGTTGTAACGATGATCTTGCGCTTGGCGCACTGTTCGAATGCCAGCGGCGCGGGATCTCCGTGCCGGGTAGGATTGCGATTGCGGGGTTCAATGATCTGCCGCCTTCTGCCTGGGCGACGCCATCGCTTACGACCGTTACGACACCGCGCTATCAGATCGGCTTCGAGGCTGCACGACTGTTGTTGCAGATACTGGATGGGGAACCGCCTGAGCGGAGGCATGTTGATTTGAGGTTTACGCTTACGCCTCGGGAGAGTGCCTAGGAGCGCGGCAAGTTCGGACGCCGTACTTGCGAAGGCGCTTCGCTCAGCCCTTCGCGGCCTCCCTCTCGAGCCGCTCGATCGCCGCAGCCACGCCGGCGCGGTATGCGGAGCCAACGCTTGCCTCAAGTCCACCCGATGGGCGAGAGGTCTGAGGAGAGATGCCCAACCATGCCCAGGCACAACCCGGTGCTTCATCGCAGCCAGAAAGCCCCCATGACCCCGGGTCGCCGGCTGCTTCTCGTGATTGGCGCGATACTGCTGCTGGCCGCGCTAGGCTGGGCGCTGGTGACCGTACTCGAGCCGGCCATCCAGCGCACGATCGTCATCACAACCGGGGCGGACAAGGGTATCTATCGCGGCTTTGCCGATCGCTACGCCCCTCTCCTGAAGCGCGACGGCATCAAGCTCGATATCCGCAGTTCTTCCGGTTCGGTCCAGAATTACGAGCGGCTGACGGACCCGGACAGCGTCTACGAAGTGGGTTTTATCCAGTCAGGCACCACCAGTCCGAAAGAAACGGACCGCCTGCAGACCATCGCGGCCGTCTCCTATGAGCCAATCTGGGTGTTCTATCGAGGCGACGCCACCGTCGACCGGCTGGCGCAACTGCGCGGCAAAAGAGTCGCCACTGGCGTTCCCGGCAGCGGCCTGCTCAACGTCTCCCAGATATTGCTTGGCTATAGCGGCATCACCGGCAGCAATACCACGCTGTTGGAGATGGATGCATCCAAGGCTTACCAAGGCCTCGAAGATGGCAGTCTGGATGCCGCCTTCTTTATCGGCAGGCCGGATGCCGAGATGCAGCGAACGCTACTGAACAGCAATCTGAAGCTGATGAGCTTTGCCCAGGCCGATGCCCTGGTGCAAAAATTCCCATCTCTCTCCAAGATTGTTCTCCCGCGCGGCTCGAGCAGCATCGTCAACGACCTTCCGCAGGCTGACGTCACGCTGCTGGCGGCTACCGCTCTCCTCGTGTCTAAAGACACCCTGCACCCTGCTCTCGTCTACCTGCTGCTGGAAGCGGCCAAAACCGTCCACGGCGGCGAAGATTACTTCACGCCAATCAACACGTTTCCGAACCTGAACACCGATGAATTTCCCGTTTCCGACGAAAGCACGCGCTACTTCAAATCCGGCCGCCCCTTTCTGCAGCGCTACCTTCCATTCTGGCTCGCGAGCTTCATCGAAAGGCGCCTGCTGATCCTGCTTCCCTTCATGGCCTTATTGATAGCTTTGCTGCAGGCATTGCCGCGCATGGCGCAGGCGCGGGAAAAAAACCGGCTGGTGGTCTGGTATCGCGAGATCAAAGCGCTGGAAGATGAAATATGGAAGAACAGGCAACCGACCCCGGACCAGATTGCGCTATGGCTCGATGAAATCGACAACATTGATGCGCATGCCAACCAGATACAGATTCCGCAGCGATATTTTCAGGAGGTTTACGCCCTCAAGCAGGCGATCGGCATCGTACGGGAGCGGATTTTCCAGGTGGCCGGCAACGTGAAGGAATAGCGGGGCAACGAGATTGTTTCGGCCATGGTCTTGCCTCACGTAAGGACGTTATTCCAGCATTGGACCAAGATCTTTCACCGATGCGGATGGATACTGCAGCAACTGGTAAATTGCTCCGTCGGAAATGTAGAAACGATTTCACCTGTCCGACTCACGGTAGACCGCGATGAAAACCACCGTATGCTTCTCCACGACGGGGTGGAGAAGATAGCCGACTATGGTCGAATCCGGCCGGCGGACGGCGGCTGGCGCGATCGCAATCACCGCGACTATCGCGTGATGTTCGCTCTGGTCGATGCGTCGGAGAAAACTGGCGCCGCGCGCGCGGAGCGATACAAAAAACCCCATTAAAACAATAGTTCAGGCGAGGTTTTGAGACGTGGTGAGAGGTGGCGATACTGAAATTTGGTGCCGGGGACCGGACTCGAACCGGCAAGCTGTTAGGCGGCGGATTTTCGTCACACCACGTCTTTCGACGCCGACGATACCGGGCGGCATCCTCGTTCGTGCGCTGGACTATGCCTTCGCCATCGCGGCTTCATGCCACCTTAGGCGCCCCCCGTCTAGTCTCTACACCTTCCGCACCCTCGCATACGTGCGACGGCGGGCTTGGCTCGGCGTTGCCTCAATCCCGCGCGCTGCGCGAAACCAGGGGTTTCTCCGAATTTGAGGGGTTCTGCACCGGCCGTTTCCGGTCGGGCACTCAATACTTTAAGTCCGCTATGTTTACCAATTTCATCACCCCGGCAGGGCGGACGCGATTCTACCATTGCGTTGCGGCCGCACCAAACCCGCGCGTCCCGAGTCATCGCACAGTCACAAAGCATCCCGATAATCCACTCGACGAAAACGTTTACAACTCGAGTGGAAACCACAGCGATGACCCCCACCATCAAGGATGTCGCGGCACACGCAGGCTTCTCGATTGCCACGGTTTCGCGCGCGATCAACGCGCCCCACACCGTGAATCCCGTCACGCTCGACAAGGTGCGCCAGTCGATCGACGCCCTGAACTTTCGCCCTAGCCCGCTTGGCCGCCAGTTGCGCGGCGAACGCACCCGCCTGATCGGCGTCATCCTGCCCACCATCGCCAATCCGGTCTTCGCGGAGTGCCTGCAAGGCATCGATGAACTGGCCTCCGCGCACGGCTACCGTCTGATGCTGATGACCACCCAGTACGATGCCGATCGGGAGCGCCACGCCATCGAGACGCTGCGCCAGCAACGCGTCGAAGGCCTGATGCTGACCGTCGCCGACGCCGATACCCATCCCCTGCTCGATGAGCTCGACCGCGACGGCCTCCTCTACGTGCTGATGCACAACGACACGGTGCGCCGGTCGTCGGTCTCGGTCGACAACCGCCTCGCCGCCTACGACGGTGTGCGCATGCTGATCGCCCACGGCCATCGCCGCATCCTGATGCTGGCGGGCACGCTCGCCGCCTCAGATCGCGCGCGTCTGCGCCACCTCGGCTATGCGCAGGCCATGCAGCAGGCGGGGCTCACGCCGGCCCCAGCGCTTGAAATCGATTTCAATGCCGACGAACTCGCGCCCGCCGTGCTCGCGCATCTGACCAACGGTCCGAACCGCCCCACCGCCCTCTTCTGCAGCAACGATCTGCTGGCGATGGTCGTGATGCGCGGCCTGCGTCGTGCGCGTCTGCAGATCCCCACGGATATGTCGATTCTCGGCTTCGACGGTCTCGCCATGGGCGAATTGCTCCAGCCGCCGCTCGCTAGCATCTGCGCGCCGAATCGCGAGATCGGCTGCGCGGCCTGGCGACGGCTGCTGGCGCGCATCGACGGCACTTACACGGATGCCTCGCTCGCGCTCACACTGCCTCACACCTTGCGCGAAGGCGCGACGATCGCCGCGATCTCGAACACGAGCGAAGCGCCGCGCGTCCGCTCGATGCAACCGCTTGTATAAGCATAAGCGCGCAGGCCTCGCTCCTGATAACAACGCGGTCGGCCGCTTCGCGCGCCTCTCCGCGTCACGACTAACGTATAACGCACGCCTCTCGCACCTTTCCTTCCAAGGAGATCCGCTGTGACCCGCCGTTCCACCTGCTTCGGTCCGCTCTTGCGGACCTTGTCCGCGACGCTCAAACGCACGAGCGTCAACGTGCTGTCGGCCTCGGCTCTCGTAGCCACGGCGCTGACAACCATGATGGCCGTGACGGCCCTCGTCGCCCCGAACGCGGCCTATGCCGACGAAACCGCGATCTGCTACAACTGCCCGCCCGAATGGGCCGACTGGGCGAGCCAGATCAAGGCGATCCTGGCCAGGACCGGCATCCGCGTCCCCTTCGACAACAAGAACTCCGGCCAGGCCATCGCGCAGATGATGGCCGAGCAGAAAAGCCCGGTCGCGGACGTCGTCTATCTCGGCGTGTCGTCGGCCTTTCAGGCGAAAGACAAAGGCGTGATCCAGCCATACAAGCCGGCTCACTGGGACGACATCCCCGCCAACCTGAAGGACCCGCAAGGCTACTGGTTCGCGATCCATTCGGGCACGCTGGGCTTTTTCGTCAACAAGGATGCGCTCGAAGGCAAGCCGGTGCCGCGTTCGTGGGCCGATCTGCTCAAGCCTGAGTACAAAGGCATGATCGGCTACCTCGATCCGTCGAGCGCGTTCGTCGGTTATGCGGGCGCGGTGGCCGTGAATCAGGCACTCGGCGGCAGCTTCGACAATTTCCAGCCGGGTCTCGACTGGTTCCGCAAGCTCAAGGCCAACGCGCCGATCGTGCCGAAGCAGACCGCCTATGCACGCGTGCTCTCCGGTGAAATCCCGATCCTGCTCGACTACGACTTCGACGCCTACCGCGCCAGGTACAAGGATCAGGCCAACGTCGAATTCGTGATTCCGCAGGAAGGCACGATTTCGGTGCCGTACGTGATGAGCCTCGTCAAGGGTGCGCCGCATGAAGCAAACGGCAAGAAGGTGCTCGACTTCGTGCTGTCCGACGAAGGCCAGAAGCTGTGGGCCAATGCGTATCTACGTCCGGTGCGCGCCAACGCCATGAGCCCGGAAGCTGCCGCCAGATTCCTGCCCGCAAGCGACTACGCCCGCGCCAAGGCGGTCGATTTCGGCGAGATGGCCGAGAAGCAGCAAAGCTTCGGCGAACAGTATCTTCAGGTGATGCATTGAACGACGTCACGTTTCCGCTGCGCTGGCGCATCGCACTGATTGCGCCGGCGCTCGCGGTTTTTATCGCTTTCTGGCTGCTGCCGATGGGCGAGCTCGCGCAATTGAGCGGCAACGGGCACGCGTTCGACACGTACCGCGCTATGCTCAGCAGCGCGCGTTATATGACGAGTCTCGGCGCCACCGTCCTGCTCTCCGCCGCCGTGACGGCGACGACGCTGGTGCTCTCCGTGATCTCGGGGTTGCTGCTCGCGCGGCGCGAGTTTCCCGGCAAGCGCACATTGCTAGCACTGCTGACGTTTCCGCTGGCGTTTCCCGGCGTGGTGGTCGGTTTCATGGTCATCATGCTGGCCGGGCGCCAAGGGTTGATCGGCGCGTTGTCGCTGAAGCTGACCGGTGACCGCTGGGTCTTCGCCTATTCGATGAGCGGGCTCTTTCTCGGCTATCTGTACTTCTCGATCCCGCGCGTCATCGTTACCGTGATGGCGTCGGCGACCAAGCTCGATGCATCGCTGGAAGAAGCGGCCCGCTCGCTCGGCGCCTCGCCGTGGCAGATCATGCGCGACATCGTGCTGCCCGCGCTCTCGCCGGGCCTGATCGCCGCGGGCGCCGTGTGCTTCGCCACCTCGATGGGCGCGTTCGGCACCGCCTTCACGCTCGCCACCGATATCGACGTGCTGCCCATGACCATCTATACCGAGTTCACGCTGAACGCGAACATGGTGACGGCCGCGGGTCTGTCGATCGTGCTCGGCCTCGTCACCTGGCTCGTGCTGGCGTTAGCGCGAAGTGTCACAGGTTCGGCGGTCGCGGCAAGCGCTTAAGTGCGGGAAGCTGTCCTATCCGAATGAAGACTCGCTTATGAATTCCGTCACCCATACCGCCAGGCCGCCAGCACCGCCGCCCTCTGCACCCGCGACACGGCGCCGTGCGCTGCCCCGCCTGTCGTCGCGCACGCTGCTCGCTGCCGGTCAATGGCTCGTCACGCTGGCGCTCTGCGCGTTTCTGATCGTACCGGTCGTGATGTCGATCATGGCCGGCCTCACCGTCAACTACTTCAAGGGCGTCTCGAGCGGTCTCACGTTGCGCTGGTTGATCGAGGTGTGGACGCAGTATCACGCGTCGGTGTTCCTGTCGCTCGAAGTGGCGGCGGCGACGCTCGTCATCACGCTCCTGACCGGCGTGCCCGCGGGATACGTGCTGGCGCGCAGCAAGACACGTCTGTCGCGCCTCATCGAAGAGTTTCTGGTGCTGCCTATTGCGCTGCCTGGTCTCGCTTCAGCGCTCGCATTGCTGGTGGTCTACGGCGGCTTCACGATGTTTCGCATGAGCGTCTGGTTCATCGTGGTCGGCCATGTGGTGTTCACGCTGCCATTCATGGTGCGCGCAGTCGCCGCCGTCTGTGCAAGCGCTGATCTGCGCACGCTCGAAGAAGGCGCAGCGAGCCTCGGCGCGAGCTTCCTGCAGCGCTTTGTGACCATCGTGCTGCCGAACGTGCGGCCGGGCATCGTCGCGGGCGCGCTGGCGGTGCTGACGCTTTCCATCGGCGAATTCAACCTCACCTGGATGCTGCACACGCCCGACACCAAGACGTTGCCGGTGGGCCTCGCCGATACCTACGCGTCGCTGCGCATCGAGATCGGCAGCGCGTACACCATTCTGTTTTTCATCATGACCATGCCGCTGCTGGTTGCGATGCAATGGCTCGGCGTCGATGCCACCGGTCAGCGCAATACGTCCGCGAAACGCCTGGCCTCACGTCAGTCGCGCCGGTCACGTACCCCACGTAGCTCAAGTACGTCAGGCCAACCCGATTCAACCCGCTCCAACGACACGCCATGAAACTCGCTCCCGTTCCCATCACGCTCACGCAATGCGCCAAGACGTTCCGCGGCACGCGCGTGCTCGAGCCGCTGGATCTGCAGATCGGCGCCGGCGAAACGCTAGTGCTGCTCGGGCCGTCCGGTTGTGGCAAGACCACTACGCTGCGCATGATCGCCGGCCTCGAAACGCCGGATGCGGGCGGCCGGATTGCCTTCGGAGACGACGACGTCACCGCGCTGCCCATCGAGAAGCGTCAGGTAGGCATGGTGTTCCAGAGCTACGCGCTGTTTCCGAACCTGACGGTGCGCGGCAACATCGGCTATGGCCTCAAAATCAAACGCGTAGCGGCGGACGTCGCGCGCCAACGTGTGGACGAACTGCTCGCCATGATGCGGCTCACCGCCCATGCCGACAAACCGATCGACCAGCTCTCCGGCGGCCAGCGTCAGCGAGTCGCGCTCGCGCGTGCACTGGCGATGCAACCGCGCGTGCTGCTGCTCGACGAGCCGCTCACCGCCCTCGATGCCCGGCTGCGCGACGCCTTGCGCAGCGAAATGAATATGCTGCTGCGCGAATTGGGTATCACCACCGTCTACGTCACGCACGACCAGGCCGAGGCGATGGAACTCGGCGACCGCATCGTCGTGATGAGCGCCGGGCGGATCGAGCAGATCGGCACGCCGCGCGATATCTACTACCGTCCGGCGAATCGGGCGGTCGCGCAGTTCGTCGGAACAATCAATCGTCTCGCCGGAGAGCGGCGTGACGGCGTGCTGACCACGACCGGCGGTGCGGTTCCGCTCCCTTCGCGGACAGCGAACTCAATAGACTCAGCGGCGGCGGCCGACAACGAACTGTTTTTCCGGCCCGAAGACGCCTACCTCGCCGACCCAGCCAGCGCCCAGCTACGTGGCACGATCGAAGCCGCGGCGTTTCTCGGCGAGCGCACCCGCCTGACGATCGGCGGAGCGGCGCCCGATGCGCTGATCGTCGACGTCGCCGGCCGGGTCGAACTGGCGCGCGGCACGCCCGTGGGCATTTCGATCGCCCCGGACGCGCTGATTGCGCTATCGTGAGTCTGGCGACCCGGCGCCGAGAACCCCCTGAATTTCTGCGAATACCTGCGAATCCATAAGGACACTTCCCCATGTTGCTAGCCCAGATCAGCGACCTGCATATCAAACGGCCCGGCGCGCTCGCTTACCGGCGTGTCGATACGGGCGCCGCGCTCGCGCGCTGCGTCGCGGCGCTCAATGCACTCAAGCCGCGTCCCGACGTGGTGATCATGACGGGCGACCTCGTCGACCAGGGCGATCCGGAGCAATACGCACACCTGAAGACACTGCTCGCACCGCTCGAGATTCCGTACTACCTGCTGGTCGGCAATCACGACGACCGTACGGCCCTGCGCGAGGCGTTCAGCGACCGTCCCGAGTTACGTGCAGGCGGTGACTTCGTGCATTACGCCGCGGATATCGGCCCACTACGCCTGATCGCGCTCGACTCGCTCGTGCCGGGCCAGAGCGCCGGCAATCTCTGCGACGCCCGTCTTGCCTGGCTCGAAACGCAACTGGACGCAGCAAATGGCCAGCCCGTAATCGTGGCCTTGCATCATCCGCCGTTCGAGTGCGGGATTGGACATATGGACGCCCTGCGTCTGGGCCCCCAAGCGGCCGAGCGGCTGGCGGCGTTGATTGCGCGCTATCCGAACGTCGAGCGGGTGATCTGCGGCCATGTGCACCGGCCCATGTTCGTGCGCTTTGGCGGCACGATCGCCTCAGCGGTGCCGGCGCCCGCGCACCAGGTCGCGCTGGATCTGCGCGACGACGCGCCGTCCGCGTTCATGCTGGAACCGCCCGCGTTCGCACTGCACCGCTACGACGCCGCGAGCGGGCTCGTGACGCACCACGCGTATGTCGATGCTGCCGAGGGCCCGTATCCGTTCTATGAGCCGGAAGGGGCGTTGATTGATTGAGGATTGCGAAGTGGAGCGGTGACTGCGCGTGCTGACGCCCACGAGTGTCAACGCGAAACGAAGGTATGGCGCACGCGCCGCGATTGTCTGAAATAAGGAATCGCGATCGCTGCAGCGGCGACCGCTTTTATGAAGGCGTCAAAGGGGACGGTGATGGCGATTGCAATCGCGTGGGCCATGTGGTCGCCCAGCAGAAAGGCGACGGTGCGCATCACGACGATGGCCAGCAACCACGCCTGTATGTGGACCGGAAAGCGCACCGATCTGCGCCAGGCGAGCATCAGCAACCAGCCTGCGCCGGCCACGATAAACGCGCCGATGGCCACATCCATCCCGACCATCGCAATCACCGTCCGATACCAGCCATGCGTTTCGGGCCGCACGAACACCGCGAGCAGTTCCCACTCGAGCATCATCTTGAGCGGGTCGCGCATTTCGACAGCGGTTGCGCCCACCAGCGCCGCAAGTCCGAGCAGGACCAGCAGCAGCCAGCCGCCGAAGCCCTTCGGTTCAAGTCCCGTTGGTTTAAGTCCCGTTGCTGTATTCATGATGTGCCGCGCCCAAAATCGCTGATCGCCCCAAAGCGGAGCCGCGCGATTTTACGGATACAAGGCGAACGACCATCTCATTTTTACCGCCGGGGCATGCCCCCCCGCCGCGAACCGCGAACCGCGAGCTTCAGGCAAACCAGCAGTCCGTCTGCACAATCCCCCCCGCTCCGGTATGATCGGCACGCTTGGGGACCGTCCATTCAGGCGGTCCATCGAAGGCCTGCGCTCATGTCCACTTCAGATTCCGCCTCCTCCCCCGCCGCCGATCGCTCACTGCGAAGCCTGTTGCTGCTGCTCGCCACCATCGCGGGCGTCTCCGTCGCGAACATCTATTACAACCAGCCGCTGCTCGACAACTTCCGGGAGTCGTTCCCGCATAGCGCGTCATGGGTCGGCGCGGTGCCGGCCGTCACGCAGCTCGGGTATGCCGCCGGCATGCTGCTGCTCGCACCGCTCGGCGACCGGTTCGACCGGCGCGGCCTGATCCTGCTGCAGATCGCCGGTCTCTGTGTCGCGCTGGTGGTCGCCACCCTGGCGCCAAACCTCACGGTCCTGATCGTCGCAAGCCTCGCGATCGGCGTGCTCGCCACCATCGCGCAGCAGGCCGTGCCGTTCGCCGCCGAAATCGCGCCGCCGTCCGCCCGCGGCCACGCGGTCGGCACGGTGATGAGCGGACTGCTGCTGGGGATTCTGCTGGCGCGGACCGCGGCAGGTTTCGTCGCCCAGTATTTCGGCTGGCGCGCAGTGTTCGGCGTTTCCGTCGTCGCGCTGTTGGCGCTCGCCGTCGTCATCTGGCTGCGCCTGCCTAAAAGCAAGCCGACCTCGACGCTGCCCTACGGCAAGCTGCTGGTCTCGATGTGGCATCTGATCGTCGAACACCGCGGCTTGCGCGAAGCCTCGCTCACCGGGGCATGCCTGTTCGCCGCTTTCAGCATCTTCTGGTCGGTGCTGGCGCTGCTGCTGGCGGGCGCGCCGTTCCATCTCGGGCCTCAGGCCACGGGGTTGTTCGGCATCGTCGGTGCAGCCGGTGCACTCGCCGCGCCGCTCGCCGGCAAGTTCTCCGACCGTCGCGGGCCGCGCGACATCATCACCGTGGCGATTGCACTGGTCGCCGTGTCGTTCGTCGTGTTCGGCTTGTCTGCCACAAGCATCGTCGGGCTGGTGGTGGGCGTGGTCGTTCTCGACGTCGGCGTGCAGGCCGCGCAGATATCCAACCAGTCGCGCATCTACGCGCTCTCGCCGCACGCGCGCAGCCGTGTGAATACCGTGTACATGGTGGCGTATTTCATCGGTGGTGCGGCGGGATCCGCGGTCGGCGCGATCGTCTGGCCGGCTTTCGGATGGATTGGCGTGAGCATCGCCGGGCTAGTGTTTGTAGGACTCGGTGGCTGGAACCACTTGCGCAAACCGCCGCAGCCGGTTGCGACATCCTGAGCAGATCGCGTCTTGCGGGGCGCCAGGCCTGGCGCCTCACGCCTGCGGCGGCTGCCTTTGGCTGCGCACGTGAGCGTAGTCGTGCAGCGCGTCGATGACGCGGTCGAATTCGAACGACTTGTCGTAGAAATGGCGTACGCCGTATTGCAGGCAGCGTTCGCGATAGGCGGGTAACGCATGATTGGTCAGCACCGCGGCGAAGGTGCGTTCGATCAGCCCCTCGCGCTGCAGGTACGCCAGCACCGGCACGCCCGAGCCCTGCTTGAGTTGCAGGTCGACGATCACCGCGTCGAAGGTCTCGTCGGCCAGCAGCGCGATTGCCTCGTCCGACGAATCGGCATAGGCGACGACGTGCAGCACCCCGGAGGCGTCGATCGCCTCGACGAGACTACGGCGGATCAACGCCGAATCCTCGATCAGCAGCACCCGCAAAGGCGGCTGGCCGGCGTTGGAAAGAGAGGTCGAATCGCTGCTCATTGCACTGGTCCGCACGTCGCTGCGCGCATGGCTCCTTTGCCCCACGTTACTCGCCCGGTTGCATGCCCAGTTACCGGGTCGGTTACCTGCTCGCTCAATCACTCGATCAAGCCGTTCTTGATCGCGTAGTACGTCAGATCCGCGTTATTGGTCAGACGCATTTTCTCCAGCACACGCGCCCGGTAAGTACTCACCGTCTTCACCGACAAGTGCAACTCCTCCGCGATATCCGTCGGAATCTGCCCGGCGGCGAGCTTGCAGAAGATCTGGAATTCCCGCTCCGACAGCGCCTCGTGCGGACGCCCCGCCGCGGGCTTGTCGAGGTTGTCGGCAAGCGTGTCGGCCACCGCCTCCGACAGATAGCGGTGCCCACGTGCCACCGCGCGGATCGCGCGCACGATCTCGTCGGGCTCGCAATCCTTGTTCAGATAGCCGTTGGCGCCCGCCCGCAGCAGGTTGATGGCGTACTGGCTCTCCGGATAGCCGGAGAGGATCAGCACGCCCTGCTCCGGGCGCACCTGCTTGATGATACGCAAGGTGTCGATGCCATTCTTGTCCGGCATCGCGATATCGAGCAGCACCACGTCGAAAGCCTGCTCGCGCACGAGGCTGATGGTTTCGTCGCCGGTCGCGGCTTCCGCAGCCACGCACATATCCGGCTCGTCGGCGACGAACTGTCTGAACCCACCTCGGACGATCGCGTGATCGTCGGCTATCAACACTCGAATCATCGGCTTCCCGTAGGTGCTGTGAAGATCGCTCCAGAGCAGACATTGTAATGACGTCCCGCCTCAATGGGAGGCGAAACGTCCCTGCCGCGTGCATCGCCACCTCACTCGCGGCCTTCGAGCAGGTCTGCCATGTCGTCGGCGTGCTCTTCCTCGACGGCCAGCACTTCCTCGAAGATGCGCCGCGTGGTGACGTCGTTATCGCCCAGATAGCGAATGATTTCGCGGTACGTATCGATCGCGATCCGCTCGGCGATCAGGTTCTCGCGGATCATGTCGGTCAGGTTCTCGCCTTCCCGGTACTCCGAGTGTGAGCGGGTCTTCAGGCCGTCCGGCGCGAAGTCGGGCTCGCCGCCCAGTTGCACGATGCGTTCGGCAAAGCGGTCGGCGTGCTCCTGTTCCTCAGAGGCATGCTCGGCGAACTCCGCTGCGACCGCCTCGGAGTTGATGCCCTTGGCCATGAAATGATGGCGTTTATAGCGCAGCGTACAGACGATTTCTGTTGCAAGCGCATCGTTCAACAGCTTGAGCACCGCTTGCCGGTCGGCGCCATAAGTCTGCGTGACCGCGCCGTCGGACATATGCTTGCGGGCCTGATCGCGGATTTTCTGCACGTCCATCACGAATGGATCGTGGGACTGGCTGGCTGGCTTGTTAGACATTGTGCTTCTCCTTTATCCGGTATGGGGGGAACTGCGCATCCCGCACGAATCGCGCCTGATGCGCCGGTTTTGGGAGGCGGGCGCTGTCTACGTTCGGAACACGCCGAGCAGCAACGTGACGACGAACACGACCAGGAAAATGTAGAACAGGATCTTGGCAATTTCGGCAGCGCCTGCCGCGATGCCGGTAAAGCCGAACACAGCGGCAATGATGGCGATCACGAAAAATACGATTGCGTAATGAAGCATGACAACTCTCCTTCCTAAATTGAATGTTATGGGTCGATGGCAAAGCGGCTCGGCCGCGAAATGGGCTTCGCAATGGGCGCGCCTGAGCGCCAGGCCAAGCGCCCCCCGCTAATCAACAATCTTTTTCGTGACCACAAAACCCAGCACGAGGAACAACACGCAGAGAATCAGGAACACCACGAACAGGAACTTCGCAATCGCCGCGGCGCCGGCGGCAATGCCGGTAAAGCCGAACAAGCCGGCGATCAGAGCGACCACCGCGAAGATCAAGGCCCATTTCAGCATGATGGATTCCTCCGGAAACAAAGAGTGAACTGACACAGTCATCCTAATGATCGATCAGGAGCACCGCATTCGGGCTCAGGCCGTTTTTCTTGTGGGAATCCGCCGACATGGCATTACAGGCGCGTTACGATGGCGCGAGAACATCCCACCGCCCGACCGTTCGGGCGCTGCGACGGCTACACTGATGGCTCATAGAAGAACCAAGGCGTGCAAAGGGAGTGAGACCTGACCGTGGCAACGAGACTCAACGAATGGATGCGTAACCGCAGCTGGGCGATTGCGATGACGGTCGCGATCGTCATCACGGTGGGCGGCCTCGTGATCCTTGAAACGGCCCGCGAGCGTATCGCCGCCGAGTACGAGAGCGCCCTCGAAGCCCGCGACGTCACGGTGCAGCTAAGCACGCTGGAAAGCCAGCTTGCACGGCTGCGCGCCTACCAGAGCGATTTTCTTCTGACGAAGCAGACGGCCAACGCGCAGGCCTATTGCGCGACGGCGGCCCGTCTGCGCCAGACTGCCGAGCAACTGAACGTCTACTATCGGCGCCGCGAAGCGAACAGTGCGGAGCTGGCGAGCTTCACACAGGTCATGGCACTGATCGACGCGCGTATCGGCGCGGGCGCCGCTGCGCTGCAGCAAGCCGCGCCGCAACCGCTCGGACTGGCGGCCTGCGGCACCGCGGCCGGCGGGCTCGCAGTAGACAGCGCCCTCGTCGACAACACGCTTTCCCTGCTGCGCGATAACGAAGCGAACCGCGCCCAGCATGCGCTCGACGCGAGCCGTGCCGATCAGCGTATCTCGACGTTGTGTGCCGCGGCGCTGTCAGCGCTGAATATCGTGCTGTTCATCCTGCTGTTTCGCAATCTCGGCATCCAGATCGACCGCCAGGCGCGCGTGCAGCGTCAACTGATCACCCAGCAGGAGGAGCTCGACCAGCTAGTCACCGAGCGCACCCGGCAGCTCGAAGCGCTGGGCTGGCACCTGCAGGCCGTCAGCGAGAATGAGAAGACCCAGCTCGCGCGCGAGCTGCACGACGAACTCGGCGCCATTCTGACCGCAAGCAAGATGGATGTCGCGTGGGCCAACCGCAAACTGAAGGACAGCGAACCAGCGGTCTCCGAGAAGCTCAAGCGCGCGCTGGCCAACCTCGATCAGGGCATCGCGCTCAAGCGCCGCATCATTGAAGACATGCGGCCCACCGTGCTGGCGAATTTCGGTCTCGTGACCGCCCTACGCACGCTCGCGGACGAAGCCGCGCAGCGCAACAACTGGACGCTCAACCTGCAACTGCCCGAGGACGATATCCAGCTCGACGAGCAGACCGAAATCGCGCTCTTCCGGGTCGCGCAGGAATCGTTAACCAATGCGGCGAAGTACGCCCGGGCGTCGCGCGTCTCGATCGGCCTCGAGCTCGAGGATGCCCAGGTCGCGCTGTCGATTGCCGACAACGGCGTCGGCATCATGCCCGCGGATCTCAAGCGCACTCACACGCACGGTTTGCTCGGCATGCGCCAGCGCGTCGCGGCCCGTGGCGGGCGCTTCGATATCCGGCGTGGCGTGCCAAACGGCACCGATATTCACGTGGTCATGCCCTGCGTCAGATCGGCGACGCCCCCGGTCGACGCTCCGCCGGCGGACACAAGGCTGTAGGACTGCTCCGACGCGAACAACGGACCACGCCTACACCAAAATCGCAACTGGGCTGACAGCGTAGCAACACCCCATTTCTTAAGATGCAATCAGACCGGATCGGCTGGCGTGATGCCCGGTCGGACGACAGCAAGCGCGTGCCAGCAGTCGGGCACGTCAATCGAATGCTTCTTCAAAGGGGAACACTCATGACTCGACTCATCGCTTTGCTTCTCATTGCAGGGACTGCAGCACTCGCCGGTTGCAATACCATGGCAGGCGCCGGTCAGGACATCTCGAACGGCGGCCACGACCTGACCAATTCCGCCGAGCAAGCCAAGTAAGAAGGCATCCCAGGTAACGCGGCTTGACGACCCCGAGCGGCGTCGTCAAGATCGCTTCAAGCTGATCTGCAAGTTAGGCCCGACGCGTTCGCGCGACGGGCCTTTTTTGTGTCTGATGTCTGGCTTGCCTCCCCCACCATAAACAAAGCGGCGACCCACCGCCGGTGGACCGCCGCCCTGCCCCTCCCTGCCTGGCCAATCTACGCCCCGGTCTTATCGACTGCTTATTGATCGTTTATTGACCGCTCATCAACCGTTTATTGACCCACCGCTTGTTGACGCGCTTATTGACCCGTGAGCGTGTTGCTCAATTCGATCGCCGGCGTACCGGTATTGCCGCCCTGCGCCACCAGCAGATGGATCTGCCCCGGCAACAACTGGCTCAAGGCGCCCGCGATCGGCACCGTCGTCACCAGCCAGTCGGCGTTGTTCCCAAGACTGAACCCTGCGGACTGGAAGATCGGCGTCTTGCTGCCGGCCGCCGTGGCGATCGCGACATACGTGCCACCCGACAGATACAGCGAGTCCTGGCCGGTCGCCGGCACGGCATTGCTGAACTGCACGCCGGCCATCGTCGGGCTCACGGTGTTGATGTTGGTGCCCGCCGGCACGATATACAGATCGAGGTTGGTCGCGTTTGCCGACGCATTGAAGGCGCGCACGCGTGCATCGCTCGAGAGCAGGCCCTTGTCGAACGGATCGTCGATCAGGCCGATGCCCGGCGAAGTCAGCCCAGGCAAGGCGATCACCGTGTACTCATGGCCATTGGCCGCATCCGGGAAGTTGCCGCTCGCGAGCGCCGTGGTTGTGCCGGTGGCGGCATACGCGACAGTGGTGTTTCCCGTGTTGATGTTGGTGAAATTCGTCACGCCCAGATAGTTGATGTCGGTTTGTCCACCGGGCGCTTTGCCGTTGACGAGGAAGTCGACTGCCGGGCCGCCAGGAATGGCGTGGATGAAGTGGATTTCCGGATCAGTGATCCCGAGCGTTTTCGCCGCGTCGCTGCCGCTGCCACCACACGCCGTCAAAACGGCCGCAACGCCAGCTAGCGCCGCCATGGTTCGAATGAGCTTCATGTATTCACCTATCTCGATGCGGGTCTTGACCCATTAGTTATGTGAGCGCCCGACCACCGCCTACCGCGTGAGTGAATGACTCGGACGGTGGCTGGCGGGATCGTTTTGGCGACGCCCCCTCCATATCCCTACTGCACATCGCGCGACCGGCGAAACGCCGTGCCGCTTCAGCTTGTTGCCCCCTACGGGACCCAGCGCGTATGCCAGGTCCCGTAGGGGCGGTCGAAAAGAGATGTGCGCATTAGTGACGCTCGCATTCAGCAATCGGCGTGCCGCGTGCACCAGACTGGCGCCGGGGGCGCAGAAGCGGCTTGGTGATCAACGCGTTCGCAGGATTAGAATTTTTCCTCGGAAGTCGGAACCCACGTGCGGTGTATCGTTCGTGCGCACCCCACTTTTACAAGGCCCGTTGCATGCCTTACCGACTCTTACTCTCCGAACTCGGCCTCGGCTTCACGACCTTGCGTAACCGCGTGGTCATGGGTTCGATGCATACGGGCATGGAAGACCGCTTCTGGAACTACCCAAAGCTAGCCGCCTATTTCCGCGAGCGCGCCAAAGGCGGCGCCGGCCTGATCATCACCGGTGGCATCTCACCGAACCGGCAAGGCTGGCTGCTGCCGTTCGGCGGCACACTCAACTCGGTGTTCGACCTGCGCAATCACCGTTTGCTAACCGAGGCCGTACATGCAGAAGGCGGCAAGATCGCATTGCAGATCCTGCACGCGGGGCGTTATGGCTATCAGCCATTCGTGGTGTCCGCGTCGGCGCTCAAGTCGCCGATTTCGAAGTTCAAACCACGGGCGTTGACGCTCGCGGGCATTGCGAAAACGGTGCGCGACTACGCCCGCTGCGCGCGCCTTGCGCAGCGGGCCGGCTACGACGGTGTTGAGATCATGGGCAGCGAAGGCTATCTGCTCAACCAGTTCCTCAGTCCGCGTACCAACCAGCGCACCGACCGTTATGGCGGCAGCCTCGAGAACCGGCTGCGGCTTGCGCGGGAGATTGTTGAAAGCGTGCGCGCCGCGTGCGGCGCGAATTTCATCGTGGTGTACCGGCTATCGCTGATCGATCTGGTGGAAGGCGTCAACACGTGGGACGAAACCGTGCAGGTCGCGCAGGCGCTCGAAGCGGCGGGCGTGACGATGTTCAATACAGGTATCGGCTGGCACGAAGCGCGTGTGCCGACCATCGTGACCTCGGTGCCGCGCGCCGCCTTCGCACCGCTCAGCGCGCGCCTGAAGGCCGCAGTCAAAGTGCCGGTGATCGTCTCGAACCGCATCAACACGCCGGAGGTCGCCGAAGACCTGCTCGCCCAGGGCGCGGGCGATCTGGTGTCGCTCGCGCGGCCGCTGCTTGCCGATCCGGATTTTGTCGTCAAGACCGCCGAGGGACGCACGCACGAAATCAACACCTGTATCGCCTGCAATCAGGCCTGTCTCGATCACACGTTCCAGAACCGGCGAGCAAGCTGCCTCGTCAATCCGCGCGCGGGACGTGAAACGGAACTGGTGTACCGGCCGCTTGCCGGGCAACAGACGCCGCGCGCGATCGCCGTGGTGGGAGCGGGTCCGGCAGGATTGTCGGCGGCGACGGTGGCCGCTTCGCGCGGGCATCGCGTGACGCTGTTCGATGCGAGCGCAACGATCGGCGGCCAGTTCAATCTCGCGATGCGCGTGCCCGGCAAGGAGGAATTCAGCGAGACGATCCGCTATTTCCAGAGCCAGTTGCAACGGCACAGTGTCGACGTGCGGCTCGCCACTCGCGTCGATGCGGCACTGCTCGCCGCAGGCGGCTATGACGACGTGATCCTCGCCACCGGCATCGTGCCGCGGCGGCCGGCGATTGCCGGGATCGACGGGCCGAATGTGCTGACCTACGTCGACGTGCTGCGCGGCGCGCCGGTGGGACGCCGCGTCGCGGTGATCGGCGCGGGCGGCATTGGCTTCGATGTCAGCGAGTTCCTCCTGCATCATCCCGGCGAACCGTTGCCGCAGCCGCGCGACGCGTGGCTCGACGAATGGGGTGTTGACCTGACAGTGCGCGAGCGTGGCGGTCTCAAGGCGCCATTACCTGCCCGACCGGTGCGCGACATCTGGCTGTTGCAACGCAAGGCGGGCAAGCTCGGCGCGGGGCTCGGCAAGACCTCAGGCTGGGTCCATCGGGCCGCGCTGGTACGCAACGGCGTGCGCATGCTCGACGGTGTGTCGTATCTGGAGATCAGCGAACGTGGTTTGAAGATCGCGCGTGAAGGCGCCGAGCAGTGGCTCGATGTGGAGACGATCGTGATCTGCGCCGGCCAGGATTCGTTGCGGGATTTGCAGCCTGCAGCGCCGCCCGCTGAGGGCGCACGCTATCACGTGATCGGCGGCGCGGCGCTCGCCACTGAACTGGACGCGAAGCGGGCTATTCGGGAAGGGGCGGAGTTGGCGGCACGGTTGTAGTAGCGCGGACGCGGCGGGCTTGACGCGTCAGCTTTTGCGGGCCGTGGGCTGGCGTGAGGTGCCCAGGTAAATCGAATAGCGCAACGTAGTGCGCCAGTCGTCACGCCAATCCGCGGCGCCGGTAGTCGAACCAGAACGACAAGGCGACGCTCGCGAGAATCACGACCGTCGCGATTACCGTCGAGCTCGTCACCGGCTCACCAAGCAGCAGCGCGCCGAGCGCGACGGCCACCACCGGATTCACGTACATGCAACTGCTGGCGATGATCGGGCTCGTATGCCGGATCAGGTACCCGTACGCGACATACGCGGCCATCGTTCCCACCAGCATCAGGTAGAGAAACGCCAGCACCGGCAGGAAATGCACCTCGGCCATGCGCTCGCCCGAGACCCAGGCGACGATCGTCGACATGGCCCCGCCCAGGCCAATCTGCAACGAGGTGGACAAGAACAGGTCCGACGGCAGTTTCAGGCGCCCGGCGAGATGCGCGCCGCCGGCCCAGAAGAGCGCGCCGCATAGAATCGCGAGGCTGCCGCCCGCCGAGCCGGCTGCCCCGCCACCATGACTCAGAATCGCAATCCCGACGAGGCCAAGGCCGACCGCAAACCATTCGCCGCGCCCGATCGTGCGCCCCGCTACGGCGGCAATGACGGTGGCGAACAACGGCACTGTGGCGACCATCACGGCGGCCGTGCCGGTGCCGACGGTGCGCATGCCATAGGCCAGCATGCCGCTCGACAACCCGACCAGCATCGTGCCGACGAGGCCGGCGTTGCGGATTTCGGCGGCACTCGGCCAGACCGGGTCGCGGCGCGCGGCGAACACGAACAGGCCGATCCCGGCAAACAGGTTGCGCAAGCCGGACATCAACAGCGGCGGGAACGAGCCGAGCGCCACGTGCACGGCCAGATAGGTGGAGCCCCACACAAGGTAGACGACGCCGAGCGCGAGTGCGATCCGGCCATTACGGGATTGGGGCAAACGAAGTGGCAGACGGAGCGACAAGCGGCTGGGAAATTGCAGCGACATGCGTTCAACCCGCCTTTACTGTTCGAGGCCTTGCGCCCCCGCTGGTGACCCTGAGGCCGGATGGCGGGCGCCGCATTACGAATGCGGCCTGGCGGGCAAGACTGAAAGACATGGCGGTAGAACAGGAGAATGACGAGGGACGGCAAATACAGGCCCATCAAGGCGCCCGGGCCGTCACGGATGCACCGTGCAACCTCAGCCGCCTGACAGCGACGGGCGTTCGCAGGCAGACCAGCGAACGCCCCGGTGCGCCAACCGTTCAGCGCACGGCAAGCATTATGCAGGAACGCCGCTGGGGGTCGATGAAAGAATCGTAAATTCTGTATCCGCAAAGCAATCAGGCCGGGGATGGTCCCCGGCCTGCGCTTGCCGCACCTGCATGGCTCGAACGAACCCGGATCGAACCCGGATCAGTTCGCCATCGCACCCGATGCTTCGTGCTTCATGCCCATTGCATCATCACCCTTCTTCATCGAATCCTTCGACATGCTGTCTTTCTTCATGCTGTCCTTGCCCATCGTGTCTTTTGCCATGCTGTCCTTCTTCATGGTGTCCTTCGACATCGCGTCGTTCGACATGGCTCCGCTTGCCTGCGCGAAGGCTGCCGTTCCGCTTGTCAGAAAAGCCACGGCCAGTGCTGCGATTGCGAACTTTTTCATGGGATAACTCCGTTTGTTGTGGATAGAGAGAGCCGGTCATGCCGGCGTGTTTCCGAAGCTTCTGCCGCTCGAGGGTCGGGCCCAACCCGCGCGCGTCAGGAGCCTCCGAACCAGTTGTAGCCCTGGTCGACCCAATAGCCGCCAGGGTACGTATTCGTGACGAACATCTCGACGATGTGCTTCGGATTCTTGTAGCCGAGCTTGGTCGGCATGCGCAGCTTCATCGGGAAGCCGTATTTCGCGGGCAGGCGCTCACCGTCGTATTCGAATGTGAGGAGCGTCTGCGGATGCAGGGCCGTCGCCATGTCGATGCTTTCGTAGTAGTCGTCGGCGCATTTGAAGCCGACGTATTTCGCGCTCGTATCGGCTCCAAGGCGTCGCAGAAAGTCGGCGAACGGCGTGCCGCCCCAGCGGCCGATCGCACTCCAGCCCTCCACGCAGATATGTCGCGTGATCTGCTCGGCATGCGGCAGCGCGTACAACTCGGGCAACGTCCATGTGCGCTGGCCGGTGACAAGACCGCTCACTTTCAGTCGGTAGTCCGTAGCATCGACCTGAGGCACGGAGTCGACGTCGTAGAACGCGTTGAACGGGAACGGCCGCGTGATCTGCGCTTCGGTGTAGGTGGGTGCGAGTTGCTTAGGATCGAAGATAAACGCCTGGGCGCGATCGTTCAGACGCGAGACGGCCGTGAGAAACGCGTTCACCGATTTGTCGTCGGTGAGCGAGCAGCCGGTCAGCATCGACAGGCCGCCGATCGTGAGCAACTGTTTGCCGAACAGGCGCCGCGACGGCATGCTGAGTTCGCGGCGTGCATCGATCAGGATCGATTCGCGGTCGAGCTTGCTCGAGAGAATGCGGCGGGCCAGTTTTTTGTCTGGTGTGGTCATGGTGATTATCCTTAGCGGCCGCGCAGCATCGCCAGCAACGAGCGCGGGACGAGTGCCACCATCGCCAGATGCACGACGATAAAAGCGGCCATCAGCGACATCGCGCAGAAGTGCACGATGCGTGCCTTGTCGTAGCCGCCCATCAGTTCGCGCAGCAGCGGAAATTGCACCGACTTCCAGATCGCGAGGCCCGAGAGCACCAGCACGATCAGGTCGCACACCACGAACAGGTACGCGAATTTCTGTACGGCGTTGTAGACACGCAGATCGGCATGCGAGAGCTTGCCGGTCAGCGCGGCAATGAAGTCGTGCAGAATGGCGCGCGGCGAAAGCGGCAGAAACTTGCGGAAGAAACGCAAGCTCGCCAGGTTGAGCGCGAGATATAGGAGGCCGTTGAAGAACAGCAGCCACATGGCCGCGAAGTGCCATTGCAACGCGCCACCGAGCCAGCCGCCGAGCGTGAGCGAAGGCGGAAACACGAAGCTCTTGAAGATCGGCGATGCGTCGTAGATGCGCCAGCCGGAGAGCATCATCGTGATCGCTGCAAGCGCATTGAGCCAATGCGTGACGCGTACCCAGACCGGATGAATCGGTCCGCTGCGCGGCGACGCGGCGGGTGGCGCTGTGTCGGATAAAGCGTGAGGGGTTGCCATGTGCATCTCCGTGAATCAAGAACTTGAGGCGCTGCGGGCGGCGCATGGTTGCGGACGTCTGGGACATCGGCGAACCTGAGCCGCGTGCGGCGAACCTCGACGAATATCAGGGCCCTTCAGTGGCAGGCAGCCAGTTCAGCCACCTGCAGTACCTCACCGGTGGCGGCGTTTTCGACGAAGGCCACCACGCCGAACTTGCCGGTCTGCGCGGGGCTGTCTGCCGCGTCCGCCGGATCGAGGACGATCTCGCGACGAATCTGCGCACTACCTTCCGCGAGCGGCACTGGCCCGATCCATTGCCGCACGACGCGTTCGTGATGCAATGTCGCGCCGTTGTTTTCGCCGGCGTGCACCTGCGAGGTCAGTGCGTTTTCGTAGACGGCAACGTAAGCGTTCAACGGGTCGTGGATGGAGGCTTTGGACGTGAAGCGCGCGTCGACGCCGAAGCCGCTCGTGCCTTGGGCGGACGGTACAAGTTCAAGCGCGACATCGACCTGCGCCGGCTCGGCGGTCACCTTGTGGATACGCTCGTCGAAGCTCGCGGGCTGCGACCAGCCGCGCAATTCACGGCCCGACACGAAGATCTCCGGCGTGTAGATCGTGTGGCCGCCGGCAAGATCGGTCAGGGTCTGCTGCCGTTCGGTGAAGCGATGCTGCGAGAAGCGGTCGGTCCAGCCGAGGCTGTTCCAGTAGTCGACATGCAAGGCAAGCGGCACGATGCCTTGAGCGGCGCCGCTGTCTTTCCACTGGCCGAGCCAATGGTCCGCCGGCGGGCAGCTATTGCAGCCCTCGCTGCTGTATAGCTCCACCAGCGCGACGCGGTGGGCCGGGCTGTGCGCCGTGCACATCGAAGCGGCGGCCTGAGCGACGCCGCTCGTGGCCAGCGCGGCAAATATCACGACGGCGCGCACGAAGGACGAGTCGGCAAAGCGACGGGTGACCGAACGCATAAGCGGATGCACGTGGGGATGCACGTGGGGACGCATGAGGGGATGCATGGCAGCCTCCATCTGGGAATCTGCACGTTTGTCGACCCGCGTCGGCTGTTATGACAGAGGATCAGAAATTTTTTTGTGTGAGTAAGGCAAGAAGCGGCGGAGGTGTCTCCACTCGAAGAACATCTGCCATCCGCGGCCGTCGCAGCCTGCTGCGTCAAAACGAGTCAGCCAGGGCCTCGGAAGCCGAACCGCCAGCGTGCTACCATCGACCTACTATGTGTGCCGTCTCGTTCGGCCCCTCTTCTCACCCTATCTGCGGTCCCCTATGCGTACTCCGTTCAACCGTGCCCTGTCCCGTCTGCGCCTGCGCAGCACGGTCGGCTGCGCGCGCGTCGGAGACTCGCGCCAAACCTCCCGCCAGCGAACGCTCCCACTCTCCGCTGCCCGGCGTCTGACCTGAACGCACCTCCTCGCCGGAGCCGCGTGGGTCGGGCTCCGGGCCGATCTCGTACGCACGCTGTCCCTTTACACAGATCGAATTGGAGCACCGTCATGAAGACGACCAAAACCTGCTATCTCACCGAACTCGACGTCGCCCGTCTGGAAAAACACGCCGCCATGCCCGGCGCGGATGCGCGGCTGCAAGACATGCTCGATGAGCTATTGCTGCGCGCGGTGATCGTGGACGCACACGAGATCCCCGCCAACGTCGTCACGATGAATTCGCGCGCCACGCTCGCCGACCAGGCAAGCGGCGAACAGATGACCTGGACCGTGGTGTATCCGCCGAACGCCGATTTTGGCAGCGGCCGGCTGAACGTGTTTTCGCCGGCGGGCCTCGCGTTGCTGGGGGCGAAACGCGGCGAAACGATCCGCTTCACGCCGCCAAGCGGCGCGCAACAGACATTGAAAATCGAGCAGATCCTGTTTCAGCCCGAAGCCGCCGACGATTTCACGCTGTAGACGCTGTGAGCTAGCCAGCGCCACCTTTCATGTTGCGGCGCATCACGCCGCGCAGCCTAATCGAGACAAGCCTCCTCGGCTGTAAGCCGGACCAGAATCGGACAATGCCCATTTCGAGACCGGTTGCCAAGCACCGCACGGGCGGTGTATTGTGTGCGCTGCTAACGCGGGGGTCCTGCGTCGCACAGGGGTTGGAGGTCTGTGCTGCGTGGGTGAGAAATACCCTTTGAACCTGATCTGGATAATGCCAGCGCAGGGAAGCGTACGGAATTCGCCACAGCAGCACCGCCTCATCGTCATGGCGCATTCCGACAACTTCCATCTCGTCTCCTGCTTAGCGGCCCCACATAGCTTTGCATGGAGATCCGCATGAACGCCAACCCGAAGTTCCTTTCCGCCGACGCTCACGTCGATGCGGCCGCTGTCGCCCCGCTGCCGAATTCCCGCAAAATCTACGTCACTGGCTCGCGCCCCGATATCCGCGTGCCGATGCGCGAAATCACCCAGTCGGATACACCAGACAGCTTCGGTGGCGAGAAGAATCCGCCCGTGTTTGTCTACGATACGTCGGGCCCGTACTCAGATCCGGAAGCCACCATCGACATCCGCGCCGGGCTGCCGGCGCTGCGTCAGCGCTGGATCGAAGAGCGCGGCGACACGGAAGCACTGACGGGCCTCTCGAGCGACTTCAGCCGTGAACGCGCCGCCGATACAGCGACCGCCGAACTGCGCTTCCAGGGCCTGCACCGCACGCCGCGCCGCGCCAACGCGGGCGCCAACGTCTCGCAGATGCACTACGCGCGCAAAGGCATCGTCACGCCGGAGATGGAGTACATCGCGATCCGCGAAAACCAGCAACGCGCCGCGTATCTGGAAACGCTGAAGACGAGCGGTCCGAACGGCGAAAAGCTCGCCGCGATGATGGGCCGCCAGCATCCGGGGCAAGCGTTCGGCGCGAGCGCATTCGGTCCGAACGGTCTCACGGCAATCACGCCTGAATTCGTGCGCGAAGAAGTGGCACGCGGCCGCGCCATCATCCCGAACAACATCAACCACCCGGAAAGCGAGCCGATGATCATCGGCCGTAACTTCCTCGTGAAGGTGAATGCGAACATCGGCAACTCGGCGGTGACCTCGTCGATCGGTGAAGAAGTCGACAAGATGACCTGGGCGATTCGCTGGGGCGGCGACACGGTGATGGATCTCTCCACCGGCAAGCACATCCACGAAACGCGCGAGTGGATCATCCGCAATTCGCCGGTGCCGATCGGCACGGTGCCGATCTATCAGGCGCTGGAAAAGGTCAACGGAAAAGCTGAAGACCTGACGTGGGAAATCTTCCGCGACACGCTGATCGAACAGGCCGAACAAGGCGTCGACTACTTCACGATTCACGCCGGCGTGCGTCTGCAATACGTGCCACTGACCGCGAAGCGCATGACCGGCATCGTGTCGCGCGGCGGCTCGATCATGGCGAAATGGTGTCTCGCGCATCACAAGGAAAGCTTCCTGTACGAGCATTTCGAAGACATCTGCGAAATCATGAAGGCCTATGACGTGGCCTTCTCGCTCGGCGACGGCCTGCGCCCGGGTTCGATCTACGATGCGAACGACGAAGCGCAACTCGGCGAATTGAAGACGCTCGGCGAGCTGACGCAGATTGCGTGGAAGCACGACGTGCAGACGATGATCGAAGGCCCGGGTCATGTGCCGATGCAGCTCATCAAGGAAAACATGGACCTGCAACTGGAATGGTGCGACGAAGCGCCGTTCTACACGCTGGGACCGTTGACCACGGATATTGCTCCCGGCTACGACCACATCACGTCGGGCATCGGCGCGGCGATGATCGGCTGGTTCGGCACTGCGATGCTCTGCTACGTGACGCCGAAGGAACACCTGGGTCTGCCGAACAAGGACGACGTCAAGACCGGCATCATCACGTACAAGCTGGCAGCACATGCGGCGGATCTGGCGAAGGGCCATCCGGGTGCGCAGGTGCGTGACAACGCGCTGTCGAAGGCCCGCTTCGAATTCCGTTGGGAAGACCAGTTCAACCTCGGCCTCGACCCGGACAAGGCGCGAGAATTCCACGATGAAACGCTGCCGAAGGATTCGGCCAAGGTCGCGCACTTCTGCTCGATGTGCGGCCCGCACTTCTGCTCGATGAAGATCACCCAGGACGTGCGCGAGTTCGCAGCGCAGCAAGGCGTCTCCGACGACGAAGCCTTGAAGAAAGGCATGGAAGTGAAGTCGATCGAGTTCATGAAGAAGGGTGCTGAGATTTATCAGCGGCAGTAAGGCCGGCACGCGGGAGCGACACTCGCAGCACGCGCCGCCCCCGCCCGCCAGCCAAGCAGCATCGAGCCCGCCGCCGGCGGGCTCTTGCATTTGCGCGTAAGACTCGCCGCAAGCCGGCGATGCGCTGTGAAGGCTCAGGGAAGCCTCGGCGGCCCCCGCAGGGGCAAAGCATCCTCGGCAAGGCGCTGAAATAAGCGGTAACGACTTTGCAACCTTGCACTGGGCCGCACGGCGTAAGCTGAGTGGATGATGCCGTTTTGTAAATCATCAATATCTACCGTCGCGGCATCCAGACGCATCAGGAGCGTGCCATGAGACCCCTTTCGGCTACCAGCCGCCTCGCCGCCGCGGCTGCGGTGCTTGCCTTGGCAGGTTGTTATTACCCCTACGGCTATTATCCCTACGGCGCGAACGGCTATTACCCCACCGTGCCGGGCTCGTCTACCCAGGCCGCGGTACCTGTCACGGCCAGCGGCGAACCAATGCCGGCGTTGAACGACCACGACCCTATCCCGGCTCCGCCACCGCCCTCGGTCACAGCCTCAGGGTCCTACGTGGTGCCGTCCGCGTCGTACGCGTCGACGCAGCAGCAACAACAGGTTTACGCACCGGCCCCGGCGCCCGCTTATGCGGCCTATCCCGCGCCGGCCTACTATCCCTATCCGGCCTACCCCGCCTACTACGGCTACGGTTATGGTTACCCGTACTACGGACCGTCGGTCTCGGTCGGCTTTGCCGGATTCTGGGGCGGCGGTTGCTGCTGGGGTGGTGGCTGGCACGGCGGCTGGGGTGGCGGCTGGCACGGCGGCGGAGGAGGCCATTGGCACTGAGTTCTACGCTTACGCGGCGCGCTATGAACGGCGGCGAGCGGTCTGAATGGCCGCGCCCGCCGCGACGCTTCACCACTACGTCGCCATCGGTCTCTGTTCCATCCGCAGCATCACGCCGCTCCCCGCTTCAATCTCCCAATCTGACCGCAGCGCCAACCCGGCGCCACCGGCAGGTCACCCGCCCGCCATCCGCGCCACTGACTGCCGCCCCTCCCGTAGTTTCCCGTCTTGACTGCGCCAGCGCGGGCTCTATGCTGGAAACCGTATGTGCACTATCTGTTTAAATACGCGATTCCGGTGCTGTACCACACGCAGCCATACCGCCATCCGTCCTGCCCAATCCGACGCGTCACATAACAAGCAGTCCGTCGCGCCGACTCGAACAACAAAGAAGGAGACGTGATGTTTCACCAACTGTTGACCCCCATCGGCAATTCGCTCTTGCCGTCGTTCCTCGTCGCCGCGCTACCGATCCTGGTCGTGCTGGTGCTGCTCGGCTGGGCTCGGCGCCCTGCCTGGCAGGCCTCGCTCGCCGGACTGATCGTCGGGCTGCTGGTGGCGATCTTCGGCTGGCAGTTTCCGGTCGGGCTCGCCATCAATACCGTGATCGCCGGCGCCGTCTTCGCCCTCTGGCCGATCATGTGGATCGTCGTCACCGCGATCCTGCTGTACAACATCGCGCAGCGCTCGGGCCGCTTCCAGGCGTTCCGCATGTGGATGATCGACAACCTGCCGAACGACCGGCGCATCGTGCTCGTCGTGATCGGCTTCTCGTTCGGTGCGCTGCTCGAAGGCATCTCCGGATTCGGCACGCCGGTTGCCATCACCAGTTCGCTCTTGATCATGCTCGGCTTTCCGACGCTCGAGGCCCTGACCTTCACGCTGATCTTCGACACCGCGCCAGTCGCCTTCGGCGCGCTCGGCGTGCCGGTCACCGTACTCGCCGCGGTCACCCACCTGCCGGCCGACAGCCTCGCCCAGATGATCGGCCGCCAGTTGCCGTTCTTCGCGTTCCTGCTGCCGTTCTACGTGATCGCCGTGTATGCGGGCTTTCGCAACATGCTGCGCATCTGGCCGGTGCTGCTGGTAGCCGGCGGCAGCTTCGCCGTCACCCAGTTCCTCGCCTCGAACTACGTCAACTACAGCCTGACCGACGTGCTCTCGTCGCTGGTCTCGCTGATCCTGACGGTAGCCTTCCTGAAGGTCTGGAAGCCGGCCGTCGACCCGAAGTTCGCGGTCAACATCGACCGCATCGGCGAAGTCCGCGACAGCAAGATCAGCGGTGCGCAGGGCTGGTATCCGTGGATCATCGTCTCGGTGGTCGTGATCGTCTGGACGATCGCCAAGGTGTTCACGATCGGCGACGTCAAGGTGGCGTGGCCCGGTCTCAACAAGGCGGTCTACATCACGCTGTACCACACGCCGTATGCGGCCATCTGGGACTTCCAGCCGCTCGCCACCGGCACGGCTATCCTGGTTGCGGCGATCATCACAGCGCTGCTGGTGCGCCTGTCGGTGGCTGAATTCGGCCGCGCCATCGTCGATACCTGGGTGCAGACGCGCATCGCCATCCTGACGGTGGCGACCATCGTCGGGCTCGCCTATCTGATGAACTACTCGGGGCTCACCTACACGCTCGGTCTCGGTGTGGCGTCGGTCGGCGCGTTTTTCCCGCTGGTGTCGGCCTTCCTCGGCTGGGTCGCCGTGTTCCTGTCGGGCAGCGATACTTCCGGCAACGCCCTGTTCGGCAACTTGCAGGTGGTGGCGGCTAACCAGCTCAACCTGAACCCGATCCTGATGGCGGCAACCAACTCGTCAGGCGGGGTGATGGGCAAGATGATCTCGCCGCAGAACATCTCCACCGGCGTCGCCACCACCGAACTCAAAGGCAAGGAAGGCGTCGTGTTCGCGAAGACGTTCAAGCACTCGCTGATCCTCACGATCGTGCTCGGCATCATCGTGTGGCTGCAGCAGAACTACCTGCAGTGGATGATTCCGCATTGAGCGAGCGCTCGCGGTCATGAAGAGGCACGCCTGCGGGCGTGCCTTTTTTTTGCCACCTCTGTTTTTGCCACCTCTGTTTTTGCCACCTCCCATCTGTCAATTGCTCTCACATATCGGTGAGTATTGCTCGTTTTACACAAGTGGGCGGGACGCCTAGGATTAAACACCGGGAACAGCTTCCGCCAAGGAAATCTTGCTGTTTCATTCCAGCGTGAAATATTCACAAAGCCACGCTGGTACTATCCCCTCACGTTTCGACTCAACCGCGCGTGGCGTGCCTTCCATGAATTCCAGAAACATATTCCAGCTTGCCTTGCTCGCCGCCTTATGGGGCGCGTCGTTCCTGTTCATCCGGGTCGGTGTGACCGATTTCGGGGTCGCGCCGCTGATGGCGCTGCGGGTCGGTATCGGTGCGCTGTCTCTGGCAATCGTGCTGGTCGCCCGGCGCCCGCTGCGCCAGTCGCTCGCCACGCTGAGGAGCCGCGCCGTGCCGCTGCTGGTCGTCGGCATCCTGAATTCGGCCGCGCCGTTTTGCCTGTTTGCGTACGCGGAATTGACCCTGTCGGCGGGGGTCACGTCGGTGATCAACGCAAGCGCGCCGCTGTGGGGCGCACTGGTGGCCTTCGTATGGCTCAAGGACCGGCTCAGCGCGCTACGCAGCGCAGGCCTCGTGATCGGCTTCCTCGGGGTGTCGATGCTCGTGTGGGATCAGATCGCGACGTCGCATGGCGGCAGCGCGACCCCCATGACCGCGGCGCTCGCCGCTGGGGCCGGCCTCGGCGCGACGCTGCTCTACGGCGTTGCCGCCAACTATACGAAGCGGTATCTGACAGGCGTCGACGCGCTCACGGTCGCCACCGGCACCATGATCGGCGCCACCGTCGTGCTGGTGCCGCTGGCGGCGCTCTACTGGCCGGCCGCTCCCATCTCGCTGCACGCGTGGGGCGCGGTGATCGCGCTGGGCGTCGCCTGCACCGGCGTCGCTTACATGCTGTACTTCCATCTGATTGCCACCATCGGTCCGGCACGGGCGATTACCGTGACGTTCGTCATCCCCATCTTCGGCATCCTGTGGGGTGCCCTGTTCCTCGGCGAAACCGTCTCGGCGGGCATGCTCGAAGGCGGCGTGGTGATCCTGATCGGTACCGCGCTCTCTACCGGGGTGATCAAGCGAATCCCATGGGTGGGGCCACGCCGCCCTACCCGCGCCGATACCTGAAAAGCCAAAAAGTGGCCCCCGCTCCATAGCGGCGCGGCCGCGCCAGGACACAAAAAACCCGCCTGGAAACCATCCCAGGCGGGTTTTTGGCAGAACCGGCGGCGAATCAGCGCAACTGATCGACCACGAGGCTCATGATCTCCTTGGCCGGCTGCGACGAGTCGACATTGCCCTTGTCGTCGACCACTGCAACACGAGTCTGGTCCGGCGTGACCGCGCGCACGTTCACGAGGTACTGCTTGGCGACCTTTTCGGTCTTGCCGTGGAACACCTGGCTCCAGAAGCCCTGCTCAGCAGACCTCATGTCTTTCGGATCCACGTAGCGGATCGAATACAGGCCGCGCGTACGGTCGCGATTGTCCACCGTGAAGTTGCTGCGGTCCAGCGCGATGCCCACGCGCAACCAGGCGCGGTCATACGGCTCGCCCAGCGTGAGTTCGGTGGACGTGTATTGCGCCGAGGTGTTCGACGTTTCGTTCTGATCCGGCATGGGCGGTTGCGTCGACAGGGCGACGTTTTCCGCAGCAGCCTTGGCCGCGGCGGAGTTCGCCCCCGCAGCGCCCGCACCCGGCGCCGTCTGCGTGCCGGCCGGCGACAGGGCCGTGCTCGTGCTCTGCGTGCTACCCGCTGCGGAACGCGCATCGGCCTGTGCCAGCGACGCCATCAGGCGCTTCAGGTATTCCGTTTCGAGACCCGGATCGTTCGGCTTGGGTTGCCACGTGGTCGAGTCGTTGTTCGCGCCGCTGAGGGCTTCCTGCATGCCCTTCTGGCTGATGAACACGTAGGTGCCGCCGCTCGGCGCCGCTTCGAGGCGGGTCCGGTACTTGTTGCGCTCCGACGCCACGTACGAGTTGCCCATCGCCTTCGACAGCGTATTGCGGATCAGGCCGTCGTTGATCTGCGCGTGGGTTTCGTTCCAGTCCGTCTCCATCACGCCCTTGTCGCGCTGGTCCACCACCAGCAGGAAGCCCTGCTCCTGCCAGAACCGGCGGATCTGCGCCCAGGCCTGATCAGGCGTCTTGCCGTCGATCACGAGCCAGCTTTCAGTGCCGTCACGCTGGATGTGCATACCCTGGACGACCGGCGCTACCGTCAGGTCGGAAACCGGCGCCTGCGCCTGAACCTGCTTGAGGGCGGACAACGAAGTCTCGCCGCCCTGCGGCGGAAGCGAGCGCTGATCGGACGTCTCCTCGATCATGTTCGGCGGCACGGCCAACGACACCTGCTTGGATCTGGAGTCGCTCTTATAGTCAATCTGGGTCGGCGACGAGGTACCGCAGCCGGCGACCAGCCCGCCTGCCATCAGCAATACTGCATACCGCTTGGTAAGACGAAGATCAGTCATGTTCAGGGAATCCTTCCGCTACGCCACGGCAAGTTTCCGTGGATCAACCCGTTATTTTACCGATCCCGGACCAACATGTGCAAAAAGCCGGTTCGGCGGCCGCCTTACCGTGTCTCGAAGGCCACTTTGAGCGGTCGCAATCACGGCTCGCCGAGAGGGTGAGGCGCGGGGCGAAAGCGCCTCGATTTTCGCCTGGAATTCGCCAGGAAATCCCTGCGGCGAACACTCGCCGCCCCGAGGCGAACGCCCAATTTAACAATTCACAACATTCCCCACATCAACGTCGGAGTGTCCTGACAGAAGCCCTATCCCGTTGTTTTACCGAGCCATTTCCGGCTCCCACGGCCGATATTTTTGAGATTTCAGAACGGCTCATTTTGCCCCGCCAGCATTGATCAGGAAACCTCAGTGATATCTTGAATTAACCATCTTGAAAAAACGAAGAGGCCAGCATGCGGGTGTCGAAGATGATCAATATTCCTATTTGTGGAAGCGTCGCGTTATCCGCGACGCTGACTGTGTTACTTCCCGTGACAAACGCCTGCGCGGCGCTCGGCGGCACCATGGCCACCACGCCTGGCGAGGCAAACGCTGCGCCGGTGACGCTGCTGAACGGCGCGGTACAGATGCGCTCGCGTGTCGACGCGGGCGGCACGACGGTCAACGAATACGCCTCCAGCACCGGCCAGATCTTCGCCTACAGCTGGCGAGATAGCCCATTCAACCCCGCGCGCTTT
>Ga0302314_10001363_pt1 | contig 45695 bp, 41 predicted proteins | sample III_Palsa_N2_3_FD_200533 | JGI IMG/M metagenome (GOLD analysis project Ga0302314, IMG submission 200533) | Peat permafrost microbial communities from Stordalen Mire near Abisko, Sweden - III_Palsa_N2_3 | ecosystem: Environmental > Terrestrial > Soil > Palsa > Peat permafrost | place: Sweden...
CTCTTGTATCTGGCTCTTGACTTGGCGGAGAAGCTCCGCGCCTGACGGGCTCATTCTGAAAACTCCTAAACCAGGGTCGGGATTCAGGGACTTCACAAAGTGTAGCGACCTTGGGCACAGTTATCGGCTGATTTGCGAGCGACCGCGACGTACGCCTTTCGCGTTCCAACCCTGTATAGCCATGGCTATACAGCGCTCGTCGCTCGACAGGAACCACACAAGCTCCCTTGAAAAGCACACTCAAGGCCAATCAGCCCATACGCTCCCTATATGCCCAGACGACCAGGCACCGTAGCGCTTGCGCTCGCCGTGAGCGCGGTCCTGGCGCTGGCGATCGCAGCGGCGATCCTCGCGGACTCACCCAGCCACAACTCCTCCTCGCAGACGCCAACGACGACTACGGGCTCAGAGCAAGCGTTCAACGGCGCAGCGCTTCCTGGCAACGCCAACGCTCCTGACTTCAAGCTCACCGACCAAAGCGGCCGTAACGTGGCGCTCACTGACTACCGCGGCCAGGTGGTGGTGCTGACGTTTCTGTACTCGACGTGCGGCGACACATGCATTGTGATCGCACAGCAGATCCGCGGGGCGCTGAATGAACTCGCTGACGAACATGCTCACCCGCCGACGGTGTTGATCGTGAGCGCTGACCCGGCGGTGGACACGCAAGCGAACATCAGGAGCTTCCTAGCGGCGGTATCGCTGTCCGGACGCGTGCAGTATCTGACAGGGACGCTGGCGCGGCTACGTTCGGTGTGGCGCGCATACGGGGTCAAGCCGGCGAGCGCGGGCGCGCAGGTGTTCGACGAGTACGCACCGGTACTGCTGCTCGACCGTGCTGGCCAGGAGCGGGTGCTGTTCGAGTCCGAAGAGTTGACACCGGAAGGCCTCAGCCAGGACATCCGCAAGCTTGATGGGGATCCCACCCGCCCTTGATACCCTAGCTGCAAGGTAGGAAATCTTACGATGATGTTCTCAACCAAGGCCGAGTACGGCGTACGAGTGATGGTGGAGCTGGCGCGGCGCGCCGGCGGAGAGCCGATACCTCTGGCGGAGATCGCCGCTCACGACGGCCTGCCATTGGCATATCTCGAGCATCTAGTTGCTCGCTTGCGCAAGGCTGGGCTGGTGGACTCGCGCAGAGGCTCGCGCGGCGGCTACATGCTGGCACGCCCCTCCAGCGAGATCACGATGGCAGAGGTGGTGGAGGCGCTGGAGGGCTCAATCGCACCGATCGAGTGCATCTCGCAGGCGGCAGACGGCTCGATTGTGTGCTCGCGTGAGTCCAGCGCTGACCATGTATGCCCAACGAAGCTGCTGTGGACGCGCGTGCGCTTCTCGATCGTGAGCACGTTGCGCGAGACGACGCTTGCTGACCTGCTGAGCACGCCGGCGATGCCCGCCGGGGCGATCCTGCCTCCCCTGCAAATACAACCACTGACGACCGGAGCTTGAACAAAGAACATGGCTGACCTAGAGATCAAAGACCTGCACGTGCGTATCGAGGAGCGCGAGATCCTGCGAGGTGTCGACCTCGATATCAACCGCGGCGAGATCCACGCGCTGATGGGCCCCAACGGCTCGGGCAAGTCGACGCTGGCGAACACCCTGCTCGGCCACCCCTCTTATGAGGTCACCCAAGGCTCGATCGTGTTCAAGGGCGAGGACCTCACCGAGGCAGAACCACACGATCGCGCGAAGGCAGGCCTGTTCCTGGCGTTCCAGTACCCCGTGTCGATCCCAGGCGTGTCGGTAGCGAACTTCCTGCGCATGGCGATCAACGCCAAGCGCGACGAGCCGATCCAGGTGAAGGAGTTCCGCACACAGCTGCAGCACGCGATCGAGCTGCTGGACGTGGATAAAGCGTTTACCTCGCGCCACCTCAACGATGGCTTCTCGGGCGGTGAGAAGAAGCGGGCGGAGATCCTGCAGATGGCGATGCTGGCGCCGGATGTGGCGATCCTGGACGAGACGGACTCGGGCCTTGACATCGACGCGCTGCGCACGGTGGCGGAGGGCGTCCAGCGACTGCATGACGAGCAGGGCTTGGGCGCGCTGATCATCACCCACTATCAGCGCATCTTGCATTACGTGAAGCCGGAGTTCGTGCACATCCTGATGGACGGCAAGATCGTGCTGGAGGGTGGCGTGGAGCTGGTGGAACGCCTGGAGCGCGAGGGCTATGACCAGATCCGCCAGGAGGTTGGCGCGGGCGTGGCCGGCGCGGTGGCAGCCGGTGACAGTGGTGTCTGAGCCAGACGGAGCGGACAACGGGAGCCTTCCCACCGCCAATGGCGCGGCACCGGTGCAGGTCAAGGCGGGCCGCCACCGCGAGGCGAGCCTCTATCACGCACTAGCGGGTGCAGGCGCAGGCGACGGACGCACGCTGGGGGAGCTACGCGAGGCGGCGCTGAAGGTGTATGAGAGCTCGGAGCTGCCGGTGTGGCGACGCTCTGGCTTCTGGAGCACGAGCCTGCAGAGCCTGGATCTCGACGCGCTACAGACGAGCGTTGATGCGCACGGGGTGCCGGAGATCGTGACGAGCACGCTGCCGGAGCGCCCTCGCGCGGGCCGGATCGTGCAGAGCGCAGGCACGGTGGTGCAGGTGGAGCTGAGCGAGGCGCTGGCGGAGCGCGGCGTGATCCTGTGCTCGCTGGAGCAGGCATTTGAGCAGCACGGCGAGCTGGTCGGCGCGTGGTATTCGAAGCGTCTGCCGATCGACCGTCACAAGCTGGAGGCGGCGAACGCAGCATTTTGGACTGGCGGCGCGTTCCTGCACGTGCCCGAGGGTGTGGTGGTGGAGGATCCGTTTGAGATTGTGTACGCAATTGATCGTGCTGGCGTGGCGCAGTACGGGCGCACGCTGGTGCTGGGCGGGCCGATGAGCGACTTCCGCGTGCAGGAGTACGACGTGGCGGAGGATTTCGAGGGCCAAGCGCTGCATGCGGGCGCGTTCGAGCTGTACTTGCAGGACGGCGCGCGCTGCCGGGTGGCGCAGTTCCAGGACTGGGGCTCTGGCGAAGTGTTCGACTCCTCGACGCGCTTGGTGGCCGTGGGGCGCGACGCGTACTGCCACTGGCTACCGGCGCTGCTTGGCGGGCATCTGGTGCGCCAGCACCTCGAGCTGGCGGTGATGGGCAAGGGCGGCGACATGGCGTTCCGCGGTGTGTTCTTTGCGGAGGAGCAGGAGCACCTGGATGTGTTCGCTGTGGACCTGCACGAGACGGGACCGTCAGGCGGGGACGTGCACTGGCGCGGAACGGCGACGGGCGAGAGCCGCGCGAGCTTCGAGGGGCTGATTCAGATCGACCCAGGCGCTCAGCAGACGCACACCTACCTGCAGATCCACTCGATGATGCTCTCGCCGAAGGCGCGCATCGACGCGATCCCGTCGGTACTGGTGTCGGCGGATGACGTGTCGGCATCGCATGGCGGCACGGTTGGCGAGCTGGATGAGACGGCGATCTTCTACATGCAGACGCGCGGCCTGGATCGCCCGGCGGCGGTGCGAGTGATCGTGGAGGGTTTCTTCGAGCCACTGATATCGGAGCTTCAGGACGAGGCGCTGGAGCAGCTGGTGCGCGAGCGGATCGAGCAGAAACTGGCGGCAGCGCGCGAGGACATCGAGACGTATGCCACCAGTCGCTGAGAGCGAGCTTTTTATGAGGGCCTCATTGGGAGGCCCGTCCGGCGTTCGCGCTGACTTTCCGATCTTCTCCCGGAACTTCGACGGACGTCGGCTGATCTACCTGGACTCGGCGGCGAGCTCGCAGAAGCCGAAGGTGGTGATCGAGGCACTGGCCGATCACCTGCGCAACCACAACGCGAACGTGCACCGCGGCGTGTATACGCTGGCACAGGAGGCTGATGCGGCGTACGACGGGGCGCGTAGGCGCGTGGCTGGCTTTGTTGGCGGGGAGCCCGAGACGACGATCTTCACGAAGAACGCCACCGAGGCGATCAACCTCGTTGCCTACGCGTGGGGCCGCGCGCATGTGAGCGCAGGTGATGCGGTGCTGATCACGCAGATGGAGCACCATGCGAATGTGATCCCGTGGCAGGTGTTGTGCCGTGAGCGCGGCGCACAGCTGCGCTACCTGGAGGTAGACGCGCAGGGCGAGCTGTCGCTGGCGGCACTGGACGCGGAGCTGGCGCGTGGTGATGTGCGCGTGCTGGCGTTTGCGCACGTGTCGAATGTGCTGGGCACGATCAACCCGGTGACGGAGATGACCGCGCGGGCACGTGCGGCTGGCGCGCTGACGCTGGTGGACGGCGCTCAGGCGGTCCCGCACATGCCGGTGGACGTGCAGGCGTTGGGCGCGGACTTCTACGCATGGACCGGTCACAAGGCGCTGGGGCCTACGGGGATCGGCGTGCTGCACGGTCGCCGCGAGATCCTGGAGGAGATGGAGCCGTTCCTGACGGGCGGCGACATGATCGCCTCGGTGGACTTCCAGTCGGCGACGTGGAACGAGCTGCCGTACAAGTTCGAGGCTGGCACGCCGCCGATCGCGGAGGCGGTGGGCCTGGGCGCTGCGGTCGAGTACCTGGAGCAGCTGGGGATGGAGCGCGTGCGCATACATGAGCGCGCGCTGAGTGCGTACATGCTGGAGCGCCTGGCGGAGGTGCCGGGCCTGAGCGTGGTGGGCCCCCCCGCGGCCGAGCGACGCGGCGGGCTGGCGTCGTTCACGATCGACGGCATCCACCCCCACGACGTGGCGGAGCTGTGCGACCGCGCAGGCGTGTGCATCCGTGCGGGCCATCACTGCGCGCAGCCGCTGATGCGCTGCCTGGGTGTGAGCGCTACGGCACGGGCGAGCGTTGGCGTGTACAACGACCAGGCGGACGTGGACGCGCTGATCGACGCGCTGATCGCGGGCCGTGAGGTGTTTGGGCTGTGAGGCTCGGCGGGAGGCACTGACGATGGACGACCTGTACCGCGACTACATCCTCGACCACTACAAGCAACCCCGGAACTTCGGGGAGCTGGAGCCGCACGACCTGGAGGCGATGGAGCACAACCCGCTGTGTGGCGACGAGCTGGGCGTGCATATCCGCGTGGCTGACGACCGCATCGAGGACATCCGCTTTCACGGCCACGGCTGCGCGATCTCCCAAGCGTCGGCGTCGATCGCCTCAGAGGAGCTGAAGGGCATGACCCTGGAGGAGGTGGGCAAGCTGGGCGCTGATTGGATGATCGAGCTGCTCGGTATCCCGGTGTCGGCCACCAGGCGCAAGTGCGCACTGCTGAACTTGAAGGTCGTGCGTGGCGCGGTCACGGGCGATCACGCCTGGCCCGCCTGAGCGTCTCGATACAATTCCTAGTGCAGCGCACAGGATTGCCAAGCGAACCGCCAGCGAGGAGCCCCATGGCCACGATTGACCGCACGAAGATCGACACGCCCAGCCCGATCGTCGAGGACGAGCAGGGCCAGTTGCGTGCCCGTCAGGGCATCTCGCGTGAGGTCGTGACGGAGCTCTCGAAGATCAAGGGCGAGCCCGACTGGATGGCTGAGAAACGGCTGAAATCGCTGGAGATCTTCGAACGCAAGCCGATCCCCACATGGGGACCGGACTTGGGTGGCTTGAACCTCGACGACCTTGTCCTTTACTCACCCCCCACGGCGGGGCGCTTCAACAGCTGGGACGACGTGCCTGAGGACATGAAGCAGACCTATGAGGACCTGGGCATCCCCCAGGCCGAGCGCGAGCACCTCGCAGGCGTCGTCGGCGTGTGGCGCCAGGAGCCGGTGTATGAGGGTCTGAAGGAGGAGTACGCAAAGCAGGGGATCCTGTTCTGCTCGATGGACACAGCGATCACCGAGTACCCAGAGCTCGTGCAGAAATACTTCATGACCAAGTGCGTGCCAGCACAGGACAACAAGTTCTCAGCGCTGCACGGTGCCGTCTGGTCGGGCGGCGCCTTCTGCTACATCCCCAAGGGCGTCAAGTGCGACCTGCCGCTGCAGTCCTACTTCCGCATGGAGGGCGCCGGCGAGGGCACTTTCGAGCACACGCTGATCATCGCTGATGAGGGCGCTGAGGTGAACTACATCGAGGGCTGCACGGCACAGACCTACAGCGTCAACTCGATGCACTCGGCAGTCGTTGAGATCTTTGTGCACGAGGGCGCCAAGGCGCGCTACACGACCGTGCAGAACTGGTCAAAGGACGTGTACAACCTGAACACCAAGCGCGCGATCGTCGACGCGGAGGGCACGGTTGAGTGGGTGGGCGGCTCGATGGGCGCCAAGTACGTGATGCTCTACCCCGGCTCTTACCTGATGGGAGAGGGCGCACGCGCGGACCACCTCAACGTGGGTGTAGCCGGCAAAGGCGTGCACAAGGACACAGGCGCGAAGGTGGTGCACCTGGCGCCGAACACCACCTCGAACATCCTCGCCAAGTCGATCTCCAAGGACGGCGGCATCATGGGCTACAGGGGTCTCGTCAAGATGGGTCACAACTCGGCGGGCTCGAAAGCACGTGTGCAGTGCGATGGGCTGATGATGGATGGCGAATCGAAATCCGACACCTGGCCCGACATCCAGATCCAGAACCCGCACGTGACGGTCGCGCACGAGGCGACCGTCGGGAGGATCTCCGACGACCAGCTCTTCTATATGGGCTCGCGCGGCTTCACCGAGGACGAGGCGGCGGCAATGATCGTCAATGGCTTCATCGAGCCCGTGACCAAGGAGCTGCCGATGGAGTACGCGGTCGAGCTCAACCGCTTGATTCAGTTGGAGATGGTCGGCTCCATCGGCTGAGAGGCGGGATTCGCTGCGCCGATGCGCGCGCCTGTGGACACGATCGTCGCACCGCTGTTCCCCACGGGGCTTCCGTGGGTCAACGCTCCGAGCAGTGGAGCGAGCACGATCCAGCGCGGGCGACCGATGCTGGTGGAGTTTTGGGACTTCTGTAGGCCGAACTCAATACGTACGCTGCCGTACGTGAAGGCGTTGCACGAGCGCTATTCGCCGGACGGCCTACGCGTGATCGGCGTGCACTGTCCAGGCTTTGAGGCGTCGCGTGAAGAGCATGCGGTCAGGGACGCTGTCGCGCGCCTAGATATCGCCCACCCGGTGTTGATTGACAGCGAGCTGGAGGTGTGGCAAGAGTACGAGAATCAGGGCTGGCCGGCGCGCTATCTGTTCGACGGCCGCGCGCGCCTGTTCGAGTACCACTACGGCGAGGGTGCCTATGCGGAGACCGAGCTGGCAATCCAGGAGCTGCTGGGCGTGCAGCGCGAACCGCTCGCGCCGCTGCGCCCCGAGGACGCTCCGGGTGCCACACTTGCGCCGCAGACGGCGGACCAGCAGGGTCCCTACTCGGGCGCGTATGAGGCTGGAGGCGTGTGGGCGGTGCTCGACGGGGATGGAACGGTGCGGGTCAGCGCGAGCGATGATGCGGACGCTCGGGAGCTGCGGGTCACACATCCCGGTGCTTACCCGCTCATGGAGCATGACCGTCACACGCTGGGAGTAGTGAACGTGGAGATAGGTACGGGCGTCAGCTGCCTGGCCACGTGCTTTACGCCCGGCGTCGTGTGAGTCGTGATCGCTAGGCCCAACCCTCCGTGCGAATCTGCGCGCGTGTGCGGTCCTGGAGCAGATGTGTGAGCACTGGTGGCCCCTGCTCGTCGACGAGCACAGCCACGCCCGGCCAGTAGGGGCTCTCACTGGTTGCTCGCGTGAGGAAGATCGAGGCGTAGGTCCAGCTACCAGCGTTCACCAGACGCGCGCCCTGGCGTCCGCGCCACTCCTGCTGATCATCGCCGGCAAGCGGCCCCGCGCGATGGGTGTGACCGAACACGACGTATGCATCACCGAGATCAAGATGCGCTGCGACATCGCCCATCGCGCTCAGACCTGCGCGACGCAGCTCGCTCATCGACAGGTCGGCACGTAGCGGGCCGATCCCGGCGCGGTTGAGCGCGGCAACGGCCACAGGAAACGCGCCAGCGAGCGCCCGAGTGCGCAGCCAACTGATGGCACTGCCAAGTCCGCGTGTGCGTCCGATGCCGCTGCCCCTGAGCGCACGCCAGGCAGACACGGTTGTGGCGCCGTTGAGCGCAGAGCCCGTGGCAGCCTCTCTGGCGACTGCGTCTCGCCAAGCGAACACTGGCGCCACGATCGACTCGTAGTCACCGGCGCAATCAAATGTGCTTGGCGCCCGCCCCAGTAGTCGGCTCATCGCGCCCATGCTCAGACGCTCGAGTGTGGGAACTGTCAGATGGCAGTCCAGGTAGTGGCCATGAGTGGCATACACGTCTGCTCGCACCCATAGACCGGGGTAGGCAATGCGCATCGGTGCGGGCGCGATCCACCCGGCAATCCGCTCAAGTGCCGGCGATGTCTCAGCAGGCTCTAGCAGCTGCTCCACAGCGAGCGGCGGCGGCTCGGCCTCCTGACCGCGCCGCGCAAGCCACGGATCCACGAGCGCGTGGTCGTGGTTGCCAGGGACAATCACCAGTTCGCGGCCACCCAGCGCACGGCCGAGATCCTCGAAGAAGGGGCGCGCTGCGGCCATCGCGTCCCGCAGCGGTCCGTGGCGCAGCTCAAGCACATCTCCAAGCAGCACAACACGATCTACATTCGTGACCGCCTCGAGCAGTGGCTCACGCAGCTCGACGCGGCGCAACAGGTCAGAGCCAGAGACGCTGCCGAGATGCAGGTCAGAGACGATCAGCGTACGCATGGCTAACGAGGCCGCGTGCTCAAGCTGCTCGCGCGGTCAATCGCCGGCAACTGCTTGCGCAGGCGGATCAGCCGGCCTCGCCGGCAGCAACGGCTTCGCGTATCTGCTTGGGAAGCATGAAGCGAACGTCCTCGCGGACCACGTCGAACTCGGAGATGTCCCGCACGCCCCGGGCGCGGAAGAACTCAACCAGCTCGATCACGAGCTCCTCAGGCGCACTGGCTCCCGAGGAGATACCCACGACGCGCCTGTCCGCAAGCCACTCCTCCTGGACCTCACGTGCGGCGTCGATCAGGTGGGCCTCGGTGCCGCAATCGCGCGCTACCTCCACCAGGCGTAGAGAGTTGGAGGAGTTGCGCGAGCCAATGACCAGCATCAGATCGCAGCTGCCTGCCATCTGCTTAACGGCAGCTTGACGGTTGGTGGTGGCGTAGCAAATATCATCGGTGCGAGGGCCGACGATGCTAGGAAAGCGCTCGCGCAGGCGCGCCAAGATTGCGCTGGTTTCGTCCACTGCCAGTGTGGTTTGGGTGACGTAGGCAATGCGCTCGGGGTCAGCGACCTGGAGCTCCTCCACGTCCTCCTCGCTCTGGACAAGCACGATCTGATCTGGCGCCTCGCCCATCGTGCCTTCCACCTCCTCGTGCCCGTCGTGGCCGACGAGCACGATCGTGTACCCCTCCTCGGCAAACCGCACAGCCTCGCGATGCACCTTCGTCACGAGCGGGCACGTGGCATCGATCGTGCGCAAGCTGCGCGCCTCGGCACCCGAACGAACGCTGGGCGCAACACCGTGCGCGGAGAACACGCACACAGCGCCCTCGGGCACCTCGGTCTGCTCATCGACGAAGATCGCGCCGCGCTCGCGCAACTGAGCGACGACGTGCTTGTTGTGGACGATCTCCTTGCGCACGTATACCGGCGCCCCGTGAATGGCAAGCGCACGCTGCACCGTTTGCACCGCTCGATCGACCCCTGCGCAGTAACCGCGCGGCGCCGCCAGCAGCAGCTTCTCAACCGTATTTGTCACAGGTTCCATTGTAGGGGGCGCCCCGCTACGCTAACCCCCGTGAGCCAACGCCACCTCGACAGGTTGACCCCAGTGGACGCCTCGTTTCTACATCAGGAGACCGGCGCGTCGCACATGCACATTGGGGGGCTCACGATCATCGAAGGCCCTCCGCCGAGCATGGAGGAGTTCCTGGAACAGATTCGCCGGCGGCTGCACCTGGTTCCCCGCTATCGCCACAAGCTCGCCCACACTGCTGTTGACAGCGGGCGCCCCGTGTGGATCGACGACCCGAGCTTCAACCTCGACTACCACGTACGCCACACCGCCCTGCCCGCCCCCGGCTCTTGGGAGCAACTCCAGGACCTGACCGCGCGGATCTTCTCCCAGCAGCTCGACCGCTCCAAGCCACTGTGGGAGATGTGGCTGATCGAGGGCTTGCAGGACAACCGCTTCGCGCTGATCACCAAGACCCATCACTCCCTGATCGACGGCATCGCTGGCGTCGATCTTGTGACGGTGCTGTTCGACCTTTCCCCTAACCCGCCGCAGATCCCATACTCGGGACGCCCCTGGCAGCCCCATCCGGAACCAGGGACCGCGCACCTGTTGGCTGCTGGCGTGCTGGGTGCGCTGCGCACGGGCGCCGCGCTAGCGGAGGGCGCAATCGATGCGCTCACGCACCCCGATCGGGCACTCGCCCATGCGCGCGAGGCAGCCGAGGGCGTGGGCGAGATCGTGTGGGCCGGCCTCAATCCGGCCCCTGAGACGCCGCTAAATGTGCCGATCGGGCCACATCGTCGGTTCGTCGGCGTGACCAGCCAGCTCGAGGACCTAAAGACCATCAAGAACGCCTTCGGCGGTACCGTCAACGACGTGGTGCTGGCGGTGGTTGCCGGCGCGCTGCGATCCTTCTTGATCTCCCGCGGCCGGCACACCGAGGGCGTGGAGATGCGCGCCCTGGTACCTGTGTCCGTCAGAGTCGAGGGCGAGCATGACCGCGGCGGCAATCGCATCGTGGTCATGCGCGGCCCGCTGCCCACCTACATCACCGACCCGCTCAATCGCTTGCGCTTTGTGTCAAACGCGATGGACGGACTGAAGGAGTCCAAGCAGGCGCTGGGCGCAGAGGTAATAGCGGGCGCCCAGAACTTCGCGCCGCCGACGATCCTCGCGCAAGCCTCGCGGCTGAATTTCTCCACGCGCCTGTTCAACCTGATCGTCACCAACGTCCCCGGCCCGCAGTTCCCGCTCTACGTGCTGGGGCGTGAGATGCTGCAGGCGATCCCAGTGGCCTTCCTGCCCGAGAACCACGCGCTGGCGATCGCCATCATGTCCTACAACGGGCAGATGAACTTCGGCCTGCTGGGCGACTTTGACGCACTCCCCGACATCGACTCGATTGGCGAGAACATCGCTGCGGAACTCGCCAACTTCGTGGCGCTTGCCCACGAGTCAGCGGCCACACCAGCCTAGGGGTTCAAGCAAGCGTGGTGCTTGGTTGCGGGACAGCTCAGTAGCCGAGCGCGAACTTGGCGTCCTCGCTCATCATCTCCGGCGACCAGGCAGGCGTGAAGACCATCTCTGACTCCACCGTCTTGACGCCGTCCAGTTCGCCAACGAACTCTTCGATCTGTTCGTTGACCTGCGGCCCGATCGGACAGCCCGGCGTGGTCAGCGTGAACGTGACGCGCACGTTTCCCTGCGCTACCTCAACCCCGTAGATCAGGCCAAGCTCCACAAAATCCAAGCCCAGCTCGGGGTCGATGACGTTGGACAGGGCGTCCATCACGTCTTCCTCAGTGGGGACAGCGGCCAGCTCAGTCATGAGCTCAGTCTAGCCACGCTAGTTATCGCAACCCAACCGGTCCCACATGTACAGCTGGATGCACTCGTTGGCGAGCTCGATCGCCCGCTCGCGCGACAGACGCGGCAGCACCGTATCCAGCGCCTGATCCTCGGCAACACCCGCCTGGAAGGCTTCCTCGCCGCGAAAGCCCGCAGCTATCTTCAGCGCCTCGCGCCGGTTCTCGCCGAGGCTGGGGAACACGCCCACGAGAAAATCCGTGTTTGGGATCGGCTGGCCCACCTCCAGCGAGGCGTGCCATGCGGCGAGTAGATGCAGGTCGTCCTCGTCGAGGTCAGCGATCGCCTTGGCGTAGTGGACCGACAGTTCCTGGTCAGGGATGTCGTCGACCCATGCTCGCACCACCTCGCCTACAAGCTGACGACGTGCCTCGCGGCCGACAGACTCAGCAATGACGCGGATCGCATCCTGAGGCTCGATGAAACAGAGTGGCATTGCGACTCTCCCGTGGGGATAGGAACACTGACAGCAGGGACTGTAGGCGGCCGTGTGGACGGCATTTCTCGCCCGCCCGCGGCCGCGGTAGCTGCTAGTGAGCCCAGTCGCGCGCTGGCCAGCGCGCTCAGAGGCCCAGCGCGGCGCTGGCCCGCTCCAAGGCGTCGTTGTCGCTGGTCTCGGGCGGACATCCCATGCTCGCCCGCTGTGGCGCCTGCCAGTTGGCGAGCGCCAGGTCAAGTACCTCGATGGGGGTCGATATGGCTTGCGCGAGAGCCGCTGCGCGACGCTCCAGCAGCAGCGGATCGCCGATCCCGAACAGGCGCTTGGCGGCTAGCGTGGTCAGGTCCTCCGCTGAGAGCCCGCGAGCACCGGCCAGGTGCAGCGAGTCGGGGCGCAGCTCATATATGCCAAGCGCGCCGAGCGTCACCAGCAGGTCATAGCGCGCCATACGAACAAGCCCTGGAAGCGCCAACCGCTCGAATATCCGCTCGAAGCGTCGCTGCTCACTCCAAGCGGGATCGCCGGTGAACGCGATCGCCTGGAGGCCTGCTGCGCTCACCTGTTGCGCCACAGCGTCTTCGCCGCCACTGCGCTGCACCCACTGCCAGTAGGCCATCAGCGTGCCTTGGCTGCGCGCAGGGTCGTGGGAGCTGCGTGGGCCGAGCGGAATGCCATCGAGATCGGGCAGCTCCCCCTCAGGCGCCGCCAAGCTCAGGCGGATGCCGGCGAAAGGATCATCGCCCTCCAGCGGGCACAGGTAGGCGATCAACACGCATGTCCACGTTGCACGCTCGCGGTCCTCCCCCGCCAGCAGGCGCGCCTCGCCGTACAGGCCGGGGGGGTCGCTGGCGAGCGCGCGCAGTCGCCCGCTCGAGAAGGCGATCTCCTGTGCCAGCCGGCTCGCGTCAGCGGACGCGCGCAGACCTGGGAGAAGCATCGAGCGGTAGCCGTCGTCTTCGGCGCGGCCCTCGCGACGCACACGCACGCTCTCGCTACGCACACGCCGGCGCTGTCCGTCTGCTGCGATCGTGCCGGTGTGCGCCGAGCGCTTGGCACGCGGCTTGGCGGCGGTGCTCGAGGAATGCCCAGGGACGGTCTTGCTGCAGATCGGACAGCGCTCTAGAAAGCGGTTGTGACGGCAAAAGGTTGGCATTGCGCTGTTGGGATATACCCGTTCGCGCGCGTCCGTGCGCCGCAACGCGGCCGCGCGCTAGCTTTCCGGCGCGCCGATGCCCGGTCCGACGTGCTGTGGCGGACCCTCCGGGCCTCGGTCTGCGTCGGCATGACCGGCTAGGCCGTCGTCCTGCATGGCGAACGCGTCAGCGCCGTCGCTGGTGCCGCGCTGCGTCGCTAGATAGCGGTCAACCATGCGCGCGCACTGGCGCCCCTCGTTGATCGCCCACACGATCAGCGACTGGCCGCGGCGTGCGTCACCGGCCGCGAAGACACCTTTCACAGAGGTCGTATAAGGCTCGATTGACTTGACGTTGCCGCGCGGGTCCTTCGCTACGCCGAGCTGATCGAGCAGCTCCTGTTCGGGGTGCAGGAAGCCCATCGCCAGCAGCACCAGCTGAGCAGGCAACTCACGCTCGGTGCCGGGTAGCGGCGCGAACGGCGGCTCGGACCCGGCCTGGGCAATGCGCACGCCCGCGAGCGCGCCGCTGCCGTCATCGGCAAAAGCAGTCGTGGTGACCGAGAAGTCCTGCTCGCCCACGCCCAGCTCCGTGGCCTCCTCCATTGCATAGCTGAGGCGGTACTTCAGCGGCCACTGCGTCCACGGCGTGCGGTCATCGGGCCGGTGGGGCGGTGGTTCGGATAGCAGCTCGAGCTGGACCACTGAGCGCGCGCCCTCGCGCAGCGAATTGCCCACGCAGTCCGCACCCGTATCACCGCCACCAATTACAACCACGTCCTTGCCGGCAGCGCTGATCTCATGCGCGACCTGCGGCTGCCCGACGGTTGGCTGCGGACCGAGCTCCCTGGCGACGAAGCGGTTGCGTTGGTAGAGGTAGTCCATCGCAAAGTGCACACCGCCGAGCTCCCTGCCGGGGACGGGTAGATCGCGCGGGACGCGTGAGCCGGTCGCCAGCACGACCGCGTCGAAGCTCTCGCGCAGCTCATCGACGCTGATGTCACTGCCAACCTCAACGCCGCAACGAACCTCCACACCCTCGGCGGCTAGCTGCTCCGCACGCCGCTGCACAGCTGTCTTCTCGATCTTGAAATCAGGCACGCCAAAGCGCACGAGCCCGCCGATTGCCTCGTCACGCTCGAACAGCGTTACGCGGTGTCCAGCTCGACGTAGCTGCTGCGCAGCGGCCATGCCCGCTGGTCCAGAGCCCACAACAGCCACCGCTTGGCCGGTTTCGCGGTCTCGGCGCGGTGGTTGCGGAGTGACCCAGCCCTCGTCCCATGCGCGGTTGATGATCGAGTTCTCGATCTGTTTGATAGTGACCGCATCGCCCTCACGAATCTCGAGCACGCAAGCCGCCTCACATGGCGCCGGGCACAGGCGCCCGGTGAACTCGGGGAAGTTGTTCGTGGCGTGCAGCTGGGCGATCGCATCCTCGAAGCGGTCGTGGTAGACGAGGTCGTTCCAATCGGGGATCAGGTTTCCCAGCGGACAGCCGTTGTGGCAGAACGGCACGCCGCAGTCCATGCAGCGCGCGCCCTGTTCGCGCAGCTCCGCCACCGGCCGTGGCAGCAGAAACTCGCTGAAGTCGTGCGCTCGCTCGCTCGGATCGCGCTGCGGCACGCCGTGGCGCTCGATCTTCAGAAAGCCCCCCAGCTTGCCCATCAGGCCCCCGTCTCGCCCACAGCGTCAAGCGGTCTCGGCCCAGCCGAACGACCGTTGCCGGCGGCGTTGGCGGCCAGCGCCTCTTCCTCGGCCAGCTCACGCAGCACGCGCCTGTAGTCATTCGGCATCACCTTCACGAACGCACCCGCTGCCAGCAGCTCGCTCCATTGCCCGAGCACGCGTGCCGCAACCGACGAGTTGGTGCGGCGCAGGTGCTCTTCGATCATCGCGCGCAGCTCGATCGCGTCCGCCTCGGAGAGCTGCTCGAAGCCGATCATGCCCATGTTGCAGCGTGTCGGGAACATGCCATCCTCATCCAGCACGTAGGCCACGCCTCCGCTCATGCCCGCTGCGAAGTTGCGCCCTGTCGGCCCAAGCACCACCACACGGCCGCCGGTCATGTACTCGCAGCCGTGGTCGCCGATGCCCTCCACGACCGCCCATGCGCCTGAGTTGCGCACAGCGAAGCGCTCGCCTGCAAGCCCGCGAAAGAAGGCCCGCCCGGCGGTGGCGCCGTAGAGCACCGTGTTGCCGACGATCACGTTCTGCTCAGCCTTGAAATGCTCGCCCATTCCCTCGCGCGGGCGGATCGCAAAGACCCCGCCGGAGAGACCCTTGCCGGCGTAGTCCTGAGCGTCGCCGCGCAGCGTGAACGTCACGCCTGGAGCGAGCCAGCCACCGAAGCTCTGCCCCGCGGAGCCCTCGAACTCGACGTTGATGGTGTGCTCGGGTAGACCGTCGGCCCCGTAACGCTGAGCGATGTGGCTCGAAAGGATCCCGCCCACACAGCGGTTGCGATTGCGGATCGCCAACTGTGCCTCCACGCGCTCCCCGCTTGTCAACGCAGGCTCGGCCAGCTTCACGAGCTCCCAGTCCAGCGCGTCGCTGAGCACCTCGGGAGGCGCTTCCACGCGCCGGCGCGGAGCGCCCGCGGGTAGCTCGATCGGCGTGAGAATATGGCTGAGGTCCACACCGCGCGCCTTCCAGTGCTCGACCGCACCCCTGACGCCGAGCAGGTCGACCCGGCCGATCGCCTCATCCAGCGAGCGCAAACCCAGCGACGCGAGGATCTCTCGCACCTCCTCAGCGACGAAGAAGAAGAAGTTGACCACATGCTCAGGGGTGCCTTTGAAGCGCTTGCGCAGCTCCGGGTCCTGCGTGGCGATCCCCACCGGACACGTGTTCAGGTGGCAGGCGCGCATCATTATGCAGCCGGTGGCGATCAGCGGCGCCGTGGAGAAGCCCATCTCATCCGCGCCCAGCATCGCCGCGATCACCACATCGCGGCCGGTCTTCAGCTGGCCGTCCGTCTGCACGACGATGCGCGAGCGTAGGTTGTTCAGCAGCAGCGTCTGCTGGGTCTCCGCCAGGCCGATCTCCCAGGGAATGCCCGCTGCCTGGATCGACGAAAGCGGCGAGGCGCCGGTGCCACCATCGTGTCCTGCGATCAGCACGCGGTCGGCGTTCGCCTTGGACACGCCCGCAGCCACTGTGCCGACGCCCACCTCGGACACGAGCTTGACCGACACCTGCGCCTGGGGGTTGGCGCAGCGCAGGTCATAGATCAGCTGCTTGAGGTCCTCGATCGAGTAGATGTCGTGGTGCGGCGGTGGCGAGATCAAGCCAACGCCTGGCGTGGTGTGCCGGATCGAGCCGATGTAAGCGTCTACCTTGTGGCCCGGCAGCTGACCACCCTCGCCGGGCTTGGCGCCCTGGGCCATCTTGATCTGCAGCTCATCTGCGTTGACCAGATAGTGGATCGTCACGCCAAAGCGACCGGAGGCCACCTGCTTGATCGCCGAGCGGCGACGGTCGCCGTTCTTCTCTGGTAGGAAGCGCGACGGGTCCTCCCCACCCTCGCCGGTGTTGGAGCGTCCTCCCAGCCGGTTCATGGCGATGGCAAGCGTCTCGTGCGCCTCGCGCGAGATCGAACCCAAGCTCATCGCGCCCGTGCAGAAGCGCCTGACGATCTCGCTCGCCGGCTCGACCTCGTCGATCGAAATGCCCCCACTGACGCCGTCCTGCACCGCGTCAGCTCCAGGGTCGCTGCCGATCTGCAGCAGGCCGCGCAATGTGGCCCTGCGAGCAGCGTCCTCATTGACGGTCCGCGCGTACTCCTTGTAGGTCGCAAACGCCGGGCTCTCGCGCACCGCCTCGTAGGCGTCGCGGTCGCCCTTCAAGGCGGCGCCAACGTCGCCGTTGGCCGCTCGCACAGCCTGCTGGGCGAGCGCGATCGTCTCGGGATTCCACATGTGGTGCTCGCCATCGCGGCGCCACGCGTAGACGCCGCCGACCGGAAGCAGCTGGTCGAGAGCTCGCCCGCCAGCGGGATATGCGCGCGCGTGACGCTCGAGCGCCTCCGCGGCCAGCACCGCCAGGCCGATCCCGCCGATGCGCGAGGCCGTGTGCGTGAAGTGCATGTCGATCAGCTCCTTCTCCAGGCCCACCGCCTCGAAGATCTGCGCGCCGCGGTAGGACTGGATGGTGGAGATGCCCATCTTGGAGATCGTCTTGAGCAGCCCTTTGCCGATCGCTTTGATGACGTTCTGCGCAGACTGCTCCGCGTCGAGGGGAACAAGCTTGCCGTCCGCGGCGGCGCCCGCGATGCGTCCTTCTAGAACCAGCGTGTCGAGCGTCTCCAACAGCAGGTACGGGTTGATCGCACTCGCGCCATAGCCGATCAGCGTCGCGAAATGGTGCACCTCGCGAGGCTCGCCAGACTCAACGATGATCCCAGCGCGCAGGCGCGTACCCTCGAGCACAAGGTGATGATGGACCGCCGCAACCGCGAGCAGCGAGGGGATCGGCGCACGCCGCGGCCCCAATTGCCGGTCGGACAAGATGATGATGTTGACGCCGTCAGCAATTGCCTCACGCGCCTGGCGGCAGATGCGCTCAATCGCCGCGCTCATGCCTTCTGGGCCCTCTGCTACTGGCCAAGTGATGTCGATCGTGCGTGCCGCGTAGACGTCGTGAGCGACGTGGCGCAGCGTCTCGAGCTCGCGGTTCAGCAGTATTGGCTGGTCCAGCAGGAGCTTGTGGGCGTGCTCGGGCGTTTCGTCGAGCAGGTTGCGCTCGTTGCCGAGGCTCGTAGCCAGGCTCATCACGATTTCCTCACGGATCGGGTCGATCGGCGGGTTGGTGACCTGCGCGAACAGCTGCTTGAAGTAGGAGAACAGCGGCGGCGCCTGGTCAGAGAACACAGCCAGTGACAAGTCATTGCCCATCGAGCCAATCGGCTCGGCGCCGTCGATCGCCATCGGCGCAAGCAATACCCGCAGGTCCTCCTGGGAGTAGCCAAACGCCTGCTGACGCAGGTGCAGCGGCTGGCTTGAGAGCGTCACCTGCTCCGACGGTGCCAGCTCCGCGAAGGGAACTGCGTTGCGCGCAAACCACTCGCCATACGGCCGGTGGGTTGCGACATCGCGCTTGACCTCCTCATCCTCGACGATCCGCCCACGCTCGAGGTCGACGAGGAACAGCTTGCCCGGCTGTAGGCGCCCGAGGCGTCGTATCTGCTCCGGGGGAACGTCGAGCAGCCCGGACTCCGAGCCGAGCACCACGTGTCCGTCGGTGGTCTCCACCCAGCGCCCGGGGCGCAGGCCGTTGCGGTCGAGCGTCGCGCCTACCACGCGGCCGTCGGTGAACGCCACCGACGCCGGCCCATCCCACGGCTCCATCAAGCAGGAATGGAAGGCGTAGAAGCCCTTGAGATAGTCAGGCAGATCGTCCCGGTTGCGGTAGGCCTCGGGGATCATCATCATTGCTGCGTGAGGCAGCGAACGTCCGGCGAGCATCAGCAGCTCGAGCACGTTGTCGAACGTCGCTGAGTCAGAGTTGCCGCCGGTGACGATCGGAAGGATCTTCTCCAGGTCCTCGCCAAACAGCTCGCTGCGCAGCTCGCTCTCTCGCGCTCGCATCCAGTTGACGTTGCCCATCACCGTGTTGATCTCGCCGTTGTGACAGATCACTCGGTAGGGGTGCGCGAGCTCCCAGCTGGGGAACGTGTTGGTCGAGAAGCGCGAGTGCACCAGCGCCAGCGCGCTCTTGGCCCGCTCGTCGCTCAGGTCTGGGTAGAAGCGCCCCAGCTGATGGCTGATCAGCATGCCCTTGTAGTTGATCGTTCGCGAGGAGCTCGACGTGACGTACAAGCCGGGCGGGTCCATCTTTCCGGCCTTCAGGTCACTGATCCGGCGGATCACGTAGAGCTTGCGCTCGAACGCGTCCTGGTCGCTCTTCTGGGCCTCCCCTGCGCCCACGAACAGTTGGCGGATCGCCGGCCTACACGCGCCCGCTACCTCGCCCATGTGCGCCTCGTCAATCGGCACCTCGCGCCACCCCAACAGCCGCTGGCCCTCATCACGGACGATGCCCTCCAATAGCCCTTCGAGCTTTTGGCGCGCAACCGGCTCCATCGGCAGGAAGCACATCAGCACGCCGTACTGGCCCGGCGGCGGCAGCTCGAAGTCGACCACCGCGCGCAGCAGCTCATCGGGCATCTGCATCAGGATCCCCGCGCCATCCCCCGTACATGGGTCAGCGCCGGTGGCGCCGCGATGCTCGAGGTTCTCCAGCGCGGTGATCGCCCGTGAGACCACCTCATGTGTTGGGATGTTGTCCAGGCGCGCCACCATTCCCACGCCGCACGCGTCATGCTCGAAGCGAGGGTCGTAGAGTCCGACGGCCTGTGGCGGCTGCTTGATGTGCGAGTTCATGGAAGTGCTCCCGTGGGACGGTGCATCCCGCGCAGATGGTAGGCAGACCAGTTTGCGGGCATGCCCACCGTGGCGCAGGCGGGCGGACACCTGAGGCGAAGCCAAAAGCGTAGCAGCGCAGGGGCCTCGCGAACCGGCCGCCCCAGCTAATTTTCTATCGGCCTAAACCCGGCCGGCGGAACCGATTCAACGGGTTCGTCGACCGCGCTGTTGCCCGCCTCTCCAAGCACTGGATCGGACGCTGGATCATCGCGCAGCGTCTCATCCTCCGCCCACGAGCACAGGCCCACTCTTCCCGGGCACGTGAGGCACAGGCCGCGGTGCGGGTTGGGGCTGACGCTGAAGCCCCGGGAGCGGGCGCCAGCTACGTGCTCAGCTAGGCGCTGCTCCAGCGCCGCTCGCTCTGTCGCCTGGAAGCACGCAGAGACCCAGTCGTGCGGGCGTTCCAGGAACCAGTGGACAATCTCGACCTGGGGTGCTCCGCCGCGCAAGACAGCAAGCGCGTACAGCAGCCGCTGAATCCCATACTCCCGCTCCACCAGTGCATCAAGATCAACTGCCGGGGAGACCCTGTCGCTCTTGTAGTCGAGCACCAGCATGCCGCCGCCGATCTCCTGCGCGAGCAGATCGATCACGCCACTGATCAGCGGCTCCCCCGCTGCCAGCGCAAACGCGAATGGATGCTCCCGCCGTATTGCCCGAGCATTGGCCACGCGCATGCCTGGCTCCGCCCTCATTGCGAGGGCAATCAACGCTGCTATCTCCTCCCGCTCGCCACTTCCTAGGCGCATCCCCAGCTCGCGCGCAACGCCCGCCACTTGCTCCTGCGACGGTGCTTCCGGCCGGGTGAAGTCGAGCTGCTCCAGCAGCCGGTGGATCAGCGTCCCCCGTGCGCGCGCCTCAAGACCTCGGGGCTCACCATCCGCCCGTGCCGCCGAGCGATCCTCCGGCAAGCCCAGCACACGTTCCAGGTAATACCGATAGCCGCAGCGCTCAAGCTCGCTCAACGACGTATAGCTAAGCGATGCCAGGGCTCCAGTCGACGCCTGCATCGCCGATGACGCGCCGTCGCCGTCGCCGTCGCCGTCGCCGTCGCCGTCGCCATGAGCGTCGGCGTCATCTCGACGCAACGGTTGCCTTTTCGACGCAGCGATAGCAATGGTATCCACATCGCTGTCGGAATGTATAGACGATGGCGCACTTCCGGCGAGGAAGGAGAGTTGCTCACCGACAGCCATATGTGGCGGTGGGACTTGACACCCGTCATCCGCGGACGCCGCTGCAACCGGCGCCGTCCCAGCAAGGCGGTCCGGGCGCAGGACCGTGCCAACCGTGCCCACAGAGCTCAGCTGTAGGCGCACCGTCGCCGCGCCCGAGGCGCCTGCGATCGATAGATCCTTCAACGCTGCCTCACTGGTCTGCACGAGGGTCGGGACTTCAGCCGCCAGCGCTGGCCCAAGCCATGAGATCGCACTGGGGGCCTGGCGTGCGACTGGCCAGCGCTCGAAGTCGACCGACCCGCTCAGCAACAGGTACTCACGCGCTCTGGTCATAGCGACGTACAGGATCCTGTCTTCCTCCTGTGCTTCGCGCTCGCGGCGCTCGGCGCAGAGCCTCTCGTAGTCCAGCGCAGGGCTCGATCCTGCGCCGTCGAGGCGTACCAGCCGCAAGCCCACGCGGTCGCCATCGACGAGCAGGTCCGGCGTCTGCGTGTTGGGCTGGCGCCCCAGATCAGCCAGGCACACCACTGGAAACTCCAAGCCCTTGGCCGCGTGGATCGTCATCAGTCGTACCGCGTCGGGCTCCACTCCCTCAACGGGGGCGTCCGGCTCGACCCTGACCGTGTCCTTGAGATAGGCAACATGGTCGAGAAACGCCCTGAGATTGCGGCCTTCGCTCGCTTCGAAGCGACGTGCAAGGCGCAGCAACTTGTGCACATTGGCCAGCCGCCGCTCACCCCAATCAAGGCTCAGCACGTGCTCGCGATAGCCACCAGCCGCGATTGCCCGCTCGATCAGCTGGGAGATCGTGCGCCCCGCCGCGCTCGCGCGCTCGGCCCGCAAGCGCGCACAGAAACTCGCCAGCGCCTCGCGATCATCCAACGCGAGCCCAATCAACAGCCCGCTCTCCTCTGCAGAGGTGGCCTGGAGCGCGGTCTCCCACACCCCCTTGCTCCCGCTACTGGCGGCCTCCGCGAGCAGCGCCAGGCAGTCGCGCGAGCAGCCCACCAACGGTGAGGCAAGGACCGCGTACAGCGCCTCCTCGTCCAGCGGATTTGCAAGCGCCCGCAGATAGGAGGTCAGATCGCCGATCTGCTGGTGCCCCCAGAACGCTCCCACCGCCGCCAGCGTGCGCAGACCGCATAGCTGCAGCGCGCGCTCGAACACCTCGAGGTCTCCAGACGCACGCAGCAGCACCACCACCTCGCCCGCACGCGCATACCCGCCCGCAACCAGCTCTGCCACTCGCTGCGCCAGCAGACGCGCCTCCGCCTGGCGCCACAGCTGGGCGGGCGGCAGACCGGCTGCAATCGCTGTGGCGAGCTCCTCGCGCTCCTCCCAGCCACGCGCATTCGTCAACAGCAGCTCCACCTCCGGCTCGCCGTCCCCGCTCGCGCCCCCCACGCCGTCACCTGGAGCCCGCGTATCCACGCGGCCTGCCACAAGCGGCGTGTAGTTGCTGAAGCGTTCCGCGAACACCGCGTTGATCACATCCAGCAGCGCCCCGCGGCTGCGGAAGTTTTGCCTCAGCAACAGGCTTCCCCCTTGCTGCTCCAACGCCTTGCGCCGCGCTCGGAACAGACCCACATCGGCGTGCCTGAACCCGTAGATCGACTGCAGCTCATCCCCCACCGTGAACAGGTTTCCGCGGTCCAACGCTTCCAGGATGCCGAGCTGACGGGGATTGGTGTCCTGGAACTCGTCCACCATCAGCAGCTCGAAACGATCGGACCAGGCACTGCGCAAGCTCTCCCGCTCGAGCAACAGCTCGCGTGTGAGCAGCTCCAGATCGTCGAAGTCCACGGCGCCGCGCTCTCGCTTGAGCTGCTCGTAAGCCACGCCGTACCCCCTCAGCAGCTCGTCTATCAGCGCGCACGCCGCGACTGCTTCCACGTCCGCATCCGCGTCAACGGACGGCACGGGCAGGCGTGGCAGACGCTGGCCACGACTGCGCAGCTCGCCATGGACCTGCTCGACCATCGTGCCCACACGGTCCACGCCGTAGGCCGCCAGCAGGTCAACCGCCGCCACGCGCTCGTCGGCCAAGAAATGCCTCAGGGCTACCCTGAACGCCTCCTCACGCATCCGCCCTGCCAGGCCCTCGTCGAGGATCGCGAACTCGGGATCCAAGCCCGCCGCCAGCGAATGTGCGCGCAGCACACGCGCGCAGAAGCCATGGAACGTACCCACGAACGCAGCCTCCGTATCGCGTGCCGCCTCACGATCGCCCAGCTCAAGCAGACGCGCGCGAACCCGCGAGCGCAACTCGCCGGCGGCGCGATCGGTGAACGTGATCGCGAGGATCCTCCCCGGCGCGATCCCGTCCTCGCGGACCGCCGCCACAAAGCGCTCCACCAGCACCGACGTCTTGCCGCTGCCAGCCGCCGCCGAGAGCAGCAGCGGCTCGGACCTGCGAGCCACTGCATGCGCCTGCTCGTCGGTCAACGTGGTCGTCATCGCTCGCATCTGCAGATCGTGGGATACATACAGCCGCCGCGAAATGCGCATGTCTGCGGCCGCGCCTGTAGCTCGCCCCGGCCAGCCTCTGCCGCCACCTGGTGTGCCGCCGTCACCGCCTCCTCAAGCATCTCGCGCAAGTCTGCGCGCTCGTACACGTCCGGCGCCACGCACTCGAGCTCCAGGCCGGCCTCGCCATCGAGCACGCCGCGTGCCCGGAGGTCCCGCCCGGAGAGCGGTTGATAGAAGCCGCCAACGACGGGCAGGTGCAGCAGGTTCTCGACCGCCCGCATGTACAGCGCCACCTGCAGCTTGCCGTCCTTGATCCAGCGCGCGCCAGCGGGAGCGCTGGCGCCCTTGTAGTCATAGACCACCGCATCGCCGCCCGCGCTCACATCTACACGATCGATCCGGCCTCGCAACATCACGCCTGCGCCCAGGTCGAGCGCCGGCAGATCCCCCGCCTCCCCGTGCTCGCCTGCCAGGGCGGAGCCGTGGTCGCCCGCCGTAAAGCCGAATCCCAGCTCCAGGGACTTCGGCTCCAGCGGGCTCTCCGCTGCTGCAGCATGCGCGAGATAACGCTCCAGGTCGGCCTGCAGGCGCCGGCGCACGGCCGCGCGCCGCTCCGGCGCCACCGACAGCGGATGGTCGGCCTCGTTCTTTGCCAGCGCCTCCGCCAACAGCTCCCGCGCCCGTACAAGGTTGCCAGGATCAAGGCGCGCCGTGCCAGTCTCTGCGCGCAGCCCTTCGAGCGTGTCCCGCAGAGCTGCGTGCGCCAGACCACCACGAGCCAGCGGCTCTGGGTCGGGCTCAAGCGCACCCGGGCGCAGCATCCGCTCCACGAACCAGCGCGTCGGACAGCCGATCCAGCTCTCCAGCGAAGATGCCGACCACACACGCCCCCGGAGCTGCGCCAACAGCCGCTCGTCACGCAGCGAGCGCGCCACCGCAGCCGACACAGGCGGCGAGGTCTGCGAGCTACTCCCGTCCACCGCCCCCAGCGGCCTGCTGGCCCGCAGCCGCGACAGGCTCTCCCCAAACAGGTCGCACACGTCATCTACGAACAGCGACCTCGACATCGCCTGGCCGTCGTCGTCGGCGACGTGCCAGCTTAGGAACAGCCGCTCCTGCGGGCGCGACACAGCCGCATACAGCAGGTAGCGCTCGGCAGCCAACGCGTCCACCTGCTCGCCGAGCATCAGCCCCGAGACTTCTGCCAGGCGGCGACGCTCCTCCTCTGCCAGGAACGGCTGTGGGCGGGCGCGAGCGGGAAACACGCCCTCCTGCAGTCCGCACACGAACACCGCGCGCACCCTGCGGGCCCGCAGCGCCAGCGGATCGAGCACCGTGACCGCCCCAGCAACGGCGCCAGAGCCGCTGTACAGCTCCACCCGCTGCAGCGATCCTGCCAGCTCGCTCGCGCTCGCCGGCGCTAGCTCGGGCGCGATCCTCGCCAGCTCGCGCAGCTCACCCAGCGCACGGCGCCCAGCAGCCAGTGCCGCCGCCTCGTCAAGCTCCTCTGCCCCCAGGATGCAAGCGCCCGCGCGCCTAGGAGCGCAAAACAGCCAGTACAACTCACGCGCTGCCCTGTCGCACAGCGCCCTCGCCCCTCGCCCTTGGGCCTCGAGCATGCGGTCGATCGTTTCCAGCGGCCAGTGGCGCTGCTCCCATAGCGCTCGCGCCTGCTCCGCGCCAGCAACACCCCTGCGCCGCGCAGAGACCTCCAGCGCGTCCGCCAAGGCAGGCTGCTCCAGGAGGCCTGGCGTCCGCAGCCACGCCAGCAGATCCGTCAGCTCGCCCTGCTGGGAGCCGTCTGCGCCAGGCACGCAGCGCAGCAGGCCGAGCAGCGCGCCGCCGATGGCCGTATCGCCGAACGGCCTGCGTCGCTGCAGCGTAAACGGAATCGCCGCCGCAGAGAACACCTCTTCCAATAGATCCAGTGCGCTACCTGGGCTGCGCACCAGCACCGCGATCTCCTCCGCCGCCATCCCACTGCTGAGCAGCTCCACGATCTCGCCCGCCACCAGCTCCAGCTCCGCGCGCTCGCCACCACCCTCAAGTAGGCGCACTGCCGTGCCCGCCTCGACGCGCGCCGCTTGCAGCTCGAGCGGCTCGAACAGCGAACGCTCGAGATGGCTCAGCGCAACGCGCGCAGGCGGCGCGTAGTACTCAGCGCGCGCCTGCAGCTGACGATGCTCCACCGCCAGCGGTGCCAGCGCGTGAAAGCTCGCCGCACGGCCCGCAAAGGCTGTGCGTCCCGGCTCATACGCCAGCGAGACGGTTACCTCGGCGCCAACCAACCTGCCGAGCGTCTCCACCGTATCCAGCTGCAGCCGCGTCAGGTCATCGAACCCGTACAACAACACCGGCGTGGCGCCCCACAGTGCGGGACGCCGTCGCAGCGCGTCCAGCGCGCGCACCGCGCGCTGCTCAGAGTCCAGGCGCCCAAGCCGCTCGAGCGTCTCACGGTAGGCCGCAAATACTTCACCCAGCTCACCCCTTGAGGCGCCCGCGCCATCAGCGCCAGCCCAACTCGATAGCGCCTGCCCAAGAGCTGCCGGAGTGACACGCCGTACCTGCAACTCGACCAGTACCTCAGCCAGCGCTGCCACAAACCCCGGCGTCGCCGGCAGACCCGCACGCGTGCAAAGCGCCTCGAGCACGCACTCGTGCGCCAGACCCGCCAGGAGCGGCTCGCTAACGCCAGCGCGGCTGACCGCCTCGCCAATCAGCCCCGCAAAGCGCTCCACGCGGACGCCCATCGACGCCCCGTCACCTGCCAGCTCTCGCAAGTAGTGATCGACATCCGTACGCGTGGGCACCACCAGCAGCGGCTCCTCGTCGTGAGCCAGGTGGCGGCGCACTGCATCCATCATCAGCTCCGCCTTGCCCGCGTTGGCGGGCCCCGTGATCAGCGTGATCGGCATCGCTTCCCATCGTTGCGTACACGCCCGACGGGCTTGCTCGCGGTCGCGGCGAGCGTGACTGCGGTGACCGGCGCCACAACGGCCCGACCGGACAGCGCGCGAACGTGTCTCCCGAAAACGACCCTATGCGGCGCTGCGAGCCTCGACGGTCTCGGCGCCCGCCTCAGCGTCAGCCTCGGCCTCCGGGGGCTTGGCGCCCTCCTTCGCCCACAGCTCGTCGAACTCCACGCGCCATTTGCCCTCCTCGGTCTGGGCGAGCGCCAGGTGCGCGCGGAAGCTGCGTCCGCTACGGCCGCGGAAGCCCGTCACCGCCTGCACCGTGAACCCAGTCTTGATCAGTTCCTTGGCGATTGCCAGCGCCAGCGTCTTACCCGCTTTGGCCTTCCAGATCACGAAGCCGCAACCTGGATCCTCACGCGCCCAGCACGAGTAGCCCTTGCGGTTCTCCACGATCTCATGTCCGCACACAGGGCACGGGCCAAGCCGCGCACGCGGGATACGCACGTCTTTCAGCGTCTCGTCGAGCTCTTTGACCGTCTCCTGCGCAAAGCCAGCGATGTCGCCCATGAACTTCTTGCGCGACTCCTCGCCGCGCTCAATCTGGCCAAGCCGCTGCTCCCAGCTGCCCGTTAGCCCCGGCGAGGTAAGCGCGTGCTCGTTGAGCAGCCTGATCACGTTCAAGCCCTTCTCGCTCGCCACCAGCGCACGCCCGTCGCGCTCGATGTAGCCGACAGTGATCAGCCGCTCGATGATCGCTGCACGCGTCGCCGGCGTGCCGATCCCCGAGTCCTTCATCGCCTCACGCAGCTCGTCGTCGTCCACCAGCTTGCCCGCCGTCTCCATCGCGCCCAGCAGCGACGCGTCGCTGTAGCGCCGCGGCGGTTTCGTTTCCTTGCGAGCGCTCTCCACCTTGCGTGTCTGCACCGGCTCATCCTCGATCAGCCGCGGCAGCTGCTGATCGGCGGCCTCGTCCTCATCGCCGTCGGCTTTCGCGTCCGCGCCCTTGGTATCCGCTGACACCTCGTCGTACACACCGCGCCAGCCAGGCACCAGCAGCAGCTTGCCGCGCGTACGGAACACGTGCCCCTTGCCCTCGCCGTCCGCCGGCACCACAGTCGTCTCCACGCGCGTGTTCTCAAACACCGCCTCGGGATGGAACACCGCCAGGAACCGCCGCACCGCCATGTCGTAGATGCGCCTGTCGTCAGAGCCCATTTTCTCGAGGTTGTGCTCCGAGCGCGTCGGGATGATCGCGTGGTGGTCGGTGACCTTCTCGTCGTTGACCACCCGTCCCAACGGCAGCACGTCCAGGCCCGTCACGTACTCAGCGCCCTTGCGGTACTCCGCGTGGCTGCCCACCAGCTCCGCGATCGGCTTGATCTCATCGACCATGTCCGTCGTCAAATAGCGCGAGTTCGTCCGCGGGTAGGTCAGCGCCTTGTGCTCCTCGTACAGTCGCTGCGCCGCCGACAGCGTCCTGCGAGCTGAGAAGCCATAGCGGTTGTTCGCCTCCCGCTGCAGCGTCGTCAGGTCGTACAGCATCGGTGCTTTCTCGCGCTGCTCTTTCTTCTCCAGCTTCGTGATCGTGCCTTGCCTGCCCTCGCACGCGCTGACAATCGCCTGTGCCTCCGCCTCCGTGCCAATACGCGGTCCTTTAGTTGTCCCCGGGCTGCCCGCAGGCGCCTGGAAGTGGCCCAGGTAGGTGCGCTCGCTGCCCGTCTCACCATCCAGTGCTCCCGCCGCGAACGTCGCGTCCACCAGCCAGTAAGGCTCCGGCACAAACGCCTTGATCTCCTCCTCACGTCGCGCCACAATCGCCAGCGTAGGCGTCTGCACCCGACCCAACGACACCGCGCCGTCGAAGGAGCTGCGCAGCCGGATCGTCGCCGCGCGCGTGGCGTTCATCCCCACAATCCAGTCCGCCTCTGAGCGCGAGCGCGCCGCCTCCTCTAGGCGCTCGAACTCCTCCGCCGGGCGCAGCGACGCCAGCGCGCTCTTCATCGCAGCGGTCGTCATCGAGTTCAGCCACAACCTTTTGACCGGCTTCTTGCCTTTGGCCTTCTCAAACAGGTACGCGAAGATCAACTCACCCTCGCGGCCTGCATCGCAGGCGTTGACCACCTCCGCCACGTCCTCGCGACCAAGCTGTTTGGTGACCACCGTCATCTGCTTGCGCGAGCGCTCGTCACGAACCTCCAATTTGAAGCGATCGGGCACGATTGGCAGGTCAGCCATCCGCCAGCTCTTGTATTTCGCGTCATACGCTTCCGGTTCCGCCAGCTGCACCAGATGCCCTACCGCCCAGGTGATCACATGGTCCGGGCCCTCCAAGAAACCCTCGCCCTTCTTGAACGGTCCAGGCAGCACGCGCGCCAGGTCCTGCCCCACAGAGGGCTTCTCGGCGACAAGCAGCGTCTTCGACATGGCGGTCAGCGTAGCGGGCGATCCAGCAGCGGACGTTCTGCCGTCATCCGCTGGTGCACGGCCCAGTGCCCGCGGCAGCGCCTTCGCGCTCGTGTGCGCCTGCTTCGCGCAGCGCCGTGGCCACCGTTTCGTTGGCTACCCCATAGCCACCGCGGGGGCCCCCGCCGACTGTCGCAGCGAACACCGTCGTCAGGACCCTGCCATCCACACCCACCAGAGGACCGCCCGAGTTTCCAGGACGCACCAATCCACGTAGCGGCGTCAGCAACCGCGACACCGGGCCCTGGCCGTAAGCGTTCTGGGTAACCACCGTCTGCGTGCGCCCGATCCTTCCCGGTTGCACGTCGAACGGGCCGTTCTCCGGATAGCCCAGAATCGCCCCCGCCGTACCGGAGGTGGGGCCCGCCGCAAGACCCAGTGACGGTAGGCCAAGCCCGGGCACATGCAGCACCGCGATGTCATCGGTCGGGTCGAACTCCACCGGCTGGGCTGGCAGGCCCGGTTGCTGCCCGTCGATCTCCACGCTCGTGTCCTGCTCGCCGGCCACCACGTGCGCGTTCGTCACCACCATGTCCCGTTCAGCCACCCACCCGGAGCCCTCGATCGCCAGCCCGCACGCCGTGCCGTCCACCCGCACCACGCTGCGCGAGGCGCTCCGCACGCCCGCCGCGCGGCCAATCGCCGGCTCCGGCGCCGCCACGTCCGGCGAGGGGCCAGTGATCGACGGAATCGGATCCAGTCGCGCAAGCGCGTTCAGGATCGGTCCAGATGGCGGCAGTACCTTGTTGAGCCTGCGCAGGATCGCCGAACGCTGGATGTCCGCCCGCAGTTGGCCCTGGCCTGGGGTCTGACCAGCCACAGCCGCAGCGATCCACACGATCCCCAACGCCAACGCCGCCCCTAGCGCCGCGCCGAGCAGCCCATCGAGCAGGCCCATGCCCGGTATCACCATGAAGCGGCGCAACCTGAACCCCACACCCTCCAGGCCGCTCGCCAGGATCGCCCCGCCCAACAGCGCTCCCAGCAGGCCGAACGCAGGGGCGTAGGGCGAGGCTGAGCCTTTGGGCAGCACCAGCGGACCAATGCGCGTCCCAAGGAAGGCACCCAGCGCGAATCCACAGAACGACAGCGCCCCAACGAGGAAGCCCTGCCGAAATCCGAAGAACGCGAGGATGACCGCGAACGCGACGATAAGCCAGTCCAGCTGAGTCACCTGTCATGTTCTACATGCTCCGTGACCCAAAGCAGCAATCAGCGCCTGCACCGCGCGCGCCCCGTCTTCGCGCTGGCCGCGGTGGCCTTCGCGATCGGCGCGATCGTTGGCGCGCGCCACGCCTCCCCGCCCGCCTACGCGGTTGCCGATCAATTCGTTACCGCATGGACCCGGGGCGATTACCTCAGCATGTACTCCAACACCACTGAATCCTCCCAGCGCTCCACCTCTGTCGGTCAGTTCGCAAGCACGTACAAGGAAGCAATGAGGACCGCCACCGCCACAGGGGCGCGGATGACGGGTAAGGCGCATGGGCTTACACAGGGAGAGGTGACGGTCCCCGTACGCGTCCACACCCGCCTGTTCGGAGAGCTGTCACTTGACTTCACGCTGCGGACCGTTCAGGAAGCAGGTGGCGCAACACGCATTGCCTGGTCGCGCTCGCTGGCGTTCCCCGGCTTGCGTGCCGGCGAGCTGCTCAGCCGACGCATGAGTCTCCCGCGGCGGGCCACGCTGCTAGCTCGCGACGGCAGCGTGCTCGCCGAAAGCCCGCCTGGCAATGATCCAGCGCCAGCAACGGAAGCTACTCGCAACTCACCCCTGGGCGATGTCGCAGACGCGGTGCTCGGCACCGTCGGACCAGCGCCTTCTTCGCGGAGCCAAGCGCTGGAAGAACAGGGCGTACCGCCGGAAGCGAGCGTTGGGTTGAGCGGGCTAGAGCTGGCCTACGACGCTCGCCTGCGCGGCACCGCCGGAGGCGAGCTGCTGGCAGGTACACATGTGCTCGCCTACGCCGCGCCACATGCCGCGCCGCCATTCCGTACCAGCGTCTCCCCCGCCGTGCAGCGCGCGGCTGTAACCGCACTCAGCGGCCAGCTCGGCGGGATCGTCGCGATGCAGCCCTCCGGGCAGATCCTGGCGGTAGCGGGTATTGGCCTCGACGGGCTGCAGCCACCCGGCTCCACATTCAAGATGGTCACCACCACGGGCGTGCTCAGCGCCAAGCTCGCCACCTCGCACACAGTCTTCCCATACGCCACATACGCCACACTCGACGGTGTCAAGCTGAACAACGCCAACGGCGAGGAATGCGGCGGCACGCTCGCCCTCGCATTCGCCGTCTCATGCAACTCCGTGTTCAGCCCCCTCGGAGTCAAGCTCGGCGCCACACGTCTGGTAGCCACAGCCGAACGCTTCGGCTTCAACCATGAACCCGGGATACCGGGCGCGGCGGAGAGCACGCTGCCCGCTGCGAGCGAAATCCAGGGCGAACTGGACGTCGGGTCCACCGCCATCGGCCAAGGCCAGGTGCTGGCCACCCCGCTGGAGATGGGCACCGTCGCGGCCACCATCGGTGACGGCGGGCGACGGCCGCGTCCGAGCTTTCTGACGGCCAAGGCCACGCCGGATTTGTCGGTCATGAGCGAATCGGTTGCGCACACCATGCGCCGGCTGATGATTGGCGTCGTGCGTGAAGGCACCGGCACGGCCGCAGCGATCCCCGGGGTGACCGTGGCCGGCAAGACCGGCACCGCCGAACTGAAGACCGCCTGCTCAACCTCCCCCGCATCCGAATCCAGCTCTACCGGGACCTCCGGGTCGAGCAAGGAAGAATGCCAGGGCTCCGAAAGCGAAGCCGCCAATACCGACGCCTGGTTCGCAGCGTTCGCGCCAGCGCTGGACCCGCGGATCGTCGTGTGCGTGATGCTCGTCAAAGACGGCGCCGGCGGAGCAACAGCCGCGCCAGTCGCGCGGGAAGTGATCGAGGCGGCCCTGCAGGCCGAACGCTGAGCGCTTCGGCTCAGACGTCCAGCTCGACCGTGGCGAAATCCGACGGGTCTTCTGGGCTGACGATCCTCAGCTCCAGCGGCCGGTTATCGAGCGACAGTACTTTGAGCTTGTACAGCAGCAGCGCGCCCTGGGGCCCTGAGTCGTCGGCTGTGGTGCCAAACGCCGGTATCTGGCCTTTGGGGGGCACCGTTCCACCGAGGTAGGAGAAGGCGTTCGTTTCGGCGGGCACGATGGGCGTGTAGATGTTGTTCTGCGTGTCATAGATCGTGAACGTGCTCGCTGCCGGGTGTGGATGTGAGCTGATGTTGTAGACCTGAATGAACATCGCAAACCACTCCTCGCCGGGTTCCAGCTTGCGTTGTTCGGCGCTCAAACCCTGCAGATAGCTCGCGTCTTCCTCATTGGCCGGGTTCAGCTCGCGAGAGACCTGCACCTCGTAGAGCAATGGGCCCACGTTCACGTACGGCGCCGCGTCACCCGCCTCGCCAGCGTAGGTGCCAGTGGTAACGCGTGTGTGCGAGTCACCGCACGCGCTGAGACCGAGCACAGCAAGTAGAGCGAGCAGAAGAAGTGAGAGCTTGCGCAGGCGGCTGAACATGCGACGCGGCAGTCTATCCGCCGGCGACCGTGACGCGCGGGCTAATGTCCTTGGTGTGGCTGCTGGAGCCCTCGAGGATCCCCCGCAGCCGGTGCATCGCCTTCTGGTTCTTGCGCTTCATCCAGGTGCGTCCGCCCAGCCCCTCCATCAGGCGATCCGACAGCGTGACAGGCACGGTCTCCAACGTGAAGCGCACGCGCGTGGACCCAGCGGCCGCCGGGTCCAACTCGTATACGCCGAGCGTGCGGATGCGGTTGTTCTTGCCGGTGCGGCCTACCTCCACGATTCGGTGCGGGCGCTCGACCTCCGCAAACGTCGCGTCCCCCCAGCTGAAGCGGTTGCGTGGCGCCTTCACGCGAAAACGCGCGCCCGCACCCTTACCGACCGAGTCGATCCGCGTCAGGTGCCAGTCGACCAGGTAGTGGTCGGTGAACTGCGGGTGGTTGGCGATGTCCTGGAGGTAGTCGAACACGCGCTCGCGGGGAGCGGATACGACGATCGATACGGTCAAGGGATCCACAGCGAGCTGGAAGTCTATTGACCGGCTCCTCCGCGGGATGTCGAGTATGTCCGTTGCTCGAGGCGTCGCGTGGGCGGTGTTACGCCGCGCGGGCCATGAGACGCACGGCGTGACCGTGCTCGAAGTGCCTGACGATCTCACTCGCCAGTGGCGTCTCGCGTCGCGCCGGACGGCACAACTCGCAAACAATCCGCTGCTGGCTACTTGCAAAGAGATGAATCTGCTCGCCGGTGAGCGGCGTGCGCCCGCAATCGGCGCAGGAGCTCCGCGTCGCCTCCAGCGCACCGAGACCGCGGCGCAGCAGCACCCGCTCCAGCTGCTCCACGTGATTTGCAAGCGAGGACACGATGGTCTCGGATTTCGCCATCCCGCCGCTCGCTCCTGCAGCTACAACGTCTGTCCCAGACACGGTTTCGCGGCCGCCCTTTGCGGGTAACCCAGAGAGCGCCGCGAGCCTCGCCAGCGCCAGCGAAAGGTGTGCGCCAGATACCATTATCCGGAACTGGGACCGGCTTGACACTATTGTTATGATCGCCACGAGTTACCCCCAACGCGCAGATTTCCTCCGATCCGAGGGACCGCCCCCTCGGCAGCATCAGTCAGCAGCACCACACAGGGAGGAGCACACCATGAACTCAGTCATGTCGGGCACAGTTGTCGGCGCCGGCTCGTTTAGTTGCGAGCACTGTGGCTATACCCTGACGCTGGTCGGCTCGGACACGTTGACCGCATGTCCCGGCTGCGGAGGCCAGGACTTCGTTCGCGCATCGCTGTTCGGCACCGAGCGGATTACCGCCGGCGCAGGCGCGAGCGCCGACCACAGCAACGACGGCGAGCTCGTGCAACCGCCAGCCGTCGATCGCGAGCAGTGGCTGGCAAGAGTCCGTGCGCGGATCGAGCAGCCTGGCGAGTACCTCTGCTACGAAGAGAACGGCGAGCAGCGGACGATCGCGCTCACGCGCGAGTGGACGCGCATCGGGCGCAGCCTCGCCGCCGATGTGCGCTTCGACGACCCCACCGTCTCGCGCCGACACGCGCTGATAGTGCGCCACGCCGACGGCGTGCGCCTGCTCGACGATCGCAGCCTCAATGGCGTGTTCGTCAATGGCGCGCGGGTCGACGGCAAGGCACTGCAGGACGGCGACGAGATAATCGTCGGGCGCTATCGCCTTGCCTTTCTGAGCATCCCCGCAGACAGCGAGCAACCCGGCGAGGATGCCCACGATTCCTCGCTGCACAGCATCAGCTGAGCAATCATCACGGCCCCGTCACCGATCGAGTCGACCGCGGTGCCTTGGCACACCTCGCCAGCGTAGTATCGGCTTGACAATGGCCCATACGATCGCTGTGCTCTCGCAGAAGGGAGGCACCGGCAAGACCACCACGGTGCGCACCCTCACTGACGTCCTGCGCCGCGGCGGCGTGCACACGCTGGCTGTCGACCTTGACCCGCAGGGCAACCTGTCCGACTACTTCGACCTGCCCACCGATGTGGAGCCCACGATCGCCGACGTGCTCAGCGGACGCTGCACGGCTGCCGAGGCGATCCATGAGGACATCATCCCCGCCAACCTGAGCCTCGCCGAGGCCGAGCTGGCGCTTGGCGGCAAGATGGGCCGCGAGCTGACACTGAGAAGGGCGCTAGCGAAGGTCAGTGGCGACTACGAGGTGATCCTGATCGACTGCCCACCCTCACTGGGATTGCTGACGGTCAACGCGCTCGTTGCGGCCGATCACGCGCTGATTACCGCCGAGGCCCAGTACTTCGCGCTGCAGGGAGTGGAGCAAGCGATCGAGGTGGTTGATCTGGCGCGGGATAGCCTGAACCCGCAGCTGTCGCTGCTAGGCGTGCTGCTCAATCTCGCCGACATGCGCACGGTCCACTCCCGTGAGGCGCTCGCGTCGCTAAAGGAACGCTTTGGCGAGCAGGTGTTCGACTCGGTCGTCCGTGCTTCAATCGCCTACGCCGAGTCAGCCGAGCGGGCGCGATCAATCCTCGATCACCGCCCTGACCTGGGCGCCGACTATCTGGCGCTCGCGGGAGAACTGCTGGGACGGCTCAAAGGCTTTGACAGCGCTAGCAAGCGCGTGGCCAAGCTTGCTCAGAGCGCCACTACATAGGCTCCCTGAGGCTCAAAGGAGGCGCGCCGCAACGTTGCCCAGCCGTCGATGGCCGGGCGCAGCGCCTCGGCAACCGCACCGGTCTGCTCGTAGAAGCACCACACCAGCACCGTGGGACCAGCGCCTGAGATCGTCGCTCCCAGCGCCCCTAGCTCGCGGGCGCGCAGCGCCAGCTCGAGCGAGCGCGGGAACAACTCAGCCCGCTGCTCTTGGTGCAAGCGGTCCTGTAGGCCGCGCGCCAGCAGGTCCCAGTCCCCCCTGGCCAACCCGAGCGTCAGCAGCGCCGCGTGTGCGACGTTGAACACCGCGTCCTGCATTGGCACCTGCGTAGGCAACGCCGCGCGCGCCGCGCGGGTGTTCACCGCTTGCTCAGGCACAACCGCAAGCGCCTCAAGGCCCGTCGGTGGATCAAAGCGCGTCGCTTGCCCGTCCGCGCACACGACGAACCCGCCATGCAACGCCGCCGCGGCGTTGTCGGGATGACCCTCGATGTCGCTCGCCTGCGCCAACAAATCGGCATCCAACTCGAACATGTGGTCGGCTGCCATCAGTCCCGCCACGACCGCTGCCGCGCTCGACCCGAGACCGCCCGCCAGCGGGATCTCGGACTTGATCCTGAATGTGAAGCCATCAGCGGGATGCAGCCGCTCGAACGCTCGCACGCACAGATTCTCGCGCCCGGAGGCCACAGGCAACTCCGTCTCGACCGCGAACTTCCCCGTCTCCTCCACCTCCACCTCGAGCGCCAGCGCGAGCGCAGCGGCCATGCAGTCGAACCCGGGGCCGAGGTTGGCCGAGGACGCGGGCACCCGCACCAGGCGCCTACGGATCACCCAGCACCGCTTCCTCGATCGCCGCCATGTCAGCCTCGCAGGTGATGATCCTGCCGTCGTTGTTGGCGATCGCCGTCTCCGGATCCTTCAAACCACGGCCGGTCAGCACGCACACAATCTGCTCCGCCCCGTCGGCCCCATACTTGAGCAGGCCCGCCACTGACGCCGCCGAGGCCGGCTCGCAAAACATGCCTTCCTTGGAAGCCAGCAGCCGGTAGGCCTGAAGGATCTCCTTGTCACTGACCACCCGGATCGCACCGCGCGAGTCCGTCGCAGCCGCCATCGCATCCTCCCAGCGCACCGGGTTGCCGATCCTGATCGCGCTCGCAACTGTTTCCGGGTGCTCGATCACTTTGCCCTCCACCAGCGGCGCAGCACCTTCAGCCTGGAAGCCAAACATTTTCGGCGCCGCGCCCATCTCGCGAAAGCCACGCCAGTAGGAGGTGATGTTGCCGGCGTTGCCGACTGGGATGCAGAGCGCTTCCAGGGCGCCTTCGAGGCCTTCGTGGATCTCGAACGCCGCCGTCTTCTGGCCTTCGATGCGGTAGTTGTTGATGGAGTTGACCAGCGCGATCGGGTGCGTGTCCGTCAGCTCGCGCACCAGCGTCAGCGCCTGGTCGAAATTGCCCTTCAGCGAGATCACGCGGGCTCCATGCACGAGCGTCTGGGCCATCTTGCCCTGGGCGATCTTTCCCTCGGGCACAATCACAGCGCAGGTGATCCCCGCGCGCGCCGCATACGCCGCCGAGCTCGCTGCCGTGTTGCCTGTGGACGCGCAGATCACCGCCTTGGCGCCCTCTCGTACAGCCGCCGAGACCGCACACGTCATCCCTCTGTCCTTGAAGGACCCCGTGGGGTTGGCGCCCTCGAGCTTCAGGCGCACGGTCGCGCCGACCAGCTCCGAAAGCACTGGGGCGCGCAGCAGCGGCGTCGAGCCCTCCTGCAGGCTTACAAGCGGGTCGCCGGGAGCGAACGGAAGGCGCTCGCGATAGCGCTCGATCAGCGGCACGTGCGCACCGGTCGGCGGAATTCCCTCCACTCTCGGGACCTTTACGCTGGCCTGGTTCATACAAACTCCTCTTCGATCACACGAATTGTCCGGGGCGCCGAGCGCACAAACTCGAAGTCGACGAGGCGCTCGATCGCCACCCCCAGTCCCGACTCGAGCACTGGGTGGGTGATCATCACCAGACGCGCACGCTCGCCCATGCCCCGCTGCACGACCGACTTGATCGACACGTCGTGCTCGCCCAGCACCTTAGTGATCGATGCGAGCACGCCTGGACGGTCGGTCACGTCCAGGTGCAGGTAGAAGGCGCTCTCCACATCCTCGATCAACGGCAGCGCCAGCGGCGGAGCTGGTGGGCGTGCACCGCCAGTCATTACGCTCACAACATCGCCCAGTACCGCGCTCGCTGTCTGCCGACCGCCAGCGCCTGGACCCGACAGCGTGATCTCCGTGATCGCCTCTGACTCGAGCGTGACCGCGTTGAACGGCCCGGACACGCCGGCCAGTGGATGCCCCGCGTAAAGGAACGCTGGGTGGACTCGAACCGAGAGCCCGTCGTGCCGGCGCTCGGCGGTACCGATCAACTTCAGACCCAGGCCCAGCTCACGCGCGAACTCCATGTCATCGCCGTGCAAATGCTCGATGCCCTCGTAGTGCACGTCATTCAAGTGCACGGGCGTGCCGAACGCCAGACGCGCAAGGATCGCCATCTTCGCAGCTGCATCACGGCCGCTGACGTCATCGCTGGGGTCCGCCTCCGCGTAGCCGACGCGCTGGGCCTCAGCCAGCGCCTCAGCGTAGGTAGAGCCCGCAGCCATCTCCGTCAGGATGAAGTTGGTCGTACCGTTGACGATGCCGTGGATGCGCTCAATCGGTGTGGCTGACAGCGACTCCTCGAGCACCCGCACGACCGGCACCACGCCTGCCACCGCCGCCTCGAAGCGCAGCCGCACGCCCTGTTCGCGCGCTGTCTCGAACAGCTCCTCGCCATGCTGGGAGAGCAACTGCTTGTTGGCTGTAACGACATCCATGCCCGCGCGCATCGCCGTCAGTAGGTGCTCGCGCGCCGGCTCGATGCCGCCCATCAGCTCAACCAGTAGATCGGCGCCAGCCATGATCTCCTCGAAGTTGCCCTGCGTGCGGGTGAGCAGACCGCTGATCACCGGCCTGCGCCCATTGAAGCGCTCGATCTCGCTGGCCCGTTCATCGAGCAGCACCGCAAACGCCGCCCCGACGGTCCCATGTCCGAGCAGACCGACGCGAAAGGGCGCGCCCGCATCACCGCCGGATGCGTGATGTCCGCTAGCGGACATCACGCGCTGTCAGATCCTCGTAGCGCTCGCGCCTGACTACCACGCGCGCCTCACCGTCACCACAGAAGATCACCGGCGCCCGTGGCACGCCGTTGTAGTTGTTGGCCATCGCAAAGCCATACGCGCCCGTGGCGGGGGTCACGATCACATCTCCTGGGCGCGGGTCTGCCAGCAGCGCCTCACGCACGATCACGTCGCCGGACTCGCAGTGCTTGCCCGCGAGCACACACTCGGTGGCGCCGCCGAAGCGGTCCGCCACATGCGCCTCATAGGGCGCGCCGTAGAGCATCGGGCGCATGTTGTCGGACATGCCACCATCGACAGCCACCCAGCGCGAGACGTTCTGCTTGACGCTCTCCACGGTGTACAGCGTCACGCCAGCGTTCGCGCATAGCGCCCTGCCCGGCTCGATCAACAGGCGCCTATCCGCTCCCATGCCGTTGGCGTGCGCCGCCTGCACCAGCGCGCCGACGTACTCCTCGATCGACGGTGGAGCCTGCTGGCCCTCGGTGTATTGAGCGCCAAGGCCCCCGCCCAGATCCCACACGCCAAACTCACCGAGCGTCGCGAGCTCGGCTGCCTCCCTGCGGAAGGGCTCGAGACCGAGCAGCTGTGAGCCGATGTGCGCGTGTAGGCCTTCAAGCGACAGCCCGTCAAGCTCCTGCAGCCGCGCGATCGCCTCACCTGCCCGTGCCATCGCAAAACCGAACTTCGAGTCGGCCTGGCCGGTGGAGATCTTCTCGTGGGTCTCGCCTCTGACGTCTGGCGTCACACGTACGAGCACCGGCTGGCCACCAGCGCGGTCAACGAGCGCGCCTTCAGCGACGAGCCGCTGCAGCCGATCGATCTCATCGAAGTTGTCGATCACAATCAGCCCTACGCGGTGGCGCAACGCCATACGCAGCTCCGCCTCGGACTTGGCATTTCCGTGTACGACAATTCGCTCGGGCGCAAAGCCTGCCTCCAGCGCCAGGTGCAGCTCGCCCCCGGAGGCTACGTCGCACCACAGCCCCTCGCTGGCGAACAGCGACAGCACAGCCGTGCATGGGAACGCCTTGGAGGCGAACACCACGTGGAAATCCTCGTGGCCGGAGCCGCGACCGGCTGCCACGAACGCACGGGCGCGCGCTCTCAGGTCATCCTCGGCAACAACGTAGGCGGGGGTGCCGAACTCCCTAGCCAGCTCGATCGTGTCGCAGCCCCCAACCTCCAGGCGACCCCGCTCGTTGAGACGGCTGCCCAACGGGAATACAGACGAGAGACTTGTGCCAGTGGCCATGGCCGCTGATTATCGCGTGCCGCCGGGAAAACCAGCTCGTCCCGCGCGTGGGAGCATTCCCCGCGTGGCATCACACGGGAGCACCAACGCGCGCGCCGCGATCCTGGAGCGGGTGCGAGCAATCCCGCCAGGCTTTGTCCGTACCTATGGCGATGTCTCGCCGGGCGCGCCGCGTCTGGCGGGCTACGTGCTGAGCCGTACCGATGCCCGCGAGGCGCCATGGCATCGGGTTGTCCGCGCCGACGGCTCACTCGCAAAGGGAGCCCGCCAGCGCCGACTACTCGAAGCTGAGGCAGTTCCGTTCCGTGGCGAGCGGGTGCTGCTGTCCAGCGCCCGCCTCGACGAGCTCGACGCGATGTGACTGGACGCTGCGCAGCTCGTTTCTAATTACTTGGCACATACCATTCGATCAGCTCAGTCGGCGAGATTCCCAGGCCGCGGCTCAGCTTCACGAGCGTGTCTAGCCGGGGTTCGCGAACACCGCGCTCGATCAACGAGATGTGGGTCCTGTGGATGCCCGTTGCTGCACCGAACTGGTCCTGCGACATACCAGTCCGTTCGCGCGCTACTCGGAGCGTCTCCCCGAAGGTCACCGCTCACCGCCCACGAGCTGAAGGCGACGTTCTGCCAGAGGCTGGCCCTTGCGGGCCAGGTCTTCGGATGGGAGGCATAGGGCCTGACGGACAACATCGCTCAAGGGCATCCCGCGCATCTCGGCCAGCTCGCACAAGTCCTCGTACTCGTGTGGCAGCAGCTTCACGCCCAGGACACGCCAGCGGTCGACCATCAGATGGCGATCAGTCCGAGCATGTCGAGACGTTGTAGTGCCGCAGATGCACAGAGCCCCTTATCCGGGGCTTGCCAGAGCACGCCAGCCTTGGCCAGGCCGAGCACCGCCGCATCGATGTCAGTAGGCGTCAGACCGCCAGGGACCGCAGCGTAGAGTTCAGCAACTTGCGTAGGGCCCGCCCTGCCTATGAGCTGCACAACTACAGCCCGTTCAGCGACGGTAGGATCATCCGGCATTGGCAGACGTACTCTTTTTCTGTCTATGTAGGCGAAACGGGGCTCCTATCCTGGCCGTCTCACCGTGTACTGCGCAAGCAGCGAAAAGCTATCAGATTACGCCTGGTAGTGGAATCCATATAGATGACCGCTCCCGATGATGACTACATCGCCCTGGGTCGCGCGCTTGCGGCGCTTCGCCGTCTGGCCGGCCTAACGCAGGCTGAGGCCGGTGACCGAGCCGGCATCCGCAACACGCATGTCTCGGCAGTCGAGCGCGGCGAACGCGGGCTGAGCTACAAGACAATGCTGGCGCTGCTGCGCGGCTACGACGTCGGATTACGCGAGCTAGTCGACATGATCGAGCGCGGCGAAGTCAAGTAGTCAACATCGAGCGCTAGGGATCACGCCGCAGCCAGGCGCAGCCCGGCCAAGCCACCGCGACGAACCATCAGGCCCAGCCACACCAGCCCGATCGCCAGCAGCGCCAGGCTCTCCAGCTGCGGCGCTGTGAGCCCGGCCAGCACCTCCTTGTTGCGGCGGATGAACTCCACTAGAAACCGCTCCAGCCCGCTACCCACGAGGTACAGCGCGAACACCACGCCTGGGCGCACGCGGTCCCGCAACCGCCACAGCACAAAGGCGAGCAGACACATCGTGACCGTCTCATAGATCGGCGTCGGCTGTACCCGCACGCCGGGGGGCGTTGGCAACGTGCCGTGTGGATAGCCCATCGCCCACGGCAGGCTCGAGCGGATCCCATAGTCGCCATCGCCGGAGACCTGGCAGCCGATGCGCCCGAGCCCGTAGCCGAGTGCTAGCGCGGTTGCGCACATGTCGAACATCCTCAGTTCCAGCGCGTCGCGCCAGCGCATCCATGCCAGCACCGCCAGCGCGCCGCCGAGCGCGCCGCCGTACCAGACCAGACCAGAGCCGGAGAACATGCTCTTGAACAGGTCGTGCTTGACTTCGCCGTAGTTCTGTACCACGTAGTAGGCGCGCGCGCCTACTACACCTCCGAGCAGCGCTGCGAACACAATCTCGTAGGACCAGTCGACTGGCAGATGCAGCTCGCGCAGCCTGCGCGCTGCGACCATTCCGCACGCCAAGAAGGCAAGCGCGAACACCACGCCAAACGTCTTGATCGAGATCCCCACAATTTCGATTTCGGGCTTCATGGCATCCAGACGCGGGGCATCGCTCGCGGCGGAACTTTAGGGCACCCGTATCTGCTTCTGCGACAATCAGCGCCATGGCGAAGGGGAGATCCAGCTTTGGCAAGGACACGGGCCTGCAGGCGCGGATGCTGCTGACGATGTTCCTGCTGGGGCTGGTGTACGTGGTGTTCATCGGGGTGCTGTTCGCGGCTGGGGCGGGCGCCGGAGTGATCGTGATCGTCGCGCTGGCACTGCTGCTGCTGCAGTTCTTCGGATCGGACAAGATCGCCATGGCCACCATCGGTGTAAAGGAGGTATCCCCGGCGGAGGAGCCCGAGCTACACGGGATCATCGAACGGCTCTGCGTGCAGGCCAACCTGCCGAAGCCGAAAGTCGGTGTAATCGAGACCTCTATGCCCAACGCATGCGCGATGGGCAAATCCAAGAAGGCGACAACCGTCTGCGCCACCCGCGGCATCCTCGAGCTGCTTTCACCCGCCGAGCTGGAAGGCGTGATGGCCCATGAGCTCACACACGTGATCAACCGCGACGTGATGGTGATGACGCTAGCGAGCTTCTTCGCCACGCTCGCGTCGATGATCGCGCAATTCGCGCTGTTCTTCGGCGGCGGCTTCGGCGGCGGCTATGGGCGCGGCCGTGATGAGGAGGAGGACATCATGATCGTCCTGCTCGTCTCGGTGGTCGTCTACGCAATCTCCTTCCTGCTGCTGCGCGCGCTTTCGCGCTACCGCGAGTTCGCCGCGGACCGCGGCTCCGCCGTGCTTACCGGCCGTCCCAGTGCGTTGGCCTCCGCCCTGCTGAAGATCAGCGGCACGATCGAGCGTGTGCCCAGCCAGGACCTGCGCAAGGCGGAAGGGATGAGCGCGTTCTTCATCATCCCCGCACGCACCAAGAAGTCACTGATGAACATCTTTGCCGACCACCCGCCACTTGAGCAGCGCCTGGCTGCGCTCGAGCGGCTGGAGTCGCAGCTGCAGGCCAGCGCCTGACCGTCACTGTGGGCCTGCGCGACATCCTCATGGGCCGCCACGAGGTCAAGGGGCCGGCACCCGACCGACTATTCGCGATCTCAACCGCCTACATCGCCCTGCAGGCCGAGCACCAGATCGAACCGGCCGGCAAGGCCGCCATCGTGTTCCAGGCCCTTGCCACCAGCGAGTTCGAAGCGACGTTGCATGAAATGGAAGAAGTGGTCACCGCCACCGGCAGCGAGAGCGCCACGACCGTCTCGACCGAGGACGACAACTACGGCTACCGCTGGATGGTGCTGCAAAACCCCGCCGGTACGCCCAGCGTCGAAGACCTCGCCGTCGGCATCAACGCCGTGTCCAGCTCGATCGAGACCGCCGGCCACGGCGAGCGCCTGCTCTGCGCAGTATTCGCCTTCCTGGACTCACGTAAGCAGCGCGTGTACTTCATCTACAACTACAAGCGCGGCTACTGGTACCCGTTCGTGCCCGACCCCGCCCAGCCGCAGCAGCGCGTGACCGAGCGCGAGCTGCAAATCAAGGCGCAGATGGCCTCAGAAATCCCGATCGAGCCGGAACTCGAGCGTTGGTTCCCGCTGTGGGGGATCCCAATCTGAGCAGCTCCTAGCCGCGTTGCCAGCGGCACGGCCTGCGCGCCGGCGGGATCGGATCCGCCCCGGCGATTAGATGCGCCTCGCCGACGACGCACCGTCTAACCATAGTCATACAGCGTCCGCAAGACTGGCAGTTCCCATGGAGTTCCGGTAGCCGCCGGCAGCGCCGCCCGGGCCAATCGGCCAGCGGCCTATCAGTCGGGAATTAGGCCCTCGCCGGTGAACTCCCTGGCAGCCTCATCGAAGCTGATATCGGGGGGCGGGAGGATCACGCTTGACCCCTCGAGCTCATCGTCACCCAGCGGCGTGCCCTGCGCACGAACGTAATCCAGAAGGCCACCGAAAGCGTCTGCGAAGCCATCCGCGCCACCACCCTCAACGATCGCGACCACACCATTCTCCAGCTCGTTGAGTCGCTGCGCATCACTGTCTGCGAGTCGGTACTGGCCCTCGCCCGAGATACGGACGATCACGCCTGCCCGCCATTCTCGCTCGGCTGCTGAGCCTCCTCGACAGGCGCAGACGCCCCGGCATCTGGCTCCGGCGCCGCGATCTGTGGCGCAGCGGCACCCTGTCCGAGTTCGCTCTTCATCTTTGCCAGCTCATCGTCGACCACTGGCTGGCTCGAGAGCTGCTTGAGCTGACGGTCAATATCGTCTTCGCCACCGCCCAGCTGAGTGACATCATCAAAGGTCCCCGCAGCTTCGAGCTCGGACACCGCATCAGCACGCGCTTTCATGTTTTCGGTCTTGTCGACCGCGCGCTGCATCGCCAGCCCTACGTCGGCCATCTGCTCGCCCACTCCAGTCGCCGCCTCAGAGATCCGTACCTGTGCCTCGGCAGCCGAGTACTGGGCCTTGATGACCTCCTTCTTGGTGCGGAACGCTTCGATCTTCGCCCGCAGTTTCTGCTCGGAGTCGGTCAGCTTCTGCTGCTGATCTTCGAGTTCGGCTACCTGAGTGTCGAGCCCTTGCAACTCAGTCTGAGCCACGTTCTTGCGTTCCAACGCGGTCCTGGCCAGGTCCTCCTGGCCAGCGGAGACCGCCTGACGGGCCTGAGTGTCGAGCTTGACCACGCTCTGCTGCAGCGAGCTCTCCTGCATCTGCAGGCGCTTCTTGGCGGTCACTACGTCGGCAATGCCCTTCTTGACGTTCTGCAGCTGTTCGACCTGCTTCTGGTAGCTGTAGTCCAGCGTCTCGGCGGGGTCTTCAGCCCGATCGAGCAGTTTCGAGACCTTCGCCTTCACCACGGTGGACATCCGCCCGGTCAAGCCAGCCATCTGATCCTCCTATTGCTGTTCCACGAGACGACCGGCCTGAGCTCGGCCAACAGCTTCAAGCGTAGCCGACCGGAGGCCGCTCAGAGCCCAACAGGGTGACGAATCGTGAAGCCGCCGTTCGACTGGCGCAGCGGGCGCCAGCGTGGACCTTGCTCGTTGGTCGGGTCATCAGCGGCGCTTGTATCGAGGCGCAGCCCCGCGACTGTCATGTACGCGTGGCCAGGGTTGGTGAAGATCGTCACCCAGCGCCCAATCCCAGCCGCGCCCCACTGCATGAATTCGCCGGAGTCCTCGGGCGTGGCGAGCAGGTCAGCGCCGTGCAGCGCAAAAGAGACAGTTCCCGAGCAGTCATAGCCGGGAGAGACGAACGAGGCGTGACCGCCGCCGTAGATGTAGGGCAGGCCGATCAGCTGGTTACCAGCCCACACGATCTCCTGGACAGCTGCAGGCGCTGACTCGGGCGCGGCAGCGAGGCCATCGACGTAGCGTGCCATCGTGCCCGGCACGAGTAGCTCGGGCTTGCCTTCAGCGGTGGCCGCAACGGCGGCGCCGCCAGTCGGGCTGCCTGTCTGGCCGGCTGGCACGGGCGGGGTGTACGGGACGATTTCGCCGGTCACGGTCTCCTCGAAGACCGGGCCCGTGTACGTGTCCTTGGGCGTCTTCGCGGTTACTGGCGCAGCGTCAGCGGGCGGCGTGGTGGTCGTGGTACCGCCAGCGGCTTTGGTGGGTACGGGTGTCGCTGCGGCCACCCCGCCAGCGCCATTGGCGAAAGCGTCGGCGGCGCCTACTGCCGCGACGATCAGGCTGCAGAGCACCACAGCAAAGCTACGAACCCACACAAGTACAACCTCTTTCGTCGGCCTGCGGGGTTAGCTGACGGGCTAGCGCTGAAAGAGCCTGCGCTTCTCACGGTCCTACCGTGGGATTCGCCCCAACAACTTGGGTCCCCCGTTCCCTGACACCTGGTCAAGGACTCGGCATTTCGCGCCGCAGGCTAGCAGAGTGCAATGACGCTTGCACCGCATGCACACCTTTTCGCACGTTTTCCCGCAAATGCCGAGATTTGCGCGCTTGGCGGCGTACTGCCCAGCGGAGCACACCAAACCGGCGTAAAAGAGCCGACCCGAGCCTTGTAAGCGCCAAGCCGTGGCGGATCGCGCTCCGACGCGCGCAGTAGTGTGCGCCCATGCTCACCGTCTCGCAGAGGCCGCTAATCGTCATGCTGCTGCTGGCGATGGTCGGTCTCTACGGCTGCGGCAAGGGCAGCGGGGAACAGCTCTCCGGTAGCGGGCCTGCGCGCAAGCTTGCGCCGGTGGACGCCCAAGGAGCGGTAAGCGTGGCCACCCGCAACACAACCCGGCTGGGAGGCGCCGATGTCGCAGCCGACGCGGCGGCGGTAGCCCGGGCTGTCTATCCGGGC
>Ga0302314_10001365_pt1 | contig 45673 bp, 38 predicted proteins | sample III_Palsa_N2_3_FD_200533 | JGI IMG/M metagenome (GOLD analysis project Ga0302314, IMG submission 200533) | Peat permafrost microbial communities from Stordalen Mire near Abisko, Sweden - III_Palsa_N2_3 | ecosystem: Environmental > Terrestrial > Soil > Palsa > Peat permafrost | place: Sweden...
TTGGCGGCGGCCGCCTGGGTGACGGCGCGCCTGGCGTAGCCTTCTCGCGCGGCACCCGGGAGCGACGCGGAAAACACCAAGGCGTTGGTGACGTCTTGCTAAAGCAGGTACCTCGGCCAACACCGGAGGCCACCCATGGCGCAGCCGTACACGCGTTACGCTTCCCTGCCACCCGCAAGGCGGTCGCGCCTCGTGCCCGTGGGCATCGCGCTCTTGGCGGCGGGCATGGTGACCACCGGAGACGTCACCACGTGGATTCTTCAGATGTCGCCCAGCGCGCTGAAGGGCCTCGCCTTAATCGCCACCGACGTCTTCCGGCTCTGCGTCTTCGCCGGAGCGGCGTGCCTGGTGATTGGCGCGCTACGGAACCGCCGCTGGAAGAAGGAGACGCAGGTGCCGAAGGCGGAGCTCCTCCCCTAGTCCCCGCCGCGGGGTGGCGAGACGCCTCAGGGGCCCGCTCCGGTGTCGGTGCAGTTGGGCTCGCCGGCCTCCGAGCAGAAGGACGAGACGGTCATGGTCGGCGTCCCGAAGGTGTTGTCCTGCACGTAGTCCGTGTAGCTGCCCGATGACACGTCCACGAGGACGATGCCGTAGGAGGGGTAGCTCTCGATGCTGCAGTTGGCGATGACCGGCCCGTCCAGGGCCGACGAGATGCCCGTCGCGTTGCTCACCAGGAGGGCCCCCGTGCCGTACGCGGGTGGCGGACCGAGCTCGGTGTTGTTGGCGTATTCAATCGTCACGTACCGGAGGGAGGAGCTGGCCTGGCCGCCCGACCAGACTTCGAAGTTGATGCCTCCCCAGGCTCCCGGGGTTGGGGTGGCAGAGCTGCTGGTGAAGACAATCGCGCCCGAGGTGCTGTTGGTTCCGTTGGCCACGAGAAAGCCCGTGCCCATGCCGTCGGGGTCGACGTCGAGCTCGGTGCCCGCCGCGAACTTGAGGGTGTTGGGAGCGGCGATGGTGAGCCTGGCCGGCGTGTCGCCTGCGGCCGCTCCGAGCTCGATGTCCAGCACCGAGAGGATGGGCAAGGGCAGGCTTGGCCAGGTCTGCGACATGACGACGCTCGAGATGAAGCTCCCGTAGGAGTTGAAAGCCACCACCGCGCTCGGGCTGGCCGGCGTTGCCGTCGCGGAGATGGACGCCGGTACCGTCCCGCCCTGGTTGGCCTCGATGACGAAGGGGTAGTGGCTCGTCGTCTCCCAGTTGGTGACAGCGATGTTGGCCGAGCTCCCGCCGAAGCCGACATTCAGCCCAGCGAAGACGAGGCCATGTCCGGCGGAGTTGTTGATGGTCAGCTGGGTGAACAGCGGCGTCGGCGCGTTGCTCGCCTCCCCACCGGTGACGTCGCCTCCTTCCACCGTCAGCGCAGCCGTGTCCGAGATGTCATTGGCGCCACTTCCCCCCGCATAGTTGATGGTGGCGTACTCGATGGAGGTCGCGGGAAGGGCCAGCGGGCCAATCACCACGCCCCCCCAGGCGCCGGGAGTCGGTGTCGTCGCCGACGAGGTGAAGAGGATGGCCTGGTCGGCGCCAGTGCCGGTTCCGTTGGCCACCAGGCCGCCTGGGTTCCCGTCGGCTCCCACCCGCAAGCCCGCCCCCGGGGCGAACATCAGCGTCGTACCCGGCAGGATGGTGAGGACCGGGCTATTCGCTCCCCCGACGACGACGGTTTGAAGCACCGTCCAGACACAACTCGTGTCCAGAGTCGTGCTCGAGGTCACGGTTGGCGGGACCTCGCAGGCAGAGCTGATGTAGGTGAAGCCGTCCGGAAGCGAGGCCGATTGCCCATCCGGGTTGGTGACGGTGACGGTGACACCCCCTGCCGTTCCCGCGGGCGTGCTGGCCGACAGGCTGGTCGGGGTGTTGAAGCCGACAAAGGTGGCAGGCACCGAGCCGAACTTGACGGTCGCCCCGTCCTGGAAATTGGTCCCGGTGATGACGACTGCCGTCCCACCCGTCGCCAGTCCGGTACTCGGGTCGACGTTGGTGACGGTGGGCCCCGTCCCCCCCCCGCCCGAGCTCGAGCTGCTGCACCCCCACGCCGAAAGCAGGAGAAGCCCGACCGCCGCGCTGCCGCAGGGGATTGCAACCCATCTCATGACAGTCCCTTCGTGGCTTGCCCTAGGCCCGCAGCAAAACCCCTGGCCCGCCTAAAGGGGAAGCCGCCAAGCAGGCTTCCCGCCCATGTCGAAAGTTTCTCGCCCAATGGCCCCGTGCGCCAAGCCTCCCAGCGTGCGGGCTGCCATGCCGGCGCCAGCAGACTGAGCCGCAGGGGGTGGACACCCTCAAGGCGCTGCAAGGAGGGGGTTGGCGCGCATGACGGCCGCCTCTTCCGGTGTGATGTCTCCCGCCCAGGACGAGGTGAGGAGCCAGAACATCATGAGGTTGGAGCCTCCACACTGCTGGCTCGCTCCCGAACAGACGTCGTTGGCCACCACCGTCGGCTGGCCACCGTCCGGATTGTTGCTGCACGAGGCGAGGGCTGTCGGGTCCGTCTCGCAGAGCGCACAGACGCAGGCCGGGGTGTCCACCAGCGGGTCGAAGGCGTCGCCCGTCGCCTCGGTTGGATGAAACAGCCCCAGGAAGTGGCCCGTCTCGTGCGCGCTGATGCCGGCCACCAGGTCCGGTCCGCAGGAGGCGCTGTTGAATTCGGCGCCGCAGCCGGCGCTTGACGACAGGTCTGCCGCCAGCACCACCGCGCCGCCGGCGACGGTGCCGTTGAATCCGGGCAGGCCGGGAATCGCCCCGTCCTGCCCCACAATCTCGTCCCCCGAGACCGCGCCCCCATTCACGAGGTCATCGACGAAGAAGAGGGCCATGGAACGGCCGGGCACGGCCAGCGTGAAGAGCTGATGATAGTCACTGCACTGGTCGAGCTCCACCTCGTCGGGGGCCACGGACAGCGATGCGTACTTGCTCTGCGCCCAGGAGGGGAGGTCGTGGAAGGTGATGGACCCGATGCACACCCCGGCCTGTGCATAGAAGCCGGCGAAGCGCGAGGCGAAGAGTTGCACCGCCGGGCTGGCCACGGCCGTCTGCGCAGTGAGGCTGGTGGTGACGAGGTAGACGTCCACCGCCAGGCTTCCTCTCGCGGGAAGCGGGCCGGGGCTCACCACCACCGACATGTTGTAGACGCTCGCGGCCGAGCCACCATCACAGCCAGGCGTGGAGAGGCACTCCTGGGCGTAGTCGTTGACGACGAAGCTCCAGGTGCCAGCGGCAAGGCCGCCATTCTCGGCCAGGGCCAGCCCGGCCGAGCTGTTGGGGAAATTCAACGCCGCCGCGTAGAGGCTGTAGGCCGCGAAGTCTCCCTGCGAGGGCAAGGCACTCACCAGGAGCGCCGTCGTCAAGTCCAAGGGCGGAGCCGCGAGGTCGGTGAAGAAGGTCGCACTGTCCGACGTGAGCAGCGGCGAGGGCACCGCCAGGTTCGGTCCAGGCGCCCCACCGAAGTAGACGACGGGGACGGTGGAGACGGCCTGGGAGATGATGGAGAAGCCCACGGCACCCGCGGGCACGGTGAAGTCGAGCCGCTCACCCACCTGGTGCATGCCCAGCGACTGGACGTCCGCCGCCGGCAGGGCGCTCGTCACCACCGGCGTTTGGCACCCGGGGTCGGCGGCCGGGCCGGCCACGGCGCCCACCTGTAGTTGAGGGGCCGCGCAGCTGATGGGCGTCGCATCCGCAGCCTGGCTGGCCAGACAGACGTCTCCCTCCGACGTCGCGGTGCACACCATCGACGCCGGGCAGCCATTGTGCGCACAGCTTTGCAGGCAATAGCTGTTCGCGCTGGACAGCGCGGGCGAGCACACCGTCCCGGAAGGACAGCCGGGAGCCCCGAAGGTGCACGTCGCCGTGCACGCGCCTGTCGGGAAGTCCGTGTTGGAGACGCACGTCAAGCCGCTGCTGCAACCGGTGGCACAGGACGTGGAGGTCGTCGTCGTACCGCTGTCCGTCCCCCCACCGCCACCGCCACCTGTCGGCCCGATGCCAAAGGGAGGGAAGGAGCTCGTGCCCGCATCCAGGAGGTCCTCCGCTGGACAGCCGCAGAAGACGAGAAGGAGCAGTGCGCCCAGCGCGCGGGACGACTTCGCCCCGGGCGGTGAAGCATTCGACGTGTCCGAGGGCACAGTGCCGAGGAGGATTTCAGGTACTGAATGTAGGTCGCAACTCCCGCGCCCACCTGCCTGGAGCGCGTCCGAGAGCCCCTGGGGAAGCAGCGTCGACGGGCGCCGGGCCCCCGGTGTGCGCCAACCTCTGACGTCACTTGTCGTAACGCACTTCCACCAGCACCAGCCCCTGCGCCGGTGCCGTCGGCCCAGCACGCGTCCTGTCCCGCGAGGCGAGCACCTCGGTAACCCAAGAAACGCTCTGCCGGCCGCGCCCCACCTCCACCAGCGTCCCGACGATGTTGCGCACCATGTGCTTGAGGAAGGCCGTCCCCTCGAGCTCGAACTGCACCACGTCCTGGAAGGAGACGATGGTGAGCTCGCGCAGCGTCCTTAGCGCCGTCAAGGCCTCGCAATTCGCGGCCCGGAAGGCGGAGAAGTCATGGGTGCCGAGCAGCACCGGGGCGGCTTTCTGCATCGACTGCACGTCCAAGGGGCTGAAGAGCTGCCAGTGCGTCCTTCTCCGCAACGGCGAGCGCACGGGCCGGTTGGAGATGAGGTAGCGGTAGCGCTTCCCGCTCGAGCCCCGTCGAGGGTCGAAATCCGCCGGCACCTCCTGGGCCGCCACCACCGAGATGTCCTCGGGGAGAAGGGCCGACAACCCCCTCAAGTAAGCGCTCGCCGGCAGCGTCCTCGGGGCCTCGAAGGCCACCACCTGGCCCAGGGCATGGACGCCGGCGTCGGTGCGTCCGGCGGCCTCGGTGGCCACCGGCGCGCCGAAGAGCTCCCCGAGCGCCTGCTCCAGCACCTCCTGGACGCTGGTGCCATTCAGCTGGCGCTGCCAGCCGACGTACTCCGTCCCGTCGTACTCCACCGTCAGCTTGAGCCTTGCCATCAGCGGTACTTGAGCCAGTCGCGGAGCACGTCGCGCGCCAGCTCCTCGGCGGCGAGTCCGTGCCGCTCGGCCACCGTCTGGAGCGCCCGGCGTTCCGCCTCCTCCAGCGTCACCTCGAGAGGCGCGCCATCCAGGGTGGGCAGGCCGTCGTCCGCCGGCCCCTCCAGCCTCCTCAGTAGCCGCGCCCGCTCCTCCTCCAGCTCGCCAGCGAAGAGCTGCTTCAAGAAGTTGGAGAGGTGGATGCTGGAGGGCCGGAAAGGGAACTGCCCCATCACCCGCTCCAGGTCTCGCTGCATGTCCCAGGCGGTGGGGTAGCGCTTCTCCCGGTCCTTCTCCAGGGCCCGCATCACCACCTGCTCCACCTCGGGCGGGATGTCGGGCTTGAAGTAGGAGGGGCCGTAGATTTTCCCCGAGGTGATGGACTTGAGGATGGCCACCTCGGAGTCGCCGGTGAAGAGGCGGTAGCCGGTGAGCCACTCGTAGAGGACGACGCCGAGGGAGAAGATGTCGCTGCGCTGGTCGAGCGGCTGCCCGAGGCATTGCTCCGGGCTCATGTAGGCCAGCTTCCCCTTAATCTCGCCGGTCTGGGTGTGGCCCACCTGGCCTCGCGCCTTGGCGATGCCGAAGTCGAGCAGCTTCACCATCCCGTCGAAGGAGACGAAGACGTTTTCCGGGGTGATGTCGCGGTGGACGATGTGCAGCGCGTTCCCCCAGGCGTCCGTCTTCTGATGGGCGTAGTAGAGGCCCTCGCACACCGACGCCGCAATCCGCAGCGCGTACACGTCCGGGAAGGGGATGCCGAGCGCCGCCGCCTTCGGAATAATGCGCGCCATGTCGCGCCCGAAGAGGTACTCCATGGCGATGAAGTAGCTGTCGCCGATGCGCCCCAGCTCGTGGATTTGGACGATGTTGGGGTGGGTGAGCTGCGCGGCCAGACGGGCCTCGTTGAGAAACATGGTCACGAAGCCCTCCGCCCGGCTGAGGCTCGGGAGGATGCGCTTGATGACCACCGTCTTCTCGAAACCCTCCATCCCCGCCTGGCGGGCGAGAAAAATCTCCGCCATCCCTCCCACCGCCAGCCGGTCGAGGAGGAGGTACTTCCCGAAGCGGACGGGGCCGGGCGAGTCGGGAGGGCTCACGCCCCGGACGCTAGCGCATTGGCGTCGAGCCGCAGCACCTCCACCTTCAGCCCCTCGGGCTCGCCATTCCGGACCGGGAAGTCCACGCCGGAGGCTCCGAGGCGCGCCAGCGGCTTCGCCCGGCGCCCCGAGGCGGCGAGCCCGCGCTGCACCAGGGCACTGAAGCGCTCCGCCGAGAGGCTTTGCTGGTTGCAGCAGGCCAGAAGCGTCCCCGAGGCTGCCACCACGGCCGCGGCGCGCTCCACGAGACGCGGCGTGTCGCGCGCCACGGAGAAGGGCCCGGACGGCCCCCGGGCGAAGGCTGGCGGGTCGAGGACCACCGTGGAAAAGGTGCGGCCGCCCCTGGCCAGCCGGGGCAACCAGGAGAAGGCATCTCCGCACAGCGCGTCGGCGGCCGCCGTCGGCTGGCCATTGAGGGCTGCATTCTCCTCGGCCCACCGCAGGGCTCGCTTGCTCACGTCGAGATTCACCGCCGCCGTGGCGCCGCCCGCCCTCGCGGCGACGGCGAAGCCCCCGGTGTAGGCGAAGCAGTTGAGAAGCGTCGTCCCACTGGCGTGTGCCCGGACGAAGGCGCGGGTGTCGCGCATGTCCAGGTACAGACCCACCGCCAGCCCTTCGCCTGGACGGATGCGAAAGGTGAGGCCCTCCTCGAGGACGTCCACCGTCTCGACGTCGGCCCCATGGAGGGGAGCGCTGGGGGCGCGCTTGCGCAGGGCCTCGGGAGGAAGGCGGCTCGCGGCCCGTGGCCGCCGCTTGACGTACACCGCCCGGGGAGAGGCTTCGGCGACGAGCGCCTCGACGAGTGGCCCGGCCTCCATCTCGGCATAGAGGGCCAGCACCAGGACGTCGGAGAAGACGTCCACCGTGACGCCCTCCAGGCCGTCGGCGAGACCATTCACCCAGCGGTAGGCCGTCGTCCGACCCGAGGCCAGAAGCGGCGCGCGCTGCTCGGCCGCCCGGCGAAGCTGCGTCCGCAGCCGCTCAGCGCCGTGCACGCCGGACCGCCACCGCCTCGCGCTCCAGCTCGAGCGCCTCCGCCCCGAGCAGCTGTCCGTCCCTCAGCACCACCCTGCCCTCCACCACCGTCCAGGCCACCGGAGCGCGGCTCACCTCGGCCGCCACCTCCCGCGTCCAGACGTCGTCGACGGGAAGCGCGTCGAGCAGCACCAAGTCGGCGAGCGCGCCCGGGACGACACGGCCGGCGGGGGCCGCGTACAAGTCACCGAGCAGCTCCGCCGCCCCTCCCAGAAGAAGCCCCGGGACCAGCTCCTCGGCCCACAGCCGCCCCAGCCGGCCGGACTTCCGGGCCATGGCCAGCGCAGCGTCCCACTGCTGCGGCAGCGTCCCCAGGCCGGAGGTGCCGAGCGCCACCCGGTGCTCGGGCAGCCACAGTGCCTCGAAGCCGTGCCCCTCGGCGAGGAGGTCCCGCAGCGGGCTCCAGGCCACCAGCACCTGACGCTCGGCCAGCACGCGCGCCTCGCCGCCGTCGACGCCGCGGGCGTGGGCGGCCACCGTCCGCGGGCCGAGGAGGCCATGGCGCGCCAGGCGCTCCACGGTGCGCAGCCCGTAGCGCTGGTACGTCAGCACCAGGTCCTCGTCCGTCTCGGCGAGATTCAGGTGCACCGCAGCGCCCACCCCGGCGCTGGCGCTGGCCAGACGCGACAGCATGGCCTCCGGGGCGTCGGCCACCCGGGAGAGGCCCAGCGCGCCGCGCACCAGCGGATGGCCGGACCAGGCACGGACGAAGTCCACGTTGGCCTCGAGCGGTCCTTCCCAGCGCTCCCCGCCGGTGGCGTGGGAGGCGAGGAGTCGGACGCCCAGCCGTTCCGCGGTGAGGGCCTCGGCCGCCATCGCCTCGGCGGGATGCTCCACCCCCGAGAGGTGCTCGAAGACGCACGTCACGCCGGAGCGCAACGCCCGCGCCAGCGAGGCCGCGGCCAGGGCCTCCACCTCCGCCGTTGTCCAGGGTGCGCCGGAATTCGGCCCGGTGAGGCGGGCGTGCGCGTCCACCCGGCCCGGCAGGAGGAGGCGGCCCTTCGCATCCACCGCCCAGTCTCCGGGCAGGGCCGGCGCATCGGCGTCCGGGCCCACCTGCACCACCCGGCCACCCTTCACCACCACCACGCACCCGCGCTCGAGGCGTTCTGCCTCGAGCAGCGTGCAATTTTTGAAGAGGAGCCGTCCGTCCATCGCGCGGGCCAGCCCGCCCAGCGTAACCTCACGAGCCCGGCACTCGCCATGGACATTCCTTTGCCCGACGCCTTGGCGCACCTCGCGTGGGGAGAGGACTTGCGTCTTCTGGAAGTCCACGGCCACTGCCCGGTGCTGGAACGTCTCGGGGGACTCAGGCCCGGAGACGCGCTTTCGCGCGCGCTCGCCGTCAGCGAGGCGCGCGCCCGGGCCCTCGACGCGACGGCCCGAGCGTCGGGTGGCGTGGAATTCCTGCGCGTCGGCAGCGGGTCCGGCGGCTGGGTGCGACTCTCACTTCCCGGCACGCGGCGACAGGGCTGGGCGATGGACCTCGATGCCGCACTGAAGGAGGCGCCCCCGCTTCAACTCTCCGCGCTCACCGCGGCCCTCAGCCACGAGCTCAGAAACCCACTCTCCAGCGTGAAGCTGTCCGTCCAGACGCTGGCCCGCAACAAGGAGCTCTCGGAGCGCGACCAGCGCCGCCTCACCATCGCCCAGCGGGAAATCCGCACCCTGGAGCGGATGCTCACCATGCTCGTCGAGTACGGGCGCGACCGGCAGGGGACGGTGGAGACGGTGGGCCTCCGGGAGCTCGTCGGCCAGGCGATGGAGGCCATCGGCTTCGAGCTCAAGGGCCGGCTTCAGAGTGTCCAGGTGGAGGCCCCGGCCTCGCTTCCGCCGGTGCGCGCCGACGCGCACCGCACCGGGCCCGTCCTCTCCCAGCTGTTGCTCAACGTCGCCGCGGCCCTCCCGGAAGGGACGAGCGTCGAGGTGCAGCTCTTGCCGCGCGAGGGCGGGGGGGCGCTGCTGCGGGTGCGGGACCTGGCCGTCACGCTCTCGGCCGAGGAGCGGGCCCAGGCCTTCGAGCCCTTCGGTTCCCGGCTGGCGCGCGGTGCCGGCCTGTCCCTGGCCGCGCTGCGGCAGGTGATGTTGCACCAAGAGGGGCAGGTCGAGGTGCACACGGACGAAAAGCCTGGCACCCTCTTCACCCTGGCCTTCGCCCCCGGCTGACCTCCCCCGTGCGCCCGCCCCGTCCCGCCGAAACGCTGCTCATCGTCGACGACGACGTCTCGCTGCTCGAGTCGCTGGCCCTGCACTTCGAGGAGGTGGAACGGGACGGCGAGCCACGCTTCAGCGTGCTCACCGCCACCACCGCGGAGGCCGGTCTGGGGGTGGCCAGCGCCACCTCGCCCTCCCTGGTCATCCTGGACATGATGCTCCCGGACCGAACCGGGCTGGAGATTATCGAGGAGATGCGTGCGCGGTGCGGCGACGCCCCCATCATTCTCATCACCGCCTACCACGACATGGAGTCCACCATCCGGGCGATGAAGCTCGGGGCCTTCGACTACGTGCACAAGCCCTTCCCCGACCCGGGCGTGCTGGACCTGGTCGTGGAGCGGGCGCTTCAAATCCGGCAGCTCTCGCGCCGGGCGCTGGCCGCGGCCGCCGGGGACGCGGGCGCGGCCCGCCTCGGGGACATCGTCGGGCGCACGCCGGTGATGCAGGCCCTGGTGAAGGAGATTGGACGGGTGGCGGCCGCGACCCGTGCCTCGGTGCTCATCACCGGGGAGTCCGGGACGGGGAAGGAGCTCATCGCCCGCGTCATCCACAACTACTCCTACGACGAGCCACGGCCCTTCATCGGCATCAACTGCTCGGCCATCGTGGATACGCTGCTCGAGTCCGAGCTCTTCGGCCACGAGCGAGGAGCCTTCACCGGCGCGGTGGCCCTCAAGCCCGGCAAGTTCGAGCTGGCCGAGGAAGGCACCATCTTCCTCGATGAGATTGGGGACCTCTCGCTCCCCCTCCAGGCCAAGCTCCTGCGCGTCCTGCAGGAGCGCGAATTCGAGCGGGTGGGCGGCGTCAAGCGCCTGCCGCTCAAGGCCCGCGTCATCGCCGCCACCCACCGCGACCTCGCGGCCGAGGTGGAGGCCGGACGGTTTCGGGAGGACTTGCACCAGCGGCTTCAGGTCATCACCCTCCACGTCCCGCCGCTGAGGGAGCGCCCGGACGACATCCCCGCCCTGGTGCAGGCGCTCCTCGAGCGCATCAACGAGAAGGTGCACCAGCGGGTGAGCCGCGTCCCGCCCGAGGTCCTCGAGCACCTGCGCGCCCTGCCCTGGCGGGGAAACATCCGCGAGCTGGAGAACGTGCTCACCCGCGCGGTGGTGCTCGCCCCGGCCGACGTGCTGCTCGCCGACCACCTGCCGCCGCTCGAGCCGGCGGCCCGCGCCCCTGCACCCGCTCCCGGCTGGCCCCCCGACGGGGCGCTTCCCAGTCTGGCCGAGGCCGAGCGCCTCCTCATTGCCCGGGCCCTCACCCTCACCCACGGCCACAAGGGGAAGGCCTGCCAGATGCTCGGCATCAGCCGCCCCACGCTGGAGCGGAAGCTGGCCAAGTACCAACTCCTCGAAACGTTCCCTCGCCGCCTCAAGACAGTCTCCTGAGCGACGCTGTCGCCGTACCGACAGCAACGTCGAGGAATTGAACGAAACGTTACAACTAAAAGAAACGTTCAACAAGCCGCTTTGAAAGCGTGTTGCGGGGCACGGCAAACCCTCGGAGTTCCAACAGGGATGTGGTGGCATGCAGCTTGGAGGCGCCTGCAGCCTACATGCAAACACAACCCCTCGGTTCCAATGCCGTGTCGCCGCCCTCGGGAATGCTCGTCGCGTCCCGCCGGGTGGACTCGGGCCCTGTCCCTTCGCTGGTACTCGACGGGGCGCTGCAAACCTTTCCGCACCAGGCCGTCATCTACCGCCCGGGCGAGCCGCTGCAGAGGGCGTACTTCGTCAAGTCCGGACGGGTGCGCCTCCTGCACGTCGGGCGAAACGGCCGCGCGGCCGTCTTCGCCATCCTCCGCGGCGGCGACGTCTTCGGCGACGTCTTCCGCCCGGAGGGCTTCGCCTCCGACGAGATGGCGGTGGCCGCCGGCGAGGTCTCCCTGTGCGTCTTGGAGGGCAGGACGCTGCGGGCGCAGCTCGAGTCCGAGCCGGCGCTGGGGATGGAGCTCGTGCGCGCCTATGCCGACCAGGTGCGTGGCCTGCGCTCGCGCCTCCTCGGGCTCACCTTCAAGGAAGTCCCGGCGCGCCTGGCCGACACGCTGCTCAGCGTGGCCGAGGCGCACGGTGAGCGCTGCGCGCACGCCGGCGAGACGGACTTGCGCGGCATCACCCAGCAGGACCTGGCGGACCTGGTGGGCGCCTCCCGTTCCTTCGTCTCGACGCTGGTGAACGAGCTGAAGCGCCAGGGCGTCCTCGGCAACGTCGGCCGCGTGCTGTGCATCCGCGACCAGCGGGCGCTGCGGCGTCTGGCCACCGCCGAGGCCTGAGGCCACCCCCCCGAGGAGCGCCGTTTGTCGGCCACAGGCGGGCCGTCCCGTGGCACTGTCCACGGCGCCCGTGGAGCCTCCGAAGTCCGCGCCTCCAGCTGTGACGCCCTCGGTCGCCGCGGGCCATGCCTCCTCGGCGGAGGCCGGACGCTCCCTCGCCGAGACGCTCGACAGGCGCATGGCGCACGTGGCGAACGGGCGCGCCGCCACCTTCCTTGCCGCGGCAGTCTTCACCGGGCTCGGGATTTTCGAACGGTTGCCCAGCGTGGCCTGGCCCGGCGCCGCCCTGTGCGCCCTGGCCTACGTCCTCCTCGCCGTCCACCACGGGCAACTTCTGGCCAAGGAGAGGCGCGCCCGCGAGGAGGCCGCCTGGCACACCCGGGCCCTGGCCCGGCTGGACGGCGGCTGGCCCTCCCTTCCCTCCAAGGGAGAACGCTTCGTCGACATTCACCACCTCTACACCTCGGACTTGGACATCTTCGGCCCGGGCTCCCTCTTCCAGTGGCTGGACGAGACGTCCACCGGGGCCGGCGAGGAGCGTCTGGCCTCGTGGTTGCGAGCGCCGGCGTCGGCGCGCGAGGTGAAGGAACGACAGGACGCGGCCCGCGAGCTCGCGGGCATGCCCGAGGTGCGGCGCGACTTGGCCGTCGCCGGCCGGCTGGCCGCAGCGGGGCGGCCAAGCCCCCGCGCCTTCCTCGGCTGGGCCGAGGGGGCGCCGAGGCTTTCCGCCATCGGCTGGGCACGGCCGGTGGCCTGGGCCCTCCCGGCCTCCACCCTCCTCACCGCGGTCTTGGCCGCCTGGGGCGTCGTCCCGCGGCCCGTCCCCTGGCTTCTGCTTCTGGCCCAGCTGGGCGTGGTGGCCCTCACCCGAGGCGAGCTCGCCGAGGCCTGGGCCAGACTCACCGTGGCCGAGGCCGGCGGTGCGACGCTGGGGCAGGCCTTCCTGCGACTGGAGCAGGCGCGCTTCTCCTCGACGCTTCTGCGCCGGTTGAGTGCGGGACTCTCGCCTCCGGGGACTCCGGTGAGTGGCCGGATGCGGCACTTCGGCCGCCTCCTCGGGCTGGCCGAGTCCCGGAGAAACCAGCTTCACCCCGTGGTGCAGCTTCTCACGCTGTGGGACATCCACGTCTTCTTGCGCCTCGAGGACTGGCGCCGCGAGAACGGGCAGCTCGTCCGAGGGTGGCTCGAGGCGCTGGCCGAGGTGGAGGCGGTGGGGTGTCTGGGAAATGTCGCCGCCGACCACCCCGAGTTCCATTTTCCGGACGTCGAGGCGGGAATGGCCCACCTCTCGGCGCACGCGCTTCGCCACCCTTTGTTACGCGACGCCGTCCCCAACGACGTGGAGCTGCCCGGCCCGGGCTTCCTCCTCCTCGTCACCGGCTCCAACATGTCGGGAAAGTCGACGCTCCTGCGCGCGCTGGGCGTCAACACCGTGCTGGCCCTGGCGGGCGCCCCGGTGGCAGCGGAGGACTTCACCCTCGTCCCGCTCCAGCTGCTCACCAGCATGCGCGTCCAGGATTCGCTCTCCGCCGGCGTCTCCTTCTTCCACGCCGAGGTGCTGCGCCTGAAGGCGGTGCTGGAGGCGGCCGCCGCCGCCCCGGGGCAATGCCTCGTGCTGCTCGATGAGATTCTCCTCGGCACCAACTCCGGCGAGCGGCGCATCGCCTCGCGCGAGGTGTTGAGACTCCTGCTCGAAGCGCGGGTGCTGGGGGCCGTCACCACCCACGACCTCGCGCTGGCGCGACTGGAGGAGGAGCACCCGGGAAGCTTGCGGCCCGTCCACTTCCAGGACCACGTCGAGGACGGACAGATGCGCTTCGATTACCTCTTGCGCGAGGGCGTGGTGCGGACCACCAACGCCCTGCGCCTCATGCAGCAGGCGGGCATCCCGGTGCGGACGCACCCCACGGGGGAGGGAGGAGGCTAGGGACGTGTCGCGCGTCGACCCGCATTCCTTCGCCGACGGGGCCCAGCCCCGGCAGAAGCACCTGCGCTGGAGGGCGCGGGTGGACTTCGAGGCCCGCCGCCTTCTCTGCACGGCGGACCTCCACTTCGACCGCGGTGGGACGGAGGTGGACCTCGACACCCGGGACCTCGACGTGGAGGCCGTCCAGGGCCCCTCGGGCGAGGCACTGCCCTTCTCCCTCGGCCCCACCGACGCCGTCCTCGGGACGCGCCTTCGCATCTCGTTGCCACCCGACGGGCGCTGCGTGGTGCGCTACCGGACGGGCGCTTCAGCCACCGCCCTGCAGTGGCTCAACGTGGAGCAGACGGCCTCCGGGCGCGCGCCCTTCCTCTACAGCCAGTGCCAGCCCGTGCATGCCCGCTCCGTGCTCCCCCTCCAGGACACGCCGCGCTTCCGCCTCACCTACGAGGCCGCCCTCACCGCGCCGAAGGAAGTGCGGGCGCTGATGGGGGCCCGCTCCACCGGCCGCACCGAGGAGGGTACAGAGGCCACCGAGGGCTGGGCGATGGAGTCGCCCATTCCTCCGTACCTCTTCGCTTTCGCGGTGGGCGCGCTCGCCTCGCAGGACCTCGGGCCGCGCAGCCGGGTTTGGGCAGAGCCCGCGCTTCTGGAGAAGGCGGCCTGGGAATTCGCCGGGGTGGACGACATGCTCACCCAGGCCGAGAGGTTGCTCGGCCCCTACGTGTGGGGACGCTTCGACGTCCTCGTCCTTCCGCCCTCCTTCCCGTACGGCGGCATGGAGAACCCTACCCTCACCTTCCTCACCCCCACCGTCCTGGCCGGGGACAGAAGCCTCGTCAACGTGCTGGCCCACGAGCTCGCCCACAGCTGGACGGGAAACCTCGTCTCCAACGCCACCGCCGAGGACTTCTGGCTCAACGAGGGCTTCACCGTCTTCGTCGAGCGGCGCCTCCTGGCCGTCCTCGAGGGCGCGGAGTCGGTGGCCCTGCATGCCGCCATGGGGCGCCAGACGCTGGAGGACGCCGTGGCCGGCTTTCGGGACCGGCCGGGCCTCACACGGTTGCGCACCCACCTCGAAGGCGTCGACCCGGACGATGCCTACAGCCAGGTGCCCTACGAGAAGGGCTTCCTCTTCCTGCGCGCGCTCGAGGAGTCGGTGGGCGTCACCCGCTTCGATGGCTTCCTGCGACGCTACCTCGGCCGCTTCGCCTTCCAGAGTCTCACCACCGAGGAGTTTCTGGACTTCCTGCGCCTGGAGCTCCCCGAGGCCTGGGCCCGCGTGGACGTCAGCGCCTGGGTGGACGGGGAAGGCATCCCCGCCGACGCACCGGCCCCGGCCAGCACCCGCCTGCAGGTGCTGCGCGCCCTCGGCACGCAGCTTCCCGACGTGGCCCAGGCGAAAGGCTGGCGGCCGCTCGAGTGGCAGGTGTACCTCGCCCGGCTGGCGCGGCCGACGCCCCGGGCGACGGTGGAGGCACTGGACGAGGCCTTCCACCTCACCCAGGCGAAAAACCCGGACGTCCTCGTCGCCTGGCTTGTCCCCGCGCTGTCCGCCGGGCACGCGCCGGCACTGGCCCGGGCCGAGGCCTTCCTCGGCGAGGTGGGGCGGATGAAGTACCTGAAGCCCGTCTACGGCGCTCTTCTGGCGAGGGACGAGACGCAGAAGGTGGCCGAGAACTGCTTCCAGCGCTTCCGGAGCCGCTACCATGCCATCGCCGCTGCCGGAGTGGAGCACCTCTTCCGCCGACGCGGAGGGCGGGACGCGGCGCACTGAAATCAACCCCCCGGGCCGTGCGTCTTCAGCACCCGGGCCTTGGGAGAAGACACGAAGGGCATGGGGTGGGACGTGGCACACAGACGGCGGCTCCTCGCGGCCTGGTTGGGGGTGTTGGTGCTCGCGGGCCTTGGCCTCTGGCTCCTGGGCGTGCCCACCTTTCGGCGGTCCGACTGGGTGGAGGACGAGGCACAACTCCGCGCGCACCTCTCGAAGGCCTACGCCAACCTCGACTGGGCCCTCGAGGAGAAGCGGCTCGACGTGGCGGCGCTGCACCAGCGCACCCTCGAGGCGCTCCAGCGCTCGCGCAGCAATGCCGAGGCCCAGGCAGCGTTGGCCGCGCTCTTGGGCGCCTTCCACGACGGCCATCTGCAGTTCGAAGGGCCGCGGCCCGCCAGCGGGTGGCTGCGTGCCCTTCGGGAAAGACTCCTTGGACGAGGTGGGACGGACCCCGGCGCCGGGCCCTTCGCTGCCTCAGCCTCGGCCGAGGAGGTGTGCCGCGGACTGGGCTTCGTCGACGTGCCCAAGTCGTCGTCCGTCGACTGGTCTCTCCAGGGAGCGGTGGCCGAGGCCCCGGTGGGCTCCTCGGCCTTCCCGGCGGCGCTCCTTCCCGGGACGCCGCCCATCGCGCTCCTGCGCATTCCGGACTTCCGTGAGACGGCCTACCCGGCCGCGTGCCGTGCGGCGTGGCCGGCATTCGCGAAGCAGCTGAAGGGACCGTGCGACGAGCGCTGTCAGGAAACATTCGCGTCCCACGAGGTGGGAGAGGCGTTGCTCGCCGAGCTGACAGAGCGGCTCAAGCGCTGGCAGGCAGAAGGCATCACCCACCTCGTGGTGGACGTCACCGCCAATGGCGGCGGCAACGACTGGGCGGGGCCTGCCGCGCGCCTCTTCTCCCAAAAGACTCTGGAGTGCCCGCACCTCGGCTTTGTCCGCCATCCGCACTGGGCAACCGCGCTGAGGCACGACGAAGCGGAGGTACACAAGGACGCGGAGCGCAGTGAGCTTCTGCCGCCCGCTGACCGGGCGTTGCTCACAGAAGCCAAGGGACGCCTGGCCGCCCTCGTCGAGGAGGCCGAGAAACCCTGCAGGCTCGACGAGGCGTGGACGGTGCCTGGCTTCCGGCCGCAGTGCCACCTCGTCGTCCGCGAGGGGCTCTATTCCTGCGGCCTCTACGCCTTTCTTCCAGCGGGAAGCCTGAAGGGAGTTGCCTCGGCGGACGTCCTCTATGACGGGCTGTCCTGGCGAGCTGCGCCAGGCGTCTGGAGTGGATACGTGGCGGTGCTGGTGGACAGCGGGACGGCGTCTGCCAGCGAGGAGTTTGCCTCCATGCTGCAAACCGGTGGTGCGGCAGTCCTCGTGGGCGCGCGCACGCTGGGAGCCGGGTGCGGCCACACCAATGGCGGCATTCGCCTCGAGCTAAAGCACAGCGGCCTCGTCCTCAAGGCCCCGGACTGCGTGCGCTACCGCAAGGACGGGGCGAACGAGGTCGAGGGGATTCCGCCGGACCTGGCGGTGCCCTGGAGCAAGGGCGACTCTCCACAGCTCCGGGGCCAGAAGGCCCTGGCCATCCTGCGCAGCTGGGCCGCCGCTTCCCCCTAGAATGCCTAGAGGGACCAGCTGTGGGCAGTCATCACCGCGTCGCTGAAGAGGCCCGGCGCCTCCTGCGGGACGTTGTGTCCGACCTTCTCGAGGACTCGGCGCTCATGGCGCCCGGTGAAGTGCGAGCCATGGTGCGCCGTCCCGCCGGCCGGCACCACGCCGTCGGCCGCCCCGTCGAGGGTGACGGTGGGCACGCGGATGCGCGGTTGCGCGGCCAGTCGTCGCTCCAGCGGCTCGAACGCCGGGTCTCCTTCCACCAGCGCATAGCGGTGGCGGTAGGAGTGAATGACGACGTCGACGAAGTCCGGATTCTCGAAGGCCGCGGCGGTGCGCTGGTAGGTGGCGTCGTCGAAGGTCCAGGTGGGGGACCAGAGCTGCCACAAGAGCTTGCAGAAGGCCTGGCGATGCCTCCTCAGTCCTTCGCGCCCGCGCTCGCCGTGGAAGTAGTACTGGTACCAGTACCGCCGCTCATTCTCGGGCACGTCCGGCTCGGCCGACTTGGCGATGGCCTGGATGTTGTAACCGTCGACCGAGACAAGGCCCCGGACGCGCTCGGGCCAGAGTGCTGCCACGATGCAGGCCGCACGCCCTCCCCAGTCATAGCCAGCCAGCACCGCCGACTCGATGTCCAGCGCATCGAGGAGGGCGACCAAGTCCGCGCCAAGTGCCGCCTGCTGACCAGACCTGGGCGTCTCGGCGGCGAGAAAGCGCGTCGGGCCGAAGCCGCGCACATAGGGCGCGATGACGCGTGCGCCCTTCTCGGCCAGCCGTGGTGCGACCTCGTCGTAGGCGTGGACGTCGTAGGGGAAACCGTGCAGCAGCACCACGGGCCAGCCGTGGGGCTTGCCCGTCTCGAGGAAGGCGACGTTCAAGACACCGGCGTGGACGTGTTTGTGCACGAGAGGCGCCGAAGCTCAGGAGGCGGCTGGCCTGCGCCCGCCTTCGTCAGTTGAGCATCGCGGCCAGCGGCGGAGCCTGCGTCTCATTCTTCTGCGTCCATCGCTTGCTGAATTCGGCGGCCTGGGCATCGGTCATCCCGATGGGAAACACGCCAACACACCCCTGCACGAAGATGCCAAGCGTCGGGTATCCCATGTCATTCAAGAGGAGTGGATGGATTTGGTTACTGACTTCGTCGGTGCCCACCCTGCGCTCCGTCACGGTGACCCAGCCGAGAATTGGCCGGAAGGTGAGCTCGCCGGCCGACGTCCGAATTCCGGCCTTGAGCCCCAGGTCCCCCTGCGAGACGGCACTCCAGGTCGCGACAAACCGAGTGGCCTCCGCGCTCTTCGCTGCCATGTGTCCTCGGCTCCTCCCGGGGCGACACGGCCCCGAAAGAACCCATAAGTACCGGATGCGGGTGACGCTCCGGCTCGGAAAGAGGCCCCCTGGGTGGTGGCGCCCACCTCCCATCCGAAATCCGCTCTGGAGTCAGGCGGTTGCGGACTGAGGTGGAGGTGCTGCGGTCCACCCAAGCAAGAGACCGCCCTCCCCGATTTCCGAGAAGGGCGGTCGTCCCCTGGCGGGCTTACCCTCGCTGCTTCTGCGAGCTGCCCTCGCCGTGCGTCTGGTTGGACGCGCCCGACTGGCTCGAGGAGCGGCTCGGGGTGGACCCGCTCGACGCCTTCTGGACGCGGAGCTGGTTCTGCACTTCCTTCACGCCGAGGATTTCCTCGGCGAGGTCCTCGATTGCCCGCTTGTCCTGCCTGTGGTCGACACTCCCGGTCAGCGTCACCTGTCCGTCCTTCACCTGGACCTCGACCTCCTCGGCGTTGAGACCGCCCTGCATCAGCCGGTCACAGACTTCCTCGCGGATTCGCTCATCGGAACGGCGGTAGTTCTTCGGCCCGCGCGCCTCACTGCGCTGCCCGTAGCCCTGGCCGCGGCCCGAGCCGTAGCTCCCTTCGTCCTGCGAGCTGCTGCCGTAGCCACCACCGAAGTTCCGCTCGTTGTTGCCGTAGCTGCCGCCGAAGCTCCGGTCGTTGTTGCCGTAGCTGCCGCCGAAGCTCCGGTCGTTGTTGCCGTAGCCTCGCTCGTTGGAGCCACCCCAGCTCTGCTCGTTGCTTCCGTAGCCGCCACCGAGGTTCCGGCCGTTGTTGCCGTAACCGCCGCCGAAGCTCCGGTCGTTGTTGCCGTAGCCTCGCTCGTTGGAGCCACCCCAGTTCTGCTCGTTGCTTCCGTAGCCGCCACCGAAGTTCCGGTCGCTGCTTCCGTAGCTGCCACCGAAGTTCCGGTCTTCGTTGCCGTCACCGCCACCGAGGCCACGCTCGTTGGTGCCGTAGCCGCTGTCGAAGCCACCCTGGCTGTTGCCATAGCCTGTGCCGAAGTTGCCGGCGTTGCTCCGGCCCTGTCCGCGGTCGGCGTTGCGAGAGTCCTCGGTCCAGGGCTCATACTGCTCCTGCTGCCCGCGGTCGCGCGCGTCGTAACCCCACGCATTCCCGCCGCGGCTGGCGTTGGTGTTCCTGTCTTCCTGTCCACCAGACCGTGAAGACTGCTGGTCATTGCGGTTGCGCGTGTCCTGCCTGTTGTTTCGATTGTGCTGGTTGTGACGCATCGGGACGCTCCGTTTCAGAAATACCTACCCGGCGAAATGCTCGGGCGAACGGAGAAAGAAGTAGGGAGGCCTTCCGTGAGCGACAAGGCCCCTTTGAAAATCGCACTCTGAAAAAAATATTCCTTCCTTCACGACTCGCCCGAGGAGCAGTCGGGCACTCGAAGCGTCGCTGAAGGTGTTCCACAGTCGACTTGGGCAGCGGAAGTTGGCACGCGGTCCGCACCACCTCGTGCCGACTGTCCGCTCTTCAACGGAAATGGTCGTCGCACGTCATGCGTTAAGAAAATGAGGGGTTTGACACGTCGTGCCTCATGACGTCCGTCCGTGCCATTCGCGTCGTGGCTGCTTATTTCTCTTGCCGAGTGACTCAACCCCGACACGACTTCCTGGAGCTCCCCAACCTCTTCGGTACGGCAAGCACGCTGCCGGCCGGGGCTGCGTATTTTTCGCATGCGGTGCCGGAGGCGGAGAGCCAGGCGCTGGTCGAGCGCTTCGAGACGCTGCCCTTCAAGCCCTTCGCCTTCCACGGCTACCTTGGAAACCGGCGCGTCGTCTCCTTCGGATGGCGCTACGACTACGCGGGACGCGCCCTGCGCGAGGCCGATGCCATCCCCGAGTTTCTCCTGCCTCTGCGCAGGACAGCGGCCAGCCTGGCCGGCGTCGAAGCGAAAGGACTTCAGCAGGCCCTCGTCACCGAGTACGCGAAGGGAGCGGGCATCGGCTGGCACCGCGACAAGCCGATGTTCGAGGACGTCGTCGCCTTCTCCTTCGTCTCGGCGTGCGTCCTTCGCTTCCGCCGCGAGCACGACGCCGGCTGGGAGCGCACCTCCCTGCGTGTCGAGCCGGGGTCCGCCTACCTCTTGCGCGGCCCGTCGCGCCGCGTCTGGGAGCACAGCATCCCGGCCGTCCAAGCGCTGCGTTACTCGGTCACCTTCCGGAATTTCTCGCCGGTCAAAGCCCCTCGGCCAGCGAGGCGGTAGGCCCCCACGTCGAAAGCGCAAGCGGGGGAGCGCCCAAGGCGCGCGCCACGCACACCCGGGCGTTACGCTTGCCCGAGTAGAAGTCGAGCCCAGTCGCACCTCCACGCCTCCCCTGGAGCCCGCATGGCACGCATCTTCATCACCGGCTCAGCCGACGGCCTCGGCCAGCTGGCGGCCCAGAAGCTTCTCGACGCCGGTCACCACGTCGTCCTGCACGCGCGAAGCAAGCGCCGCGCGGAGGAGGCCAAGTCCGCCACGCCTTCGGCGGATGCCGTCCTGGTGGGTGACGTCTCGACGCTGGAGGGCATGCGAAGCGTCGCTGCCCAGGCCAACGCGCTCGGCACCTTCGACGGCGTCATCCACAATGTGGCCGTCGGCTACCGCGAGCCCCGCACCGAGACGAAGGACGGCCTGGAGCACCTCTTCGCCGTCAACACCCTCGCTCCCTACCTCCTGACGTGTCTCATGCGTCCGCCGAGGCGGCTCGTCTACCTGAGCTCGGGCCTGCACCGCAGCGGCAACTCGGCCGTCTCGGACGTCAACTGGACGTCGCGTCCCTGGAATGGGCTCCAGGCCTATTCCGACTCGAAGCTGCAGGACGTCCTCCTCGCCTTCGCCGTCGCCCGCCTCTGGCCCAAGACGTACTCCAACGCGCTGGAGCCCGGCTGGGTGGCCACCAAGATGGGGGGCCCCGGGGCGCCAGATGACTTGGAGCTCGGCGCAGTGACGCAAGCCTGGCTCGCGGCTGGGGACGACGCGGCCACCAATGTCACCGGGGAGTACTTCTTCCACCAGAAGCGCGCCACGCCGCACCCCGATGCGCACCGTGTCGAGGTCCAGGATGCGCTGCTTTCGGTGTGCGCGAAGCTGACGGGGACGCCCCTGCCCAGAGGTTGAGGCACTTGGGGGTCCGGGCGGCCACCGCGGTTTTTCAGGGGTTCTCGAGGACGAGCTTTCCTTCCACCGAGCCGGTCGCCAAGAGCTCCAGGGCGGCTCTCGCCTGCAGAAGCGGGAAGGTGCGCCGGACGAAGGCGTCGAGTCTCTTCTCGGCCAGCAGGGCGAAAAGCTTGGGCAAGTCCTCCCGCAGGGGCCGGGAGTCTTTCCGGTACAGGAGGGTGATGCCGTAGAAGCTGCCTTTGCGGCCACGCAGCCGCGAGCCGACGAGGAGGTGGAGAAACATGGCCAGCGTGGACAGCCTTCCGGACACCCCCATGAAGCCGAAGCCCACCAGCGTCCCGCCCCGTCGCAGCGCGCCGATGCAGGGGCCGATGTTGGCGCCGCCCACCGCGTCGAAGACGACGTCGACACCCTTGGGCTCGAGGGCGCGGAGGAGTGTGTCCAGCGCCCCTTTTCGGTAGTCGATGGGCGTCGCACCGAGGGCACGGACGGTGGCGTGCTTGGAGAGGGAGGCGGCGCCGTACGTCTTCACGCCGGCCAGCCGGAGCAGCTGGAGGAGCGCCGTCCCGACGCCCCCCGCCGCGCCGGTGACGAGCGCCGTCTGGCCCTTCTGCACCTTCGCCACCCGGTGCACCATCTGCCAGGCGGTGACGCCGTTGAGGATGATGCCCGCGGCGTCCACGTCGGAGACGCCGCCCGGAATGGGCAGGAAATGTTCTGTCCCGCGCACGAGACACTCGGCAAAGCCGCCGTGGACGGTGAGGGCCGCCACGCGCTCCCCCACCCTGTGCCCCGTGACGCCAGCGCCGAGGGCGTCCACCACGCCGGCCACCTCGTAGCCCGGGACGAAGGGCATCTTCGGCGCGTAGGCGTAGCTGCCGCGCAGCATGCTCAAGTCCGTCGCCCCCACCCCTGCGGCGCGCACCCGAATCCGCAGCTCGCCCGGGCCGGGCGCCACGAGGGGCAGAGTCACCACCTCGAGGACGTCCGGCCCGCCCGTCCTCGGTAAGCACACCGCGCGGTACGTCTCCGCCATGGGCTCTCCTCGCAAGTTTTCCGGGACGGGTCGAGTCACCGCTAGCCCCCTCCGACTTCAGCGGGCCGCAAAGGAGACGTCAGGACTGGGAGGCGTCCGCACCCTGCGTCTCTGTCTGCGACTGCGACTGCCCCTCCACCGCGGGGGCGTCCGCCTTCGCCGGCCCGGCGGGCATGGCCGGACTGGCCAGGAGCTCCCGGCCCAGCTCCTCGCAGGCGCTCGCCGTCTCCTCGACGACGTGGGTGAGGAGGCCATGGAGGCTCTCCCGGCCCTCGAGCCAGCGCGGCTGCTCGGCGATGAAGCTCTCCAGGGCGCGCAGCCTGCGCTGGCTCAGCAGCTTGGGCAACACCGCCTCGTCCGGGGAGCGGATGCTGGCCAGCCGGCGGCAGGCATGGTGCAGACAGAAGCGGATGGAGCGGGGAAATTTGGGCTCGAGGATGAGGAAGGCGGCCACCGCGGAGGGCGTCACCCGGCCCGCGCTGCGCTTCATGAAGGGCTCGAACCCGGAGCAGGCTCGAAGCAGCGACAACCACAGCGTCTCCTCGAGGACGACGCTGGTGGGCAGCTGCAGAAGCGCATGGTGGTGCACGTCGAGAATGCGGGCCGTCTGCCCCAGCCGCTCCAGGAGGACGCCCAGGCTGATGAAGTCGAAGGCGTTGTCGTGAAGCATGCTGTTCTGGATGGTGCCGAGGATGAGCTGGGAGAACTCGCGCACCTGGCGGTAGAAGCTGTCCCGGTGCAGGCCGTACTCGGCCAGGGAGCGCTTGTCCTGCAGCCAGAGGTGAAACTCGTTGATGGCCTCCCACACCTCCAGGGCCACCACCTCGCGGATGCTGCGGGCATTCTCCCGGACGCCGCTCGCCGAACGGACGATGCTCGCCGGGTTCTCGGTATTCCAGGTGAGGTACTGCTGCACCAGCTCGCCGTCCCCGCGCGCTGCGTGCTGGTAGAGGACGGCGAAGGCCTCGTCCTCGCCACTCACCGTCAGCGCCGAGCCCCACACCTGCGCCGGCGGGAGGATGCCGTCCAGGGCCAGGGCCGACGTCACCCGGAGGACGCGCGAGCTGCTCTCCGCCCGCTCCAGGTAGCGCCCCAGCCAGAAGCAGTGGTCGGCCACGCGCGAAATCACGCCGACGCCCTCTGCACCCAGGTGTCCTTGCTGCCACCACCCTGGCTGCTGTTGACGACGTAGCTGCCCTCCCGCATCGCCACCCGCGTCAGCCCACCGGGCAGCACCCAGGGGCCGTCCTTGCGGGTGAGGATGTAGGGCCTCAAGTCCACCCGCCTCGGGACGATGCGCCTCGTCTCCGCGTCCCAGGTGGGACAGGTGGAGAGCTCCACCAGGGGCTGGGCGATGTAGCGCCGGGGCTCGGCGAGGATGCGCAGACGAAACTCGTCGCGCTGGGCCTTGGTGGAGGTGGGGCCCATCAGCATCCCGTAGCCGCCCGCCTCGTCGACGGCCTTCACCACCAGGCTGTCGAGGTGCTCGAGGACGTAGCGTCGGTCATCCTCCCGGACGCACTGGTACGTCTGGACCTGCTCGAGGAGTGACTCCTCGCCGAGGTAGTAGCGCACCATGTCCGGCACGAAGGGGTAGACGCCCTTGTCGTCCGCCACGCCGTTGCCCGGGGCGTTGGCCAGCGTCACGCTGCCCTTGGCCCAGGCCCGCATCAGCCCAGGGACGCCCAGGACAGAGTCCGGACGGAACATCTCCGGGTCGAGAAAGGCGTCGTCCGTCCTCCGGTAGACGACGTCCACCTGCCGTCTGCCCCGGGTGGTGTGCAGGAAGAGGCGGTCGTCCTCCACGAAGAGGTCCGGCGCCTGGACGAGCTCCACTCCCATCTGCCGGGCCAGGAAGCTGTGCTCGAAGTAGGCCGAGTTGTGCGGGCCGGGGGTGAGCACCACCACCGTGCTCAAGTCCGGGTCCACCGGCGAGACGCTGCGCAGCGCGGCCGCCAGGCGCGCCGGGTAGTGGTTCACCTGGCGCACCCGGGCCGCCTCGAAGAGCTGGGGGATGAGGCGCTTGGAGAGGAGCCGGTTCTCCAGGACGTAGGAGACGCCGGAGGGCGTGCGGAGGTTGTCCTCGAGGACGCGAAACACGCCGTGGCCGTCCCGCACCAGGTCGATGCCCGAGACGTGGATGCGCACCCCGGCCGGCGGCCGGATGCCCTTGAGCGCCGGCAGGTAATGCTTCGCCCCCAGCACCACCTCGGCCGGAATGGCACCGGCCTTGAGGATGCGTTGCTCGCCGTAGATGTCATCGAGGAAGCAGGCCAGCGCCAGGACGCGCTGCACGAGGCCGCGCTCCAGCCGGTCCCAGTCGCCGGTGGAAATGATTCGCGGGACGAGGCACACCGGAAACACCTTCTCCACCCCGCGCTGGTCCGAGTACACGGAGAAGGTGACGCCCTGGTTGACGAGCGCCGTCTCCGCCATCTCCTGGGTGCGGGCGAACTCCTCGGGGCTCACCCGGCCCAGCCCGAGGAGAGCGCGAAACGCCGGACGGAGGTGTCCCCGTCCATCCAGGAGCTCGTCGTACGTCCCGGCTAGGACCGGGTACCCCTCCAGAAGTGGCGATGCCTGGGGAGGGTTTCCGGTCATTGACACTGTGCGTCTAAGCTAGCGCGGCGTGCGCCTCATCATCCAGCATCGGAGTCGTTACCTCTACCCGCATCCGGCCCACCTCGGCCCGCACCTCGTCCGGCTGCGCCCCGCTAGCCACACCCGCGCGCGCGTCGAGGCCTACGGGCTGACGGTGGAGCCCCCGGCCGACGTGCGCTGGCAGCAGGACCCCAACGGAAACCACGTCGCGCGCGTCGTCTTCTCGCCGAAGAGCCCCCGTCTGGTGCTGGACCTCCTGGTGGAGGTGGCGCTGGACATGAAGCCCATCAACCCCTTCGACTTCCTCCTGGAAGAGGTGGCGGAGACTGTCCCCTTCGCCTACCCGGCCGTCCTTCTCGAGGAGCTGGCCCCCTTCCTCGCCCGCCACACCCCTGCCCTGGAGGAGGGGGCTCGCTTTCTGGCCTTCGACGCCGAGCTGCCGCGCGGCGGCCCCACCCTCGGCCTCCTCACCGCCCTCAACCAGGCCGTCTACCACCGCATCCGCTACGTGGTGCGCAGCGAGGCGGGGGTGTGGACGCCCGAGGAGACGCTGCTCGCCGGCCGAGGCAGCTGCCGGGACTCGGCGATGCTTCTGGTGGGCCTCCTGCGCAGCCGGGGGATGGCTGCGCGCTTCGTGAGTGGCTACCTCGTCCAGCTGGCAGACGAGGGAATGCTTCCAGACCAGCCCAAGGGTGTGAGCCGCGACGTGGTGGACCTCCACGCCTGGGCCGAGGTGTACCTGCCCGGGGCGGGATGGATTGGGCTCGACGCCACGAGTGGCCTTCTGTGCGGGGAGGGGCACATTCCCCTGGCCTGCGCAGCCAGCCCGGCGCTGGCCGCCCCGGTGGAGGGCACCTCGGACACCCAGGCCTCCGACGTCTCCTTCGAGCTGTCCGTGCGGAGGCTGGGGCACGAGGCCCGGCCGAGCTCGCCCTTTCCGGACGAGGTGTACCGGGCGCTCCTCGAAGGCGCACAGGCCTCGGATGCGTCGCTGCAGGCGGCCAGCATCCTCCTCACCAGCGGCGGCGAGCCCACCTTCAACTCGCGCGAGCACCCCGAGGCCAAGGAGTGGAATGGGGACGCGCTCGGCCCCACCAAGTGGAGCCAGGGGCTAAGGCTTTGCGCCGAGCTGCGCGCCCGCCTCATGCCCGGCGCGGCGCTCGTCATTGGCCAGGGCAAGCACTACCCGGGCGAGAGCCTCCCGCGCTGGGCGCTGGACCTCGTGGCGCGCAGTGACGGGGTGCCTTTGTGGACGGGCGACGTCGGCCCCTCCACGCGGCAGTCGACGCATGCCGACGCCAAGCGCGTGGCCGAGGCCCTGGCCCTAAGGCTGGGGGTGGCCGAGGGCCTCGTACCGGCCTTCGAGGACCCCTGGCACTTCATCGAGGCCGAGGCCAGCCTTCCCCCGGACATCGACGCGCTGCAGGCCAACGTCAATGACGCGGAGGACCGCCGGCGCCTGGCGCGCGTCCTCGGCCAGGGCCTGGGCCAGGAGGTGGGCTACGTCCTGCCCCTGGCCCGCATCGCCAATGCCTGGGTGACGGACAGCTGGCGCTTCCGCCGCCGCCACCTCTTCCTCCTCCCGGGGGACTCGGCGGTGGGGCTGAGGCTGCCGCTGGCCTCGCTTCCACCGGGGTACGTGCCCGACCCCGCCGAGCAACCGGTGGTGCCGCCGGACCCGCGCCGCGCGAAGGAGACGAAGGCCCAGCCGCGGACGCTGCGCACCGCCCTCTGCGTGGAGCTGCGCGAGGGGGCGCTGTACGTGTTTTTACCGCCGCTGGCCTCGGCGACGGACTTCATCGCCCTTCTTGGCGAGGTGGACAGGGTGCGCGCCGAGACGGGCCTTCACCTGCAGCTCGAGGGCTACCTTCCGGCGCGGTGCGCGGAGCTGCAGCGCTTCGGCGTGACGCCGGACCCCGGCGTCCTGGAGGCCAACCTCCCGCCCTCGTCGTCGGCCAGCGCCCATGCCGCCCTTCTGGAGAGCACCTTCGACGCCGCGCTGCATGCCGGGCTGCACACGGAGCGCTACCTCCTCAACGGCCGCATCGCGGGAAGTGGCGGCGGCCACCACCTCACCGTGGGCGGCCCGACGCCGCTGGAGAGCCCGCTCCTCGTCCGGCCGGACCTCCTGGCCAGCCTCATCACCTTCTTCCAGCACCACCCGTCCCTCAGCTACCTCTTCACCGGCCTCTTCGTCGGCCCCACCTCGCAGGCGCCGCGAGTGGACGAGGCCCGGCATGACGCGCTCTACGAGCTGGAGATTGCGCTCGGCAACGCCTTCGGGCCCGGGCCCCTCCCGCCGTGGCGGGTGGACGGCCTCTTCCGTCACCTCCTGGTGGACGTCAGCGGCAACACCCACCGGGCGGAGTTGTGCATCGACAAGCTCTTCGACTGGCGGACGCCCCACGGCCGGCAGGGGTTACTCGAGATGCGCGCCTTCGAGATGCCGCCCCACCCGAGGCTGGCGGTGGCGCAGGCGGTGCTGGTGCGGGCCCTCGTCTCCGCCTTCTCCCAGGCGCCCTACCAGGGGCGCCTCGTCCGCTGGGGCACCGAGCTCCACGACCGCTTTCTCTTGCCCTACTGGATGTGGCGCGACTTCGAGGAAGTCCTGGACTTTCTCAAGACGCGGGGCATTTCCCTTCCCGCCGCGGCCTACCGCCCCTTCCTCGAGCTGCGCTGCCCGGTGGCCGGACGGCTGGACGCGGGCGGCGTCGTCCTCGAAGTCCGCGACGCGCTCGAGCCCTGGCACGTCCTCGGCGAGGAGCCCACCGCCGTCGGGACGAGCCGCTACGTGGACTCGTCGGTGGAGCGCATCCAGGTCCACGTGGAGGGCCTCGTCCCGGAAAGGCACCAGGTGCTGGTGAATGGCATCGAGCTGCCGTTGCGGCCCACCGGGACGGTGGGCGAGGGCGTCTCCGGCGTCCGGTTTCGCGCCTGGGCCCCGCCGCACAGCCTGCACCCCCACCTCGGCATCCACCACCCGCTGCGCTTCGACCTCGTGGACAGCTGGGCCCAGCGCTCGCTTGGCGCGTGCGGCTACCACGTGTGGCACGCGGAGGGACGCGCCTTCGACGCCCCGCCGCTGACGGCCTTCGAGGCCGAGGCCCGTCGCGCCCAGCGCTTCACCCGCGAGTCCCCGCTTCCCTGGCCGGTGAAGGCCCGGACTGCGCCCGAAAACCCCGACGCGCACTGGACGCTGGATTTGCGCCGGCTTTCTGGCGACCACCCCCTTCCCGAGGCGGAGACACCGTCGACGCATCGCCCGGACACAGAATCGACAGACGGGTGAATTAGGGTCGAAACGTGCCGAATTTGCTCGCCATGTGCTTCGAGGGGGAGCTCTCTCCCACCTTCGACTTGCAGTGCCTGAAGCCGGGGTCGAACCACCCGGACGGCTGGGGGCTCGGCTACTACCCGCCGGGAGAACCGTCGGCGGCGCTCCTGAAGGAGCCCGCGCCGACGCACGCGAGCTCGCAGGCCGAGGTGCTGCGCCAGGGCGAGCGCTGCGCCTCCTCCATCTTCCTCCTCCACCTGCGCACCGCCACCTGGGGCGCCCTCAGCGACGCCAACACCCAGCCCTTCGCCCGCGCCTGGGGCGGCCGGGAGTGGATTTTCGCGCACAGCGGAAGCCTCGACAGTCGACCGGAGCTGTCCCCGGACTCGCTCTTCGAGCCCATCGGGGCCAGCGACAGCGAAGTCATCTTCTGCGAGCTCCTGAATCGCTTCGCGCAGCGCAAGTGGCGCTCCCTGGGCGAGGCCGAGCCGGCCGTCCTGGCCGACTGGCTGCGCACCATCAACTCCCTGGGCACCCTCAACATCGTCCTCTCCGACGGCCAGGACGTGGTGGCCTACGCCGACAAGCACCAGAGCGGCCTCAGCACCTGGCAGCTCTTCCCGCCCTACGAGCAGATGGAGGTGGGCGACAAGGACGTGCGGATTGACCTCACCCGCCGCGGCGTCAAGAGTCGCAAGGGCATCTTCATCTCCAGCCGGCCGCTCGACGTGCTGGGCGACAGCGCGCAGGCCGCCTGGCAGATGCTTCCCGCCGGGGCGCTGTGGGTCATCCGTCAGGGCGCGCTTCGCGCCGTGGTGGACCCGCCCGGGCCTCCGGTGAAGCGCGAGAGCAACGGCCACAGCGCCGTCCGTCGCCACCGCCCGGAGAAGGCCGAGACGAAGCGCCTGGAAGTCGTGCACCGCACGGTGTACCGCTACTCGCAACCGGTGCAGCGGAGCATGCACGTGCTGAGGCTCATCCCCATGCATGACCGGCTGCAGACGCTCCTCGACAACACCCTCACGCTCTCGGTGGAGGGCCAGTCACGGGAGTACGACGACGTCTTTGGAAACCGCGTCCGCAGGGTGCGGGTGGACACGCCCTTCACGGAGCTCGTCATCGAGGCCAGAAGCCGGGTGGAGCTCCTGGAGCGGGACCCCTTCGCCTTCCGGCAGCTGAGGGCGCGCTCCTCCTTCCCCCTCGTCTGGATGCCGTGGCAGCACAACCAGCTCGCGCCCTACCTGCTTCCGCCGGAGCTCCCGGAGAGCGAGCTCAACGACCTCACCGACTACGCGATGAGCTTCGTGCTCCGGAACGACTACGACCTCTTCGACACCCTCCTGGACGTGAATGCCACCATCTTCCAGGAGTACCGCTACGCCCAGGGAAGCACCACGCTCGGGACGACGGCCTTCCAGGTGTACGCAAGCAGAAGCGGCGTCTGTCAGGACTTCAGTAACCTCTTCATCTGCATGATGCGGCTCCTGGGCGTCCCGGCCCGCTACATGTGCGGCTACGTCTACACCGGGCCGAAAAACGTCCGACACCCGCAGTCCGAGGCCAGCCACGCCTGGGTGCAGGTGTACTTGCCCGAGGTGGGCTGGCGGGGCTTCGACCCCACCAATGGCATCCTCACCCAGACCGACCACATCCGCGTCGCCTCCGGCCGGGCCTACGCCGACGCCACCCCTACCTCCGGCACCATCTTCATGGGCGGCGGGAACGAGAAGCTGGAAGTGGAAGTCCGCGTCGACGTCTGCGACTGAAGCCGGGAGGGCGACATGCTCGCCCTCTAGCCCGCATTCTACGGTCCCGCGTCGGCGCCACCGGTTGTCCGCTCCAACAGGAAGCGGCGAACATATGCCTTGAGACGCCGACGCGTGTCGCTCGAGACGAGCAGCGCCGCCTGGGGAACAACCCTGGTGGCGAGCTCAAAGAGGATGAATTCGTCGCTCATGTTGGCCTCGACGACGGCATCCAGCCTCTCCAGCTCCGGCTCCGGGGGAGTTTCTCCTGCTTTGCGCTCAGCTCGATAGCGCGCCAGGAGGTTCGCCAGACACTCCCACTCCGCCGTGCTGTCGAAGCGAAGCTCAGTGCTCCCACTCAGTGCTCGCCGATGGTCAGGCTCGCCGAGCCATATCGCCTTGCAGAGGCCGTAGGCGATCCAGTGCGGTGTAGGAGAGGCGATGCAAATTTGAATCGTGTCGCCCTTTCGGCGAGCAAGCGTCAGCGGGTGAAAGCGCTCGTCCGCAATCGTGACGCCAAGCTGCTTCGAACGCGCCTGGATGCCTTGGTGAAGCGTCACCCTCCGCGGGGAGCGGACGAGAGCATCCGCGTATGCATCAAGAGCCCGCTCGACCTGCCCCTGAGCGGTGAAGATGGTTGCCTGGAAAAAGTAGCTTCGCGAATCAGCCGGGTCTTCCGCCTCGGCCCGTTGGTACAGCTCCAACGCGTCGGTGAGAAACCCCTGGCGGAACGCACAATCGCCCAGCGCCAGGAGGGCCAGGTAGTCGTGAGGGGAGATGCTGAGGGCCTTCCGGTAAAAGACGATGGCCTCGTCGTATTTCGACTCGAGGAAGCGTTCTTCCCCCTGCTTGAAGAGCGTCCGCGCTGCGTCCGATTGTTGATAGGGCCGAACGAAGCTCCCTCCGTCCGCATCCACGGCCCAGGTCGGCGTCGGTATCTCGCCGCCCTTCGCCGGCCACATCAACCCTGGAAACTCCGCTATGGCAACGTCGGAGCACTCCTTCCCTCCGGCTTCGGTGACGACGTAATGGGTGCTCGATTTCTTCATGAGCTCGACCATCTCGGCGCCGTCCATGAGTGGCGTGCGCTGCCGGTTGGGGCCCTCGAAGAGGTACATGTTGCTGATTGCCGCTCCGGCGTCCGGTCCCTGTGGTGGCCCGGCCAGTGCCGTGCCTGCGACGAGAACGCTCCCGAGGATGAGCATTGCCCGGGCGAGTGCACGTCTGCTCTCGCCTCCTGAGTCGCTGGCCACGGGCACGAATCTGCCTCCTGAGTACTTGGTCGCGGACCTTTGTAGAGATGCGAACCGGGACGAGACTACGCCGTTCTCAGCAGCCGGAGCAGCTCTTCGCGTTGCCTGCTGACGGCTCGCACTCCCTGGGGACCGCCAGCGACGCTACTCGGCGCGCTGGGCGGGGATGTCCCGTCCGTCCGCATGCAGCACCACTGCCGTCGCGCGGCCCCGGGCGTCCAGCTGGAAGGTGTAGGCGTCCGTGGACGACTTGGAGAAGAAGCGCACCGCGCTCTCCGCCCCGAGCTCCTGCGCCGTCTCGTCGTTTTCCTGGACGAAGAGGCGGCCGCCCTTCCGGCTGAAGTGAAGGACGATGTCGGCGGTGATGCGGTAGGGGCCGACGAGACGCTGGAGAAGCTTCGGCGGCACTGCGACCTCGGTGTGCTCGGCCAGCGGTGGCCGGGGCGGAAGCTCCTGGTAGGGCGTGAAGCCTTCCCACACGAGCGGCGTGTCCGGGTTTCCGAGAAGGGTCTTCACCAGCTCGCCAAAAATCCCCTCCCCGTTCGAGCTGTTGGTCATGAGGAGGAGGCATTTCCCCGGCCCGTCGAAGCAGACGGCGTAGTGGCGCCACCCCTCGTCGTGCCCCTCCTTGAAGAAGGCCCGTCCGAACGGCGTCCAGTATAGGCCCCACCCGAGGCCGTAGCTCAGCTTGATGGCGGCATTCTCCGTCGTCGTCTCGGTGGAGAGAGAGGGAAACTGGTGCCCGGAGAGAATCTGCACCTGGGAGCTGAGCATCTCCTCGCGTGTCTTGGGACGGAGGGTGCGGCCCTGCACAAGCGCCCGCAGGAAGCTCGCGTAGTCGCGCAGCGTGGTCTGCATCGAGCCCGCTGCGTCGGCCGTGTGCCGGCGCTCGGGCCCTAGCGAGCGGCCCCAGGCGTCGTAGCCGTTGGCGAAGTCGCTCTCGAAGCGGCTCTCCCACACCAGGCTCGTGCGCCGCATGCCGTCCGGGAAGAAGAGACGCTCGCGCATCAAGGTGTTGAGGGGTTTCCCGGTGACGGTCTCCACCAAAAGCTGGGCGAGGACGATGCCCTCGCCGGAGTAGGCGTAGCGGGAGCCCGGCTCGAAGTTGATGTTGAGCTTTTGGCTGTCCGTCAGCCCCCGCCAGTTGGGAAATCCGCTGGTGTGGCTGAGAAGCATCCGCAGCGTCAGCTTCTTGTAGCGGGCATCGGAGGCCAGGTCCCGGTAGGCGGGGTACTCCGGCAGCGGCTTGGGGAGGTATTGGAAGACGGGCTTGTCGAGGTCCAGCGTCCCGTCCTGCACGAGCTGCATGACGACGGTGGCGAAGGCGGCCTTGGTGAGGGAGGCAGCCGTCATGACCGAGTCGGGCGTCAGCGGCAGGCGCTTCGCCGTGTCCCGGAAGCCGTAGGCCTTGAGGTAGACGACGTCGCCCCTGTCGAGGAGGGCCACGCCGACGCCGGTGACGTCGGCCAGGGCCATGAGGCGCGTCACCGTGGCGTCGACGTCCTTGCGGCCAAGCGGCGTGCCGTCGAGGAGCGTGAGGGGAGGCTCGGCCGCCTGGAGCGAGCTGCCGAGGCAGAGGAGCGTCAAGAGGAAGACGAGGCGTCGCGCGCCCGCAGTCGGGGCGAGTCTCCACACGTCAGGCCCTCGCTGTTGTGTGTCTTCTGCCATGCCAGGGTGTCGTCGAGTCACTGAGGGAACATCCCGAAGCGGAGGCTGTCCGCTTCCCCGTCCGTCCGCGCAAACTACGGCCTTCGGACAGAAGCATTGCCCTCCTCCTCGGGCGCTGTCTTTTGGAAAGCGCGAGTGGCAGCGCGGGCGGGCCAAGCGCAAACCTCCGCAGGCGGCCCCTGACTTCATGCCCTTCCCCGGGCGCGAGCGTGCTAGTCCTCCGGCGCGTTTTTGATGGAGGCCTCTTCCATGCGGCGACTTTGGGGTTGGACGTGGGTGCTGACACTGCTGGCCGCCTCGGCGACGCTGGCCGCCCCGGTGCGAGTGGCGGTGAAGGCCGCCCACCTCATCGACGGGAAGAGTGACCGGGTGCTGAGCCCGGCGGTGGTGCTCATCGAGGACGGACGCATTGTGGAGGTGGGGACGTCCCTGGCCATTCCGAAGGACGCGCAGGTGCTCGACCTGGGCGCGGCCACGCTGCTTCCGGGCCTCATCGACGCTCACGTCCACCTCACCAGCGTCCCGGAGAATTCAGGCTACCGGGAGCTGGGCGTCTCCCTGGCGCGGGAGACGCTGTACGGAGCCACCAATGCCGGACGGACACTCCTGGCTGGCTTCACCTCGGCCCGCAACGTCGGGGCCGGGGGCTTCTCCGACGTCGCCCTAAGGGAAGCCATCGACGCCGGCGAGCTCCCCGGCCCTCGCCTCCTCGTGTCCGGACCGGCCCTGGGCATCACCGGGGGCCACTGCGACGAAAACCTCCTCGCGCCGAAGTTTCACTTCAAGGACGAGGGCGTGGCCGATGGCCCCTGGGAGGCGCGCACCAAGGCGCGGGAAGTCATCAAGTACGGCGCGGACCTGGTGAAGGTGTGCGCCTCCGGCGGCGTCCTCTCCAAGGGAGACCAGCCCGGCGCGCCGCAGTACTCGCTCGAGGAGATGCGGGCCATCGTCGAGGAGGCGCACCGCGCGGGCCGGAAGGTGGCGGCCCACGCCCACGGGACGCAGTCCATCAAGGAGGCCATCCGCGCCGGCGTGGACTCCATCGAGCACGCGAGCCTCATCGACGACGAGGGCCTGAAGCTGGCCAAGGAGCACGGCACCTTCCTGGTGATGGACATCTACAACGACGACTTCATCCTCGAGGAGGGTTTGAAGAATGGGATGCTCCCGGAGTCCATCGAGAAGGAGAAGGCGCTGGGGCAGCTGCAGCGCGACAGCTTCGCCCGGGCGGTGAAGGCCGGGGTGCGGATGGCCTTCGGGACGGACGCCGGCGTCTACCCGCACGGAAACAACGCGCGGCAATTCGCGGTGATGGTGCGCTACGGGATGACGCCCATGCAGGCCATCCGCGCCGCCACCCTCGATGCGGCGGAGCTGCTCGGATGGAAGGCCAAGGTGGGCTCCATCGAGCCCGGCAAGCTGGCCGACCTCATCGCCGTGCGGGGCGACCCCCTGGCCGACATCCGCTCGCTGCAGGACGTGGGCTTCGTCATGAAGGGCGGCACGGTGGTGAAGAATACCCTCGGGCGGTGAAGGGCGCGCCGTCGCTGGCCCCGACTCGAGGCGAAGCCCTCAGGGCCCGTCGGATGGACGGCCCAGCATGGCCCCCGCGTCCAGGCAGGCCTCGCAGATGCCGCGGCCGACTTTCGAGGAGATGAGTGCCGCGTAGTCTCCCGGGCCCCGGCCGCAGAAGGCGCAGTGCAGGACGGTGGGATTCAAGGCGAAGAGCGACTTCCGGAGCGGGTCGGTAATCTCCTTGCCCTCCAGAAGAAGCAGCGTCGCGGCGATGCAGTCCTTGCACATGGAGACGTAAGGACCGGCGATGGTGCGCCCGCGCCGGTGCACGGAGGCTCCGCAGAAGGAGCAAGCCTGCGGCTCAACCGACATGGGACGTGCCTTCTTGCGCGAAGCCTGCGTCACGCACGACTCGGAGAGCGCCGCTTCCACTCCCGCATCCGCACAGGCCAGCCCGGACAACTCCTAAAGGTCCACCACGCACAAGTTCCTGTCTGCCAATCCCGCGCAAGACAAAAGTTAGCACGCGAGGGACACGGTCGCTGCGACGCACAGGCACCGACAAGTCCCGTCGGCTGGACGCTCGAAGTGAAGAGCAGCCCGCCTTGACGCGCAGTGCGAACGTTCTAGCGCTCGACGAGTCGCTTCAGTCGCGAGAGAGCGTCCCTCGCGGCCAGACGGCTAGCTGTCCTTCGCGAGGTACTTCTCGATGAGCGTCATCTGGATGGCCCAGCCCTGCTCGTTGGCGGAGAAGGCCTTGGCGCGCCGGGCGAGCGGGATGCTGTCAAAGCCTGTCTCGGTGAGGGTGAGCAGGACGCCGCCAGGGACGTCCTCGAGCTGAAAGACGATGAGCGTCGTCGGCTCGGCCGCGACGTCCACGCCCTTCTCCACGGCGTAGGGGTGCCAGCGGAAGGAGAGCAACCGCTCCCTCTCCACGCGCTCGACGGTGATGTCAAAGGACACCCCCACGTGCGGCGCCTGCATCCGCGCCACCTCGGCATCGACGGTGGTGGGGACGATGGTGCCATGCAGGGTGGCGCCGGAAGTGAAGTCGCCGTCGAGCTTCATCCCGAACCAGCTTCCAAACTCCCGGGCGTCGCTGAGCGCGCGCCAGACACGGGCGCGGGGCGCGCGAAGGAGCACCTTCTTCTCGATGAAGTCCGACGGCGTGGCCATGGGCAACCTCCCAAGCGTCGCCTATGTACGCTGGCCTCGCCTCAATACGCAACCCCAAGGTTGCGCGATGCCTTTTCCAGGCGCTTCAGGCCTCGAGGCGCGCCCGGGCCAGGCGGAGGTACTCGGGGCTACTCTCCATCCCCAAGAAGCGCCGGCCAAGCTTGCGCGCGGCGACGCCGGTGGTGCCCGAGCCGCAGAAGGGGTCGAGGACGAGGGCTCCCTCGGAGCTACTGGCGAGGAGAATGCGCTCCAGGAGCGCGAGCGGCTTCTGCGTCGGGTGGCGCCCGAGGGCCTTCTCCGTGGGCTTCGGGCCGCTCAGCGTCCACACCCGGCCCTGGCCTTCCGCGTCGAGCTCCTCCTCGCCGGGACGCGGCAGCGCCCAGACGTCGCGCATCTGCTTTCCACCGGCCTCCTCGCGCATGGCCGGGTAATGGAAGGTGTGGAGGAGGCGGGGCCCGGGCCGCGGTGCGGCCCAGATGAGCAGCTCCGAGGAGTGGGTGAAGTAGCGGCAGGAGAGGTTGGGGCTCGCGTTGGGCTTGTACCAGGTGATGGTGTTGAGCAGCTTGAAGCCCAGGGACTGGAGCGCGAAGCCGACGGAGAAGATGCCGTGCTGCGTCCCGGACACCCACAGCGTCCCTGAGGGCTTCAGCACCCGCTGGACGGCGGCCAGCCAGGCGACGTTGAAGCGATGGTCCTCGGTGAGTCCGCGCGAGGCGTCCCAGTCGCCCTTGCGCACCGGCGCCCGCCGGCCGGCGTGGCAGGTGAAGCCGCCGTTGGAGAGGAAGTACGGCGGGTCGGCAAACACCATGTCCGCCGACGCCGCCGGAAGCAGCGCGAGGAGCTCGCGGCAGTCGCCCTCGGCCAGCGCCCAGTCGGGGCCGGCCGAGTGGAGATGCGCGGAGAGCGGGCCATCCGCGAGGGGCGAGGACGCGGACAGGCGGCGTTGCGGGGTGGCCATGAAGGGAGCCACACCGTAGAGGCGCGCCGCGTGCGCCCAAGTTTTCGGTCGAGTTGCTACAGCGCTGAAGCGCGCGCTACGCCTTGGCCTTGGCGGCCTTGTCCGGGGCCTTCTTGGCCTCGGCCGCCGGCTTGGCCTCGTACTTCTTCCGGAAGCGCTCCACTCGGCCCTCGGTGTCCACCAGCTTGTACTTGCCGGTGAAGAAGGGATGGCAGTTGGAGCAAATCTCGACGTGGAACGAGCCGCGCGTGCTACGCGTCTCGATGACGTTGCCGCAGGCGCAAACAATCCGGCTGGGCGGGTAAACAGGATGCAGGTCCGGCTTCATGGGCTCTCGTCCCTGGGGGGCCGTCGCTTTCCCGCGCCGGGAGTGGCGCGAGGTTCTGGACGCCTCCCTCAAAGGGCTGGCGCTTCTAACAGTGGAGGGAAGGCCCCGCAAGCAGCCCACCCACTCCTTCGCCCACTCGCACGATTGTTGCCAGGTTGGCATTTGACCCCCGGCGGTGAAATGATAATGATTCGCAAAATCAATTAACCGCCTCCGTCTGATTCTGGTCCCCCGGCATGCGCGTCGCCCTTCCCGCCCTCCTCGTCCTGCTCCTGGCCTCCTCGGCCTCGGCCGGCGAACGGACGCTTGCCTGGACGTACGACAGCAGCGTGCTTCCGCAGGGCTCGAAGGAGCTCGAGCTGTGGAGCACCGGGCGCTTCGGCAAGCCCGAGGGCTACAGCGCCTTCGACAACCGCGCCGAGATGGAGATTGGCCTCGGTTCCGGACTGCAGACGTCCATCTACATCGACTTCGGCACCGTCTACGACGGGCCGAGCGGCACCACCGTCAGCAACTGGCAAATCTCCAACGAGTGGAAGTGGAAGCTGCTCGACCCGGTGGCGGACGTCTTCGGCCTGGCCCTGTACGGAGAGCTGACCGCCGGCCCCTCGGAGGAGGAGCTCGAGGCGAAGCTCATCCTCGACAAGCGCTTCGGCAAGCTGCTCATCGCCTTCAACGCCATCGGTGAGCTGGAGTGGGAGAACCTCTTCCCGGGCTGGCTGCATGAGCAGGTTCTCGAGGCGGTGGGCGGCGCCGAGTACGCGGTGGGCGCGGGCTTTCACGTCGGCGTCGAGGCGCGCGTCAACGCCGTCTGGGAGACGGGCACCGGCTTCGTCGGCGGCGCCGTCTACGTCGGCCCGGTGGTGTCCTACGTCCGGCCCACCTGGTGGGTGGCCCTCAGCGTCATGCCCCAGGTGACGGGCTTCGGGAGCGGCACCGTCGACGGGCTCGAGCTCGACGAGCACGAGCGCCTCAACATCCGGCTCCTCGCGGGCTTCGACCTGTGAAACCGACGACGTCCACCAGGCTGCCATTCGCCCTGGCGGCGGCGCTCCTGGCGCCGGCCTGTCTGCAGGGGCCGGGGGCCACGCCGGTGGACCCCTTCAAGCCCGCGGACCAGGCCCTCGGGGAGCGGGTTTTCCGGGACCCGCGCTTCTCGCAGTGGTTCGCCACCCACTCCAGCAACGTGAATGCCTTCCCCAGCCCTGGGGACCCAACCGTGGCGTTGGCCCAGAATGCCCTCGGGCCGAACTACCCGGGCTCCCTGGCCGGTGCGGCCATGGCCTGCTCGTTGTGTCACCTGGTGGAGCAGAACTCAGCGCCCAACGGCACCAACATGCGCGCCTACTCGGACTACGCCTCGCGAAGCCCGATTCCCGACCGGGGCGATGGGCAAGCACACACCCCGCGCAACAGTCCACCCATGGTGGACGACCTCATCCCGCACAGCGGGCCCACGTTCCTCCACCTCGACGGACAATTCGTCACGCCGGAGGACCTCATCACCTTCACCTTCACCGGCCGGAACCTCGGTTGGCTCTTCACCGAGCACGACCAGGCCGTGAGTCACATTGCCCAGGTCATCCGCGAGGACGACTGCAGCCAGTTCATCGGCCCGGACCCGGGTCTGGCCGGGACGAGCTACGCGGCGGATTTCCTCGCCCAGGACGAGCGAATTCTCGCCCGGCTGCGCCTCCCGGTGGAGGACCGAATTGACGTCCATACCGCCACCGACGACGAGGTGGTGGCAGCGGTGGCTCACGTCGTCGCGGAATACATCAGCGGCCTGCGCTACAGCCGCGACACCACCGGGGCCTACAACTTCTCGCCCTTCGACGTCTTCGTCCGCCTCAACGGCCTTCCGCGCCAGCCGGAGGAGGGCGAAGCGCCGCTCGCCTACGCCCGCCGGCTGCGCACCGCGGTGGAGTCGCTCGTCGAGCCGGTCTTCGTGACGCCGGAGATGGGAAGCTACATCCACCATTCACAGCCCTTCGCCTTCGGACAGGCGGAGCTCCAGGGCCTGGAAGTCTTCCTCGCCGAACCCCTCGGCCCCTTCATCCCCTTGGACTCCGGCGGCGGGGGCGGCGGCGTCGGGAACTGCATCGCCTGCCACACTCCGCCGGACTTCACCGACCACGCCTTCCACAACACCGGCGCGGCCCAGGTGGAGTACGACAACGTACACGGGTCGGGCGCCTTCATGGCCCTCAGCGTGCCGGACCTGGCCACCCGGAATGCCAACCCACTTCTCTACCTGCCCGCCTCGCTGGCCAACCCCACCGCGCCGGGCAACTTCCGCTCGGAGGCCTCCGCCAGTAACCCCAGCCTTGCGGACCTGGGCATGTGGAACGTCTTCGCCAACCCGGACATCCCCAACCCCCAGTCGGCGCTCCTCGACATCCTGTGCCCCACCCCCTCGGCGACGACGGACTGCTCGCCGGCGACGCTCCTGCCGCAAACCATTGGCCTCTTCAAGACACCGGGGCTACGCGACCTCGACGACAGCGCGCCCTACCTCCACAATGGCAGCCTGAATAATTTCCAGGCGGTGCTGGCCCAGTACCAGAAAGTCTCCGCCCTGCAGCGCGCTCAGGCCCTCCGCAACGGGGACACGCGGCTGACCGGAATGAACCTTTCCACGGTCGACATTGCAGCCCTCTCGGCCTTCCTGCACTCGCTGGCCGAGGACTACCAGTAGCCGTCTGCCGCGCTGCCGGCGCGGCAGGAGAAAGAAAACACCGCTTCCTTCACTTCTTGGGGGCGGGCTTCTTCTTCAGCTCCGCGAGGCGGGCCTTGGCCTTCTTGGCGGCGTCCGTCCCCGGGTAGCGCTTGATGACCTGGTCCAGCGCGGCCTGGGCGGCGTCCAGGTTTTTCAGGCGCTGGAAACAGTCGGCCGAGTGCAGGAGGGCTGCGGGCATGGACTTGCTGTTGGGGAAGGCCTTCACCAGCTGCCCGTACTCGGGCAGGGCCTCCGGGCACTTGTCCTCGACGAAGTAGGACTCGGCGAGCTGGAAGTGGGCCTCGCCGGCCAGGTCATCCCGGGGGTACTTCCGGGTGAAGTCCAGGTACAGCGTGCGGGCGACGGCCACCTCTCCGGCCTTCTGCTTGGAGAGGGCCAGGGCGAAGAATTCCTTCTTGTCCGCCGGGCGGGGGATGTCCGCGGCCGGGGCCGGCGCGGCCTTGGCCCCCGGGGCGCCGGTGAGGGTCGTCACCTGGGACTGCAGCTGGTCGAGCTGGTGGCTGTAGGCGTCCACCTGGCCGCGCAGGGAGGCCAGGTCCTCCACCACCTTCTGCAGCTGCACGCCGATGTCGGCGTCGCTCCGGCGGGCGGCCGAGTCCAGGCCCTCGAGCGCCTTCGTCACCTCGGCCACCTTCTGGTCCACCCGGGGGAGCGACTCGGAGAGCTTCACGTTGAGGGCCTTCACCTCAGCGTGCAGGGACTCGTTGTCCTGGGACAGCTTGTCCACCCGGAGCTCGAGCATCTGCCCGCGCTCCGGGCTGTAGCAGCCGACGAGAAGCCCGATGCCGAGACTCGGCCCGAGGAGCGTCCGCCGAAGGCTCACTGGTAGACGAAGTCCACCCGGCGATTGGCGGCCCAGGCCGCCTCATTCTCGGCCTGCACCGCGGGCCGCAGCTTGCCGTAACCCACGGTCTGCAGCGCCGCGGCCGAGACGCCCAGGTCCACCAGGTACTTCTTCACGCTCACCGAGCGGCGGATGGACAGCTGGAGGTTGTACTCCTCGGTGCCGCGGTCGTCGGTGTTCCCCTCGAGGACAATCTTCGGGTAGCTGCCCTTCTTGATGCAGGGGGCAAGCGCGTCCAGCTGGGCGCGGGCCGCCGAGTCGAGGTTACTGAGGTTGAAGCCGAAGTGGACCGGGGACCAGTCGCAGGTCGCCGCGGCACCGCCCTTGGCGCACACGCCGCCCTGGCAGGTCTCTCCGGTGCGGCAGTCGTCGTTGGTGGCGCAGGTGTTGGCCACGCACAGGTTGTTGGTGCAGCGGGCGCCTGGGCCGCAGGCGGCGTCGTCGGTGCAGGCCTTGGCCGCGCACTTGCCGTTGTCGCACTTCTTCCCCGGGCCGCAGGAGGCGTCGTCGGTGCATTCCGGCTTGGGGACGCAGGCGTTCTGCTTGCAGGCGTAGCCGGCCTTGCAGTTGGCGTCGGTGGCGCACTCCCTGCACTGCCCCTGGACGCAGACCTCGTTGTGCTCCTTGCAGTTATCGTCGGAGTCACACTTGGGGTAGCTAGAAGAACAGCCGTCGAGGAGGAAGAGGACGCTCAGCGCTGCGAAACCCACGAGCCACGTCTTGCGTTGCATGCTCTCTCCCTCGATGACCGAAGCTGGAAACCTGTACTGCCGCGGGACGGTCGTGGTCAAACGAATTCGCGACCGCCGCGGGCGATGGCCCACACCGCGGCTGGGCGCACACCGGGCGGACGGGAGCTGAGGCGCGCGCATGGCATCCACCGTCCTCATCGTCGATGACGAGAAAAACATCCTCCTCACCCTGAGCCAGTCCCTCCAGCTGGCCGGCTACCGCACGGAGCTGGCCCAGACGGGCCAGCTGGCCCTGGACGTCGCCGCCGCCCGGCCGGTGGAGGCCGTCCTTCTGGACGTCCGCCTGCCGGACCTGGACGGCCTTCTCTTGCTCGAGCGGCTGCTCGCGCTCCGGCCCTCGCTGCCCATCATCATGATGTCCGGCCACGCCACCATCGACACCGCGGTGCGGGCCACGCAGCTTGGCGCCCGGGACTTCCTGGAGAAGCCCATCGCCCGCGACCGGCTCCTCCTGGCCGTCAAAAACGCCCTCGAGCACCGGGCGGTGGTGGAGAAGCTCGAGGCGCTCGAGGCCGAGACTGGGCAGTACGAGATGGTGGGCCAGGGGGCGGCCATGAGCCGGCTGTACGCGCTCCTCTCCAAGGCCGCTCCCAGCGAGGGGCGCGTCCTCATCACCGGCGAGAATGGCACGGGCAAGGAGCTCGTCGCCCGGGCCCTGCACCGCCACAGCCGGCGGGCAGCCTTCCCCTTCGTCCGGCTCAACTGCGCCGCCGTCCCGACGGAGCTCATCGAGAGCGAGCTCTTCGGGCACGAGCGCGGGGCCTTCACCGGGGCCACCTCCGTGCGCCGCGGAAAATTCGAGCTCGCCGACGGCGGGACGCTCTTCCTCGACGAGGTGGGCGACATGCCGAAGGCCATGCAGGCCAAGCTTCTGCGTGTCCTCCAGGAGAGCGAGTTCGAGCGCGTGGGAGGCGCGGAGACGTTGCGCGCCGACGTCCGGGTGCTGGCCGCCACCAACCGGGACCTCGGCGCCGAGATTGGCGCCGGCCGCTTCCGGGAGGACCTCTACTACCGGCTGGCGGTGGTGCAGCTGCACGTGCCGCCGCTGCGCGAGCGCCGGGAGGACTTGCCGGAGCTCATCTCCACCTTCCTCGCCGAGGCCTGCAAGCGCAACGGCCGCCGGCCGCTCCGCCTCCTGCCGGACGCCGTGGCCCTCCTCGCCGCCCAGCCCTTCCCGGGAAATGTCCGGGAGCTCAAGAACCTCGTCGAGCGCCTGGCCATCCTCTGCGACGGCCCGGAGGTGACGGCCAGCCAGGCCCGGGAGCTCTTGCCGCCGCCTCGGGGAGGCAGCGCCGAGGCACCCCGAGAGGCCGCCACGCCAGCGGCCCCACCGACGCCGCCGCCCGCTGCCGTGGAGGCGCAAGCGGTGGGGAGCAAGCCGTTTCGCGAGCTGGTGGACGACGCCGAGCGGGCCATCATCCTTCGCACCCTGGCCTTCACCGAGGACAACGTCACCGAGGCGGCCCGGCTGCTCGACCTCGAGCGCGGCCACTTCTACAAGAAGATGAAGGCCCTCGGGCTGCGGCGGGGGCCGGCTGACACGGAGCCTCCCTGAAGGCCCTCGGGTTCAGGCCCCCGAGAGCAAAAGGCTCAAGACGGTGGCCGCCTCGACGTCGCTCCAGGCGGTCATGGTGACGGGCAGCTTCAGAAAGCCCAGGCCTCCGGGCACCATGGGGCCCTCGTACTGCGTGCCATTCCAGCCAAGCTGGTAGACGACGGTGCCGATGCGGCCGTTGATGGCCGTCGGGCTCAGGATGAAGTCGGTGTTGCCGCCGTTCATCGCACCGACGACGTGCGCGCTCCCGTCCGGGTTGATGTTGACGATGCAGCTGAAGAGCGTCATCCCCACCAGGCCCTCGGCCTGGTTACCCTTGATGCCGACGTCGATGGACTTCCCGGACGAGCCCGTCCCGCGCACGTGGCCTCCGGTGACGTCGAGGCTCGTCACCGGGCCGCTGATGGAGCGCCCCTGGATGGTGAGCGACAGCTGACCGCCGGCCGCCGTCCCCTGGAAGGTGTTGCCCGTCGACCCCGACACGCTGAAGAGCTTCCAGCCGGCCGGCGTCGCGGAGGGCGCCGGGGCGCTGGGGGCCGGTGCCGAAGCGGGCGTGGCGCAGGCTAAGAGGGCGAGACAGGACAGCGCGGCAAGGCGTGAAGCTCGCATGTGAGTCTCCTTGAGTGGGGACGGAGGGCCTGGTGTGCCAACCCGCGTCCAAAACCGTGGACGCCAGCATCGGCCTCGAGTGGCCGCACTGTCACTTGGATTCGACGCTTCCCGAGCGCCGGCAAGGCATGGCTTCGAGAAGCTGTTGAGGAGGCAGAAGGCACCTCCGGCGAGGGCCCGTCTCTTACGTGCCGAGGACGATGGCCAGCACCACGGCCACTTCCAGGTCCGTCCAGCTGGCCATCGCCACCGGAAGCTGCAGGGAGACGCCGTTGACGGTGCGCCCGCCGCAGTTGCCCATGCCCTCGTAGCGCCCATCCTTGAAGGCCAAGTCATAGCTGCAGGGCCCGAGCTTCCCCTGGAAGGAGGTGGGGCTGATGGTGAAGTCGGAGATGATGCCGCCGAAGAGGCCCGTCACCTGGGTGGCGCCGTTGTCCTGGGGCTTCAGGTCCACGGTGAGGGGCGCGTTGTTGGCGTTGCCCTCGGCGTGCGTCCCCCGAAGCGTAATCTGCACCGCCTGGTGGGCCCCTCCGGTGCCGCGGATATACGTTCCGCCGTGCTTGAGATTCCAGGTGGGGCCGAAGATGGTGTCCCCCTCGATGGACACCTGGATGTAGCGCGTCTCGGAACGCAACCGCAGCTCCTTGCCCGAGCCCGGACTGGCCGAGGCGAAGGCCCAGACGGGGGGAGCCACCGTCGCCGGCGGGGCGCTGGCGCAACCGAGGAGGAGGGCGAGGGGCAACACGGACGAGGGAAGGTGAAGGCGCATGGGACCTCGCGGGGGGTGGTGGCGCAGCCGGACGCCTTGCCCAGACGCCCGCATTGCCTCCTTTATTCTATTCACCCCAATTGACACCCCGGCCCGCCGCTGGTTGCAACCCAAAAGACGGCGAAGCGCCGTCCTAGGCAGCGAAACGCGCCCAGACGGGGGCGTGGTCCGAGGGAAGCTTCCCCTTGCGGGCCTCCCTGTCGATGTCCGCCGCCTCGCATCGCGCGGCCAGCGCCCGGTTGGCGTAGATGGCGTCGATGCGCAGCCCGTGGTTCTTCGGAAACCCCAGCATCCGGTAGTCCCACCAGCTGTACCGCCCGGGCTCCTGGTGGTGGAGGCGGAAGGTGTCCTCGAGGCCGAAGGCCACCAACTCCTTCAGGGCGGCGCGCTCCGGCAGGGAGAACAGCGTCTGGCCCTCCCACAGGACGGGGTCCCAGACGTCGCGCTCCTCGGGGGCGACGTTGAAGTCGCCACACAGCACGAGCGCCGGCTCCTTCGCGTAGCGCCCGTCCAGCGCGCGCCGAAGCCGCGCGTAGAAGGCCAGCTTCCCCTGGTAGGCCGGGGAGTCCACCGACTGGCCGTTGGGGGCATAGACGGAGACGACGCGCACGCCCTGGACGGTGGCCGCCAGCACCCGGGCCTCCGTCTCCACCTCGTCGGGAAGGGGTAGCCCCTTCTCCACGTCCGTGAGCGGCTGGGTGCTGAGGATGGCCACCCCGTTGTACGTCTTCTGTCCGTACACCGCCGCCTGGTAGCCAAGCCGCTGCACGGCCTCCAGCGGGAATTGCTCCTCGGTGCACTTCAACTCCTGAAGGCACAGCACGTCCGGCCTCTTGGCCGAGACCCAGGCCTCGAGGCGCGCGACGCGCGCCCGCACCGAGTTGATGTTCCAGCTGGCGATGGTGAGGGACATGGGGGAGGCCGCAGGCGCTTCTTAGTCGCCTCGAGGCGGAAGGGAAGGGGCGAAACGTGGCCCCGTGTCCGTCGGCCCGCCCCCGGCTGCGGGCGAAGGGCCGCGCCCAGCACCGTGCCCCGAGGGCAGAAGGCCCTGGCACGCGCTGCGCAAGGGCTCTCCTGTGCCCCGGGGGCTTTCCTCCCGGGGGGCGCAGTCCTTCAAGACAAGAAACGAGAGGTCCCTCATGCAACGCACTCCGCTGGCCGTCCTCGGTGCCCTGTTGGCACTCGGCGGCTGCAAGCAGTCCCCCCCTCCGGCCGTCGAGGCAAAGGCGCGCCTCGCCCCCGTCCCGCCCGTCGCCGTGGCCTCCGCGCCCGTGGTGCACGACGCCGGCGCCGCCCCGGCGAAAGTCCAGGCGCAGCCCGTCCTCGGCCTCGCCCACACCGACGTCCGGCCCGTCGACCACCTTGCCCGCGCCCGCACCCTGCGCGACGAGGGCGACACCCTCGAGTCGCTGGCCGAGGCCCGCCGGCAGCTGGCCGACAGGCCCGAGGACGAGG
>Ga0302314_10001366_pt1 | contig 45652 bp, 32 predicted proteins | sample III_Palsa_N2_3_FD_200533 | JGI IMG/M metagenome (GOLD analysis project Ga0302314, IMG submission 200533) | Peat permafrost microbial communities from Stordalen Mire near Abisko, Sweden - III_Palsa_N2_3 | ecosystem: Environmental > Terrestrial > Soil > Palsa > Peat permafrost | place: Sweden...
CACCCGTGGTACCGCCCGTGTACTGCAGCATGGCCAGATCATTGTGCCGGGGCTGCGCTTCCTCTAGCGGCAACCTCTTGCCTTGCTCAAGCACATCGACAAAACGATGGTGTCCGGGCAGCGACCACGCGGGTACCGCTTTCTTTACTTTGCGAACGACGAAATTGGTCAGTACGCCTTTGAGTCCTCCCAGCATATCGCCTACGCCGGTAACGACGACGTGCTTGATGCGGTCTTTGTCCTGCATCTGCTGCAAGGTATGCGCGAAATTCTCCAGGATGATGATCGCTTCGGCACCGCTATCGTTGAGCTGATGCGCCAGCTCGCGCGGCGTATACATGGGGTTGACGTTCACCACGACAAAGCCGGCACGCAAAATGGCAGGGACACACACCAGGTATTGCGGAAGGCTAGGCAGCATCACGGCGACCCGAGCGCCCTGACGCAAGCCCAGCGTTTGCAACCAGGCCGCAAGTTGGCGCGAGCCCCGGTCGAGCTGCCCATAGCTCACCGTCGCACCCATACACTTCAGCGCCGGCTTGTTGGCGTGTTGTTTGAAGCTACGGTTGAAAACGTCGCATAACGAGCTGTATTGGCCCAGATCGATCGTATGCGGAACTCCCGGCGGATAACTGCCGTACCAGCTTTTCTCATCCACGGGGTTACAGGCCGATTCTATGGATGACTGGCTAAGTTCGAGCTGCTGCGGAGGCGTGTTCGTCATGCTTGATCGATACGTGTGGAGAAGAAGGTATATGTCAGAAAAAGCCTAGACCCCGAGCACACCGCCGGATGAGCAACCATTGCCCGTCGCGTTTTAGAATCCGTGTCTCCACGGCCTCGTTGCAGAGCGCAAGGCATGGCTCATGGGCACTGCTACCGCGCGCAGGACTTTTGCACTTAATCCGCATACCCGGGATTCACGCGATCAAGCTTGCGCAGCAATGCAGGCCAGACCAATGCGCTGCCCAGGCCGCGAGTCACCTGCTGAGCTGCGGCCTGGATGCCGTCGAGAATGGGTTTGGCGATTGGAATCAGTTCACCGCCAGCAGCCTGTGCACGCACCTGGATCATGCAGGCCGCCTCGAAAACGTACATAAATAGGAAGGCATCGGCCGGCGTGGCGCCGATAGTCAGCAGGCCATGGTTGCGCAACATGAGAAAATTCTTGTCGCTCAAATCTCGCACCAAACGTGGTTTCTCCTCTTCACGTAGTGCCAGCCCTTCGTAGTCGTGATAAGCCAGCGACGACAAGACAAAGGTGGATTGCTGTGAAATCGGCAGTAGTCCTTGTTTTTGCGCCGAAACCGCTACGCCATTGATCGAGTGCACATGCAGCACGCATTTGGCATCTTCGCGCGCATCGTGGATGCAACTATGGATGACGAAGCCGGCCGGGTTGATCTCGTAAGGCGACCCCATGACCTTGTTGCCGCTCAGGTCTATTTTTACCAGCGATGAAGCGGTGATCTCCTCAAACATCAGGCCATACGGATTGATCAAAAAATGATGTTCGGGCCCTCGCAGACGCATGGAAATATGCGTAAAAACCAGATCGTCCCAGCCGTAGAGCGCCACTAGGCGATAGGCGGCGGCGAGGCTTACCCGGGCTTCCCATTCCTCGGCACTCACATGTGACTTTACGTCCGGCATATCCACGGCGACGGCATTCATCATGGCTTCCCTCATGGACTATGGGTTGGTGGCGAAGCAGAAGCTAGCGTCGATCGCGAGCGCTAGTACTCACCGTACTAATAGCTTGACCATGCGCGCCGCGAAGCCCGTGTAGGGAGGCTTGAGCTTGTCGGATAGCGGCCGGCGCGCCTGATGCAGCACAGGCATCATCTTGCTGAAGGTCACGAAACCATCGCGCCCGTGATAGTGGCCCATGCCGCTGGGTCCGATGCCTCCGAACGGCAGGCTATTGCAGGCATTGTGAAACAGCGTCTCGTTGATACACACGCCGCCGGCCACGACGCGCGACAACAATTTTTCCGTGTCGGCCCGGTTGCGGCTGAAGTAGTACAGCGCCAACGGGCGGCCGTGCGCGTTGATGTAGTCGATCGCCTCGTCCAGCGTGCGATAACTCTTGATCGGCAGGATCGGCCCGAAGATTTCCTCCTGCATCAGCTTCGCGTCGTCGCTGGGATCGATCACCAGAGTCGGCGGTAACAGGCGTTCGGTTTCTGCTCGGGCGGTGTCTTTGACGTCGGCCAAGGGGATGACGTCGAAATGACGCGCCCGGGCATCGTCCAGATAACCGCGCAGACGGCGATACTGGCCTTCGTTGACGATATGGGTGTAATCGGGATTGCCGTCGATATCGGGGTAACGCTGTGTCACTTCCTTCCGCAGCGCCTGCACCAATTCGTCGCGGCGTGACTCCGGCACCAGTACATAGTCGGGTGCAATGCAGGTCTGTCCGGCATTGAGCCATTTTCCTGTGGCAAGCCGCAGCGCGGCCTGTGCTATCGGGAAATCCGCGCCAATCACCGCTGGCGACTTGCCACCCAGCTCCAGCGTCAACGGCGTGAGGTTCGGTGCGGCCGCAGCCATCACCTTGCGGCCCAGCGCGGTCGAGCCGGTGAACACAAGGTGGTCAAACGGCAACGCGGCGAAGGCGGCAGCGACATCCGCGCCACCTTGCGCCACAGCGACACGGTCAACCGGAAATACGTCGGCCAGCAAGTCGCGTAGAAATTCGCTGGTGCGTGGCGTGTGTTCGGACGGCTTGAGATAGGCGTGGTTGCCGGCGGCGATCGCCGTTGCCAGCGGCACCAGGGCCAGATTGACCGGATAGTTCCACGGCGAGATCACGCCTACCACGCCTACCGGCACGTAACGCACCTCGGCGCGGGCCGGCCACAAGCGCCAGCCGGCACTGCGCCGTTCCACGCGCATCCACTGGCGCAGGTGTGCAAGCATGTGGTCGATCTCGGTGAGCACGGTCATGCCCTCACCAATCAGGCTTTCATGCTTCGAGCGATGGCCGAAGTCGGCGCTGATCGCCTCGGCCATTTCATCCAGCCGGGCCTTATAGGCACTGCGCAGGCGCCGTAGATCGTCGCGACGCTGAGCGTAATCCGGCCGACGCTCCATCCAGGCAGCATGCAATTGCTGGAGTGTAGGTTGCAGCGCAACGATCGGGGTGATGGCGATATCCATGAGAGTTCCTGAAGTCAACGATCTCTACGGCATATTCAACATTCGGCAACAACGCCGCTAACACTTAAGGTCGGCGCATTCCGCAGCTTAGGCTGCAACTTTCACTGACCATACGGACTAATCGGGCCAATTGCCGGAGAAGAAGGTGGAACAATCACGACCGAATGCCCGCCGAAATGGTGCGATCAATTGAGCTCAGGGAACTCTGCGATGGCAGACGCAATACTTGAATCGTCAGCCATGAGAACGCTACTGCCGTTCGCAAGACCGTGCTCGGGCTTGGTGCCCGCGCTTGATCATGCGAGCCGCGTGCCGTTGGGAACCTTGCGCTCGGTGCTGGTGATCACTACGCCGTCGTTGGTATGGAAGCCGGTGAGCAGGAACTGCGAGCGGAACGGGCCGATCTGTTTTTCGGGAAAATTGATCACTCCGACGATCTGCCGACCGAGCAGGTACTCCGCGCGATACAGCGCCGCGATCTGCGCGCTGGTTTTCTTTTCGCCATAGGGTCCGAAATCCGCCCAGACTTTCCACGCCGGCTTGCGTGCCTCGGGGAAGGCCTCGACCCGCGTCACCGTGCCGGCAACGATCAACACTTTCTGGAAATCCGCCCACTCGATTTCGGCGATATCGCCGTGCGTCGCGTCTGTGCTCATCCTTCCATTCTCGTCTTCAGCCAGTCCTTGAATTCGTGCCACCAGTAGTTCACCTGCGCCGCGATGGTGCCGGCCGGGCGATGGGTTCTCGCCAGGCCGTAGTCGGCGAACTGCTTCCAGCCCTCGTCGCGCTCGGCGATCGCGGCCGCGAGTAACTCGCCAGCCGCGCAAGTGGGCGCCACGCCATGCCCGCCGAAGGCCTGCGCCCACCAGAGGCCGTCGTCACGGCCGCCGCTTCCGGTGCCGATCTGCGGCATCTGGTGCCGCGCGTAACTCATCAGGCCGGACCAGGCATGCTCGACCTTCACGCCCTTGAGCTGCGGGAAGACACGCAGCAGATCATGCGTGAGCAGCTTTTGCACCGCACGCGGCGAACGGTTGCGCACCGATATGCGTCCGCCCCACAGCAGGCGACGGTCCGGCAGCGGGCGGTAGTAGTCGAAAGCGAAGCGGCTGTCGTAGACCGCGGCGCGGGTTTGCAGGCAGGCATCGAGGCGCTCGCCCAAGGGCTCGGTCACCATCACATAGGTGGCGATCGGCAGGATCGCGCGATCGATCTGCCGGTGCAGTCCCGCCAGATAACCACCGCAGGCCAGCACGACCTGCTCGGCCAGCACTTCACCCTGTGTGGTGCACACTTTCCAGCGCAGGCCATCGCGGCTCAACTTGATCGCACCGCTGTGCTCGTGGATGCGCACGCCCTGCCCAGCCGCAGCGGCCGCGAGACCGATCGCATAATTGAGCGGATGCAGGTGCAATGCATCGCGCTCGTACAAGCCATCGTGATAACGCGTGCTGCGGATGCGTTCGCGCAGCACGTCTTGCGGCAGCCATTCCCAGTTCACGCCGTACTGCTCGGCAAGCAACTGCTGGCGCTTGCGCAGTTGCGCGGGGTCGCGGAACCAGTTCGCCCAGATCACACCCTCGTCGACCATGTCGCAGGCGATGCCGTATTGCGCGACACGTTTACGAATGAGCTGCACCGCCGCGGTGGTGAGTTCGAACAAGGCCCGTGCCGGCGCCACGCCGCGCTGGTCCAGCAAGGCCTGCTCGCCCAACGAATAGCCGCCGAAGACGAAGCCGCCATTGCGGCCTGACGCGCCGAAGCCGATCTGCTCGCCTTCCAACAACACCACATCCTTGACGCCACGCTCGGCCAGACCCAGCGCGGTGTTCAAGCCGGCGTAGCCGCCACCGACGATCGCCACGCGCGCCTCGTGCCGACCGCGCAACGGCGCGTATGCCTCGTACGGCGTCGCCGTGGCGCGGTAGTAGGACGTGGTCGGAGACGAGGGCATGGCGACGGCGAATGCTTCAGGAGTAGGGATAAGAGCCTGTTCACGATCTCCGCATGGCCCGCGCCGGGAGCTGTTTGCGCGCAAGCCAAGGAAGAGTGAGGAAGTGTACGTCCGTACACGACCGAGCGATAACGCTGGCATGCGGGCAAACAGACCCGGCCCTTCGGGTTGAGCCGTCGCGCCCGCCCAAAGGCAGCGCGCGGATTGACCTGACCGCCAGTCAAGCACTGCGCCACCCACTACCACCGGGCGGGCGCGACGACTCAACGCGGACTATGCGGAGATCGTGAACAGGCTCTAAGACCGCGAGCATAACGCGGCATTCCGTACGCGTGCGGCGCTACTCGACCAGGCTGATGCCGAGCGGACGCTGGTCGCTGCGGCCGTGGTCGTCGATCACGCGCACGTTGTAGCTGCCGGCCGTCTGCGGCTGCCAGAACATCGACTCGCCCGGCGCGCTGTGGCCGACATAGGCATCGTTGACGAACCAGTACAGCGCATGCGTATCCGCGTCGGTGGTGGCGATGAAGGCGATGCGCTCCTGGCCCAGCTGCGCCAACCGCATCGCATAGGTGCTGCCACGCAATGGCGAGGTGATCTGCGGCGGATCGCCGTCCGGCGTGCCTGCATTCTTGCAGTCCGGATTTTGTGGCGGCTTGCGCCGCGGGATGCCGGCCTGTGCAAACACCTGCTGCAGGTCGGACGGCCAGAATTCGTAGACCTCGGTATGCGTGCGCTTGCCGGCATACGGCGGACAGGCCGCCATACCGGTGGCGTCGTCGATCACCACCGGGCGATGCACATTGCTGACCCGGATCGGCGATTTGCCGGGAATGAACCAAGTCATGCCCTTCTGCGGGCACCATTGATTGGGCAGGTCGCCGCTGGCCAGACAGATCTGCACACGCTTGAGATGGAGCGGCATGTGCCGGATCGGTTCGGCCAGCTGCGGGCGCTCGGCGCGGATCGCGTCGATGGCCTGGAAGAACAGTGGCGCGGCGGCATCGGCGCCGACGAAGGCCGGGTTGCCGGTGCTGTCGAAATTGCCCACCCACACCACCAACACATAGGGACCGAAGCTGCCCGCTGTCCATGCATCACGGAACGCCCACGAAGTACCGGTCTTCCAGTAAACCGGCAGACGCGACGGCTGCGCGCCGGTGGTTTCGTCGGGGCGCGGATTCTGCCGCAGCATGTCCATCACCATGAAGCTGGCTTCTTCGCTGAGCATGCGCGTACCAGTCACTTGCGGATCGTCGGCGAGCAGGCGCAACGGCCTGAGTTCACCGCGATTCGCCAGCATCGCGTACAGGCCGGCCAGTTCCTGCATGCTCACTTCGCCGCCGCCCAGCACCAGCGCGAGCCCATAGTGTTTCTCGCTGGCCATGCGGCTGATCCCGGCATCGCGCAGGAACTGATACAGGCTGGGCTGCTTCAGCTGCGAGGCCACCCATACCGCCGGGATGTTGCGGCTGCGGATCAGCGCCTCGGTGGCGGTGATCGGACCGAGGAAATGGCCGTCGAAATTCTCCGGCGTGTACGGGCCGAACGAGGTCGGCACGTCGCGCAGCACGGTCTGCGGATGCAGCACGCCCTGGTCGAAACCAAGCGCGTAGATGAAGGGTTTGAGAGTCGAGCCAGGCGAACGCTTGGCCAGCGTGCCGTTGACCTGTCCCTGGATCGAGCGATCGAAATAATCCGCCGAGCCGACCATCGCCTTGACGCCCATGTCGCGCGTATCGACCAGGATCGCCGCCGCATTGCGGATGCCGCGCGACTGGTTGTGCGCGACGTAGCGGTCGATCTGTTTTTCCAGCGTGTGCTGTAGATTCAGATCAAGCGTGCTGACGACGCGCGATTCGCCGCCGCCGCCGGCGACCTGTCGCGCGGCGAGCAGTTGTTCCACCGCGTGCGGTGCCTCGAACGGCAGCTGCGACAGCGGACGCAGGTTCAACGGCAAGGCGAACAACGGCTTCAGGGAGGCATCCACCGGATGACCACGCAGCCAGCGCGTGTAGAGGCGATTGCGCGAAGCGGCCAGCTGCGGATTGATCAGGCTGTCGTCCGTCGCATGATCACCCTGCCGGGCTACGTTCTGCAGCGAGCGCGTGGGGTCCTGTGGAATCACCGCCAGGGTCAAGGCCTCGGGCAAACTCAGGTTGCCGGCGGACTTGTTGAAATACGCCAGACTGGCCGCACCGACGCCTTCCACATTGCGGCCGTACGGCGCGTCGTTGAGGTAGGCCTCGAGAATCTGCCGCTTCGAATAAAACAGCTCCAACTGGACCGCGCGCGCCACCTGCTGCAGCTTGCCCAGCGGCGTGCGCGTGTTGAGCTTCCACAGCAGTCGCGCCAGCTGCATGGTGACGGTTGAGCCGCCCTGCGGATTGCCGTGGCGCACATAGGTGATCCACGCGCCGCGCGCCAGCCCATAGACATTGAAGCCGGGATGCCACCAGTACCAGCGGTCCTCGTGCAGCAGCACGCCGTCAACCAGTTGTGGCGAGATGTCCTTCAGCGGCACCCACAGGCGATAGCGGTCGTCGCTGGCAAGTGTCAGGCGCAGCAGGCGGCCGTGATCGTCGTATACCGCGGTGGAGGAAGGCAGCCAGTCGCGCAGCGGCTGATGCGGCCATAGCCGGCAGCCGACCAGCACGCCGATGATCAGCGCGAAGCCGACCAGCCAGTTCTGCCCAAGGCGCAGCCAGGAGACGACCCATCGCGATGCGCGATTGAGTGACGAGAACAGTGTCATGACGGAGCGCATGCGCAACCGACCTCGCCTCGCCCTCTCCCGATGATGGAAGAGGGCGAGACGTCGGCTACGGCTTGTTCACCACCGTCAGCGTGCTGCCGCCCGGCGAACGCGCCTGCACGGTGCGGTCGTACATCGATTCACCGTAGGCCGGCGGCACGATAAAGCTGCCGGCGTTGCTGGCCTTGATGCGATAGACGAACTCGCGCACGTCCGGCGTAGCCGTGCCGTAGATCACCACGCGGTCCTCGCGGATATCGGCGTAATCGGGCTGCCAGGTCGAGGTGGACAGACCGATCGGCGAACGCCATGCCTGCGGCTTCACATCGCTGTCGCCGCCCTGGTCGGCCTGTGCATCGGCATCGGACTGTGGCTGGTCGGTGACCGGCGGCGGCGGTTCGATCACCGGCTCGAAGCCGCCGGGCAGCAAGTCGACGATCGCTACGTTGCCGACGCCCTGATCACCGGTCGCGCGGATTTTCACATGGACATCTATTTCCTCACCGACCTCGATCTTGTCCAGCGCCTTGCCGTTGGTGTTGGTGTATTCGCGCACGATCTCGATGCCGTTCTTGATCGCCTTGCTTGGCGCATCGCGGTCGTAGCCGCCTTGGCTGGCGACGTGCCATGCCGTCAGGCTGCCGCCGTTGATGAAACGCAGGCGCGTTGCCGCCGCAGTCCAGCTGCCGGCCTGCAGCAGGTTGCCCTGGATCGCCGCGATCGCCTTGCTGCTGCCGTCGGCATGCACCTCATCGATGCCGAGCTTGTCCACCAGCTGGGTACCGTTCTGGCTGGTGTAGGCATCCAGTGCCAGGATGGTCATCGCGGAGGACAAGGTGTTGTAGCGTTCGTGCGCCAACGGCCAGACGATGTTCTCCAGCACCTGCGGTGGCAGCGCCTTGGCACGATCCGGGAAGTGCTTCGACAGCAGGTACAGCACGCTAGCGTCGCGGGTCAGCGGATCGTAGTAGTAGCTGTAGACGTAGTTGTCATCGGCCAGTTTGCGCTCCAGTTCCTTCTGGGGTCCCGCGATCAGCTGGTTCGCTTCCTTGTCCTGCTTCAGCAGCTCGTACGAGGCGGCCAGCCACGCGGCAGCGAGATCGTTCTTCCAGTCGTTCGGGAAGGCATCCTGCAGCCGCTTCTGCACTGCCGCCAGATCATTGGTGGTGACATTGCCCTGGCGCGTCAGCAGATACACCGCATAAGCGCGCTGACGCAGATCCTTGAGCGAATCGAGGCTCTCGTCACCGGCGAGCTGGCGCAGGTACTTGTTGCCGGCGTCGAGCATGTCCTTCGGCACGTCGACGCCGCGATCGCGCGCCTCCAGCATGAAGTGCATCGCGTAAGCCGATACGAAAGGCTCCGAATCCGGTGTAGCCGTCCATACGCCGAAACCGCCCTGCCCGTTCTGGCGCGAGTGCAGTACGTCGAGGAAGTTCACCAGCGCCTCATCGTTGCTGATCTTCTTCTCACTAAAGGCCGGCTGCAGCGCGTGCGCGAACACCGGCACCACCGGCCACTTCGCCTCGACCAGCCGTGGCATCGCCTGGCTGACCAGCTGCTCGCTGCAGAAGTTCTGGTAGTTGATCAGGTAGCTGGTGATACCCTGCGCCAGCACCACCGGGATGGTGGAGATAGCCGCATCGCGCGAAGCGTAGGCGTCGTAGAGCTTGCGCAGGTCCGGCAGGTCCTGCTTGCTGCCCGGATCGATACGATCGACGTCGACCTGGGTGCGATAGGCCGAAGCCGGCCGTACCGAAAGATCCACGCTCTGCTTCGCCGACTTGTCGCCGTAGCCCGCCGCGAAGGCGAGGTTGCCGGAACCGAGCACGTCGGTGGCCTTGACCTTGAAGGTCGCCACGCCTTCGCGCATCTCGCCGAGGCTGAGGCTCTGCGTGGCATTGCCGACCACCTGCAGTTGCGGACCGGTCTTCAGCGTCACCGCCACCGGCACCTGCTTGCCGTTCAGACCGGTGAGATTATTGGCGACGCCGACACTGATCTCGGCCACATCGCCCGGCGCCAGCGTGGTCGGCACGTTCGGCGACAGCACGAAATCGCCGCGCACCGTGGTGCCGCCTTCGAAGGTGCCGATCTTGTCGGGCGATACCGACACCGCCATCACGCGCAACTTGCCGTTGAAGTAATCCGGCACGGTGTAGTTGAAGTCCTTATCGCCATCCACGTCGACGATGCCGGACCAGTACACCACCGGCTTGTCGCGCTTGCGCTTGAACGGGTTGAGCTGGCGACCGATCGCGCCGTCGGCATCGCCGCCCGGTGCAGCCATCGCCATCAGCTTCTCGAAGTCCGGCAGGATCAGGTCGAGAATCTGCGAGGTGCCCACTTCCAGCATGCGTTTGCGGAAGAAGAACTTCAGCGGATCGCCCAGCTTGTAGCGCGCCACCTGCAGGATGCCCTCGTCCACCGCGAACACCACCACCTTGGTCGGCTGGGTCGAGTGCAGCTTGAGCGTGAGTGTCTGGCCCGGCTTCACCAGGGCCGGGGAATCGACCGTGATCGCATTGCGGCGCGCATCCAAATTCACCGAGAACGGCACCACGCCATAGCTCAGCGGGCTCATGAAGACCTCGTCCGAGGACGGGTCGCGGATGTACTGCACGTTGATGTAGCCGTTGCCCTCGAAATCCGCCGGCACGGTGATGTGCTGCACCGAACTGGTGGTGTCGGCATGGAACCAGGTGTGGGCGTAGACCTTGTCGCGCTCGATGGTGATCAGGCCGCTGCCCGCGTAGGGTGCACGGATCGCGATCTCCACCGGCTCGCCTTGCGCATAATCCTGCTTGCTCAGGTTGAGCTGCAGCTCCGCGTTGCGGTCGAGCGAACGGGTGACATTGGCGTCGCCAGCCACCGCGTATTCGACGCGGTTCACCTCGGTGCGGTCGGCACGGCGGATCACCAGCGCGTAGTTGCCCGGCTTGTCGGTCGGTAAGGTGTAATCCATGCCGACCGCGGGAATCGTCAGCGCGTTTTCGCTGATCGGGATTTCCTTGAGCTTGGATTCGTACTTGTAGACGCCGGACTCCTGCTTGGTCAGCACCGACACGTAGCGACGCTCGATCAACTGTGCCTTCAGGTCCTTCAGCTCGAACGGCTTGGCCTGCGGATTGATCGCGACCAGATGCACCGTGCGCGGACTGCTACGGGTGATGTAGTCGAGACTGTCGGCCGCCTTGTAGCCCACCAGCCAGTCGTTGCTGGACACCAGGGTCTGCGCCGCCGCGGCCACGCTGCGTCCGCCGCCGGCCTCGTAGGCCTTGGCCAGGAAGTACAGCTGGTAAGTGGCGTCGGCGTACTTCTTCAGGTCGAGCGCGAACTCGGCGTGACCCTTGTCGTCGGTCTTGCCATCCTGCAGCGCCTCTTCGTAACCCTCTTTGGCGCGACGCACATCGTAGAAGTGGTAATCGGGCCAGCTATGGAACGCGGGCCAAGCCGGACGCAGGGTCAGCGAGGCTTCCACGCGGCGATCAGCGGCCGGCGTGCCAAATAGATTCTGCACATCGACCAGGCCCTTCAGCTGGTCGGGCTTGACCCAGCCTTCCGCGACCTGCTGCGACAGCGTGGCGGCGACCTTCATGCGATCGGGCAGGAACTCCTTCACTTGCACGGTGGTGGTGCCGATCTGCGCGTCGGCCTTGCCGTCCTTGACGATGTACAGGTTCACCGTCCAGGTGCCGGTGGGCGCGGTCTCGGCCGGGGTGTAGTCGAGTTCGCCGAAGCCAGAGGCATCCATCGTCAGCGCCTGCTGCTTCACGCTGACGCCGCGCGGGTCGACGATCTCGGCCTGCAGCGGTATGCCCGCCACGTTGCGCGACCAGCTCGCCGCACGCACGATCAGGCCGATGTGGAACAGGTCGCCCGGCCGATAGATGCCGCGGTCGGAGAACAGGTAGCCAGTGAGCTGGCCCTGATTCACTGCGTTCGGCTCGCCGCCGATGTCGAAGCGCGAATAGTCGAGCTGGCGGTCGGCGCCGGCGATCGGCAGGAACGACAGGTCGCCGCCCTTGGTCACCACGTACATCACCGGCTTCTTCTCGCGCTCCAGGCCCTTGAAGGTCGGGAAATGCACCATGCCGCCAGCGCTGCTTGCCTGCGTGTAGAGCGTCTGGCCGTTGAGCGCGAGTACCGAGACCGTGGCGCCATCCACCGGCTGGCCGGTATGGATCGACTGGATGAAGACGTCCTGGCTGCCATCCAGGGCGCGCTTCACCAGCATGCCGAGATCGGTGACCACGATCAGCCGGGTATCGGTCGGCGCTGGCGTGCTGGCGGTGTCGCCATCGCCTTCGTCGCTGCCTTCGGCATTGTCGTTCGCGTCGTCGCCGTTGTCGTTCGCGCTGTCGTCGGACGAGGCATCGGCGCTGTCGTCGCCTTTATCCGTGCTGGCATCGTCCCCGCTCGTATTGTCTGCGCTGTCGCCGGCAGCCTGCGCGGTGCCTTGCGCCGCGCGCGCCTTGGCCTTCGCCGCGGCTACTTCTTTCTTGTGCTCGGCCGCCGGGTCGTAACCGGACAGGTGCAGCAGGAACACGCCGCGCTTGCCTTCCTTCAAATACTGGCCGAGATCGATGCCCTCATAGTGAGCCTTGCCCGGATCGCCGGCCGGAATCGCGCGCTTCTGTTCGAAGCGCTCGATGATGTGGTCCTCGCTGAAGGCGTAGTTCAACTCGGGCTTGCTATAGGTCCCCTGGTTGAAGCTGACCAGATGCTGCAGCTGGTCCGGCAGCACGCGACCGATTTCCAGCTGCATGCCGGGCATGTTGCGCGAGACCACCGAGATGCGCTTGCTGCCGCTGAGCGAGAGCAGCGAACCGTCCGCCATGAAGCGCAGCAGCTTCGGATAGTCGGGCACGGTGAAGGTCTGCACCGACGGCTTGCCCAGCACGTAGCCGCCGAACGATTTCAGCCCGTTGCCGATGCGCACGTAAACGCGCTGACCGGGCTCGGCGTGATACTTGAAGCTCTGCAGTGCGGCGTAGTCGTCCTCGGTCGGCACCAGTTCGAGCTTCAGTGGCTGCGACTGGTGCAACACGGCCTCGCTCACCTCGGAGTTTTCCCAGCTGTACGGCGCGTCGTCGTCCGCCTGATCGACGTCGGCCTTGCGCTTGGGCAGCACCCAGGCCTTGGTCAGGCCGGCCAGATCGGTGCCGCGCACCGTGCCGCTGATGTTGGCCACCAGCACCTGCTCGGGCTCGTACTTGTCGTTGTCGACCAGGGTCGGGCTGAGCTCCTGCACCGCCAGGCTGTACAAGCCGGGCACATGCACACTGGTCTTCATCTCTTTCTTGGTGCCGTCGCCGCCGCGCGAGCTGCGCACGTCGCTGTCCAAAGTCAGCTGTACGGCGCCGTCGTCGCGCAGCAGGTCCAGCGGCTGCGAATGCACCCAAGCATTGAGCTTGAAGGTGTCGTAGGTGACAGTGAATTTCAGCGGCGAGCCGGATTTGCCGTCGCGGTTGGCCAGTTCCAGCGCAATGCGCTTCTCGAACTGTGCAGCATCCACCGGATAGTTGAAGTTGACCGGCACGATGGTCTTCTTCGCGGTGGCGTCCTGCGGGTCCTGATAGAACTCGCCGTTACCGAAGGTCGCGGTGAAGGCCGGCAGGTCGAAGTCGAAGTGATCCTCGGCCATCAGCACGTGCGGGGCGAACGCCTGCGGGACGTCGAAGCGCACCTCGACGTGCGCGCCGACCGGCCAGTCCTCCACCGGCGTGAAGCGCAGCGAATGATCGTCGGTCCAGCGCCATTCGCCTTTCAGTGCGGGCTGCATCGCAATGCCCTTGCTCACCGGCTTGCCGACCAGTTCGATCGGCGCCGACGAGCCAGAGAACACCACATCGAGCGGGTGGATGGTGATCTTCGGCGTGCCGTTTTCTTCGGTGGCGAAGTCGGTGACCGGCGGCGCCTTGACTTCGAACGTGATGCGGTCCGGTTCGATCGGCTTCGGCCGATGCTTGTACCACTGCCAGCCGAACCAGCCGGCGGCAGCCAGCACGATCAATCCCAGCAGGGCGGCGGCGGAATGCATCGGGCGGCGGCGGATCGCCGCGCCAGTGGCGGGTGCCCAGCTCGGCGCCGACCAGGACACATTGCCGATCAGTGGCCGCAACAACAGGCCGATCAGGAAGAACAAGCCGCGCACCAGGCGCACCGGCAACATCAGCAGAAACCGCAGCAGATCCATGTGGAGCGTCCTGGCCTTGATCGGAGTGGAATGAAGGTGAGCTAGAGAGGGCGAGCAGTGGCGGTTTCCGAAGTCCCGGCACACGACCTGACGCCGAGGCGCAAGGACGGCAGTTTCTTCAGATTTTCCCCAGATCATCCTGCGCCATGAAGATGGCGGGATACGGTGCAGATTCTGACACGATGGCGACCGTTGCGGCAGCCGCACATCGAAACGAAAAAGCCGGCCCATCGGGGCCGGCCTTCGTCATGCGATTGCGGTTTTCTTAAAGTTGCGCGATGAACTCGCGCACTACCGGCGCCAGCTTCGGGTCTTGCATCGCCATGTGCATGGTGGCGCGTACCAGTCCGGCCTTATTGCCGCAATCGAAGCGGGTGCCTTCGAAGCGGTAGGCCAGCACCTTGCCCTGCTCTTTCAGCAGGGCTTCGATCGCGTCAGTCAATTGGATCTCACCGCCGGAGCCCGGCGTGGTCTGTTCCAGCAGCTGGAAAATCCGCCCAGGCAATACGTAACGCCCGACCACGGCGAGATTCGACGGCGCATCCGCCGGCTTCGGCTTTTCGACCATGAAGCTGATCCGCGCACTGCGCTCGTCGATCGGCGTGGCGTCGACGATGCCGTACTTGTCGGTCTCGTCGTGTGGCACTTCTTCCACCGCGATTACACCGGCCTGCTGCGCATCGGCCAGTTCAGCCATCTGCCGCAGCGCGCCCTTGCTACCCTTGCGGCTCCAGATCAGGTCGTCCGGCAGGATCACGCCGAACGGCTCGTCGCCGACCACCGGCTTGGCGCACAGCACGGCATGGCCGAGGCCGTGCGCCTCGGGCTGGGTCACGAAAATGGCACGCACGTTGCGCGGCAGAGTGCCTTGCACCAGGGCCAGCAGTTCGTCCTTGCCCTTCTCCTGCAGCTTGGCCTCCAGCTCGTAGGCCTTGTCGAAGTAGTCGGCAATCGCGTGCTTGTAGCGGTTGGTGACGAAAATCAGGGTGTCCGCGCCGGCGTCGACCGCTTCATCCACGGCGTACTGGATCAGCGGCTTGTCCAGCACAGGCAGCATTTCCTTGGCCACCACCTTGGTGGCAGGGAGGAACCGCGTACCCAGTCCGGCGACCGGGAAAACCACTTTGCGCAATGGCTTGCTCACTCACTTTCTCCTGGAAATACTGACAAAACTATAGCGAACAGCCACCAGGCGATTCGCACGGCATTGAGGAACCGGAGTCTACTGCGGTGTGCCGAGGCCGTGCCCGCCACGCGCCTGCGTGGCGATCGTACCGGCGACCCTAAGTCTCATTGCGCCGGATCGACACCACATTGGCCGGCTGTGCCGTATCGCTCCAGCGGAACGACGGCAGCAGGCTGGAGACGCAGCGCCGCAAGGCTTCTTCATCGAATACAGCAACCGCTTCGGCGGCCTTGTCGAGCTGGGCCTGCAGCAACTCCCACGACACCTCGCGATGCTGGGCGAGGAAGATCTTCGCGTGGGTGGTGGCCGAATAGTTTTCCAGCGGATGGAACAACTCTTCGAACAGTTTCTCGCCGGCACGCAGGCCGGTGTAGACGATGGCGATGTCGCCGCCGGGCTTCTTGCCGGCCAGGCGGATCATCTGTTCGGCTAGATCGCGGATCTTCACCGGCTCCCCCATGTCCAGGGCAAACAGCTCGCCGCCCTTGCCCAGGCTGGCCGCCTGCAGGATCAGCTGGCAGGCCTCCGGAATGGTCATGAAGTAGCGCGAGATTTCCGGATGGGTGATGGTCAACGGCCCGCCGTTCTGGATCTGCTGGCGGAACAGCGGCACCACCGAGCCGGCGGAATCCAGCACGTTGCCGAACCGCACGGTGATGTAGTGCGTGTCGGAGTGGCTGTTGAGATTCTGGCACCAGATCTCGGCGATGCGCTTGCAGGCGCCCATCACGCTGGTCGGATTGACCGCCTTGTCGGTGGAGATCAGCACGAAGCATTCGACCTGGAAGCGATCGGCCAGGGTAGCCATGGTGCGGGTGGCCTGGACGTTGTTGCGGAACGCCGCGCGCAACTGGCCCTGCAACATCGGCACATGCTTGTAGGCGGCTGCGTGGAAGATCACCTGCGGCCGCGTTTCGGCAAATACCTTCTGCATGGCGACCACGTCGCCGCAATCGGCGAGCACGCCTTCGAACACCAATTCCGGGTAATCGTTACGCAACTCCTGCGAGATGCGATAGAGGTTGTATTCGCTCTGTTCGACGACGGTCAGCGAATAGGCACCGAGCCGGGCGATCTGCCGGCACAGTTCCGAACCGATCGAACCGCCACCGCCGGAAACCAGCACGCGGCGGCCGGTCATGGTCTCGCGGATCGCGGTCCAGTCCAGTTCTACGGCATCGCGGCCGAGCAGATCCTCGATCGAAACTTCCTTGATTTCGTTGAACTGGGCGCGACCGGCGACCACATCCTCCAGCTTGGGCACGGTGCGGTACGGCAGGCCGGTGCGGTCGCACAGATCGACCACTCGGCGCATCTCCGTCACGCTGGCGCCGGGTAGCGCGATCAACAGCATCTGCACCGCCGCCTCGTTGGCCAGCTCCGGCAGCTGTTCCAGATCACCCAGCACCGGGCGGCCGTTGATGCGCGCACCGCGCAGGCCGCGTTGGTCGTCCACGAAACCGACCACGGTGAAATGCCGGTCGTGCTGAAGATCGCGCGACAACGCCTCGCCAGCGCGGTCCGCGCCGATGATCAGCACGCGCTGCACATTGCCGGGGCGGAACATGCTCAGACGGCTGTCCTTCCAGTAGCGATAGGCCAGTCGCGGCAGACCCAGCAGCACCGCCAGCACCGCCGGATACAGCAGCAGGACCGACCGCGGCACGCTCTCGCCGCGCTCGTATAGGAACAGTGCCAGGAAGATCGCCACGGCGCCGAGCACGACCGCGCGTAGGATGTTCCATAGATCCGGCAGGCTGGCGAAGCGCCAGACGCCCTTGTACAGACCAGTCCAGCTGAAGATGAGCCCTTGCACCAGCAGCACGATCGGCAGTTCCAGCATTTGGAACGAAACGACCTGGTCCGGACTCAGCGCATAACGCAGCAGCTTGGCGATCCACCAGGCCAGCGCAGTCATCAGCAGATCGTGCACCACGACCGCGATGCGCGGATGGATGAGCCCAATGAATTTGCTGAATCTACTGACTGACATGACGCACCTTGTGAAGATCGCGCCGCAACAAGCGGTGCTTCAGGGCAAGCCATGCTGCTGACGTGGCTGCATACGCCACGATGCAGATCGGCAAAGCCATCCTTGGGTAACCCATGGCAAATAGTGCCAGTGGCAAAGCCACGAACAAGTTCCAACCCAGGTAATACGCACCCGTTTGGGCGTGCGTCTGGCCAGTCCGTACCATCCACTGGTAAAGATGTTCGCGATGTGAATTGTACCAGCGACGCCCGCGCCAGACGCGCACGAGTAGGGTCAGACTGGCATCAATCACGAACGAACTGCACAAAATCAGCGCCGGCCAGAGCAGTTCCTTACGGATTTGCCACAACATGGCGGTCATGGCGAAGGCCAGCAGGCCTAGGCTGCCGCTGCCCACATCGCCCATGAAAATGCGTGCCGGTGAGCGGTTGTACAGCCAGAATCCGGCGCAGGCTGCCGCCATGCAGACGCTGGCGCAGGCCAACGCCGGCTGCATCACGGAAGCGGCCATTAGACTGAACCCGACGAACACGAAGATGCCCTGCTGTGCGAGCAGGCCGTCGATGCCGTCCATGAAATTGTGTAGGTTGATGCTCCAGCAGCCCGCCACGATCAGCAACGGCAACCACCACCAGGCCAACCCGTGCCCGAGCAGGCTGGCGGAAAACAGCCCGGCCGCAACCAATTGCACGGCGAAGCGAAGCAGCACGCCCAGCGAACGATGGTCGTCCCACCAGCCGACCAGCGCGACCAGCAACAGCGCCACGACAAAGCTGATCACGACGGAAGCGGGCCAGGCACCGGGCAGCTTCAGCAAGGCCAGGGGCACACTCGCCAGCACGGCCGCGACGATGCCGATACCGCCGCCACGTGGCGTGGGGATCACATGCGAACGCCGCTGTCCCGGCTGGTCGAGCATGCCACGGCGGTGCGCATAGCCGATCGCCACGCGAGTCAGCGCGACGGCCAGCAGCAAGGCACTCAAGATCAGCCACAGGCTCAGCAATGGCATGGACCAGCCATCATCGACCGGGCCCTCATTCGTTGGCCACGCCGTGGATCGAGCGGATCGTGTTCCAGTTCTTGCAGCTCGGGCATTGCCAGTGGTGCGCCTTGGCGCCGAACCCGCAGCGGTTGCAGCGGTACATCGCCTGCCCTTCGAGCAGCTTGCGGGTTAGATCACGCAGGATCAGGAAATTCTCGCGCGCCTCGCCGTCGATCTTGTCCATGGTGGCATCGATCAACATCATCAATCCGCGCACCGAAGGCCGCTGCCGCAATTGCGAGGTGAGGAAGTCGACCGCCGGGCGCTCGCCGTCGCGCTGCTGATAGAGCCGGGTCAACGCCAGCACCGGTGAGATACCGTGATAGCGCGACAGCAGCTCGCGCAGGAATTGTTCGGCTCGCTCCATCTGGCTGGAACGGGCGTAGCTGTTGAGCAGCGGCGGCAGGATCTCCGGCACGAACGAGATATCGGCACCGATCGCCTGCTCGTAGATGTCGACCGCTTCGGCATGCCGGTCGTCCTCGCCCAGCAGCCGTCCGGTCAGCACGAATGCGCGGATGCAGCCCGGCTGGCAGGCGAAGGCCTGTTCCAGATAGCCGCGCGCCTCGGTACGCGCCCCGTGCTGACGCGCCTGGTCGGCCAGTTCGCAGTAGAACTGCGCGACCACGGTCGACTCGTCCTCGCCCGTCATCGCTTCCAGCCGACGCGCGTGCTCGATCGCCTTGTGCCAGTCACGCTCGTGCTGGTAGATCGCGATCAGATGCTTCAGCGCGGATGGCGCATGCGCATCCATCGCCACCAGGTCGGCGAACAGGGTTTCGGCACGATCCAGCAGGCCGGCGCGCATGTAGTCTTCGCCGAGTTCCAGCAAGGCCACGGTCTTCATCGCATCGGACAGACCCGGTCGCGAAACCAGATGCTGATGCAGCCGGATCGCGCGATCGACCTCGCCGCGGCGGCGAAACAGATTGCCCAGTGCGAGGTGGGTTTCCACCGTATCGCGGTTGTATTCGGCCAGCTTGAGAAAGACCTCGATCGCCTTGTCCTGCTCCTCATTGAGCAGGTAATTGAGTCCGCGAAAATAATCGGAGGACAGTTCGCTCACCTGCGCGCCGGAGCGCCGCGCGCCTACCGAGCGCGCGGTCCACCAGCCGAACAAGAAAGCCGCCGGAATCAGGAGTGCCAGCGGTACCAGCACATAAAGCGGGATCATGCGCCGGCCGTTGCCTTCGGCGGATTGGCAGCCGCACTGTTCTCCCGGCGATGCTGGCGGCGATGACGTGCACTTACGCCGAGCCAGGCAGTCAGTCCACCGAGCAACCAGCCGATCACGAGTGCGCCCAGCAGGGCCGCCCCCTTGGGCAAGTGCAGCTGGGTGAAGGCGAAGTCGTAGCCAACCAGATCGGCATTCAACGCGCCCAGCACAATGCCGGCCGCGATGAAAAACAGCAGGATAAGGATCAGGATCAGTCGCATCGCGTGACTTTACCTGATTGCCCATGACCGGCACAGGCGCGCCGTTCCATCGGGCTGGATCGATTCAGCCTCGATCTGCCGATCGCATTGCGTCCGGAGCGCCCATGAAAAAGGCAGGCCTGCTTTCGCCGCCTGCCTCGAAAGTTGCCCTGGTACGACTCAGATGCTGTCGGCCGTTTCCAGGTGCAGATTGACCCGCTCGCGCAATTCCTTGCCCGGCTTGAAATGCGGCACATGCTTGCCCGGCAGCGCCACGGCGTCACCGGTCTTCGGGTTGCGCCCCATCCTGGGTGGACGGTAGTGCAACGCGAAACTGCCGAAGCCGCGGATCTCGATGCGCTCGCCTTCGGCCAGCGCGTGACTCATCTGCTCGATCACGCTCTTCACGGCCAACTCGACATCGCCAAACGCGAGATGCGTCTGACGCCTTGCCAGCGACTCGATCAATTCGGATTTGGTCATGGTCCCCATGTGTCCCTGGCATGAAACAGCGGGGCGGCGATCACCGCCCCGCGTCTTGCTTGCAGCTCGATCGGATCTGCCCGATTCAATCGGCCTTGTTCAGCTGTTCCTTCAGCAAGGCACCCAGCTTGGTGGTGCCGCCGGAGGCGGAGCCGTACTCGGCCATGGCGTCCTGCACGTCTTCCTCGTCCTTGGCGCGAATCGACAGCTGCAGCTGACGGCCCTTGCGGTCCATGCCGGTGAACTTGGCCTCGACCTTGTCGCCCACCTTCAGGTGCTGGGTGGCGTCGTCGATGCGCTCTTTGGCGATGTCGTTGGCGCGCAGATAGCCTTCCACGCCCTCGCCGAGATCGATCACCGCGCCCTTCGCGTCGACTTCCTTGACGGTGCCGTTGACGATCGTGCCGCGCGGGCTGTTGGCCATGAACTGGCCGAACGGATCCTGCTCCATCTGCTTGATGCCCAGCGAGATGCGCTCGCGCTCCGGATCCACCGCCAGCACCACGGCCTCGATCTCGTCGCCCTTCTTGAAGTTGCGCACCAGCTCTTCGCCGGTAACCTGCCAGGAGATATCGGACAGATGGACCAGGCCATCGATGCCGCCGTCCAGGCCGATGAAGATGCCGAAGTCGGTGATCGACTTGATCTGACCGGACACCTTGTCGTTCTTCTTGTGCATCGCTGCGAACGCTTCCCACGGATTGGAACGCGTCTGCTTGATGCCCAGCGAAATGCGGCGACGCTCTTCATCCACGTCCAGCACGGTCACTTCGGTCTCGTCGCCGACCTGCACCACCTTGGCCGGGTTGACGTTCTTGTTGGTCCAGTCCATTTCGGACACGTGGACCAGACCCTCGACGCCCGGCTCGATCTCGACGAAGCAACCGTAATCGGTCACGTTGGAGACCTTACCGAACAGGCGGCTGCCGACCGGATAACGGCGGGCAATGGCGACCCACGGGTCGTCGCCCAGCTGCTTCAGGCCGAGCGAAACGCGGTTACGCTCCTTGTCGTACTTCAGCACGCGCACATCGAGCTCGTCGCCGACATTGACGACTTCGGACGGGTGACGCACGCGCTTCCACGCCATGTCGGTGATGTGCAGCAGGCCGTCGATACCGCCCAGATCCACGAACGCGCCGTAGTCGGTGAGGTTCTTCACGGTGCCCTTGACCACGGCACCTTCGGTCAGGCGTTCCAGCAGCTTCTCGCGCTCCTCGGAGAACTCGGTCTCGACGACGGCGCGGCGGCTGACCACCACGTTGTTGCGCTTGCGGTCCAGCTTGATGATCTTGAACTCGAGTTCCTTGCCCTCGAGATAGGTCGGCTCGCGCACCGGGCGCACATCGACCAGCGAGCCCGGCAGGAATGCGCGGACGTCCTTGATGTCGACGGTGAAGCCACCCTTCACCTTGCCGGAGATCATGCCCTTGATGGTCTCTTCCTTGTCGAAGGCCTGCTCGAGGTCGTCCCACACCATCGAACGCTTGGCCTTCTCACGCGAGAGCTTGGTCTCGCCGAAGCCGTCTTCCAGGGCGTCGAGGGCAACCTTCACCTCGTCGCCTACCTGCACTTCCAGCTCGCCCTTCTCGTCCTTGAACTGCTCGATCGGGACGATGCCTTCGCTCTTCAGGCCCGCATTGATGACGACGACGTCATTGCGGATCTCGACCACGATGCCGGTGACAATGGCACCCGGCTTGAGCTTGGAAATGGCTTGTTGGCTCTGTTCAAACAGTTCGGCAAAACTTTCAGTCATGTTGATTCCAGGGTTGGAAAAGATCGTCGCAGCCGGCGCGCGTTGTCGGATAGTTGCGCACTGCCTTGCGATCCACCGGTTGTGGGTGCCTGGCCTGCGCCGTAAACACCGTTACCAAAATGCCCCAGCCGAGGCTGGGGCGCCAATGCCATCGACGGCCGGTCAGGACCGCACGACAGCGAGTACTTTCGCGACCACCTCCGCGATGCCCATGCCGGTGGTGTCCACCAGCAGCGCATCCGCAGCCGGCTTGAGCGGCGCGACGGCTCGCGAGGCATCGCGGGCGTCACGCGCTTCAATTTCGCGCTGAAGACCTGCAAGTGTAACGCTGAGTCCCTTTTCCTTCAACTGCTTATAGCGTCTTTGGGCGCGTTCGGCGGCGCTAGCGGTAAGGAATACCTTGAAGCTCGCATCGGGGAAGATCACTGTGCCCATATCGCGGCCGTCGGCCACCAACCCGGGCGCCTTGCGGAAACTCAGCTGCAGCGCCACCAGGGCTTCGCGCACCGAGGGAATCGAGGCGATCGCCGAAGCCGCCGCCCCGGCCGTTTCGGTGCGCAGTTCGTCGGTCGCATCGTGACCATTGACCAGCACCCGGGCCGGGCCGTTGTCACCAGCGGCGCGAAACTGGATGCGCGTGGACTGTGCACAGCGTGCCATCGCTTCGGCATCCGAGAGGTCCAGGCCGGCCGCGCCGGCCGCATAGCCCACCGCCCGATACAGCGCGCCCGAATCCAACAATCGCCAGCCGAGTTCGGTGGCGACCAAGGCGCTGATCGTGCCCTTGCCCGATCCCGATGGCCCATCGATCGTCAACACCGGGGCCTGGGCGGCATGGCTCATGGGGAAATCCTTGAAGCGGGAGTAAAGAGGCGATCATCTTATCGCGCACTTTGCCGTGTTGATTGCAGTCGAGTTGCGACTAATTCGCGTTGACCGGGCCGGAACCGCGTGCTATCAAACCGCGCACGTCTTCGTGCTGCCATGCGCCTTTTCCATGCCCGACCTTCGCAGCGAATTCGAGCAAGCCACTCGCGACGTCAAGGGGCTGAGCAAACGCCCCGACAACGACAGCCTGCTCAAGCTCTATGCGCTCTACAAGCAGAGCACCGAAGGCGACCAGAAGGCCGCGCAACCCGGCTTCTTCGATTTCATCGGTCAGGCCAAGCATGAGGCCTGGGCACATCTGCAAGGCGTCGCGCCGGAGGAAGCCATGCGTCGCTATATCGCGCTGGTGCATCAGCTGACCGCCTGAGGCGCAGCTACATCGGCGCCTGAGCCAGGCACGATCGAAAGGCCGGTGGTAACACCGCTTGCTTTTCTAGTCGCTTAAGCGGCACATTCATACGAATGTTTGAATGGCGGCCCGCATGAACTACCCCCACCTGTTCGCCCCGCTCGATCTCGGCCATGTGACCTTGCCGAACCGCATCCTGATGGGTTCGATGCATACCGGGCTGGAGGACAAGGCCAGCGACTACGACAAGCTGGCGGTCTATTTCGCCGAGCGCGCGCGCGGTGGCGTGGGCCTGATGGTCACCGGCGGCATCGCACCCAGCATCCGTGGCTGGCTGTCGCCGTTCGCCGGCCGCCTGTCGATGCCTTGGCATGTGGCGCGACATCGCAAGCTCACCCATGCCGTGCATGCCGAAGGTGGCCACATCTGCATGCAGATCCTGCATGCAGGTCGTTATGGCTATCACCCCTTGTCGGTGGCGCCATCGAAGATCAAATCGCCGATCACGCCGTTTACGCCAAGCGCGCTGAGCGATCGCGGCGTCAGGCGCACGATCGCCGACTTCGCCCGTTGCGCCCGGCTGGCGCAGGACGCCGGCTACGACGGCGTCGAGGTAATGGGCTCGGAGGGCTATTTGATCAACCAGTTTCTCGCCTCACGCAGCAACCAGCGCAATGACGGCTGGGGTGGCGACGCCACGAAACGCATGCGCTTCGCGGTGGAGATCGTGCGCCGCACGCGCGAGGCGGTCGGCCCGAACTTCATCATCATCTACCGGCTGTCGATGCTCGACCTGGTCGAGAACGGCCAGGACTGGGAGGAGATCGTCACGCTGGCCAAGGCAATCGAGGCGGCCGGCGCGAGCATCATCAATACCGGCATCGGCTGGCACGAAGCGCGTGTGCCTACCATCGTCACCAGCGTGCCGCGCGCCGGCTTCAGCTGGGTGACGCACAGGCTGCGCGGCGAAGTATCGATCCCGTTGGTCGCCACCAACCGCATCAATATGCCCGAGGTCGCCGAACAGATTCTTGCCGACGGCGAAGCCGACATGGTTTCAATGGCGCGTCCGCTGCTGGCCGATTCACACTGGGCGGAGAAGGCCAAGGCCGGGCGCTCCGATCGCATCAATACCTGTATCGCCTGCAACCAGGCCTGCCTCGACCATGTCTTCAAGAAACGCCGTGCCAGCTGCATGGTCAATCCGCGCGCCTGCCACGAAACCGAGCTGAAGATCGAACCGACGCGCGCGCGCAAGCGCATCGCCGTGATCGGCGCGGGCCCGGCGGGCATGGCCTGCGCCGCCACGCTGGCCGAACGCGGCCATGCGGTGACCTTGCTCGACAAGGAGGCGCGCATCGGCGGCCAGTTCAACTATGCCAAGCGCATTCCCGGCAAAGAGGAATTCCACGAGACCCTGCGTTATTTCGGCCACCGGCTGACCGATCTCGGCGTGGAACTGCAGCTGGGTCATGAGGCCAATGCAGAGAACTTGCGCGCCGCCGGCTACGACGAGATCGTGCTCGCCACCGGCATCACGCCGCGCCAGATCACCTTTGACGGTAGCGACGATGCGCGCGTGCTGGGCTATCTCGATGTACTGGCCCGCGATCGGCCGGTCGGCCCGCGCGTGGCGATCATCGGCGCGGGTGGCATCGGTTTCGACGTGGCCGAATTCCTCGCGGAGCATGCGCCCTCGCCCACCACCGACGTGGCGCGCTGGACACGCGAATGGGGCGTCGACATGCAGTTGCAGCATCGCGGCGGCCTGCAGCCCGCGCAACCCGAAGCGCCGGCGCGACAGATCTGGTTGCTACAACGCAGCGAGGGACGTCCCGGTGCCAAGCTCAACAAGACCACCGGCTGGGTACACCGCGCGACGTTGAAGGCCAAGCGAGTCGCCATGCTGGGCGGCGTCAGCTATCAGCGTTTCGATCAGGATGGCCTGCACATCAGCGTGGATGGTGCCTCGCAGATCCTGGCGGTCGACAACGTGGTGATCTGCGCCGGCCAGGAGCCGAACCGCGCCCTGGCCGAAGCCCTGCGCGCTGCCGGCCTGAATCCGCATGTGATCGGCGGCGCCGATGTGGCCGCCGAACTGGATGCCAAGCGAGCGATCGATCAAGGCACTCGCCTAGCCGCCACGCTTTGAACCAGGATATCGACGGCCCGAAATAAAGGGCGCTCCGCAAGTGACGCGTCAGTAGCCGGCAGGGAGGGGAGGCCGGGTACTGCATAGCTAGCGTCAGTTGCGGAGCGCAGGGCCACGCCATCTGGGGGAGGGGATGATGGCGGACAGGCGAATATTAGGATCGATCTAATCGTTTCTCCAATATATATTTGGCGAATGATTTATATGGATTGCCTATATGTTTGATTTCCGCCAGCTGCGTTACTTCGTGGCGGTGGCACGGGAATTGAGCTTCACCCGCGCCGCCCAGCAGTTGCATATCTCGCAGCCACCGCTGTCACAGCAGATCCAGGCGCTGGAAAACGACCTGGGCGTGCAGTTGCTTGCGCGCAATAAGCGCAATGTCGCATTGACCGAGCCAGGTCGCGTCTTCCTGGAGCAGGCACAAGCGATCCTTGCCATGGCGGAGGAAGCGCGCAGTCGGGTTGCCGAAGCAGCCGCAGGCTTCAGTGGCCTGTTGCGGCTCGCCTATACGCTATCTGCGTCGCTCCACCCGGTCCTGCCGCAAAGTTTGTTGCGGTTCGGTCAACGGGCACCCGAGGTGCGCCTGCACCTGAGCGAGATGTATACCGAATCGCAATTCTCAGCCCTGCACGCGGGCCAGATCGATATCGGCTTCGTCCGCGACCTGCCCTCGCATGAAGACAATGCGCGGGCGCTGCGACTGCATGTACTGGATCGCGAGCCACTGCTGCTCGCCGTGCCCACCGGGCATCGACTGGCCAAGCGGCACATCCTGCGCATGGAGGATGTGGCGGGCGCAGCCTTCGTCGTCCAGCCGCGCGAACTGGCCGCTACCCTCTACGACCGCTTGGCCAAGCTGGCCGCACATGCTGGCTTTCGGCCGAATATCTGTCAGGAGGCACAGCAGCTCAACGGAGTGCTGGCCCTGGTGGCGGCCGGCATCGGCATGGCCCTGGTCCCCGCCACCATGCGCGTGGTGCGCCTGCCAGGGGTGAGCTACGTGCCGCTGGAAGATCCGGAGGCCTATCTGCTGCTCGCCATCGCGCATCGGATCGACGATCCCTCCCCGGCCCTGGCGCAATTCATCGCCACCGTGATGGAAACCGTACCCCGGGAGGCCAAACACGATTCGTAGCGAAGCCTGATTGCCTCGATTATTTGGCTTGTTTCAATACTTTCACCGCGTTATACTTGCTGGCTTGTATTTACCCATCAGGTTCAGGAGCTTGCCGTGAAGGTGCTTTCCTCTTTGAAGTCCGCCAAGTCGCGGCACCGTGACTGCAAAGTCGTTCGCCGTCGCGGCAAGGTATTTGTGATCTGCAAGAGCAACCCGCGTTTCAAGGCCCGTCAGCGCTGATTTCAGCGATGACCGTGCCAAGAAAAAGGCCGCGATGCGGCCTTTTTTTATGCCCGGCATTCGGCAACGCTCAGACGTAGCGCACCTTGGTGATCTCGTAGCGCTTCACCCCGTTGGGCGCGGTGAATTCGAAGCTATCGCCTTCGCTCTTTCCGATCAGCGCGCGGGCAATCGGCGATGACACCGCGATCAGCCGCTGCTTGATGTCAGCTTCAAGGTCGCCGACGATTTGGTAGGTCACCGCATCGCCGGTGATCTCGTCTTCCAGATCCACGGTGGCGCCGAACACCACGCGCACGCCGGCCGACAGCCGCGAGATATCGATGACTTCGGCGGTCGACAGCGCGGCCTCTAGCTCGCCAATACGTCCCTCGGCAAAACTCTGCTGCTCGCGTGCGGCGTGATACTCGGCGTTCTCCTTGAGATCGCCGTGCGCCCGCGCTTCGGCGATCGCCGCAATGATGCGCGGGCGATCCACCGACTTCAGCCGCTCCAGCTCGGCACGCAGGCGCTCGGAACCGGTCTTGGTAATGGGGGCACGACTCATGCTTTCAGCTCCTTGTGCAGTTCCTGCAGGCTGTACACCTCGCTGGTGCCGTGGAAGTCCAGTGAATGGACCAGCGCGCGCGCGCCGGCGACGGTGGTGGAATAGGTCACGCGACGCTGCAAGGCCTCGCGTCGGATCGAGAACGAGTCGGCGATGGCCTGCTTGCCCTCGGTGGTATTGACGATATAGACGATCTCGCCATTCTTGATCAGGTCGACCACATGTGGCCGGCCTTCGAGCACCTTGTTGATGCGCTCGCAGGGAACATTGTGGCTCGCCAGAAAAGCCGCGGTGCCGGTGGTGGCGACCAGGCTGAAACCGCGCGACAAGGCGTCCAGCGCGACCGGTAGCAGACGTTCTTTGTCGGCATCGCGGACCGACACGAACACCTTGCCCTTCGGTGGCGTCTTGATGCCGGCCGCATCATGTCCACGTGCAAACGCGGCGCCAAAGCTGCGCCCTACTCCCATCACCTCGCCGGTGGAGCGCATCTCGGGGCCGAGGATCGGGTCGACGTTCTGGAACTTCAGGAACGGGAAGATCGCTTCCTTGACCGAGTAATAGCTCGGGATCACCTCTCGCGTCGCGCCCTGGCTGGCCAGCGTGCGCCCGGCCATGCAGCGCGCCGCGATCTTCGCCAGCGCCACACCGGTGGCCTTGGAAACAAACGGCACCGTGCGCGAGGCACGCGGATTCACCTCCAGAACGAAGACCGTATCGCCCTGGATCGCGAACTGCGTATTCATTAGGCCGACGACCTTCAACTCCTTCGCCATCAAGGTCACCTGGCGACGCATCTCGTCCTGCACTTCCTGGCTCAACGAATACGGCGGCAGCGAGCAGGACGAGTCGCCGGAATGCACGCCGGCCTCCTCGATATGCTCCATGATGCCGCCGATCAGTACATTGCCTTCGGTGTCGGCGATGATGTCGACGTCCACTTCGACCGCATGGTCGAGGAAGCGGTCCAGCAGCACCGGCGAATCGTTTGAAACCTGCACCGCCTCGCGGATATAGCGGGCCAGGTCGGCATCGTCGTAGACCACTTCCATCGCGCGGCCGCCGAGCACATAGCTCGGCCGCACCACCATCGGATAGCCGATCTCGCGCGCCAGTGCCAGCGCCTCCGCGGCGGTGCGCGCGGTGCGGTTCGGCGGCTGCCGCAGGCCGATCTTCTCGATCATCTGCTGGAAGCGCTCGCGGTCTTCGGCCAGATCGATGCTGTCCGGGCTGGTGCCGATGATCGGCACGCCGGCGGCTTCCAGCGCGCGTGCCAACTTCAGCGGCGTCTGTCCGCCGTACTGCACGATCACGCCCTTCGGTTTTTCGAGATCGACGATCTCCAGCACGTCTTCCAGCGTCAGCGGTTCGAAGTACAAGCGGTCCGAGGTGTCGTAGTCGGTGGAGACGGTTTCCGGGTTGCAGTTGACCATGATGGTCTCGAAACCGTCTTCGCGCAGCGCCAGGGCGGCATGCACGCAGCAGTAGTCGAACTCGATGCCCTGGCCGATCCGGTTCGGGCCGCCGCCGAGCACGATGATCTTGTCGCGATCGGTCGGATTCGCCTCGCACTCCTCCTCGTAGGTCGAGTACATATAGGCCGTGGTCGTAGCGAACTCGGCCGCGCAGGAATCCACCCGCTTGTACACAGGGCGCACGCCCAACGTGTGGCGCAAATGGCGGATCGCCGCCTCATCGGTGCCGACCAGTTCGGCGATGCGCGCATCGGCGAAACCTTCGCGCTTCAGCTCGCGTATGCGCGGCGCGTCCAGTGCGGTGAGGCCTTGCGCCTGAATCTGTCCCTCGGTCAGCACGATGTCCTCAAACGCTGCGAGGAACCATGGATCGACACGGCTGAGGTCGTGCACTTCTTCGAGCGACAGCCCGGCACGGAACGCGTCGGCGAGATGGAACACACGGTCCGGCCGCGGCTCGCGCAACTCGCGCTTGAGCACGGCAAGACCATCTTCGGTGCCGATATCCAGTCCGGTTGGGTTGAGCCCGGTCTTGCCGATTTCCAGGCCGCGCAGCGCCTTCTGCAGCGACTCGTGGAAGGTACGGCCCATCGCCATTACCTCGCCCACCGATTTCATCTGGGTGGTGAGGCGCGCATCGGCCTGCGGGAATTTCTCGAAGGCGAAGCGCGGAATCTTGGTGACGACGTAGTCGATGCTCGGCTCGAACGAAGCCGGCGTAAGCCCGCCGGTGATGTCGTTCTTCAGCTCGTCCAGCGTGTAGCCCACCGCCAGCTTGGCGGCGATCTTGGCGATCGGGAAGCCGGTCGCCTTGGAGGCCAGCGCCGACGAACGCGACACGCGCGGATTCATCTCGATCACGACCACGCGGCCGTTCTCGGCATTGATGCCGAACTGCACGTTGGAGCCGCCGGTATCCACGCCGATCTTGCGCAGTACCGCGATCGACGCGTCGCGCAGGCGCTGGTATTCCTTGTCGGTGAGCGTCTGCGCCGGTGCGACGGTGATCGAGTCGCCGGTGTGCACGCCCATCGGATCGAGGTTTTCGATCGAGCAGACGATGATGCAGTTGTCCGCCTTGTCGCGGACCACTTCCATCTCGAACTCTTTCCAGCCGAGCACGGATTCCTCGACCAACACCTCGCCCACCGGCGACAGGTCGAGGCCGCGCTTGACGATCTCTTCGAACTCTTCCTTGTTGTAGGCAATGCCGCCGCCCGAGCCGCCCAAGGTGAAGCTGGGCCGGATGATGGTCGGGAAACCCACCTTGGCCTGGGTCTCCAACGCTTGCTCGAAGGTCCTCGCGACTTCGGCCTTCGGGCACTCCAACCCGATCTCGCCCATCGCAATGCGGAAGAGTTCGCGATCTTCGGCCATGCGGATGGCTTCGCGCGAAGCGCCGATCAGTTCGACGCCATATTTTTCCAGCACGCCGTGGTCGGCCAGATCGAGTGCGCAGTTCAGGCCAGTCTGGCCGCCCATCGTCGGCAGCACCGCGTCGGGCTTTTCCTTGGCGATGATGCGCTCGACGGTCTGCCAGTTGATCGGCTCGATGTAAACCGCGTCCGCGGTCTCCGGATCGGTCATGATCGTGGCGGGGTTCGAGTTCACCAGGATCACTCGGTAGCCCTCTTCCTTCAGCGCCTTGCAGGCCTGCGCACCGGAATAGTCGAACTCGCAGGCTTGACCGATCACGATCGGGCCAGCACCGATGATCAGGATGCTCTTGATGTCACTACGCTTGGGCATCTCAGCGAGCCTCCTGCATCAACTTGGCAAACCGGCCGAACAGATAGCCGATGTCGTGGGGCCCGGGCGAAGCCTCGGGGTGACCCTGGAAGCAGAACGCCGGCCGGTCGGTCAGCGCGAAGCCCTGCAGCGACCCATCGAACAACGAACTGTGGGTGACCCGCACATTCGCCGGCAGCGTCGCCGGGTCCACCGCGAAGCCGTGGTTCTGCGAGGTGATCAGCACGCGGCCGTCGTCCAGGTCTTTCACCGGATGATTGGCGCCGTGATGGCCGAACTTCATCTTCAACGTGCTGGCGCCCACCGCCAGCCCCATGATCTGGTGGCCGAGGCAGATGCCGAACAACGGGATCTTCGCGTCGAGCAGCTCGCGCGTGGCGGCGATCGCGTAGTCGCAGGCGGCTGGGTCGCCAGGACCGTTGGAAAGGAACACGCCGTCGGGCTTCATCGCCAGTACGTCGGCGGCCGGCGTCTGCGCCGGCACCACCGTGATCTCGCAGCCGCGCTCTGCCAGCAGGCGGAGTATGTTGCGCTTCACGCCGAAATCGTAGGCCACCACCTTAAAGTGTTTGGACGGCTGATTGAAAGCCACACCGTCGAGGTCGTAAACGCCCTCGTTCCAGACATAGGACTTGTCGACACTGACCACCTTGGCCAGGTCCATGCCGTTGAGACCCGGAAATCCGCGCGCCTCGGCAAGCGCCGCTTCGGCATCGACCGTGGCACCGGCAACGATGCAGCCGGCCAGCGCGCCCTTGTCGCGCAGGATGCGGGTCAGGCGGCGCGTGTCAATGCCGGCGATGGCCACGATGCTGTTCTGCTGGAGGTAATGCGGCAGGCTCTGCTGGCTACGCCAGTTGCTGGCCAGGCGCGGCACGTCGCGCACGATCAGGCCGGCGGCATGGACCGCGGTCGACTCGACATCGACGTCGTTCACACCGGTATTGCCGATATGCGGATAGGTCAGCGTGATCAGCTGGCGTGCGTAGGAGGGATCGGTGAGGATCTCCTGGTAACCGGTCATCGCGGTATTGAACACCACTTCGCCGGTACTGGCGCCGGTGGCGCCGACGGCATGGCCGTGAAACACGCTGCCGTCTTCAAGGGCAAGCAGAGCGGGTAGAGGCATGGGGGTCCGCCTTCGTAGGTGCAGCAAAGTCCGCAAGCCGCTGCAACGCTGGCTTGTGGACCGTGGTCGGGAAACGTCTCGGGGCGGGCGCAAATGATAGGGCTGGAGAGGCTTTCTGTCCACCGCACGGCGCATGAACAGACCGTGCTGGCCAGCACCTTGCCCGGCGAACCCCGGCGTTACACTACGCGCGCCTCACTCTCCCGGCGTGATTCCATGAACTCTTCCGTCCTGCTCGATCCAGCTCGTCTAGACCGTCCAGATACCGATGTGAGAGCCCAGCCTTTTCCGTTCCTGATCGCGCACGGACAGTTGCCGGACGAGGCGCGAGGCGATCTGGAACGGGATTTCCCGCGCTACGCCAGCGCTGGTTTCTTTCCCTACGACGTCAGCGATTGCGGCCCATCGATCAACGCGCTGGTCGAGCGCATGACCACGCCAGAGTTCGCCAGCGCGGTGGGGCACCGGCTCGGCATCGAGAACCTCGGCCAGTATCCCACCCTGATCACCCTGTGCCGCCTGCTCAACAAGCGGCACGGCACCATCCACACCGACAGCAAGTCGAAGGTGGCCACCGCACTGCTCTACCTCAACCAGCAATGGCCGGACACCAGCGATGGCTGCCTGCGCTTCCTCAATCGCATCGACGACATCGACGACATGGTCGCGCCCGAACTCACCCCGCTATACGGCGAGTTCGCGGTGTTCAAGCGTTGCGATAACTCCTACCACGGCCACCTGCCCTACGAGGGCGAGCGCAAGGTGATCCAGGTCGCCTGGCTCACCAGCGAAGAGGAAAAACTGCGCAAGACCAAGCGCGGCAAGTTCTCCCGCATGTTCAAGAAACTCGTCGGCAAACTCGATACGCGGCACGGCGCCGGACGCGATCGCAGCGCCGCGCATCGCGATTGAGGGCGATGGTATTATTTGAGGACTAACCACGGCCGCCAGGGACACGGCATGTCTTTAGTCTTCTATCTCTCCATCGCGCTGCAGATCGCCTGCGCCGCGCATGTGGTGCGCAGCGGCCGGCCGCTGTACTGGATCTGGCTGATCCTGATCGGATCCTATCTTGCCGTACTGGTCTATGTGCTGATCGCCGTGATCCCGGATCTGCGGCACGACCCGCGCGGCCGCAGCGCCACCCGCAAGGTGCTGCAGACCATCGACCCGCAACGACGTCGACGCGAGCTGCAACGCCGGCTGGAACTGGCCAATACGGCGGAAAACCGCCGCCACCTGGCCACTGAGTGCCTGCAGCAGGGCGACTACGAGAACGCCGAGGAACTCTATCGCGGCCTGTTGAGCGGGATGTATGCCAGCGAGCCCGAATTCATGCTGGGGCTCGCCCAGGCACAGGCCGGTGTCGGCAACCATGCCGCTGCGCGCTCGACCCTGGAAAATCTGATCCAGGCTAATCCCGGATTCCGTTCCAGCGAAGGCCACCTGCTCTACGCCCGTTGCCTGGAAGCATTGGGCGAAACCGAGGCCGCGCTGCACGAATACCAGGTGCTCGCCGACAGCTATCCCGGTGAGGAAGGTCGTTATCGCTACGCCTGCATGCTGAGCAAGGTGCAGCGGCAACCCGAAGCGCGCGACATCTTACAAACGCAATTGAAGCGCGCCAAGTTGATGCCCAGCTATTACCGCCGCAAGGAACAGGCGTGGCTGAAGGCGGCCCGTCTCGAATTATCCAGGCTGGGCGAACGAGGCGCCTGAGTTGCCGGCGCCTGAGCCCACATCAGGCATGCGTGCTCAGATGCCAGCTGACGAAGACCGCAAACACGGCGTATAGCAAACCCACCGGCAGCAGCCAGCGCGCCTCGACCCGGCCGCGCCGGAACAGCAGCCACAGGTAGATCACCGCCACGCCGGTCAGCACGCCCGCCACGATCAGCGGTGCATCGAACAGCCACGGCGTGGCGAACAAGGCGAGCGAACTGGGAATAGTGGCCTGGATCATCATCGCGCCCGAGATATTCGCCAGCGCCAGCCGCTCCTTGCCCTGACGCACCCAGATCAGCGCATTGACGGTTTCCGGCAATTCGGTCGCTACCGGACTGAGCAGCAATGCGACGAGATGCGGCGACAGCTGCAGCGCGGTACCGATCCCCTCGATCTGCAGCACGAACACGCGCGAAGCGATCGCGATGACCAGCAGCGCCAGCACGGTCTGCAGCAGCACGCGGGACAGCGCCGGATCCGGCGCGTGCGGCTGGAATTTGAGCGGTTCGAGCGACTCTTCTTCGGGCGCGGTGTCGGCGCTGCGCAGCTCGCGCCACACGTACAAGCCATAGGCCGCGATAAACAGCACACCCAGCCAGGGCTTGAAGGCGAATTCGACCAGGCCTAGCGCGCACTTCACCACGAAGATCGCCAGAAACCAGCCCTGGTCGCGCGCCAGCCGCTGATGCTCCACGCGAATTACCGCATCGGCGCGATGCAGGTGCCGGCGGTTCATCCAAAGTGCTGCACCAACCACCATGTAGGCCAGCGTCGCCAGCACCAAGGGGCCGCCCAGCGCCGCGCCGACGCCGATGTCGCGCTGCTCGGGCGTGCGACCGAACACCACCGCGACAAAAGTCACCGCGCTTTCCGGCAAGGCTGTGCCGAAGGCGGCCAGCACGGTGCCGGTCGCGGTCGCCCCCAGCGAGAGCTTGCGCCCGAACCATTCGATGCCGTTGACGAAGTATTCGCAGGCGAAATAGATCGCGCCGGCCGAAAGCAGGAACCACAGAGCGGTGAGCATGGAGACACGCTACAGGCCGGGCGAGCGATGGACCATTGGCAACGACATGGCTCGCCCGGCCGGGTGAGCACATCGTGGCCAAAGGTCTCGCCGGGCACGGTCGCGATCGGATCGATCGCGGCGGCCATTCACGCCATGAAGCATCTCGGCTTCAAGTATGTTGACGCGAATTCTTCGGCGGTCTGAAGCGTGAGCTTCCGGGGGCCGAAGATGGCTACTCCCCAATGACAATGGATCGATGGTAGAGGCAGAGCCCCTGAACGACAAGCTTCGACTTCACCCGTGCCGAAGCGCCTGCGAGCCGATCAACTCGTACGCAGGCGATCGCTGAGCATGTCCTCAATGTCGTAGCGACCTGCTGCGCGGCCGCTCAGCCAGGCAGCGGCCTCCAGCGCGCCGCGCGCAAAGATCGAGCGGTCGGTAGCGCGATGGATCAGTTCCAGACGCTCGCCCTGCCCAGCCAGCAGCGCGGTGTGTTCACCGACGATATCGCCACCGCGCACCACGGCGAAGCCGATCGACCCGTTGCGACGCGCGCCGGGATGGCCTTCGCGCACATACACCGCGGCATCTGCCAGCGTGGTGTTGCGCGCCGCCGCCGCCACTTCGCCCAGGGCCAGCGCGGTTCCCGACGGCGCATCCTCCTTGCGGCCGTGATGTGCCTCGATGATTTCCAGATCCCACTGTCGCAGCACCGCGGAGGCCTCGCGCAACAGCCGGGCGAGCACGGCCACGCCGAGACTGAAATTGGCCGCTCGCAGAATCGGGATGCGTGCGCTTGCCGCGTCCAGCTGACGCTCCTGTGCTGCATCGAGGCCGGTGGTGCCGCTGACCAACGCGATGCCGCGCGCCTCACAATGTGCCAAGGCCCCGGCGTGTCCCGCGGGACCGCTGAAGTCCACCACCGCGTCGATTACCGGCGCCTCCGACCAGTCGTGCGCATAACGCAGCGAGGTGGATGCACCAGCAAACACCGGCATGCCATCGCATTCCGAGGCCGGCGCGACCACAACATGCGCCAGCACGAAGCGACGATCGTCGCGCACCAATTCCAGCAAGGCGCGCCCCATCCGACCGGAGGCGCCGTTGATGCCGAGGCGGATTGCTTGCGTCACGATGATCGTCCTGCGGAAAAAGGCGAGATTAACGCGTTTGCCAAAGCAACGATGTCGGCTGTGAATTCACGACCGTTCGCAGAATGCCCCTGAAGCAGAAAACGGCGCGCTCAGGAGGTTACGCGCGACCAGAATTCACGCACGCCATCCACCCAGCCCTTGGCGCGCGGCGTATGGCGGTCAGGCTCACCTTCGGAGAAGGTTGCCTCGAGTGATTCAAACAGCTCGCGTTGCTGCCGGGTCAGGCGTACCGGCGTCTCCACCACCACGCGGCAGATCAGGTCACCCGTGCGACCGCTGCGCACGGACTTCACGCCTCGACCACGCAGGCGGAACTGTTGGCCGGTCTGGGTCTCGGCCGGGATGCTTATCGGCACTTCGCCGCCCAGGGTCGGCACCGGCAATTCCGCACCAAGCGCCGCCTGCGAGAAACGAATCGGCAGCTCGCAATACAGATCGTTGCCGTCGCGCTGGAAAATCGCGTGCTCGCGCACGTGGACTTCCACATACAAATCGCCGGCCGGCGAACCGGATGGACCGGCTTCGCCCTGCCCGCTCAGGCGAATGCGGTCGCCGTTGTCGACCCCGGACGGAATCTGCACCGACAGCACGCGATTCTCCTGCAGGCGGCCTTCGCCGTGGCAGGGTTTGCACGGATGCTCGATGGTCTGGCCACTGCCGCCACAATGCGGACAGGCCTGCTGGATCGAAAAAATGCCGTTCTGCATGCGCACGCGGCCGTGGCCGTGGCAGGTCTTGCACTGGCTCGTCTTGCCGTCGGAGGAACCGGTGCCCTTGCAGTGATGGCAGCTGACCTGGGTCGGCACGTCGATCTTCTTCTCGACGCCGAAGACGGCTTCTTCGAGGTCCAGCTCCATGATGTAGCGCAGGTCGGCACCGCGCCGCTGACGACCGCCGCGATTGCCGCCCATACCACCGAATATATCGCCGAAGATGTCACCAAAAATATCGCCCATGTCGCCGAAACCGGCGCCACCGCGGCCACCCATGCCGTTCTCGAACGCGGCGTGGCCGTGCTGGTCATAGAGCGAACGTTTCTGCGGATCGGAGAGAATCTCGTAGGCCTCCTTGGCCTCCTTGAATTTCTCCTGCGCCTGCGGATCGTCCGGACAGCGGTCCGGGTGATATTTCATCGCCAGCCGACGGAACGATTTTTTCAGCTCCACTTCGCTGACGCTGCGCTCGACGCCCAGAACTTCGTAGTAATCGCGTTTACTCATTTATCTACTGCCAACTTTTTCTCGATCCGTTGATCGGGAATGATCCAGATTGCAGCGATCGCGAGATAACAGCACACCGCGATCCACGCAAAACCGAGCAACGCCGATGGAATGGCGATGAGATTGAGCAGCGCGGATATCAGCGTCTTGTAATCCCGGTGACCACCGATGGCGCGAGCCAGGAAAGACTCGCTGCCGCCATTGCTCCTGATCAGGCTACTTACGAGCAGGGACCACGCCCCCGCCGTGAACAGCATGACGATGCCATAGAGCGCCGTCGGGAAGTTCGCATAATGGCTCTCGCCCATCCACGTCGTCACGAACGGCAGCAACGAGAGCCAGAACAACACGAACAGATTCGCCCACAACACCCGGCCATCGACCTGCTCGACCGACATCAGCAGGTGATGATGATTATTCCAGATCAGCCCCACGTTGACGAAGCTCAACGCATAGGCCAGCAACAGCGGCCACTGCGCCATCAGTGCGGCGAGGTCGTGCCCTTCCGGCACCTTCAGTTCCAGCACCATGATGGTGATGAGGATGGCGACCACGCCATCCGTGAAGGCGGCCATGCGCTCCTTGGTCATGCCAGATCTCGAACGGCAAAGTCCGCGCCGTTAGCGCGGACTTTACGGACCAGAGTGGAACCCTCGATCACTTCTTCTCGTCCTTGACCTCGGTGAACTCGGCGTCCACCACGTCGTCCGGCTGGGCCGAACCGCCGCCCGGCGCCGACTGCGCGCCGGCATCGCCCTGCGCACCGGCCTGGGCCGCGGCGTAGAGCGACTGCGCTGCCTGCTCGAGCTTCTCGACCTTGGACTCGATCGCGGCCTTGTCGTCGCTGTCCTTGACCTTCTCCAGCTCGGACAGCGCGCCCTCGATTGTGCTGAGCTGCTCGGCCGGCACCTTGCCGCCGTGCTCCTTCAGCGCGCTGCGGGTGGCATGCACCAGCTGATCAGCCTTGTTGCGGGTGGCGACCAGCTCGTGGAATTTCTTGTCTTCTTCCTTGTTCGCCTCGGCATCGGCGACCATCCGTGCGATCTCGTCTTCCGACAGGCCCGAGCCGGCCTTGATCTCGATCTTCTGTTCCTTGCCGGTCTTCTTGTCCTTGGCCGACACGTGCAGGATGCCGTTCGCGTCGATGTCGAAGGTCACCTCGATCTGCGGCTGGCCGCGCGGCGCTGAGTCAATGCCGGACAGATCGAACTTGCCCAGCGACTTGTTCGCACTGGCGCGCTCGCGCTCGCCTTGCAGCACGTGCACGGTCACCGCGGTCTGGTTGTCGTCGGCGGTGGAGAAGGTCTGCGCCGCCTTGGTCGGCACGGTGGTGTTCTTCTCGATCAGCTTGGTCATCACGCCGCCCATCGTCTCGATACCGAGCGACAGCGGAGTCACGTCGAGCAGCAGCACGTCCTTGACCGAACCACCCAGCACGCCGCCCTGGATCGCGGCGCCGACGGCGACAGCCTCATCCGGATTGACATCCTTGCGCGGCTCCTTGCCGAAGAAATCCTTCACCGCTTCCTGCACCTTCGGCATGCGGGTCTGGCCGCCGACCAGGATCACCTCGTTGATGTCGGCCATGCGCAGGCCGGCGTCGTTGAGCGCGGTGCGGCACGGATCGATGGTGCGTTTGACCAGGTCTTCCACCAGCGACTCGAGCTTAGCGCGGGTCAGCTTGATGTTGAGATGCTTCGGGCCAGACGCATCCGCCGTCACGTACGGCAGATTCACGTCGGTCTGGTGCGCGGAGGACAGCTCGATCTTGGCGCGCTCGGCGGCATCCTTCAGGCGCTGCAGGGCCAACGGATCCTTGCGCAGGTCGATGCCCTGCTCCTTGTTGAATTCGTCGACGAGATAATCGATGACGCGCATGTCGAAGTCTTCGCCGCCGAGGAACGTATCGCCGTTCGTCGCCAGCACTTCGAACTGCTTCTCGCCGTCGACTTCGGCGATCTCGATGATCGAGACGTCGAAGGTGCCGCCGCCGAGATCGTACACGGCGATCTTGCGATCACCGCCCTTTTTGTCCATGCCGTAGGCCAGCGCGGCTGCGGTCGGCTCGTTGATGATGCGCTTGACGTCGAGGCCGGCGATCTTGCCGGCGTCCTTGGTCGCCTGGCGCTGGCTATCGTTGAAATACGCCGGGACGGTAATCACCGCTTCGGTGATCGTCTCGCCGAGATAGTCCTCAGCGGTCTTCTTCATCTTCATCAGTACTTTCGCGGCGATCTCCTGCGGCGCCATCTTCTTGCCATCGGAGGTCTGCACCCAGGCGTCGCCGTTGTCGTGCGCGACGATGCCGTAGGGCACGATGTGCAGGTCTTTCTGTACTTCCGCGTCGGTGAACTTGCGGCCGATCAGGCGCTTCACCGCGTAGAAAGTGTTCTTGGGATTGGTCACGCCCTGGCGCTTGGCCGAAGCGCCGACGAGAACTTCGCCGTCCTTGTTGAACGCGACGATCGATGGCGTCGTGCGGTCACCCTCGGAATTCTCGATGACCTTGGTGGTGCTGCCGTCCATTATCGCCACGCACGAGTTGGTCGTGCCGAGGTCAATACCGATGATTTTACCCATGTTGAATGCTCCGAATCTTCAAGCGACCCCCGCGGCCGCGATCTGTGTTGTCAGATGGGGTTTACGCCCGGCGATTCAATGCCAAATGCTTCCCACCCGGGTTTTGCGAACGCTTATTCCAGCCGTATTTAAGCGCCTGACGCCTAGTCGTCCTTGGCCACCGCAACCAAGGCGGCGCGCAGCAGGCGGTCGTTCAATACGAAGCCCTTCTGCAGCACGCTCACCACGGTGCCTGGCTTGACGTTCGGCGCCTCGACCATGCTCACCGCGTGATGGCGCTCGGGATCGAGCGGCTGGCCGAGCGGATCGATCTGAGTGAGCCCGTTGTTTTCCGCCACCTTCAGCAATGACTTCAAGGTGAGGCTGAGGCCCTCGCGCATCGAGGCGATGTCGGCGTTCTCCACCGTCAGGCCGCGCTCGAGACCGTCGTACACCGGCAGCAGCTCGTTCAACAGCTTCTCGTTGGCAAACCGACGCGCCTGCTCCAGATCGCGCTGCAGCCGGCGGCGCTGGTTTTCCAGTTCGGCGCGCTCGCGCAGGATGCTGTCGCGCAATTCCGTATTGCTCGCCTCAAGCTCGGCCACGCGCGACTGCAGCGCCTCGATGTCCGCCTGCGCAGCCTGTTCGGCCGGCGACTGGCCGGGTACGGATGGGCTCGGCGATTCGTGCTGCGAATGGTTCGGCGACTGCGGATCGGTGTTCTGCATGCGTTGCTCCAAAGCTGTTCCTGAGTCGATGCCGTGGCGCCGACCCGATACATTTCGCGGAAAATCCCGCCCTCTATGCCCGTCTATAAGGCCGTAGCGGCCCGATTCAAGGCATCACTGAGCAATCCGGCGGTGGCCTGCACCACCGGAATCACCCGTTCGTAAGCCATCCGGGTCGGTCCGATCACGCCCACGGCGCCCAGCACGCGGCCTTGCATGCCGTAACTGGCGGTGACCACGCTGCAGCCGTCCAGCGCGGTGAAGCCAGATTCCTCGCCAATGAAAAGCCGCACGCCCGGCGCGCGGGCGCACACTTCCATCAGTTGCAGCAGCTCGTTCTTTTGCTGGAACGCCTCGAACAATTCGCGCAGACGATCCAGATTGGCCAGCTCCGAGTACACCATCAGGTTGGTCTGGCCGCTGACCAGCACGTCATCCGCCTCCGCGTGCGGCGCGAACGAGGCAGCAGCCAATTCCATCGAGCTGGCCAGCAAGCGGTTGAGCTCGCTGCCGGTTTCGCGCAATTCCAACAGCAGACGGGTGCGGATGTCATCCACCTGCAGCCCGGCGAAATTCGCGTTGAGATAGTTGGCAGCCTGCTCTAGCTCACGGCTGTCCAGCGGCTTGGCCAGGCGCACGATGCGGTTCTGCACCTGGTTATCGGAAAACACCAGGATCACCAGCACCTGCGCATCCGGCAGCGGCACGAAATCGATATGCCTCAATGGAAAGTCGGCATGTCGCGGCACGGTCACTACTCCGGCGAAGCGGGTCATCGCCGACAGCAGAGCTGAGGCGTTACCCAGCAGATCACGCGTGGAGGGGGTCGCCGGTGGTAATTCGCGCTGCAGGCGCACCATGTCTTCCGATGACACCGGCTGCAGCTCGATCAGGCTATCGACGAACAGGCGCAACCCGCGTGGCGTCGGCACACGGCCCGCCGAGGTATGCGGCGACGCCAGCAAACCGGCGTCCTCTAGGTCGGACATGATGTTGCGGATGGTGGCCGGGCTCACGTCCAGGCCCGACGAGCGCGACAGCGTGCGCGATCCCACCGGCTCGCCGTCGGCGAGGTACTGCGCGATCAACGTGCGCAGCAGGCGCCGGGCGCGGGCGTCGAGTTCGTGGCCGTTGAGGGAATGCATATGCTACGGGTCGGTCTCGCGAGTTCGTCGTGCGGTGTAAAGGAGTGGCGATCGGATTCAAGCCGTGAGACAGCAAAGAAATAAGGTCTGCACCGGCCACCTGCAAGTGTAGCTTTCGTCCAGGCGACTTGGCAGCCATTACAATTCCCCGACTTCACCATGCCCTAGCCCATGCTCACCTCGCTCTATGTCCGTCATTTCGCCGTCGTCGAAGCCGCCGAAATCGCTTTCGGCCAGGGCCTTACCGTGGTCAGCGGCGAAACCGGCGCCGGCAAATCGCTGCTGGTCGACGCGCTGATGCTACTCACCGGCGCCCGCGCCGACAGCGGCGTGGTGCGCGCCGGCAGCGACCGCGCCGAGCTGGCCGCCGAATTCGACCTAGCCGCCCTGCCCGAGGCGCGCGCCTGGTTGCAGCACGAGGAACTGGACGAGGACGGCCCTTGCCAGCTGCGCCGGGTGATCCGCGCCGAAGGGAGTTCGCGCGGCTGGATCAACGGCCGGCCGGCCAGCGCCAGCCAGCTTGGCGAACTGGGCGCTTTGCTGGTCGAAATCCACGGCCAGCACGAACACCAGGCGCTACTGTCGCGCCCGCATCAGCTGGCCTTGCTGGACGCCTATGCCGGCCACGACGTCATGCTAGACGCGGTGCGCAGCCTGGCCCGCCAGTGGCGCGAGGTCGGTGCGCAGATACAGCGGTTGAGCGGCGGCGAGGATCGCGAGCAGCGCATCGAACTGCTGCGCCACGAGTGTGGCGAGCTGGAAAAGTGGACCCTGCCCGCGGACGCACTGGTGGAACTGGAAGCCAGCCACAAACGGCTGGCCAATGCCGGGCGCCTGGCGGAAGGTGCCGCGGGCATCGTCGACCTGCTCGACGGCGACAGCGAATTCGCCCTGCGTCGCGCCCTGGGGCGTGCGCATACGGAACTCGGCAAGCTCGCCGCGCTGGACGACAAACTTCAGCCGCTACTGGAACTGCTGGACAACGCGCAGATCCAGCTTGGCGAAGCGGCCGATGGCCTGAGCCACTATGCACAAGACGTGGACCTGGACCCGGCTCGCTACGGCGAAGTGGAAACCCATCTCGCCCGTTTGCACGAATTGTCGCGCCGGCATCGTCTGCCCGTCACCGAACTGCACGACAAGCTCGCCGTGCTGCAGCGCGAACTGGAAGACCTGCAAGGCGCCGGCTCCGCGCTGGAGCAGCTCGACAAGCAACGCCGGTTGCTGCAAGGCGACTACGACAAGGCCGCGGCTGACCTGAGCCGCTCGCGCACGAAGGCGGCGAAGAAGTTGTCGAGCGAAGTCAGCGCGCTGATGGGTGAGCTTGGCATGAGCGGCGGGCAGCTGAGCGTTGAACTGGAACCCGCGGCAGGCGACGAGCCGGATCCGCAAGGCCGCGAACGCTGCGAACTGCTGGTCAGCGCCAATCCAGGCCAGGCCCTGCGCGCGCTGCGCAAGGTGGCGTCCGGCGGCGAACTGGCACGCATCAGCCTGGCGATCGAGGTCGCCACACTGGGCAAGGACACCGTGGGCAGCATGATCTTCGACGAGGTGGACACCGGCATCGGTGGCGCCATCGCGGAAGTGGTCGGACAGAAACTGCGCACCCTGGGAACGCAACGACAAGTGCTGTGCGTCACCCACCTGCCGCAGGTCGCCGCGCAAGGCCATGCCCACCTTCGCGTGAGCAAGCACAGCGACGACCAGTCCACCCGCACGCAGATCGAAGTGCTGGATGTGCAAGGTCGGCGCGACGAATTGGCCCGCATGCTCGGCGGCGTGGAGATCACCCGCGAGACGCGCGCGCATGCCAAGCAGATGCTGGAGCGTGCGCAGAGCGGCTAGCTGTCAGCGCTGCTCCGGCAACAGACCGCGCTCGCTGGCCATGCGGTAAAGATCCAATTCGGAACCCGCGCCCAGCTTGCCCATCAGGCTGGCACGATGGATATAGATGGTCTTCTGGCCAATGCCTAGCTCGGCTGCCGCCTGCTTCGGTGCGCGGCCGGCCGCCAGCAGCAGGAACACATCGCGCTCGCGCGCAGTGAGGCGGTTGATCGGATCGAGCAGTTCCTCCGGCCGCTCCGCACGACGCTGGCGCAGATCGGAACTCAAAAAATGCTCGCCCAGCATCACCCCTCGCAGACCGGCGACCAGTTCCTCCGGCGCTACCCCCTTGGTCACGTAGCCGCTGGCACCTCGGCGCAGCGCCTCGGACACGTAAGGTTCGCCATCGTGCATGCTCAACACGACGATGCGAGTTTGCGCGGAGACGCTCAGCAGGTGCTCGATCAGTGGCAGGCCGCTGCCGTCCGGCAGCGACAGGTCGAGCGCAACGAGGTCGGGCTTGTGCTGGCTGACAGCCTCCACGGCGTCATCGGCCGAGCGACACTCGGCGACAACGGCGAGATCCGGCTCCAGCTCGATCAGGCGTTTGAAGCCTTCGCGGACAATGGCATGGTCGTCAACCAGAACGATGCGATACATGCGGCCACTTTAACAGGCCGATCGATTCTTAAATGCGACGTAGGCACGCATGTACCATGTTGATCATGCGCTTGACCCTGCCCTCGCCCTTCACGCGCGCCGCCCTGCTCGGACTGGGATACGGCGTACTGCTACTCCTGCTGTGGCCGACCGAAAACGCCTATTGGGCACTGCCGTTCGGGCTGCGTTTCGGCGCGCTACTGCTCAGCCCACGGCGCTATTGGGGATGGCTGCTGGGCAGCGAGGTGCTCGCCGCACTGCTGTGCGAATCGATGCACGGCATGCCGATGGGCTGGCGCGGCTACGTCTACGGCGACCTGCCGGAACCGTTCATGGTGGCGGGCTGCCTATGGCTGCTGCAGCGGGCACGCCTGCGCGCGAGCCTGCGCGATCCAGCCGATGTCTCGCGCTTGCTGCTGTCATCAGCGGCGGTCGTAGTCATCGTCACGGCGGCGAATGCGGCGATCTTGGCCCTGGTGCACCGGCATGCGTCCGAAAGCATGTTGCTGCAGGCGCTGGGACAGGACCTGCTGGGCAATTACGTGGGCTTGCTCCTGCTGGTGCCGGTCATGGTCATGCTGGTTCGCGCGCGGCCGGCCCGGAAGGCGCTGGCACGCCTGCTGATGGATGGTCTGCTGGTGATGCTGCCGGCGCTGTCGATCCTGCTGATCCTGTCGGAACATGCCGAGCCGCAGCCGCAGTTCGCGCGCATCCTTTCGCTGGCGCCGGTGCTTTTCTTTGCTTTTCGTCACGGTTGGCGCGGCGCCGGCATATCCCTGCTGGTGGTCAGCCTGGGCATGGCGGTGTTCGACCATCTCGGCCATCAGCCGCCGCCGACCGCCGCCGCTTATCTTTTCCTCGCCGTGACCGGCACCGGCGCGCTGTTGCTGGGCTCGGCGACGGATGCCCTGCGCCGCAGCAGCGACCGCGTGGCCGAACAAAATGTCTACCTAGCCTCGGTCAATCGCCGCCTCGATCGCCTCACGCGCCAACTGCGCGACGCCGCGCGCGGCAATCTGCAGTCGGAGGAAAACCAGCGCCGGCACATGGCCGCCGAACTACACGATGAGCTGGGCCAGAACCTCACCGCGATCCAGACCCATGTGAAGTTGGCGCAGTCGCGCTTGCAGCAGGCCGGCATGGAGGATATCGGCACCTCGATCAACCTGATCCTCGGCCATATGCGGCGTGCGCTGCACCGGGTGCTGGACGATCTGCGTCCAGCCGTGCTGGACGAGTTCGGCCTGATGCGCGCGCTGGACGAGGGCCCGATCCGCGACCTGCTGCGCGCGGCCGGCATCGCTTACCGCACCGACCTGCACGGCGATCCGCGCCTGCTGGACGAAGGAAGCCGCACAGCGATCTACCGGCTGGTGCAGGAAAGTGCGACCAATGCCGTTAAGCACGCCCAGGCCAGCGAGTTCCAGCTTCGGCTGCGCATCGGCGAGCGCCAAGGCGGTGTGCTTGCGCTGCTGGATATCCACGACAACGGCATCGGCCTGCCGAGCCGTATACCCAGCGGCGGCCGCGGCCTGCAAGGCATGCGCGACCGGGTTACTTCGCTGGGCGGGCTGTTCCGGCTACGTCCGGACCGGCATGGGGTGCATCTGCGCATCTTGCTGCGCGGCAATGCGCCGTCCTATTCCGAACGGCTGCAACTCTGATCCGGCGATGTCGTGGTGCCTACGTCTACCGGGTCTAGGAAATTTTCCGATACCGCAAACGTGAAGGGTTCGTTAGCATCGTTTCATTGATGTGGGGGAGCCGCCATCGCAAGATGGTGTGCCCGGGTTGTCCGTGGGGACGGACAACCCGAAGAGCGGCAGGATGCCGTTCTGCTGTTGTCATCGTCTTCAGGCATCGCGAGCCATTCGCACCGCCGAAGCGCTAAACAACAGCTAGCCGCCAGGTGGACAGGAGTCCTCCTTGCGGCTTTTTTATGCGCGCGATTCCTGCCCTCGCGGTCCAGTTTACGGCCTGTTGCGCCGGCTCCGAATCAGCGATTGCGCGTTTTCGGCCTCACATAC
>Ga0302314_10001368_pt1 | contig 45630 bp, 43 predicted proteins | sample III_Palsa_N2_3_FD_200533 | JGI IMG/M metagenome (GOLD analysis project Ga0302314, IMG submission 200533) | Peat permafrost microbial communities from Stordalen Mire near Abisko, Sweden - III_Palsa_N2_3 | ecosystem: Environmental > Terrestrial > Soil > Palsa > Peat permafrost | place: Sweden...
GCCAAGTACGCCATCCGCCATATCGCCAAGGAAGGCTCGATCACCCTGACCGGCGGCATGCTGGCGCACCGGCCCATGCCGGGCGCGCCGCTGATCACAGCCTCGGCCAACACGACGGAGGGCCTGGCTTTTGGGCTGGCGCGCGACCTGGCCCCCATCCGCGTCAACGCCGTCTGCCTCGGCCTGATCATGAGCGAGCAGGTGCAGACCATGGGCGAGGCCATGGTCAAGGGCTACACCGCCAACCTGCCGCTGCCACGCGGCGGCACCGTCGAGGAGGCGGCCGAAGCCTACCTCTACCTGATGCGCGCCACCTACGTGACCGGCCAGGTCGTCCGCGTCGACGGCGGCGGCAGCCTGGTCTGAGTCCGCCGCCTTGACTGACGGTCTCGCGGTCCGCGGCTAAAGCTGGAGGAGGTCGCATTGGACTAGCTAGCAGCGGGGTCTTGGGGATCCGGTCAAGCTGAAGGTCCATAGGTGTGCAGTCGTAGTCTTGACGCCCCAGTTTTCGGTTGAACGATCCAGTCGCGATATTGACGCGGGGCGGCCCGTGGATGCGCCGTAGCGACCACCGCGAATAGGGCTACGGCCCAAAAACCATGTGATGCGACGTCCGAACGCAACGCAAAGCCTCTTTCCGAAGTCCGATATCTGGATCGATATCTGCCTCGCCTTCGTTGCTCCAGCCCGTCACGTAGAGGCTTGCGCAGATTGGCTGCTCCGCTTGGGAAAGATGCTTCTGGGCCCGATCAGTCAGTCTGATGTCGAGTTCGATCTTTGGAGAAAACAGCAGCGATCCGGCAATGGCCGTCGCCAATATAACCAGGCCTCCAGCGAGCACTCCGACTGTCCAGATAATCCGCTTCACACAGCCCGCTCAGCTTTCGCACATTGAGACCGCTTCCTCACGGCCCGCGGGCCATCTCACGAGGTAATTCGGAGGCACAACACATAAAACTAGGCTCCAGACTCAATCAAATCCAGAAGGCGAGCAAGACAGCAAGGGCGACGGCGGCCAAGAAGTTTCGGGCGAGTTTGTCGTAACGGGTTGCGACCCGTCTGAAGTCCTCGAGCCTGCAGAAGGCATTCTCGACGAGGTGGCGAGACCTGTAGCGCGCCTCGTCGAGCGGGATCTTGCGCTTGCGGTTGGCTTTGCCGGGGATCACGGGTCTTGAGCCCTGCTTTCGGATCAGCGCCCGCAGACTATCGGCGTCGTATCCTTTGTCGCCGAGGAGGTATTGAGCACCTTCTAGCTGAACCAGAAGTTGGGGCGCCGCGGTGACATCATGGACATTGCCCGCAGTGAGCAGGAGGCAGAACGGACGGCCGACTACATCGGTGAGGGCGTGGATTTTGGTGGTGTTTCCGCCGCGTGAGAGGCCGATCTTCTGCTCTTTGGCCCCCCTTTTGCGCCAAACGCCGAGCGTTGGACTTTGATGTAGGTGGAATCGATGGCCACACTATTGGTGGCTGCGCCGGCTTTCGCCAGCGCCTCGAGCATTCCGGTCCAGAGCCGCTTGCGCGACCACCGGTTGAAGCGATTGTAGACGGTCGTATGCGGACCGTATTCCGCCGGGCAATCCTGCCATCGGCAGCCGGTCTTCAACACATGAAAAATGCCAGAGATGATGCGGCCGTCGTCTTTGCGGCGCGCACCGGGCTGGTTCTTGGGCATGAAGGGCTCGATCGCCGCCCATTGCTCATCTGACAGCCAAAACAGCATCGCTGTGCTCCGCCAAAGCCTGACTTAGCCCTTGCGAATCATGATTTGCCCATCTCTATCAAGAGCCTGATTGGGTGTGGACCCTAGAGCAAAGGCCCGTCATCGAACATCGGCCTAGAGCTTGATCCGACCTGATGGAATCAGATCGGCGCCCCAGGCTTTTGTTTTGACGCGCGCTTTCATCCGAAAACCGGTTCCCACTTTTCGGAACGCGCTCAAATGGAGCGCTCGATCCGACATCACCGGCGGAGCCGCCCATACTCGGCCGCCATCGTCTCCAGCCGCGCCAGGGTTTCGTCCACCGTTGGCGCAATGGCTGACCGCGGCCGGGGCGGCGCCCGCGGCAGGGCGGCGATGTGGGCGTCGACTGTAGCGGCCTCGACCACCTGGGCGCGGTCGCGAGCGATCAGGTCGGGGAACATGGCCTCGGCCTCGGGGCTGAGGAACAGGGCGGGGACGCCGAAGGCGTCGGCTTCGCTCGCTGCGCCGGAGGCCAGGGAGACCACCACGCTCATCCGCCGGAGCAGGGCCGGCAGGGGCAGGCGCGCGGCCGGCTCGATCAGCACCCGCGGTCCCGCCAGCGCCAGCAGCGGACCGAATTCGGCGTCTTGCGCCGGGGTCGCCGCGGGGTGGCGGCGGATCCACCAGCGCCAGTCCGGTGGCGAGGCCTCGATCTGAGCCGCCAGCGCCGTCCACACGCCCGCATGGCCCGGCAGAGGCTGCAGGGCGACCAGGATCTCGCGCGCCGCCGGCCCGGGCGCCGCGGCGTCCACTGCCGCGTCCCAGGTTCGCGCCGCCTCGCTGTCGTCATCCAGGAACGGCGAAAGCTGGGCGTGGCCGCCGTGCAGGCTGCGGGGCCAGGGCGCCGGCAGGGTCTCGGCCCAGCCGCGGATGTGCGCCGCGTCGGCCTCGCTCCAGCACCAGAACACCGCCGGCATGACCGCATATCCGGCCTCCGGTAGCGCCCACCCACTGTAGGCCTTGTGCGCTCCGCCCTGCGGACAGTGCTGCAGGTCGACCGACAATATCCCCTGCCGGCGGCAGGCCAGCACAAAGGCCGGGCCCAGACCGGCATACCAGGTGACGACAAACGCCAGCCTGGGCCGTGTCGTCCGCAGGACCCGTTCGAACGCCGAGGCGGTGGCGGAGACCAGGCGGGCGCGATGCTCAAGGGCCGCCCGGTCCAGCGAAGGCGCGCGCACCTCATTGTCCCGCAGGAAGGCTAACACCGCCGCATGGTCCGGGAGGTCGGCGACGGCGCGGCTCAGCCGTGCGCCCACCGCGCCCCGGGCAGCGATGACGTTGGCGGCGAAGGTCGGGCGCCGGCGCGGCAGCCGGTTCACACGGCCACCCTGCATCAGCAGGCTGCGCAACCCACGGCGCTCCAGCGCGGCGATCACCGGCTCGCCGAACCGATCCTGCCAGGCGCCATCGACCCGGTCGAGCGAGACGCCGTCGCCGAGGATGATGGCATGGGCGGGTGCGGGCCGCCCTACGCGATGGGCCAGGTCGCTTCGGCTGCGCCACAGATTGGTCAGCGGCGTCGCCAGGCTGGCCGCGGCGCGCCACAGACGCCAGGACGGTTGCGATATGGCGGCGCCGTGCCGATCGCGGAGCAGGTCGAGGTAGAGCTCCATCCGGGCCAGGGGCCAGAGGTCGACGTCGCCGCTCTTCCACGCCGTGACGGCGAAGCGCCGTTCGATCTGTTCGACCAGATCGAGATAGCGCCGGTGAAATCCCGGCTTGCCGGCCATCAGGTCATGGTCCGGAGTTGGTCGGCCGAAACGGAGTCGATCTCCAGGCCGCCGAGCCAGTCCGCCACCTTGCCGACCACCTCGTCCGCCGCGGCGGCGTGCATGTCGGGCGAGCCGCCGGCGATATGCGCGGTAAGGAAGACGTTGGGCAGCCGGCGCAACGGATGCCTGGCCGGCAACGGTTCATCCTCGAAGCTGTCGAGGCAGGCGAAGATGTCCCCGCGCCGAAGCCGGGCCAGGAGGGCATTGGGCTCGATCAGCGCGCCCCGCGCCAGATTGATCAGCACCGTCCCGGGACGCAGCCTGTCGAGCTCGACGGAGCCCAGCGCATGCAGCGTGCGCGGCGTCAGGCCGCGATGCAGGGAGACGATGTCAGCGGCCAGCACCTCGGTGAGGGAGGCGGGCGTCGCTCCGGCGGCCAGAAGATCGGCGTCCTGCGCATGTTCGGACCAGACCCGCACGCGCGCCCCGGCCTGCCGCAGGCGCACCGCGAAGGCGCGGGCGTTGGCGCCCCAGCCGATCAGGCCGACCACGGCGCCGCCGAGGTCGCGCGGTCCGCCCGTGCTGACGCCGCCGCCGTCCATCGCCGGACGCGCCGATCGCCACGCGCCAAGCAATGCGGCCTCGAGGCCGATCGTCCGCACCAGCGGGCGCAGCGGGCCGGCCGCGCGTCGGGCCAGGCGGCCGATCCAGCGGCCCTGCGGCGCCGTTCCCCACCCGCCCTTGCGCATCAGGGCGTGAGACTGGAAGGCGCGCCGGCGGCCGAGGATGGCCAGGCCGAGGGCGAACTCGGCCACGGTTTCGGCATAGGCCGCGCTGGCGTTCACCAACACCACGCCGCGCTCCAACAGTGCTTCGGGTTCGAACCGGGCCAGCGACAGGCCCATCACCCCGACCACCTTCAGGCCTGGCAGCTTGTCCAGGACCTCCGCCGGAAGCGGCCCGGCGCCCCGCCCGAGGATCGCCGCGACGATGTCCGGTCGAGGGCCAGGCCAGGCCAGCACGTCATCGAGGGAGACCAGCCTGTGCGATCCCAACCGGCGTCCCAGCGCCGGCTGCAGGGCCATGGCGCCGCACACCAGCACCGACTGTTCGGGGACATCTGTTACAGGCGCTGGCGTTACAGGCGCCGGCGCGGCGGACGGCGCCGGGCGCGGCAGGTGGACGGGGCCGCAGAAGCCGGCCTCGATCAGCTCCAGCAGGAACAGGGAGGGCGCCAAGGCCGCCAGGCTGTGCGGCGGCGACTCGCCGCTGCGGATCGCCTGCAGGAAGGCGGCGTGCTCCGCCGCAAAACTCTCGTCCGCCCCACCGGCGGGCCGGGCCGCGACGGCGCCGCCCCGGCTGAAGGTCACGCTCGTCTCGGTGACGGTGAAGCTCTCGCCCAGGCCGTGGAAGGCGTATTCCTCACGCCGGCCGCCGGCTTGGTTGTCGCATCGGAACACGACCTGGGCGCCGTCCGGCCAGCGCATCAGGGCCGAGAAGGCGGCGGGCGTCGGGTCGGCCACAGGACCGGCCAGGGACAGGACCTGCTCCGGCAAGCCCCCCATCACGAAGACCAAGGCGTCGAGCGCGTGCACGCCGTTGGCGCTGAGCCAGGTCCGGGCGCCGAAAGGCGGTGGGCGGCCGAACTCAGGTTTGTGGAATGCGGCCTCCGCATAGCGCCAGCCGCCCGCGCCGGCGCGGGCGTGCGCTTCAACCAGCGGCGGGTGGAAGCGCCGGTTGTGTCCGCCGACGGCGATCAGGCCGTGCGCCTCGGCCGTCCGCGCCAGCTCCAAGGCTTCGGCATATGAGGGCGCGATGGGCTTCTCGACGAACAGGTGTCTGCCGCGTCGCAGCGCCTGCAGGCCGTAGCCGTGATGCAGCTGGGCGCTGCCGAACAGATAGACGGCGTCGATGTCGGGCAGGGCCAGGGCCGCGACGGCGTCGCCACCGCAGGCTTCGAAGCCGAACTTGCGCCGCGCCGCATCGGCGCGGTCGTGCTGCAGGTCGCAGATGAACGACAGGACCAGCTCGCCGCGGTCGCGAAGCTGGGCCAGACGCGGCAGATGTAACAGGTCGGCTGTCGGCCCCGCGCCGATGACCAGGGCGCGGATCGGCGATCGAATGTCCTGGCCCATCCGTCCTTCTTTCAAGGCTCGGCCTGAGTAGCCTGGCGAGGGCCGCCGGGTTCAACCCGGCGCGGCGCCGACGAACTGACGGATCAGACAGTCGAGGGCCGCGTCCGGGTCATCGGTCAGGGTGAGCCGCCAGGCGCCCCCGGCGGCCAGGGCGGCGATCGCCTGGGCCGACTGGTCGGCCAGCAGATCGAAACCGGGATCCAGGCGCGACAGGCCGGCGGCCGCCGTTCCGGCGTCGATCGGCTCGAGCGCGACGCGTGGGCCGCGGTCCAGCACGACCAGCGCCGCCTGGCCGGCGCTGAGCGGGCCCCGGGCCGCGTCGGACGACAGCGGCACCACCGCCTTCACCCGTCCGGCGCGCAGACGCGTCCCCTCGGTGAACCTCGGAGCCTCGTCCGGAAACACATGCAGCGGGCGGCGGAAACCCCACACCCGCAGGTCAGGCCGGAGCTGGATGTACACCGTATCGTCGGACAGGATCGGCAGGCCGCGCTGCATGGCCCGTAGCGCCAGGGTGCTCTTGCCCGCGCCGCTGCGGCCGGCCAGCACCAGCGCCGTCCTGCCGGCCATCACTCCCGCGGCGTGCACCGGGATGCGGCCGCTGCGCGTCAGCAGGAACAGCAGCAGCGGATCGCACGCCTCCGCCAGGGCCGCGGAATCCGCCGCCAGCGTCGGCAAGATCCGGGCTTCGGCCCGCCCCGCCTTGGCGTCGGCCCACCCGGCCACGCCCGCCCCGTGCAGCGTCAGGCGCGGACCCTTTATGCCGACGTCGGTGCCCACCCCCCTCGCACCGACGTCGGCGCCAACCTCGAAATGGAGCCGCAGCCGGGGCGCCGTCGCCGGCCGTACGGATCGCCATTCGCCGTACACACCGCACACCGCCTCCAGCAGGCCTGCGTCGTCCGCCGAGATGGACGTCGGCAGGCCCAGCGGCTCGATCACGGTGTTGAAGGAAGGTCCGGCGATGCGCATGCGACCTATTAGCGCCATCCAATCGAATATTGAATAGATTTTTTGGAAGAGCGCGGGACGTGATACTTCTTAGCCACTCATATTTTCTTGCTCAAGATCCAAAACAGCAAGCAAAGATGAAACCCTATGCTCCACTTTCAACCCTTTTGACGTCGGCCTTGCTCAGGCAGGCGGAGCATGAGGTCGCCCTGTTCGACGCGACCTTCGCCGCCGGCGTGGAGGCGTTCGAAGCCCTGCTCGACGGGCTGCGGCCGGAGGCCGTGGTGGTGATGGAGGACAACTTCAACTTCCTGACCAAGATGTGCACCACCGTGCGCCGCGAAAGTGCGCTGGCCATGATCGCCGCGGCGCACGCCCGCGGCTGCAAGGTCGCGGTCAATGGTCCGGACGCCAGCGACAACCCCGCCATCTATCTGGCTGCCGGCGCGGACGCGGTGGTGCTGGGCGAAGGCGAGACGGCGGTGCTCGACCTGGTCGATCACTGGGTACGGGGCGCTTCCATCGATGCTGTCGCAGGCCTGATCCTGCCCAGCCCGGCCGGCCTGGCGCGCACCCGGCCGCGCGCGTCGCTGCAGCAGCTGGACGCCCTGCCGCATCCGGCCTGGGACCTGATCGACGTCGACGCCTATCGCCGCGCCTGGGTCGGCGCGCACGGCGAGTTCTCGTGGAGCATGGCCGCGTCGCGCGGCTGTCCCTACGCGTGCAACTGGTGCGCCAAGCCGACGTTCGGCCGGCGCTACACCGTCCGTTCGCCCGCGGACGTGGCCGACGAGATGGTGCGGCTGAAGACCGAGGTCGGGCCGGACCACGTCTGGTTCACCGACGATATCCTCGGCCTCGACGTCGAGTGGCTGGTCGGTTTCGCCGACGCGGTGGAGCATCGCGGCGTGCGGCTGGCGTTCACCCTGCAGTCGCGGGTCAACCTGATGACCGCCCGCGCGGTCGAGGCGCTGGCGCGGGCCGGCGCCCGCGAGGTCTGGCTGGGTGTGGAGTCCGGCTCGCAGAAGATCCTCGACGCCATGGACAAGGGCACGACGGTCGAGGCCGCGCGCGTCGCCACCGGCATACTGCAGGCGCACGGGATCAAGGCCTGCTGGTTCATCCAGCTCGGCTATCCGTCGGAGGACTGGGACGACCTGATCGCCACCCGCGACCTGATCCGGGGCAGCGCGCCCGACGAGATCGGTGTCTCGGTCGCCTATCCCCTGCCCGGCACCGAGTTCCACGAGCGGGTGCGGGCCCAGCTCGGCCGCCAGCGCAACTGGAAGGACACGAGCGACCTGGCCATGCTGTTCCAAGGCGCCTTCGACACCGCGCTCTATCGCAAGGTCCGCGACCTGCTGCACCGCGAGGTCGACAACGGGAGCGCCGACGACGCGGCCTGGGACCGGCTGGAAGCCGACGTCCACCTGCATCGCTCGCCCTCGCCCTCCAGCCTGGCGATCCGGGCATGACCACCGCCGACGCCCTCTCCCCGGCAGACCTTTCTCCCGCCGCCTTGGCCTTCGACGCCATTGCCGACGGCTTCGACTCCCGCTTCGGCGAATGGCTGAGCGTCACGGCCCAGCGCCGGGCGGTGCGGGCCGCCCTGGCCGAGGCCTTCCCGCCCGGATCCAGCCTGCTGGAGATCGGCGGCGGCACCGGCGAGGACGCCTTGTGGCTGCTGAAGCGGGGGCGGCGCGTGCTGCTGACCGACGCCTCGCCGGCCATGGTCCGCATCGCCGCCGACAAGCTGGGCGGCCAGGCCGGCGCGGAGACCGCCGTCGCCGCCGCCGAAGCGCTCGAAACCCTGGCCGACCAACGCGCCCACGACGGCGCGCCCCGGCTCGACGGCGCCTATTCCAACTTCGCCGCCCTGAACTGCGTCGACGATCTTGCGCCGTTCGCGCGCGGGCTGGCCCGCCTGCTCCGGCCCGGCGCCCCGGCCCTGCTGGTGGTGTTCGGGACTGCCAGCCCCGGCGATGTGCTGGTGGAGGCCCTGCGCAGGCGGCCCTCAGCGATGTTCCGCCGCTTGCAGCGCGGCGCCGCGCCGGCCCGCCTCGGCGGCCGCACCTTCGCCGTCCGCTACCACCGCGGCCGCGACCTGGCGCGCGCCCTGGCGCCCTGGTTCCGGCCGGCGGGGGCCCAGGGGATCGGCGTGTTCGTGCCGCCCAGCGGGGCCGAGCCGTGGATTTCGCGCCACCCCCAGCTGCTCGGGGCGCTGGAAGGCCTGGACCGCCGGTTCGCCGGCCCGCTGGCGGTGTTCGGCGACCACGTCCTCTACCGGTTTATCCGCACGGACGCGCCGTGATGGACGCCGCCCTGGCCGACTTCGCGCAGGCCTATGCCGAACATCGGGCCGAGGAAGGCCGCGGCCAGGCCGGCGAGGATCCGCTGCACCTGCCCTATCCGCAATCCAGCCCGTTCGCCCGCCAGTGGGCCGTCCGCGCCCGCACCTATGAGACCCTGGCCCGGCGCGTGGTGCTGCCGCTGTCCGAACGGCTGCTGAAGCCGCTTCGCGTGCTCGACCTCGGCGCGGGCTCGGGCTGGCTGAGCTTTCGCATGGTGCAGGGCGGGCATTCGGCGATCGCGCTCGACATCCGCGACGACGCCGTCGACGGGCTCACCGCCGCCGATCCGCTGATCGCCCTGGCGCAGGGCCGCATGCAGCGGCTGACCGCCTCGTTCGAGGCCATTCCCCTGCCCCCCGGCAGCGTGGACCTGGCTGTGTTCAACGCCTCCCTGCACTATGCGGTGGACCTGGGCGCCGCGCTCGCCGAGGCGACGCGGGTGGTCCGGCCCGGCGGACAGATCGTGATCGCCGACTCGCCGTTCTACCGCTCTGACCGGGACGGCGAGGCCATGGCGCAGGAGAAGCGGGCGCAGGCGCGCGAACGGTTCGGCCAGCGCGCGGAGATCCTGATGGGGTTGGAGATGGTCGAGTACCTGACCCGGGACCGGCTTCGCGCGGCGTCCGCGGGCCTGCCCCTGGCCTGGCGCCGCCAACGCGTCGGCTACCCCCTCTGGTATGAACTCCGGCCGCTGGAGGCCTTCGTCCGCCGGCGGCGCGCGCCGTCGCGCTTCGACCTCTACGTATCGGACCGCCGGTGATCCTGTTCGTGAACCCGCGTGCGACGCGGCCTGACAACCGCCGCTTCCCCCTGTCGCTGATGGCGGTGGGCGCCGCCCTGCCGGCCGAGATCGGCTGGGAGATCGTCGACGGCAATTTGCCGGACATCGATGTGCTGGCCGAGATCACGGCTCATGTGCAGCGCCGGGCCGGCGGCCCCGATCCGGTGCGCGCGGTCGCCCTGACGGTGATGCCGGGCCCGCAGCTGGTCAGCGCCGTGCCACTGTCGAAGGCGCTCAAGGCTCGCTTTCCGGACCTGCCGATCGTCTGGGGCGGCAACTTCGGCAGCCTATACCCGACGCCGGTGCTGAACGCGCCCTATGTGGACTGGGTCGTCCGCGGCCAGGGCGAGAAGACCTTCGTCGAACTGATGGAGGCGCTGGATGGCCGGCGCGACCCCAAGACCATTCTCGGCCTGGCCTTCCGCCAGCCGGATGGGACCCACGTCCTGACGCCCGAGCGGACCTGGGTCGGGCCCGACGAGCTGCCGCCGCCGCCCTATCACAAGATCGACGTCGACCAGTACCTGCGTCCGACCTTCCTCGGCCGGCGCTCGGGCGTCTACCAGGCCTCGATCGGCTGTCCTTACGGCTGCAACTTCTGTGGCGTGATCTCGGTGTTCGGACGCCGGGAGAAGGTCGAACGGCCGGCGCGCACCGCCGAGCACCTCGGCCACCTGGTGCGCAACCACGGCATGGATTCGGTCCACTTCTACGACAACAACTTCTTCCTCAACGACGCCCACGCACGCGAAGTCGCCGAGCGCTTCCGGCCGCTGGGGATCCGCTGGTGGTGCGAGGCGCGGGTGGACGCGCTGAACCGGTTCTCGGACACCACCTGGCGCGCGCTGCGCGAGGCCGGCCTGACCATGGTGTTCTGCGGCGCGGAATCCGGCTCCAACGAGGTCCTCGCCAAGATGAACAAGGGGATCACCACCGAGCAGATCCTGGCCGCCGCCGCCAAGACGCGCGAACACGGCATCATCCCCGAGTTCTCCTTCGTGTTCGGCGACCCCGACGACCCGGGGCAGGAGATCGAGAACACCCTGGCCTTCATCCGCCGGCTGAAGGCGGTCAATCCGGCCATGGAGCTGATCAGCTATTTCTACACCCCGACGCCGCAGCGGCGCGGCACCTATGGCGACGTCGACCCGCTGGCCGGCACGCCCCTGGACCTGGACGTATGGATCCAGCCCGAGTGGGTCGCGTGGATGACCCACGAGGACCCCAACACCCCCTGGCTGGACCGGACACTGAAGGCGCGGGTCGAGGACTTCGAGCTGGTGCTCAAGAGCCGCTTCCCCTCGGTGCACGACCGGCGCACCCAAGGCTGGGGCAAGGCGCTGGGCCGGGTCGCCGCCTGGGACCGCTGGCGGCGGGCCGACTATGACGATCCGCGCCTGCTGCGGACGATCCGGCGGATGGCGCAGATCCGTCCCGACGATCGTCAGGCCTACGGGCATCTGCGCGACGCGAGCCGGCCGGCGGCCCAGCCGACCCCCGCCGCGCCGGCGCTGGCCGCGGCCGAATGACCACGGTCGAGCGCGGCGCCGAACTGGCGCGGAGGCCGATCCACCAGGATTGGGCGACCTGGCGTCAACGCTGCGCCCTCGTGCTCGTGACGACCTGTGCGGTGCTGGCCGGCCCGATCGGCTATGCCGGCCAGAACGCCTACGCGGCGCTGGTCGGCATCTGCGGCATCATCAGCCTGCCGATGGTCAACCTGCGGCGGGCGCCCCTCTTCAGCAGCGGCGTCCTGCTGGCCCTGGCCCTCTGGGCCGTGCTCTCGATGAGCTGGAGCCTCTACACGCCGCTGCAGACCAACCTCCACGCCTACAAGCAGGTGGAGGGGCTGACGGCGATCAAGCTGGTGCTGCAGACCGTGCTCTATGGCGCGTTCGCCGTCCTCGCCCGCGAGACGCCGGGCCGATGGGCCAACCGGATCCTCCTGGCCCTGACCCTCGGCCTCGGCCTGATCACCATCCTGATGATCATCGACGCCTTCACCGGCTATGCCGTCTACGGCGCGCTCCGCCATTCCGTCCACGCACCGGACAAGCCCGACTTCATCCAGCGCAACGCCGGCCGCGGATGCTTTTCGGTCGCCGTCCTGTTCTGGCCGGCCGCCGTCTGGCTGAAGCGCCAGGGCTGGGTCGTCGTCGCCATCGCCCTCGGCGCCGGCCTGATCGTCGCCTCGATCGGCCTGCACGTGGACTCGCCCGTCGTCGCGCTGGTGGTCGGCGGCCTGGTCCTGGTGTTGGTCCAGTGGCTCGGCCGGCCGGCGATCTGGGCCCTGCTGGCGGCGACCGTGCTCTACTTCGCCCTGACCCCGACCTTCTTCGCGGTGGCGGGCCCGCGCCTGCCGCACTTCCACTCCGACCAGGGCGTCGCCAAGGCGTCCTGGGGCGTCCGCCTCGACATCTGGCGCTTCGCGGCGACCAAGATCATGCAGCGCCCGTGGCAGGGCTGGGGCATCGACGCCAGCCGGGTCTGGCCCGAAGTGGAGCTGCATCCGCACAACGCCGCGCTCCAGCTCTGGATCGAGCTCGGGGTCGTCGGCGCCGCGCTCGGCGCGCTGTTCTGGGTCCATGTCTGGGCCCGGATCGCCGCGGCGGCCCGGGCGAGCCGCGCCGACGCCGGCGTCTTCGCCGCCGTGGCCGTGGCCTATCTGTCGATCGGCAGCCTGAGTTTCGGCGTCTGGCAGGAGTGGTGGCTGGCCCTCGGCGTCCTGGCGGTCGTCGCCTGCGGCGTGCTGGCGAAGGCCGCCGTTAAACCTTCGGGCCGACCGCCGGAACCAACCCTGCATCGCCAGGACGGCGTCTGAGGGGAGTTCATGGTCTCGGTCTTCCGGCTGATTTCGGCTTCGGCCGGCGCTGTGGGTTCATCCGGTGAATAGCATCTCGCCGCAGAGCCTCGGCCTCGCTTCAAGCCAGGTGACACTGGTCAGATCCTCGGACATCCCCAGCGAACTGGGGGCCCGGCGCAAAGACCCGCTGAAGCGGCTTCTGCGCCTGGCCCTGCGCCGGCGCTGGATCCTGATCGGGGGCGTCGTCGCCGGCGCGGTGCTCGGCGATCTCGCCACCCTGCTCGCGGCGCGCCAGTACACCTCCACCGCGCAGCTCGAAATCTCACGGGATACGACTCAGGTGGTGAACGTGGGCGCCCTGTCGCGCGACGTGCCGACCGGCGACCAGGAGTTCTACCAGACCCAGTACGGCCTGCTGCGCACCGAGGCCCTGGCCGAGCGTGTCGCCCGCGACATCGGTGTGATCAACGATCCCAGCTTCTTCCGGATGTTCGGCAAGCGCCGCGTGTTCGAGCAGACATCGGGACCCGCGGGCCACGCCCGGCGCAGCGAGGTCGCCGGCCAGGTCCTGCTGCATCACGTCCTCATCGCCCCCCTGCACGGCTCCAGCCTGGTGGACGTGCAGGCGACGACGCCCTCAGCGGCCCTGTCGGCGACGGTCGCGCAGACCTGGGCCGAGGACTTCATCGCCAGCAATCTGGAGCGCCGGGCCTCGACGTCCGACTACGCCCGCCGGTTCCTGGAGACCCGGATCGACCAGCTGCGCGACAAGCTGGAGCGTTCGGAACGCCAGGCGGTGGACTATGCCGCGGCCAACGGCATCATCGACCTGCCCCTGGCCGGCAACACCTCCAAGTCGCCCGGCAGCGATTCCACGCAGAGCCGATCGCTGGTGACGGACGACCTCATCGCCTCGAACTCGGCGCGCGAAGGGGCCGCCGCCGAGCGGATCCAGGCCGCCAGCCGCCTGGCCGCGGCCAGCGAACAGCCCGACGCCAGCAGCGACGCCCTCAACTACCGGGCGATCGGCCAGCTGCGCAAGGCGCGCGCCGACGCCGCCGCGGAATACGCCGGCCTGGTGGCGCAGCACTCCGCCGACGACCCCGCGGCCAAGGCGGTCCAGGCGCAGGTCGACGCCCTCGACGCGGCGATCCAGAGCGAACGGAACCGGGTGCGCGAGGCGCTGCAACAGACCTATCAGGCGGTGACGGCGCGCGAGCAGGTGCTGACGCGGCGGGTGAACGGCCTCAAGGGGGCCTTCGTCGACCAGCGGCAACGTGCGATCCAGTACAACCTCTTCCAGCGCGACGCCGAGACCAACCGCGAACTCTATGACGCCCTGCTGCAGCGCTTCAAGGAGATCGGCGTCGCCGGCGCGGCCGAGAACAACAACGCCGTCGTCGTCGATGCCGCCAGGCTGCCGCGCGAACCCTCGTCTCCGCGGCTGCTGCTCAACCTGATTCTGTTCACCCTCGCCGGCGCGATCGCCGCCGCCGCCGCCGTGGCGATCCTGGAGCAGGTCCGGGGCGGGGTGGCCGAGCCCGACGACTTCGAAGCGGCGTTCGGTCTGCCGCTGCTGGGCGTGGCGCCGAACCTCAAGGCGCAAGCGCCGCTCGACGCCTTGAACAATCCGCGCTCGGGCTTTGCCGAGAGCTTCCTCGTCACGGTCGCCAATCTGGAGCTGGCGACGCCAGGCGGCGCATCCAGATCCCTCGCCGTGACCAGCGCCCGGTCGCGGGAAGGAGTCTCGACCACCGTCATCGCCCTGGCCCAGTCCCTGGCCCGCGCCGGCCGCACGGTGGTCCTGGTCGACGCCAACCTTCGATCCCCTTCGATCCATTCGGCGTTCGGACTGGCCAATACCGCCGGCCTTGCCGACCTTCTGGCGGGCAAGGCGGACGTAGAGACGGTCCTGCGTACGACGAGGCTCGAAGCGCTGTCGGTGATCACCGCCGGCGCCCCGCCGGCGAACCCCGCCGACCTGCTGATCGGGCCCGCGCTGACGCCGCTGGTGAAGGGCCTGCAGGACCGGTTCGATCATGTGATCCTCGACTGCCCGCCGGTCATGGACCTCGCCGATGCGCCCCTGATCGCGTCAGCGGTGGACGGCGTGATCTGCGTCGTCCGGGCGACGTCCACGCCGGCGGCCAAGGTGCGGGCAGCGCTGGATCGGCTTCGTCACGCCCGGGTGCTGGGCGGCGTGCTGAACCGGCACGAGGTCAGCCGCGCCGGCCTTGGGTCGTAGCGGCCGGGGCCGAGCATGCGGATCGTCTATCTGACCCAGTGGTTCGAGCCGGAGTCCCACGTCATCAAGGGCGTCAAGTTCGCGCGCGCGCTCCAGGCGGCGGGGCACACGGTGATGGTGGTGACCGGATTTCCGAACTACCCTTCGGGCCGGCTCTATCCGGGTTACCGGCTGAAGCCGATTCAGCGCGAGCGGATCGACGGCGTCGACGTCGTGCGGCTGCCGCTCTATCCCAGCCACGACGCGTCGTCGTTTCGCCGGTCCCTGAACTATCTGTCGTTCTTCCTGTCGGCCTTGATCTACCTCCTGGTCCGGCGCGAGCGTTTCGACCTCGCCTACGTCTATCATCCGCCGATCACCGTCGGCCTGGCCGCGGCCCTGGCCGGCATGGTGCGACGCCTGCCGCTGGTGCTGGATGTGCAGGATCTGTGGCCCGACAGCCTGGCGGCCACGGGCATGGCGGGGGGACGGCGCGTGGCCTGGTGGGTCGGGCGGCTCTGCGCCCTGGTCTACTGGCGTTCCAACGCCATCGTCGCGCAATCCGAAGGCATCCACGCGGCCCTGATCGCGCGCGGCGTACCCTCCGAGAAGCTGATCACCATCCGCAACTGGGCGGACAGCGAGCCCGGCCAAGCCGGCCCGGCGCCCGCGCTCGTCCCGCAACGTTTCGTGGTGGTGTACGGCGGGAACCTCGGCCTGGCCCAGGGCCTTGGGACCGTGATCGAGGCGGCAGTGCGCCTTCGGGACCACCGCCCCGATGTCCTGATCCGACTCTACGGCGACGGCGTCGAAGCGTCCGCGTTGAAGGCTCAGGCGGTGGCGCTCGACCTGCGGAACCTCGAGTTCCATCCCCGCATCGGCAAGGACGAGATCAATGCGGTGTTCGCCCGCGCCGACGCCCTTCTGGTCCATCTGGCCGACCATCCGCTGTTCGACATCACCCTGCCCTCCAAGGTCCAGGCCTATCTGGCGATGGGACGCCCGATCGCCGCCGGCCTGTCCGGCGAAGCCGCGCGGCTGCTGGTCGAGTCCGAGGCGGCTCTGGTGGCCCCACCCGGCGATCCCGCCAGGCTGGCGAACGCCATCGCCGCGCTGGCCGACACGCCGGCCGAAGACCTGCGGCGCATGGGGCTGAAGGGCCAAGCCTACTACCAGCGCAACCTGGCGTTCCAGCAGGCCATGGATCGAACCTTGCGTCTGCTCGAGGGTACTCATCTGGCGTGATGAGCTCGCCGGGCGCCGCGCCTTGATCCAGATCGAGCCTAAGGCCGCACCACGGCCCGCCGGACTGCGTTTCTTGCCTGTGACGACCCCGGCCGGCCTGCCCCGCCTGCCGCTGATCCTGGTGATCGGCTATATCGCCGCCACCTTCGTCCTGTTCCTGGCCTGGCCGGTCAACTGGCCGATCTACCGCGCCGACGACTGGGCGCGACTGATCGGCTATGTCGCGCTCTGCCTATTGATGATCGGCGGGACCGCCTGGACCGGCTCGTCTGGCCCGACCCGCGTCACCGCCCCCCTGCCCTTCCTCACCCCGCTTCTGGTGTTTGGCGCGATCGCGGCGCTGCTGCTGCTGACGCCGAGCAGCTACGCCTACACCGGTCGCCCGCCGTGGCAGGTGCTGGACGCCCTGCGCGACCAGGGCGCGGCCTACAAGAGGCTGCAGACCCAGCTGAACACCACCGCCGGCCAGCACATCGGCATAGCCCTGCTGCACGCCGCATTCGCGCCGCTGATCTACGCGGTGCTGCCGCTGGGAATCCTGCGCTGGAGGACGATCGGCTGGGCCGGCCGGGCCGCCCTGCCGGTCACCGCCGCTTGCTCGGTTGTGTTCTCCCTGATGCGCGGCACCGACAAGGAGATCGCCGACCTGTTCGTCATCGGCGTTTCAGCCGCGTTCGTGTCCTACGGGCGCCATTGGGCCCTGGGCCATCGCGGCGGCGCGCTGATGCGCCGCTATTGGCGCTGGGCCCTGGTGGCGGTCGTGTTCGTGTTCGTCGCCCAGGGCCTCTACACCGAGCGCAAGGACGACCGACTGAACGCCGGCCGCACAGCCCGCACCGCCGTGTGCGCCAACGCCACCAACATCTGCGCCAACCTGGACAACCCCTGGATCGCCTGGCTGCCGCAGCGCCAGCGCTTCGGATTGACGCTGTTCATCCTGTCCACCTGCTCGGGCTACTACGGCCTGGAGCTGGCGATGGAGAAGCCGTTCGAGCCTTCGTTCGGCGTCGGCCATTCGCCCATGGCCCTCGAGGCCTATGAGGCGATCACCAAGGACGTGACCCCGCACCGCCGAACCTACACCTATCGCAACGGCGAGAACGGCTGGTCTGAGGAGTACTACTGGTCGACCCTGGTGACCTGGATCGCCAACGACGTCGGCTTTCCGGGCGCCGTGCTGGTGCTGGGCGTCATCGGCTATCTGTGGGGGATGTGGTGGCGCGAGGCGGCCGCCGGAATGAGCGACCCGGCCGCGGTGCTGTTCGCCATGACCACCAGCATCATGTTCTACTTCCCCGCCAACAATCAGCTGTTCCTCACCCCCGACGGCTATCTGGAGTGCGCGGCCTGGATCGCGGTCTGGCTCTGGCATCGCCACCGGCAGACGCTCTCGGCGGTCGTCACGGCGGACCTTCAGGCGCAACCCCGGTGAAGCGGCTGATCTGGGTCCCGGCCCTCTTCGGCTTGCGGGTCGCCGCGGCCCTCGGCCTGTTCAAGCTGTCCGCCAGCTTCCTGCCGGTGAGCGGCTTCGCGGTCTTCACCCAGCTGATGACGTTTGCGGCCCTGCTGGGCGTGGTGGCGCTGTGCGGCGCCGAGAACGGCGTGGTCCGGCAGGCCGCCGCGGCAAAGGACGCCAAGGCGCTGATGCAGACCCAGAGCGCCGCCTTCGCCATCTGGTCCGCGGCCCTGCCCCTGGTGCTGTTGCCGATGACGTTCGGCGCCGCCCTGGTCTCGAAGATCCTGGTCGGCTCGCCGGCGCAGTGGCCGATGATCCTGGCCCTCACGGCCACGGTCCTCCTGGCCGCGCCGAGCGGGATCTGGTGCGCCCTGCTGACGGGCCGCAAGCGGGTGGCGCAGAGCCTCTCGGCCCAGGCGGTGGGGCTGGTCGCCGGCGCCGGCGCGGCGGCCTGGCGGATCATGGCGCACGATCCGGCCGGCGCGGCGATCGCGTTCGCGGGCGGATCGCTGGTGACCTGCTGTGTCGCCCTGCCCTTCGTGCTCCGGCTCGGCCTTCCCCTCCTGCCCCAGCGCAGCAGCTGGCCCTCGATCCGGTCGCTGCTGCACTATTCGGCGGCCATCGCCGCCACCACGGCCTATGTGTCGCTCGTGGCCTTCGGCCTGCGATGGATCTACCGCGATCATTTCGGCGCCACCCAGCTCGGCTATTGGCTGGCCGCCAGCCGGATCTCGGACATGTCGACCCAGCTGATGGGCCTCTACATGATCCAGGTGTTCGTGCCGCATCTGGCCATGACGTCGGACCAGGGCCGCCGGCGCGCCTTCCTGCTGCGCTCCTGGCTCATCGCCGCCGGCGCGGCGACCTGCATCCTGGCGGTGTTCTCCGTGGGATCGAGGCCGTTGATCCACCTCCTGCTGTCCGACGCCTACCTGCCCGCGGCGTCCATCATCCGCACCTACATGGTCGGCGACGTGCTGAGGGTGTGGGCGTCGCTGGCGATGAACACGGCCTTCGCCAACGGCAATCCCTTCCGCTACGCCGGCATAGAGATGGCCGCGCTGACCGTGATGGCGGTGGTCGCCGCCGTCCTGACCGCCGCGGGCGACCCGGCCGCACCGCAGACCGGCTACGTCGTCGCCTACGCCATCGCCGCGATCGCGATCAGCGCGGTCTTCCTGATCGGGCCCAGAATCAGGCCGAGACCCGTGATCGCGCCAGGCGTCACGCGCTCTTCGCTCTAGCCATGGGGACCCGGTTCAGCCTGGACCGTTCGGGATCCCTCCTTCGCCTCGCCCAACGGATTGCGCCGCCATGCCCTCATCGACATTGAAACCGCAGCCCAAGCCCGGCGACGTTCCGGGCGCAAGGCTCGAAACGACCGTTACGATGCTCGCCGGCCTGGCGCTTCTCATCGGCATCTATTGGTTCTTCTCGGCCCAGCTCTACGGCGGCTATCTCCTGATCCGCGACGACCCGGCGAATATCGGCGGGACGATGCAAGGCGGGCTGTATGGATGGCTCACCAAGGGGATGGCCGGATACTACCACGTCTATCCTGAATGGCCGCAACCAGGCTTCTCGAATTTCTACCGGCCGGCGTGGAACCTGATAATATTCGTCGAGAAGACAACCTTCGGATCGAGCTACTGGATTTGGTTTCTTGTTTTCTGCGCGCTGCAATATTTTGGCGCGTTTCTATTCTTACGCGTCCAACGCATTTTGGGTGTCCCGCCAAGACCGGCCCTGATTTTCGCAATGCTGTTCCTGTTCAACCCCGCCTTCGTAAATCTGGGCTTCGTCTATCCTGGGTTCCAGTTCGACGTGTTCGTCAGCCTGGTGCTGCTCGCCGCCCTGCATCAATTGCTCGAATACCGGTTCGGCACGGCGCTGGCGTTGATCACCGCCGCGGTGTTCACCAAGGAGACGGCGATCTTCGCGCCCGTCGCGGCGGCGATCACGGTCTTCATCCTCAAGCGCGACCCGAAATGGTCGGTGGCGATGCTCGCGCCGCTGCTGGTCTGGGTCGGCGCCCGGCTATTGGCGTATCACGCCGTGATGGGGGGAACGTTCGCGTCTCCCGCCAATAGCGGCGAGCTCTTCAGCAACATCGTCAAGGGCCTGGCCGTCTGGCCGACCGGCGCGGTTTCGGGAAGCTTCCTGGCGCAAACGGCTGGCGCCTCGAACATTGCGCTGCCCGCCTTCCAGCTCGTGAACGCCGCGCTGTGGGTGATCCTGGCCTATGCGGCCTTTCAGGTTGCGCGCGAGTTCTGGCGCTCGCCTCAGAAAACCGAGTCGAAGCTGCAGGCCGTCTTGCTGGTCTGGACCTTGGGAGCGCTGACCTTTTGCATGCTCACCCGGCCGCAGACGCGGTTTGGAGCGATCTTCTATGTCTTCCTGCTTCTGTTCCTGGCCTGCTTCCTGTTCGCTCAGGCCCGGCCCGGATATCTGAGGCTGCTTCCGATCTTCATCCTGTCGCTTGTGACGCTGGCCCGGGGCGATGACTTCCTGCGCCACGCCATCACCAATGGGACCCTGGAGAGACGGGGTGAAACGGCGCTCTTCAACGGGCTTCGGGCCTTGCCCCAGGACGGCCGCACCGTCCTGGTCGCCAACGCGCCGACCATGTTGTCGGCGCCGGTCTTCCTTTCGAAATCCTGGGACCTCAAGCTCAACGTCATCTTCGCCGACCAGGTCCACGGATGTACGCACGCCAAGGCGGGAGACGTCCGCTACGACCTTTCAACGACGTCCTTGTTGGTCGGAATTCCCCCCTGCGCCTACTACGTCTTCGCCGGCGTACCGGAGGATATCCAATCGAAGTTGTTGGTCGGCGATTTCCGCAGACCCGGCATCGGTGTGTATGGATTTCCCGGCCACCCCATCGGCAAACGCGCGAGTAGCGGCGACATCGACTTCGGCAGAGCGCTGCAGATACGCTTCGAGCGTCCACCCGGAACGGTCCTCGCCTATGACTGGCAGGGCGGCGCCTATCGGGTGCTGACTTCCGGCTCGCGCTAAGTCGCCAACGCCGCCACCGTGTGGCGGACATGGAACACAGCGTCCAGGCAGTCCTGCGCGGCGGCGGCGATCGAGGGCCCCGCCGCGAGGCTCTCGGCGGCGTCGAAGAAGCCCGGCGCATCTTTGAACGGCACGACGCGGCCGACGCCATATCGCTCAAGCAAGGCCGAGAATTCGCTGCCGGCCTCGACGGCGGCGACCACGGGCAGGCCGGCGCGCAGGTAGTCGAGCGTCTTGCTGGGGACGGTGAAGGAGCTGACGCCAGGGACGGTGGCGACCATGCCGACCTCGCAGGCCGTCAGCAGCTGCAGATAGGCCTCCCTCGGCATTGCCGGGCGCCACAGCACATTGTCGCAGGCCTGGGCCCGCACCATCGGCGCCAGTCGGCCATCGCCGACGAACAGGAACACCAGCGGCGAGCCGCGCTCCCGGCCGATGGCGGCGGCCGCCAGCATCTGTTCGAAGCCGCGGCCCTCCACCAGCTGACCGCCGAAGACAGCGATGGGCCGATCCATGGGAAGGTCGTGCCTCCGCCTGACGGCCGATCGATCGGCGACGGGAACCGGTGTCGCATCGGACCAGATCGGCGTGACGCGAACGGCCTGATCCGGCCGCACCCGGAACCTTCGGCGCAGGTAGGCGGCATTCTGCGGCAGGGTGCAGAGCAAGACGTTGAACTGGTCAATCGTCCGCTGTTCGACGGCGCGGGCGAGCCAATAGGCCGGCCCGCCCGGGATCAGGCCGATCTCGCGCTGGTGGTCGGGAAAGAAATCCCAGATGAACAGGAGCCGACGCGGAACGCCGGCCCGGCGCGCCATCCCGACGCACGACCCGAGCGCCAGCGCCGGCGACCAGGAGATGAAGGCGTCGAAACCACCGAGATCGAAGTGTTCGCGCGCCAGACGCCGGGCGTGACGGCCGGTCAGGACGATCTTGCTGAGGTTGCGGACCAGGGCGCCGAAGCCGTCGATCTGCCTTGGCGTACAGCGCACCACGCGCACGCCGTTCCAATCCTCCCAGGGGCCGTCCGAACCGGACGAGACGGCGTCCCAATCGATGGACAGAACCTGGACCTCGTGGCCGGCCGCGACGAGGGCCTCGGCGAGTTCGGTGGTCAGGTAGGAATGTCCCGGCTCGGTCGGGAACTGCATACACGCCATCAGGAACCGCATGCGGACCTCACGAGCTGATCGTGCCCCGAAGGAGACTCCATACGCGCGCTTCGTAGATCCTGCGAAACTCCGGCCAGGACCGGGCGGCCGGGAATAGGTCCCGGATCAGAAGGTGCAGCCGTCCCGTCCAGCCCATAGCCCACATGAAGTGCTCGCCGACCGAGTTGCGGTCGATCCTTTGGGCCGAGGCCGGCGTCAGCCGCTCCACGGCGCGGCGCACCGCCCGCGGCGCCCGGGCCGCGCACAGGCCGAGAACCGCCTCGGGAACCGTTCCGGGCGCCAGCTTCTCCGCCAGGCGAAGCGCGGGATAGGCATAGCCCGCCGCCCCGGTCCGGACGGCGAGCGCGTGGAACGCGTCCCAGGACAGGTGGCCCGCTGCGAGGTCCTGGCGGATCACCAGCACCAGTTCGACCTGCCGCAGCAAGGTCAGGTTCTGCCACCCCGCTCCGGCGTGGGTCGCCAGGTGGAGCAGCAGTAGCGGTTGCTCCAGCACGCCCGCACGCGCATCGACCGTCCACCGGACCGGGCTGGCCATGGGGCTGCCCAGGTCGAACGCCGCCAGCGGCGCGCCCTTGCCCACCGAGATGTTCAGCGAACGATGCAAGTCGATCGACCACGGGTCTTCGGCATGGGTGTAGTCCAGCGACCACGGCTCGCGCCGGCCCTCGGGCTGGCGCCAGTTGCTCTCCCACAGACCTCGGGCGTCGCAGCAGAGGCCATGGCGTTCCAGCACGGCTTCGGCCCTGCCGGCGTCCCCGTCGGCGACCAGGAGGTCGATGTCCGAAGCCGGGCGCGCGCCCGCCTCGGGAAAGTAGGCCGACCCCGTATGCGCGCCCTTGAAGACCAGGGCCGGGATCCCTTCGGCCGTCAGCCAGCCGACGGCGTCCGTGGCCGCGGCCGTCATCCGCCGCGTTCGTATCCGATTATGGGCCAGATGGCGCGCCAGCACGGCCGCGACGGGGTCGCCGGCGCGCACCCTGCCCTGCTCGAGCCAGAGGCCGAGCAGCGGGCCCGTCCCCGAGGTGTAGCCGGCGAGGCCGATCGCCTGCGGCTCGCCATCGAGGCGAACCTCCCACTCGCCGGCCAGCACGGCGCCGATCGCCTGCTCGATCGTCTCCAGCGCAGAGCGCCAGGCCTGGATCGGCATGTCCGGCCAAAGCCACGCCGGCCGGCCCTGACGGCGCGCCCAGAGGAAGCGCCGACGCACCTCCTCGGTGGAGATGTCCGGATCGCGCTCCCGCATCAAAGCCATCCCCCCGGCCAGCAGCGTCAGATCCTGTAGCGGAGCGAGAACTGGAACACCGTCTGGCTCTCGAACGGCGAATCCAGGCCGCCGAGGGTCACCCGATTGTCGCGGTTGCTCTCGACGTTCATGGCCTCGGCGAGGAAGGTCAGGTCGCGGGTCAGGTTGATGCGGGCGGCGAGGGTCAGCGCCCAGCCGTTCTCGCCGCTCGCCGGCGGCATCTCGCTGCCGTGCTCCTCGGTGGCGAAGGTCTCGGCGCGGCCGGTAATCGCCCAGGGGCCGATCTTCTGGGTCACCAGCACGAAGGCCGACTGGAAGTCGGTGTGCACCCAGGGCACGCCATTCTGGTCGGGGCCCATGATGGTCGAGCCGGTCATGCCCTGCGCCAGGAGCTTGGTGGTCGTGGTCAGGTCCGCGTTCAGGCCCACGTTCCAGAACCGGGTGCGCCAGCCCCATTGCAGGTCGGGCTGGAAGACGGTGGGGTCGCCGCGGTTGTCGTAATAGAACGCCGACACGCCGAATGGCCACGGCGGAGCCCAGGCCACACGGGCGTACCAGCCCGGATTGTTGTCGACGTTGTCGGTCGACACGGTCTCGTTCTGCTGCGCCCGGTCCAGGAACGGAGATCGGTTGGGCAAGGGAAAGACGGCGGTAGCGGTGGCTTTCAGCGTGTCGAGCGCCCAGCCCCGGAACGACAGCAGGGTACCCGAGGTGTCGTTGAACCCGAACACCCCGCCGGTGGCCGTGAAATTATGGTCGCCGAGGGCGAAGCGCACGGTCGGCTCGACGCCCACCACCTTCACCTCCTCGCCGACCCAGGTGTTGATCGCGGACGGGGTGATGGTGTTCACCACGCTCCACGCCCCGCCCGTGGTGTGTTCGAGCGAGATCTCCGGCCACATCAGGCCGACGCGGAGCTGGAATCCGATCGGGCCGGTCTGGGCCGGCAGATAGTTGAGGAAGGCCTCCATCAGGTCCAGGCGGTTCTGGTGGTGGTCCTGCCAGGCCCACGAGATGTTGGCGCTGAGCGAGTCCGAGAAGCGCGGCTCGTAGACGATGTCGGCCTCGTTGAGCGCGAGCTGAGCCTGGTACCCGCCCTTCGAATTGCCCTGGAACTCGGTCTTGCCGAAGCCGCGGTCGAGCCATGAGGGCGCGCCATTGGCGACCACCAGCCGCTCGTCCAGCAGGACCCACAGGCTGTTTGTCGACAGCAGGTCCATGTGGTCGTTAACGAAGGGATTGGTCGAGACGGTCGGCGGCGGGGTGGCGGCCGCCGGGGCGGACGCCGGTTGATCCGCGGCAGGCGCTTGCACCGGCGGCGTGGTTTCCTGAGCCTGGGCCACTGAGCCCGCGCCGAGCCAGCAGGCGGCTGCGGCCAGCGCGAGACCGCCCGCCGCGCCAGGACGCCGGGCGGCGGAGCGTTTGGGTTTTGAACTCATGGGACAGATCTCACAACGCGCGCCCCGATGGGGCTTGGGAAGTCCAGCGGACGACCGAGCCGATCCGCATCTCCTGGCCGCAACGGGCGAACCGGCCGAGAGCCGCGACGACATCCGGCCGGGCGACGCGCAGGGCGCCGTCGACCACGACGAGCACGACGTCTTCGGCTCGCGCCTCCAAGAGGGGCTTGGTCAGGAGGACGAGATCGGCCGCGGCGCCGGGGGCGAGGGTCGGTTCGGGGAGGCCCAGCCGCCGCGCCGCCGCGGCGCCGACCGCGGCCTCGAGCCGGGTGTCGCTGAGGGCGCCGACGGACCGGGCGCAGCGGATTTCGTCGAGGAGGTCGCCGCCGCCGGTCAGGCGCGAGTCGCTGCCCAGCAGCACGTCGACGCCCTCATCGAGCAGCCCGGCCGGAGCGGTCCGTTCGAACAGGAAGAGGTTGGAGCTCGGGCACCAGACCAGGGCCGCGCCCGAGCGCCGGAACAAGGCCATGCCCGCCTCGCTCATGCCGACGCCGTGCACGGCGATCAGCCTGTCGGTCAGCAGGCCGAGATCGCAGAGCCGCTGGACCTCCGCCGCCGCCGCCAGGTCGATCCCCTCGGCAAGGTGGAGGCAATACGGGCCATCGCCGTGCAGGCCGGCGAGGTCCGGCGTCATCGACAGCGAGTCCGCGTTGCGGATCCTGAGCACGTGCAACGGAAAGGCCTGCTCGAACGCCGCCTCCCACGCGTCGTGGTGGACCACCGTGGTGACGCCGGCGAACAGGTTCTTCCAGGCGCCGGCCTCGAGTGCTTCGCGGCGCGGGCGGCGGCGGCGCTCGGCGATGCGGCGACGATAGCGGGTCTGGATGTCCAGCGCCCAGTGTCGGGCGTTCTGATAGGGCGGCTTGCCGAGCCGGCCGTAGTGGTTGCGGTGCAGGTGATCGTGGGCGTTGATCAGGCCGGGCCGGACCTCGGCGGCGGGCAGGTCGAGGACCATGTCGAACGCGCCGGTCGCCGGCACGATCGCGCCGCCGGCCACGGCGACGGACTGGTTGCGGGCGTTGATCAGGAGCCGCACGTCAGGGCTCCCGCCGGAAGGCGAGGGCCAGGACCACGGGCAGGTCCAGATGCTCGTCATACAGCGACAGCCGCCCCGCCCGCTCATAGAAGCCGCGGACGTCCGGCCCCACGCGGCCCTCGATGCTGGCGCTCAGGCGGAGACCGGCGGCGCCTGCCGCCCCGAGGTGGCTCTGCAGGGTGTGGACGTAGTGCTCGATCTCGTGCACCTCGCCATCGGCGCGGAAGGTGCGGCGATGGCCGGCGGCCTGGGCCTGCGGGTGAAAGTCGGTGACGATCACGGTGGCGTCGCGATCGGCGACACGGCCAAGCTCGGCGTAAGCGGCGTCGATCTCCTGCAGATGACCGATGACCAGACGGCACCAGACCACGTCGAAGGCGTGGTCCGGCAGCGGCAGGGCGCGGACGTCGCCCACCAGGGTCTTCAAGCCGGGCCGGTCGACGTCCAGTCCAACACCGGCCTGCAGCATATCGGGGCTCAGATCCACGCCCACCGCCGATACGGCGCCGGCCCCGAGCAGGCGGCGGCCCTCGCCGCACCCCGCATCGAGGAGGCGTGCGCCTGAAAGGTCGGGGGTCAGCGCATCGACCAGGCGGGTGTCGATCGCCGAGATCGCGGTCTCGGCGACGTAGGTCGGCGCCCAGAGCCGATAAGCCTCGCGGACACCGAGCGCCGTCATGGGGCAAAGCCCAAGAGGCGCATGCATCCACGGCTTTGCGCACTCATCGAGGAAAATACGGGGAAATTGCGGGCCACGGCGCCATCCGACTGTCAGCCCTCAGTTCCGGGGCCGCCATGGGCGGTTCAACGCGTCGGCGTCGCCGTCAGGCTTAAACCGTTCGGCGCCCTGGCGGCACCAAAGGACCACAAGGCCAGTCGAAAGGGATCAGACCATGGGACGAGCAGCGCGCGATACGATGAGCAAAGTCGGACTCTGGTGCGCCGGCCTCGCGGGCGGCCTGATCCTGACCTGCGCCGCCGAAGCCCAGACGCCCGCCAAGAGCCTGTCGGTCCACATCAACAGCGCTGACTACGGCCCCTTGCCCACCGGTCTGAAGGCCGGCGACACCATCACCTTTGTCAACGACGACACCGTCGCCCACACGGTGACCGCCCGGGATCACAGTTTCGACCTGCACCTCAATCCGGGCCAGACCGCGAAGCTGACCCTGCAGAAGAACGGGACCTTCCCGATCTACTGCATCTACCACTCCACCATGCGGGGCGTGCTGGTCGCCGCGCCGCGCTAGACCCGCAGGGCGGACGACACCAGCGAACCCCTAAGCCTCCAGCTCGATGTCCCAGTAGAGGTAGTCGAGCCAACTTGAGTGCAGGTGGTTGGGCGGGAAGCGGCGGCCCTGTTCCTGCAGTTCGTACATGGTCGGGCGGTGGGCGGTGCGGAACACCGTCATCTGCGCCTCCCTGGGCGTGCGTCCGCCCTTGGCCAGATTGCAGGGCGCGCAGGCGGTGACGATGTTCTCCCACGTCGTGCGGCCCCCGCGGGAGCGCGGCGTGATGTGGTCGAAGGTCAGGTCCTCGGGCGAGCCGCAGTACTGGCAGATGAAGGCGTCGCGCAGGAACAGGTTGAACCGGGTGAAGGCCGGCGGGCGGTCCTGGGCCACATAGTTCTTCAGCGCCACCACGCTCGGCAACTGCATCTCGAACGAGGGCGAACGGACCACGTGATCGTAGTTCGAGATCACATCCACGCGTTCGAGGAACACCGCCTTGATCACCTCCTGCCAGGGCCACAGCGACAGGGGATAGTAGGACAGCGGCCGATAGTCGGCGTTGAGCACCAGGGCGGGCCAGCCGGACGGCGGCCGCGACAGCACCTGCAGGGTCATGACGGGCTCCTCCCCCGGCATGACGCGTCACGATGTAACTTGCACAGACGCTTGAAGACGAACCTCCTCAAGTCTGAATACCGAAGGCGGACAGGCTCCTTCGACGTCGAGCTTTAAGCGATTCCTGGCGACATCTCCATGACGGTCGGTCGCATTGCCGTCATCCCCGACCGGCAGATATCCACAGGCTCACGGCGGATCGATCTCCCCGCGCTTGACCCCGGCGTAATAGGCCCAGAGCAGATGGGCCGCGACGCCGCGATGCGGACGCCAACCCTCGGCGCGCTGGTAGAGCTGTTTTTCGGTCAGGCGCTGTTCGGCCTGGTCGGCCAGGCGCAACGCCTCCTGCAGGGCCACATCGCCGGCCGGGAAGAAGTCGAGCCGGCCTTCGCAGAAGCTGAGATAAACCTCGGCGGTCCAGCGGCCGACACCGGTCAGGCTGCACAGCGCCGCCATGGCCGCTTCGTCGTCGAGAGCGCCAAGGGCGCCGAAATCGATGGCCCCGTCACGTTCGGCCTCGGCGATGGCCAGGGCGTAGCGCGCCTTGGGCCGGGACAGGCCGAAGCTCTTCAGGCCGTCGATGTCGAAGCGGAGGGCGTTTTCGGCCGTCACCGCGCCGAGGCCGGCTTCAAGCCGGGCCCAGATGGCGGCGGCCGAGGCGTTGGAGACCTGCTGGTTGACGAGGATGCGGAGGAGCCCGGTATAGCCGCCGTCGCGAGTGCGCCAGGGGAAGTCCGGGGTGGCCGCGTCGGCACGGGCGAGGGCCTTGTCCAGGCCGGCCAGGTGCGCGCGGGCGGCTTTGATCTCGGCGGCGTTCAGCCCGGTCATGGCGGCGGCTTACGCCGCCATGGACACGAGCCGCAAGCGCCCTGGAGTTTAGAGGCCGGTGAAGGCTGTGACGCCGCCCATGGCCAGGCCCATGACCAGAAGCGCAAACATGCCGATCCGGTCGGCGAAACGCGCGATCACGCTGTCGGAATTGCGAACAGCTTCAGTTGCAGTAGCGATCATTTGATACGACATGGTGGTATCCCCTCTCTGATGTTCCTGAGCCTCGCCCCAATGGCCCGGCTCGATCTGAACGATGCTTAAATACCACCCATTTGAACGGTGTCAAGATTAACTTTACGCCGTTCGGATGAAAAGTTAGAGTGCCCCGATGAACAAGCCCGTCGCCGTCGATACCGCGGACGCCCGCCCCTATCACCACGGCGATCTGCGCCGCGCGCTGATCCTCGCCGCCGAACGGATCCTGGAGCGCGAGGGACCGCAGGCGCTGTCGCTGCGGGCCGTGGCGCGCGAAGCCGGCGTCAGCCCGGCCGCGCCTTATCACCACTTCAAGGACAAGTCGGACCTGCTCAACGCCATCGCCGAGGCCGGCTTCGAAGCGCTGGGTGAGGCGATCAAGGGCGCGGTGGCCGCCGACACCGAGAAGAAGATGCACACCATGGGCGTCGCCTATGTGAAGTTCGCCCGCGAGAACCCGGCGCTCTACCGGGTGATGTACGACTGCTCGCGCGACCGCGACGGCATGCCCGACAAGACCCATCATGAAGGCGGCGGCTTCCACCTGGTCGAACAGGCGATGATCCGCGCCGGCATCGACCCGGACAACGAGGTCGACCTGAAGCTCTGGTGCATCTCCGCCTGGTGCTCGGCGCACGGCGTGGCCGAGATGGTCGGCTTCGCCCAGTTCCAGCCGATGATCGAGGAGCTGGGCGGCGAAGACCGGTTCATCGAGGAGTTGATGGCCCGCGTCTGCCATTCCCCGAGCAGCAAACTCTGATCCTGCCTGCCCCGGCGCCGCATCGGCCGGACGCGCCTTTCGTCACCCGCTTCGCCCCGTCCCCGACCGGGCTTCTGCACCTTGGGCACGCTTATTCGGCGCTCACGGCGCATGATATGGCCAGTGCGGCCGGGGGGCGCCTGCTGTTGCGGATCGAAGATATCGACCGGACCCGCTGTCGGCCGGAGTTCGAACAGGCCATCCATGATGACCTCGGCTGGCTTGGCGTGGATTGGGAGACACCGGTCCGCCGTCAGTCAGAGCATATGGCCGACTACGACGCGGCGCTTGAGCGGTTAGGCGGCGTGGGCGTGCTCTACCGCTGCTTCCGCACCCGCAAGGAGGTGGCCGAGGCCGCCGCCTCGGCGCCGCATGGGCCGGAGCAGGCATTCCGCGGCGCCCCCCTGCCTGCGGACGAGGAGGCGGAACGGTTGGCCGGAGGCGAACCCTTCGCCTGGCGGCTGTCGCTGACTGCGGCGCGAGAGCGGCTGGGCGAGGCCTACGACCGCCTCGCCTTCACCGACCTCGACGCCGGCGAGGCCTTCGCCCGGCCGGACACCGCGGGCGACGTGGTGCTGGCCCGCAAGGACGTGGGGGTCGCCTATCACCTGGCCTCAGTGGTCGACGACGCCCTGCAGGGTGTGACCCATGTGATCCGCGGCGAGGACCTCCGCGAGGCGATCCATGTCCAGCGTCTGCTGCAGGCCCTGCTCGGCCTGCCGACGCCGCTCTACCGCCATCACCGACTGATCCTGGGCGCGGACGGCAAGCGCTTCGCCAAGCGCGACGCCACCGGCGGCCTCGCCTACCTTCGCACGCAGGGCGTGACGCCGGCCGAGGTGCGCGCGATGGTCGGCCTGGGATAGGCCCCTCCGCCGACGGGCGCGGCGAGGCGCGCATCAGAGCCACACCCTCGGAATTGCTCGGCCTGGCGGTTCCCCTCACAAGCCAAACGCTCTAGACAGCCGCGCATTGTCTGGAGACCCCCATGTTCGCCGAATCCGCCGCGCTCCGCCGTGTCAAAGCCTCGCCCACCGTGGCCATCTCGGCCCAGGCGCGCGCGCTGAAAGCCGAAGGCGTGGACGTGATCGCCCTGTCGGCCGGCGAGCCCGACTTCGACACGCCTGAGAACATCAAGGCGGCCGCGATCAAGGCCATTCGCGACGGCGCCACCAAGTACACCGACCCCGACGGCACGCCCGAGTTGAAGAAGGCGATCTGCGCCAAGCTCAAGCGCGAGAACGGCCTCGACTACAAGCCGAGCCAGGTGCACGTAGCGCCCGGCGGCAAGCCGGTGATCTACAACGCCCTCCTGGCCACCCTGTCGCCCGGCGACGAGGTGCTGATCCCCGCGCCCTATTGGGTGTCCTACCCGGACATGGCCCTCCTGGCCGGCGGCGAACCGGTGATCGTGCCGACCCGGGTCGAGGACGGCTTCCGGCTGAAGCCCGACGCGCTGGAGGCGGCGATCACGCCCCGCTCGAAGTGGCTGATCCTGAACTCGCCATCCAACCCGACCGGCGCGGCCTATTCCGCCGCCGACCTCAAGGCCATCGCCGAGGTGCTGCTGCGCCATCCGCAGGTCTGGGTGCTGACCGACGACATGTACGAGCACCTGCTCTACGACGGCTTCAAGTTCGCGACCATCGCCGAGGTCGAGCCGGCCCTCTACGACCGCACCCTGACCATGAACGGGGTGTCGAAGGCCTACGCCATGACCGGCTGGCGGATCGGCTATGCCGCGGGTCCGGAGCCGCTGATCAAGGCCATGGGCAAGGTGATCAGCCAGACCACCTCCAACCCGTCCTCGATCAGCCAGGCCGCCGCCGTGGAGGCCCTGAACGGTCCGCAGGACTTCATTCCCGAGCGCGCCGCCCACTTCGAGAAGCGCCGCGACCTGGTGGTGTCCATGCTGAACCAGGCCTCCGGCCTGAAGTGCGCCAAGCCGGAGGGGGCGTTCTATGTCTACCCCTCGTGCGAGGGCCTGATCGGCAAAACGACCGAAGCCGGCAAGGTGATCGAAACCGACGAGGACTTCGCCAAGGAACTGCTGGCAGCCGAGGCGGTGGCGGTGGTGCAGGGCGCGGCCTTCGGCCTGTCGCCGTTCTTCCGCATCTCCTACGCCACCTCCACCGAGGTGCTCGAGGACGCCTGCACCCGCATCCAGCGGTTCTGCGCCAGCCTGCGCTAGGGTCCGGCGCCATGAGCTCCCCGTCGGCCGCCTGGCTGGGGGCGGGTCTCGCCCTGATCGTGTCCTCGGCCCTGTCGGGCGTTCTCGCCTGGTGCGGACCGGTTGACCGGCCGCGCACCCGCGGCATGCACGACGCGCCGACGCCGACCGCCGGCGGGCTCGCCCTGCTCGGCGGGACCGCCATTGCGGTATTCGCCGGACTGCCGGCGCTGCGGGCGTCCGGCGGCGCCGACCTGGCGTTCACCGCCGCCTTCGTGGTCGCGCTCGCCCATAGCCTGCTCGGCGCGTTCGACGACGTGCTCGACTTCGGAGCCAAGGCCAAGCTTGTCGCCCAGCTGGTCCTCGCGCTCGCCTTCGCGGCGCTGGCCCATCCGTCGTCGATACCGCTGACCCATGCGTTCGCCGTCGACCTGCCCTGGCCTGTCGCCGTCGCGGGCGTGGCGCTGTGGATGATCGTCACCGTCAATGCGGTGAATTTCATGGACGGGTCCAACGGCCTGGTCGTCGGCGCCCTGGCCATCGTGCTGGGCGGCCTTGGGCTGCGGACCCTGGGCGGCGCGGGCCCGGCCCTGGCCATGGTCCTGCTCGGGGCCGCGGGGGCCTGCCTGGGCTTCCTGCCCTGGAACTATCCCAGGGCCCGGCTGTTCCAGGGCGACGCCGGCGCCCTGTTCCTGGGGGCCTTGGTCGCCGCGGCGGCCGTAGTCGCTGCGTGCCCGGGTCGGGCGGCCGGCCCGCTCAGCCTGTTCGCCGTGCCGATCGCGCTGACGCCGCTGCTGACCGACGTGCTCTTGACCCTGATCGTCCGCGCGCGCCGCAAGGCGCCGCTGTTCGAAGCCCATAGGGACCACCTCTACCAGCGCTGGCTGGCCGCCCACGGCGGCGATCACGGCGCCCTGGCGCGCCGGCTCTGGCTGATCGTCGGCCTCTACACCCTGGCGGCGATGAGCGTGGCCGAGGGCGATCCACTGGTCGCGGTCATGGCCTTCCTGGTCGGGGTCGCCGTCGCCGTCGCCGGCTGGCTGCGGCTCGACCGAGGCCTCAGGCGGTCCGGCTGACCGCGACGTCGGCCAGTTCGCACAGCGCGCTGCGCCAGACCGGATCGCCGACGCCGGCCAGCACCATCTTGGCCCGGTCGGCATAGTCGTAGGCCAGGTCCATGGTGGCCGCGAGGGCGCCTGTGGAATGCACCAGCTGTTGGGCGCGGACGAAGTCGGCCTCGTCCTGCTGCAGGTCGCCGACAGTGCGGTTCCAGAACGCGGCCTCGCCGGCGCCGGTGCGGGCGATGGCGTAGAGCAGCGGCAAAGTCGCCTTGCCCTCGCGGAAATCGTCGCCCGGGTTCTTGCCGAGAGCGCCCGCGGCGCCGGAATAGTCCAGCGCATCGTCGACCAGCTGGAAGGCGATGCCGACGTTCATGCCGAAGGTGCGGAAGGCGCGGATGGTCTGCTCGCCGGCGCCGGCCGACACCGCGCCCGCTTCCGCCGCCGCGGCGAACAGCTCGGCGGTCTTGGCGGAGATGATCTCGAGGTACATTTCCTCGGTCAGGGTGATCTCGTGCGCGCGGGTCAGCTGCAGCACCTCGCCTTCGGAGATCACCCGCGAGGCGCGGGCCAGGATCTCCAGCGCCCGCATCGACCCGGCCGACACCATCAACTCGAAGGCGCGGGCGAACAGGAAGTCGCCGACCAGCACGCTCGAGGGCGCGCCCCAGATCAGGTGCGCGGCCACCTTGCCGCGCCGCAGCGCCGAGGAATCGACCACGTCGTCATGCAGCAGGGTGGCCGTGTGGATGAACTCCACCGCCGCCGCCAGCTTGCGGAACTCGTCGTCGCGGGCGCCCGCGGCCCGGGCGGCCGACACCGCGATCAGGGGCCTGAGCCGCTTGCCGCCGGCCGCGATCAGATGCTCCGCCAGAGCGGGAATCACCGGCACGCTGGAATCCATATGTTCCAGGATCAGCGCATCGACGCCCGCCATGTCGCGTTCTGCCAGCGCCATCAGCCGGTCGACGGAGGGCTTCGGCGGGGCCAGCGATGCTGCGGCTGCGTCCAAGATTCAGGCCTTTATTGCCGCCGACACACCAGGGATGGCGTGAGGCCGCGCGCGTGGCGCACAATGGTGACGTGGCCCTCGGGGGTCAAGGGAACCACGAGGTGAACGACGGTATGGACGAAGCCGGTGCGGAGATCGAGCCACACACGCGCGAAAGTCTGCTGCTGGGCGGAAGACTATCGCTGGTGCAGCCCGGGCGCGGCTATCGCGCCGGCATGGACGCGGCCTTGCTGGCGGCGGCCCTCGACCTGAGGGCCGGACAGCAGGCGCTCGAGATCGGCTGCGGCGTGGGCGCGGCCCTGCTGCAGGCGGCGATCCGCAACCCTGACGCACGCTTCTCGGGCGTCGAACGGGACGCCGAGGCACTGGCCCTCGCCAAGCATAACATCGCTTTGAATGGATTGGAGAATCGCGTTTCGGCCCTGGCCGGAGACGTGGCGGACGGATTTCGCGCGCTGGGCCTGCCGCGCGTCGACGCGGCTTTCGCCAATCCGCCGTTCTTCGACGACCCGGGCGCGCTCAGAGGTCCCGCGCCGGAGCGCGCGGGGGCGTGGCTGGCCGACGACGGCCTCGGCGCCTGGCTGAAGGTCCTCAGCGATGCGGCGAAGGATGGCGGGCGGATGCTGCTGATCCATCGGGCCGACCGGCTGGGCGACATCCTGTCGGAGTTTGGATCGCACGCGGGATCGATCCGTATCCGCCCGATCCAGCCCTTCGCGGACCAGCCGGCCAAGCGGGTGCTGGTCCGGGCGATCCGCGGCGGCAAGGCGCCGCTGGTCCTGCTGCCGCCCCTGATCCTGCACGACCGCTCCGACGCCAAGCATACCGCCGAAACCGATGCGATCCTGCGGGGCGAGACGGCGCTGGGGTGGGGTTAGTCCGCGTAGGCCTTCATCGCATCGAGACACAGTTCGACTCCGGTGACATCCCCGAACGGGTCGGCGGTGACGATGCAGAAGAACCGCCGCGCCTCTGCCCACAGCATCACTGTCTCGGGCAGGCCGAAGTCCTCGATCGCCGTTTCGTCCACGTCGCGCAGCACACCGTCCTCGCCGAGCACCGCGCCGATCAGGCTCTCGACCCGCGCCGCGTATTCGGCGTCGTCCTCATCAAGCACGTTCATGTAGGCGAACACCGGCTTGCCGAGAGCCGAGGCGAAACCGGCCTCGAAGGTGACGCTCGGATGGGCCGAGGGTCCACGCCAGGGCGTCAGGTTGGCGATCACCGCATCGGCCTTGCGAAGGCTGGCGAGCGCCGCCGCATAAAGCTCGCGCGCCATGGCTTCGGAGCCGTCGCGTTCGACCAGCGGCGTGTCGCCGGCGAACAGGGCCTCGACCCCCGCCGCCTCGCAGAGGCGCCGCTGGCGCGCCATCAGGTCGACGGCGCCGGGGGTCCATGGCTCCGGGCCGGACAAATAGACGGAGGAGAGTCGACGCATGATAGGGCGGACCAAGCCTCGCCCACGCGTCCCGGGTCAACCCCGGACTGGCCGTCCGGGCCCGTCCAGCGATATAGGAGGCGAGGAGATCGCATGACCATCGAGCCGCCGCTCTATGCCGAGATCGTCGATTTCTGGCGGGACGCCGGTCCCAAGCTTTGGTTCGCCAGGAACGATGCCTTCGACACCGCGATGCGCGACCGGTTCGAGGCGGTGCAGCACGCCGCCGGGCGCGGCGACTACGTCGACTGGATCGACACGGCCGAGGGCGCCCTGGCGCTGGTGCTGCTGCTCGACCAGTTCCCGCGCAACCTCTATCGCGGCCGGCCCCAGGCCTTCGCCACCGATCCGCAGGCGCGCCGGGCGGCGTCGAAAGCCATCGCGCGGGGGCATGACCAGGCGACGGATCCTGCGTTGCGCGTCTTCTTCTACATGCCGTTCGAGCACGCCGAAGACCTGGCCGACCAGGACCGGGCGGTGGCCTTGATGCAGGCGCTCGGCGACGCCGACTACCTGCGCTATGCCGAACTGCACCGCGACCTGATCCGCCGCTTCGGCCGCTTCCCGCATCGCAACACCATCCTCGGGCGCGAGAGCACGGTCGAGGAGATCGCCTATCTGGCCGGACCCGGTTTCAAGGGCTGACGGCCAGCGCCTCAAGGGCCGCTTCGGGATTCGCCGCAGGGAGGCGGGGCCAGTCCGGGGTTTGATTCCGGAACCAGGTGGTCTGGCGCTTGGCGTAGCGGCGCGTGGACTGGCGCGCGGCGGCCAGCGCCTGATCCAGAGTCATCTCGCCCCTGAGGTGAGCGGCGAACTCGGGTGCGCCCAGCGCCTTCATCACCGGCAGCCCCGGGTCGAGACCGCGGGCGAGGAGGACCCTCACCTCCTCCAGCGCCCCATTCGCGGCCATGACGCCGAGGCGGGCGTCGCACTGAGCGTACAAGGCCTCGCGCAGCGGATCGAGCACCAGGCCGCGCCAGGCGGCGAGCGGGAGATCCACCGCCTCGGCCTGCCAGTCGCTGAGCGAGCGGCCGGTGGCCAGGGCGACGCTCATCGCCCGCACCAGGCGCTGGCGATCACCGGCGGCGATACGCGCCTCGGCCGCCGGATCGAGGGCGCCCAGGCGCGCCCTGAACGCCGCCTCTCCGTCGGCGGCGAACGCCAGGTCGGCTTCGTCGCGTACCGCCTCCGGCACCGGCGGAATCTCGGACAGGCCTTCGGTCAAGGCGCGGAAATAGAGGCCGGTCCCGCCGACCACGATCGTCGGCCGGCCCCGCGCGGCGATCTGGGCCAACGCCGCCTCGGCCGCACGGAGCCAGCGTCCGACCGACCAGGCCTCCGCCCCATCGGCGACGCCGTAGAGGTGATGCGGCGCCCGCGCCAGATCGGCGGCGGCCGGCCGGGCGGTGAGGACGTCGAGGTCGCGATAGACCTGCATGGAGTCGGCGTTGACGATCTCCGCGCCCACGCGCGCCGCCAGCTCCAGCGCCAGACCGGACTTGCCGCTTGCGGTCGGGCCGGCGATCAGCCAGACGCTCGGCTTCGCCATGTCGCTCGCCCTCACCTTCGTCACACCGTCTCCCGACTCCGAGCCCGCCGCCGACGCGCGGCTCGAGGCAGCGGTGGCCGCGGCCGGCGGCCGCGTCAAGGCGCGCCGCACGCTGGGACCCGGGGCCGAGGACTGGATTGTCGAGGAGGCCAGCCCCGTGGCCCTGCGCGAAGCCGCCCAACTGGCCATCGCCGCGCTTCCGGTGGACCTCTGCGTGCAGCCGGCCGAGGGACGCCGCAAGCGGCTGCTGCTGGCCGACATGGATTCCACCATCATCGGCTGCGAGTGCCTGGACGAGCTGGCCGATTTCGCCGGCCGCAAGGCCGAGGTGGCGGCGATCACCGAACGGGCCATGCGCGGCGAAATCGGATTCGAGGGCGCTCTGCGCGAACGGGTGGCGATGCTGGCCGGGCTCGAACTGGCGGCGCTGGGCCAGTGCTACGACGCCCGCGTCCGTCTCAACCCCGGCGCCCGGGTGCTGGTGTCGACCATGGCCGCGCACGGCGCGCGCTGTGTGCTGGTCTCCGGCGGGTTCAAGAGCTTCACCGGGCCGGTGGCCGCCGCCGCCGGCTTCCACGCCGACTTCGCCAACACCCTGCTCGACGACGGCCTCAGGCTGACCGGGGCGGTGGGCGAGCCGATCCTGGGACGGGAGGCCAAACTCGCGGCCCTGCGGCGTGAAGCGGCCGGACTGGGCGCCGGGCCGGAGGAGACGCTGGCGGTCGGCGACGGCGCCAACGATCTCGACATGATCCGCGCCGCGGGCCTGGGCGTCGCCTATCGCGCCAAACCGGTGGTCGCAGCCGAGGCCGACGCCCGGCTCGACCACGCCGACCTGACCGCGCTGCTGTATTTCCAGGGCTACGCCGTCACAGAATTCGCACCGGCGGACGAGGCGCGCTAAAGGAGCCGCATGGAGCTCATACCCAGCCGCGCCGCCGTGTTGCAGGCGCTCGACGCCGTCAAGGATCCCAAGTCGGGCCAGGGCCTGGCCATGGCCGGCCTGGTGCGCGGCCTGACCCTGCGCGAGGGCCGGGCCGGCTTCATGCTCGAAGTGTCCCCGTCGGACGCCGACCTCTACGCGCCGGTGCGCGACCAGGCGGAAGCGGCGCTGCGCGCCCTGCCGGGCGTGACCCAGGCGCAGGTGGTGCTGACAACCGAAGACCCTGCGGCCGCTCCGCCGCCGCCGGCATCGCGTCGGGCGACGGTCGCCGAGGATCCCCGCGCGGCCCTGCGCCCGGCGCCGACCGCCACGCGGCCCGCTCACGTCAAGCGGATCATCGCTGTGGCTTCGGCCAAGGGCGGGGTCGGCAAGTCCACCGTCGCCGCCAACCTCGCCTGCGCCTTCGCACGGCTGGGCCTGGCCACCGGCCTGATGGACGCGGACGTCTACGGCCCCTCGGTCCCGCAGATGATGGGCGTCTCGGGCCAGCCGCGCCTGACCGCCGACAAGCGGATGATCCCGGCCGAGGCCTATGGGGTAAAGGTCACCTCGATCGGCCTGATCATCGAACCGGATTCGGCGATGATCTGGCGCGGGCCGATGGCGTCCTCGGCCGTCAACCAGCTGATCAACGAGGTCGCCTGGGGCAGCGAGGCCGAGCCGCTCGACGTGCTGGTGCTGGACCTGCCGCCGGGCACCGGCGACATCCTTTTGACCCTGTCGCAGAAGATCGCCATCGACGGTGCGGTGATCGTTTCGACCCCGCAGGCGGTCGCCCTGGCCGACGTGCGGCGCGGCGTGGCCATGTTCGGCAAGGTCGGCGTGCCGGTGCTGGGGGTGGTGGAGAACATGGCCTACTTCCCCGATCCCGCTACCGGCGCCCCGATCGAGATCTTCGGCCGCGGCGGGGCCAGGGCCATGGCCGCGGAGATCGGCGTCCCCTTCCTTGGTGAACTGCCGATCGACATCGCCCTGCGCCTAGGCGGCGACACCGGCGCGCCCCTGGTGGCCACTGCGCCCGAAAGCCCCACCGCCGAAGCCTTCATGGCCATGGCGGCGAAACTGCGCTGAGACCGCCGATCCGACTCAGCGCGGCGGCGGCAGGCTGTTGCTCGGCGGCCGGCCGAGACTGTTCGCGCCGGGCTGCTGCTGTTGCGGGTCACCGGCCTGGGCCTGCGCGGTCTGGCGATCGAAGGCGTGCTGCTGGGCCGGGCTCAGACTGGCGTAGAAGGCCTTCACCGCCGCGCCCTGCCGATGGACCATGGCCGCGTCTTCATCGACCTCGGCGTTGATCAGATCGACACGCCGGGGCGTGGACAGGGTCGGCATCATCTGGGCGGTCGCCCGGTGGCGCGCGTCGGCGCCGGGATCCGGGCTGATCGCCGCCACATAGGCGCGCCAGGCGTCCTCCTGGGCCCCGGTCAGGTGCAGGGCGTCGTGCAGGCTGGAAAGCTGGGTCGTCTGGGCGTGGGCGCCGCCGGCGAGAACCGCCGCGGCGGCGAAGACGGAGAAAGACCGGGCTACCGCCGAACCAATGTTGCGCATTTGAAGCTAAACTCCAGGCCCCCTGAGGAATTTCAGCATATGAGGCCTTGAGCCCGACACGTTAAGGGGCAATTTAAGGCGGGGGCAGAGTTTTGGAGGTCAAGATGAAGAGGCTTGCAGCGGCGCTTATGCTCAGCGCGTGCGCCCTCACCCCGATCGCCGCGTCCGCACAGACCCATGGCGGCGGCGGACACGGCGGCGGCTACCACGCGAGCGGCGGTTATGCCCGCGGCGGCTATGGCTATCGTGGCGGCTACGGCTATCGCGGCGGCTATGGTTATCGTGGCTATGGATGGGGCTGGGGCGGCTTCGGCCTCGGACTCGCTCTCGGCGCTGCGTGGGACCCTTGGTACTGGGGCTATGGTCCCGGCTACTACAATCCCTACTACGGCTACGGCTACGGCGCTCCGTACGGCTACGATTACGACGACGACTACGGTCCGCCGCCACCGGCCGGTTACGCGCCTCAAGGTCAAGGCGGCTATGGCCCGCCGCCGTCCGCCGGTCCCGGCGGCGCGACCGCCGCGCCGTCCCAGCAGAAGGCCTGCGGCCAGTGGGTCTGGCGTCAGGACCAGAACAAGTACGAGTGGAACCCCGGCGCCTGCAGCTAGAGCGCGTTCCGAAAAGTGGGAACCGGTTTTCGGATCAAACGCGCGTCAAACCAAAAGCTTAGAGCGCCGATCTGATTCCATCAGATCGGAACACGCTCTAGGCTTCGGGAAGGCGGCCTCCCCCTCGGGAGGCCGCTGCATCTGCCTGTCTCTACATCCGCTCCGGCGTCTCGATGCCGAGCAGGTCCAGCGATTGTTCGAGCTGGGCCAGGGTCGTGCGCACCAGCGTGAGGCGTGAGGCGCGTGTCGTTTCGTCAGGGGCCTGCAGGATCGGGCACGCCGCGTAGAATCTCGAAAAGCTCTGCGCCAGGCGAAAGGCGTGCTCGGCGATGGTGTTGGGCGCCCGCTTGTCATAGGCGTCGACCAGGGCCTGATCGAAGGCGTCGAGCGTCAGCACCAGATCGCGTTCCGCCGGTTCGCGCACGGCGGCCGGGCCCGCGACCAATCCATCAGCTCCCGCGCGGCGCAGCAGGCTTTTGATCCGCACCGCCTGGTACAGCAGATAGGGACCGGTCTTGCCCTCGAAGCTCATGAAGCGGTCGAGGTCGAAGATGTAGCTGGTGCCGCGGAAATTGGAGAGGTCGGCGAACTTCAGCGCCGCCACCGCCACCTTGCGCGCCGTCGCCTCGAACTCGTCCGCCGGCAATTCACCGCCGAGTCCGGCCTCGTGCAGCCGCTCGCGCGCCTTGTCCGTGGCCATAGTGATCAGGTCGTGCAGCTTCAGAACCCCACCCTCGCGGGTCTTGAAGGGCTTGCCGTCCGGTCCGTTCATGGTGCCGAAGCCGATGTGCTCCAGCGATCCCTCCACCGCGTAGCCGGCAAGATAGGCGGCGCGGAACACCTGGTCGAAGTGATCGGCCTGGCGCTGGTCGACCACATAGAGGGTGAGTTCGGGATCGAAGCTCTGCTTGCGGTCGATCACGGTGGCGAGGTCGGTGGCCCCATACATGGCCGAGCCTTCCGATGAGACCACGATCAGCGGCGGGACCTCGCGCCTGTCGTCCTCCCTCGCCACACGGACGATCTCTGCGCCCTGGTCGGGGACGAGCAGCCCTTGGGCGCGCAGGTCCTCGACCATGCCGGCCATCAGCGGGTCGGCGTCGCTCTCGCCCTTCCACAGGTCGAAGTCGACGCCGAGGGCGTGGAACTCGCGCTGCAGGGCCGAGCGGCTGACCTCGACGAACCGACTCCACAGGGCGCGATAGTCTTCGCGGCCCGCCTGCAATTCGGCCGTGGCCTTGCGCGCGCGGTCGCGGAATTCAGTGTCGGTCTTGGCCTTGGCCGCCGCCTGCGGATAGAGCCGTTCGAGATCCTCCAGCGTCAGCCGGGCCGGATCGACGCCTTCGTCGCCGACGGCGACGATCAGCAATCCCATCTGGAAGCCCCAGTCGCCGAAGTGGGCGTCGCCCACCACCCGGTCGCCGCGCCAGCGGAACAGGCGCTTGATCGATTCGCCGATGATCGACGCGCGCAAGTGCCCGACGTGCATGGGCTTGGCGACATTCGGGCCGCCATAGTCGACCAGCACCCGCCGCGGCGTCGCGGTCGTCTCGCCGCCCGCCCGCGGATCACCGGCGATCTCGCCGGCGCGCACTGAAAGCACCGCGTCGGTGAGCTTGAGGTTGATGAAGCCGGGGCCGGCGATCTCCACCGACGCCAGCCGCAGATCGGCCTTGATCCGCTCGGCCACCCGGCCAGCGATCTCGCGCGGGTTCGCCTTGGCGGCCTTCGCCGCGGCCAGGGCGCCGTTGGATTGGAAATCGGCCAGGTCGGGACGGTCGGAGGGCGTCACCCGGCCGAGCCCTGCAGGCAAGCCTTCGGCAGCGAAGGCGGCTTCGACCGCTTCGCCCAGGCGACGCTTCAGATCGCTCATGCGGTGGGAGCGCTCCTAGTCGCCGCCGCCGGCGGAGGCCGTCTGCGTGGTTACGGCGCGGAACCGCTTACCCAGCCGGTTGAAGTCCGCCATCTCGGGCGTCACGTCGAAGCCGACCAGGATTTCGAACTGGGCCCCCGTCACGGTGGCGTCGGCGCGCGGGATGACGATCCCCTTCAGGGTGTCGATCACGGTGATCCGGTCCTGGCCGGGCTTGAACTCGCCGACGATGTCGAAATACTGCTTGCTGATCACCGCCTGGTTGCGCGTGGTGACCGCGACCCAGTAGCGATAGTCCTTGGAATCGCCCGCCGCCTGCGGCCCGCGGCCGAGGCCGAACTTGATGGCGGCCTGGACCTTGATCGGTTCGTTCGACTTGTAGGCGCAGGCGGAGCGGACGCCTTCGATCTCGCCGGTCCAGCCGACCGATCCCAGCGCTTCCTTGTTGTCCTTCAGCTCGAGATAGCGAGCCGCGTCGTACAGCACCTTCACGAACGGGCAAGGACCGGCGTTGTTCACCGACGGCAGCGGCGCCGGGTCGGTGTTCCAGTCCTTCTCCTTCTGCTTTTTCTTCTTGTCGTCCTCGTCCTCGGCCTGGCGGCGCGCATCATCGTCGCGTTCGGCCTGACTCGACTGCGCGTAGGCCCTCTTGGCCGTCGGCGCGATCACCATGAGGGCGACACCCAGGAAGACGAAAGACAAACGACGCATCGCGATTATCCGGAGGTAAAGCGGGGCGCTGAGGCGATCCCGACCGACAGAGGCCTTCATAGCTCCTACGTCTTCGCGTCGCAATGAAGGCGGCCTGAGGACCGATCGACGCGGCGCTGGCCCACGGCCGCGCACTGGCCTAGATTGCCGGTATGGACGTCATCCTGCCCCGTCTGCCACCGCTGACTGTCAGGCTCGCCAGTCCGCGCGGCTTCTGCGCCGGGGTCGAGCGGGCGATCCAGATCGTCGAGCGGGCGATCGAGAAGTTCGGCGCACCGGTCTATGTGCGTCACGAGATCGTGCACAACACTCATGTGGTCGAACGGCTGCGCAAGCTCGGCGCGGTGTTCGTCGAAGAAGTATGCGAGTGCCCGACCGACCGACCGGTGATCTTCTCGGCCCACGGCGCGCCGAAGGCGGCGACGATCGAGGCCTCGCAGCGGCATATGCTCTACCTCGACGCCACCTGCCCGCTGGTGTCGAAGGTGCACCTCGACGCCGAGCGCCACCATCAGGCCGGGCGCGAGATCGTACTGATCGGCCACGACGGCCATCCGGAAGTGCTGGGGACGCTGGGCCAGTTGCCGGATGGGGCGATCACCCTGGTGGAGACGCCGGACGACGTGATGCGCTTCGAGCCGCGCGACCCGGACAATCTGGCCTTCGTCACCCAGACCACCCTGTCGCTGGACGATACGGCCGAGATGGTCGCGGCCCTGCGGACGCGCTTTCCCAATATCGCCGGCCCACATCGCGAGGACATCTGCTACGCCACCACCAACCGGCAGGAGGCGGTGAAGGCCCTCGCCGAAGGCTGCGATCTGGTACTGGTGGTCGGCTCGCGCGCCTCGTCCAACTCCCAGCGCCTCGTCGAGGTCGCGCGCCGCGCCGGCGCCCGCGACGCCCAGTTGATCGAAGACGCGGGCGGAATGACCGACGCCATGCTGAGGGGCGTGCTCAGGCTCGGGCTGACGGCGGGCGCCTCGGCGCCCGAAAACCTGGTCCGCGGCGTGCTCGACGCGCTCAGGCGCCGCTTCGACGTCCTGATCGAGGAAGGCCCCGAACGGATCGAGGACGTGACCTTCAAGCTGCCGCGGCTCCTCGCCGATCAGGCGACCTGAACGTTCCGCCGCAGCCATTCGGCCAGGCGCTCGACATCGAGTTCGCCGGCGGCCAGGGCGAGGAAGATATCGGCGGCGTCCCGCGGGTCCGCGACGAGCGTCATCCCATTGTCCGCCAGGAACTGACCCATGCAGACGAAGGCCGCGCGCTTGTTGCCATCGATGAACGGATGATTCGCGGACACAGCGGCGGCATAGGTCGCCGCGAGGACAACGAGGTCTTCGACGCCCTCATAGGCATGAAGGTTCGGGGGGCGGGCCAGCGCCGACTCGAGCAAGCCGAGATCGCGAACGCCCTGCGCGCCGCCGCTCAACGCAATCGCTTCTTCGTGCAACTGGAGCAGCAAGTCCGCATCGACCCAAAGGGGTTCGCCGGACACTACTTCGCCAATATATCCAGGGTCTCGCGGTAGCGGTTCATGAAGTCTCGCCCCCGCTGCAAACGGACGCTGCGCTGACCATCCTGAGATTCGAGACGCAACACGCCCTGCGCATCGACATCCACCTCGATGGTATCGCCGACGGTCACGCCAAGCGCCTTCAGGATGTCCTCGCCGAGGACCATCACCATCTCGCCGTTCAAGGGTTTGATCACAGCCTGCATCGGCTCACTCCTCTTAATTCCGTGTATCATCGCCAGGTCCGGAAAGCGATGCTTGACCCCCGCCGCGGCGCAGTCGATCAGGCGGCGTGGCCGTCTACACCGACATCACCGACCGCGAGCTGGAGGATCTCCTCGCCAGCTACGACCTTGGGCGCGCGCTGTCGTGCAAGGGCGTGGCCGAGGGGATCGAGAACTCCAACTTCATCCTCGAGACCGAGCAGGGCCGCTTCATCCTGACCATTTACGAGCGGCGGGTGCGCGCGGCCGAGCTGCCCTATTTCATCGACCTGATGCGCTGGCTGGCGGACCGCGGCTTCCCCTGCCCCACGCCGATTCCCGACCGGGCCGGCCACGCCCTGACCCAGGTGCGCGGCAAGCCCTCGGCCATCGTCACCTTCCTGAGCGGGCTCTCGGTCCGCCGGCCGACCGCGGCGCACTGCGAGGAGGCGGGCGCCGGCCTGGCCCGGCTGCACGCGGCGGGCGAGGGCTTTCCGGGCCGCCGCGCCAACGACCTCGGCCTCGGCGCGTGGGCGCCGCTGTTCGAGCCGCGCCACGCCGCCGCCACATCAGCCCTCGAACCCGGCCTCGACATCCGGATCGCCGCCGACCTCGAAGCCTTGAACGCCGGCTGGCCGAGCGGCCTGCCGACGGGGCCGATCCATGCCGACCTGTTTCCCGACAACGTCTTCTTCACTCGCGACCGCTTCGCCGGGGCGATAGATTTCTACTTCGCCTGTGACGACGCCCTGGCTTACGACCTCGCGATCTGCCTGAACGCCTGGTGCTTCGATACCGAGGGCCGCGTGCTGCCCGATCACGCGCGCGCCCTGCTGCGCGGCTACGAGGCGGAGCGGCCCTTGACGCCGTCCGAGCGCGCCGCCCTGCCGATCCTGGCCCGCGGCGCGGCCATGCGCTTCTTCCTGACCCGGCTGGTGGACTGGCAGCGCGGCGCGGCGGGCGCGCTGGTGACGCCCAAGGACCCGATGGAGTACGCCCGGCGGCTGGATTTCCACCGCACACGCGGGCTGGAGGACATGCTGTGACCCCGGTGCTGATCTATACCGACGGCGCCTGCAGCGGAAATCCAGGCCCCGGGGGTTGGGGCGCCGTGCTGATCGCCAACGGTCACGAACGCGAGCTTTCCGGCGGCGAGCCGCAGACCACCAACAACCGCATGGAGATCATGGCGGCGATCGCGGCGCTGGAGGCGCTGACGCGGCCCTGCTCGGTCGACCTGCACACCGACAGCCAGTACGTGCGCCAGGGGATCACCGAATGGATGCGCGGCTGGAAGGCGCGCGGCTGGCGAACCGCCGACAACAAGCCGGTCAAGAACGAAGACCTGTGGAAACGCCTCGACCTGGCCCGCACGCGCCACGAAGTGCGTTGGCACTGGGTGAAGGGCCATTCGGGCCATCCGCTGAACGAGCGCGCCGACGGCCTGGCCCGCGCTGCGATCAAGGCGATGCGCTAAAGTATTTTCAGGCGAAGTAGATACCGGTTCGCCGTCCGGATAGACTCCAGCCGGGATGACGGAGGGCCGCCGGGTCGGCTAAACCTGTCGCATGGCGATGTTGAGCTGGATGGGCGTGGACGATCGGACGGCGCTGGAAGGCGACCGCGTCCGGCTGCGTCCGCCGCGCATGGGCGACTTCCGCGAGTGGGTCGAGCTTAGGGAGGCGTCGCGGCCCTTTCTGCAGCCGTGGGAGCCGACCTGGCCGCCCGACGACCTGACCCGCGCCGCCTTCCGTCGGCGGCTGGCCCTGTATGCCCGCGACCGCGACCTGGGCCAGGGCCACGCCTTCTTCGTGTTCCGCGACGAGGACAACGCCCTGGTCGGCGGCGTGAACCTGCGCAACGTCATGCGCGGCGTCGCCCAATCGGCCCAGATCGGCTACTGGGTCGGCCAGCCCTACGCCCGGCTGGGCTATGTCTCGGCCGGCGTGCGGACCGTGACCCGCTTCGCCTTCCGCACGCTGGGCTTGCACCGGGTGGAGGCGGCCTGCTGCACCGACAACGACGCCT
>Ga0302314_10001369_pt1 | contig 45627 bp, 37 predicted proteins | sample III_Palsa_N2_3_FD_200533 | JGI IMG/M metagenome (GOLD analysis project Ga0302314, IMG submission 200533) | Peat permafrost microbial communities from Stordalen Mire near Abisko, Sweden - III_Palsa_N2_3 | ecosystem: Environmental > Terrestrial > Soil > Palsa > Peat permafrost | place: Sweden...
ACTCGCCTTGGATCCCGTTAGGTCCTGAAATCAGGAACTAATCTTGAGGCGACGCGGTGAGGATGAAGCCAGCACCGCCAAACTGTCAATCCGAACCGAAGACAAAGGTTCCATCTATCGAGTCAAATAACCCTCGCGGTTCGTGTAAACGGTGCGTCAAGGCGAGTCAGCGACCCGCAACAGCGCAATAGACGCGGCCTCGGCCCGGGAAATAAATCAATTTAGATTCATACGTTTACGTGTGTGTGGCGAACACATAAACAAACATATGTTTGCTAAGAATCACGGCGACGTGAAATGGAAAGTCGCGGTTGCCTGCGGCAAGACGTCGCGTGAATCCAGTGTATGGCAGTTGGGCATGAATACCGCGTCTCTAGCGGATAATATGGCGATAGACAGTTATGAATTACCACCCCTGCCGGTCCATTACCGGCAGACGCCTCATAATTCCGGGCGCGACCTCAAGCCCCTCAAACCGCACGAAATGCGCCAGTTGATCGGAGCCGAAGACGTCAGCACAGTTGATACGTCTCAATCAGGCGATCATGAAAGGACACGAGTAAGCCATCGACTTGTCACTTGTCGCCAAGGGCCGCGATTACTTTACGCCGTCTAGTTTCCGCCGCCCGAGTCTGTGCGCGCCCATGGAGCTGTCGAAAACCATCGGGCGAGGACGTCGAGAAACGCCGTGACGCGGGTGCGGCGGACGCTTCCGGTTGGCGTCATCCAGGAGAGGTCGATCGTCGCCATGCGCCAGTCGGGCATGACCTCGACCAGCGCGCCATCGAGCAGTTCCCGCCAGACGATGGACTCGGGTTGCGCGGCAGGGCCAAAGCCCGCGATCAGGGCTGGTGTGAACCCGTCGGCGCTGTTGGCCATGGCCAGCCGTGGTCTGCGCCGCCCAAACCGTCGAAAGACCATTTTGGGGTCACTGAGCGGATGTCGGACGCCGATCGCGGATATCGAAGGCAACCAGGGTCGGATGCGGCGCTATTGGTGGCGGATCGCGACCTTCAGCCTGCGGCCGGCAACACACTTGCGCAAAGCGTCGGCCTCCGAGACTGATAGACGTAATCAGGGCCTGAAGCGGTCGCCAGGATTGGGATGAACCATGGACGAAGCCACCCGAACTCAAGGCGAGTCCCCGGCCCCCGTAGCGCCGCCCCTGGTGCAAGAGGAAGACGTCAATGCGGTTTTCAATCTCTTCTTGAGACGAGAGCCAGAAGGGCCACAGGTCGCAGAAAAACAGAAGGGCCGGCGGCTCGATGGCTACGTTTTCTCTGTTATGGAATCGAGTGAATTTCACAACAACATCTTGCCGGCGGTGCTCGGCAAAGCGGGGTGGCCGCGTTATCGTGGACGACTAAGCTTTGATCGGTTGCGCGCCTGGGTCGAGAGTCGCTCGATATTCGAACCGGCGATCACGCGAAGCCTTGCGTCTTGCGAATCCTGGCGAGAGTTCTATCGAACGCTTTTGACAGAGCCGTCAGTGCTCGCACGTACGCCCAAACTCAAGGCCGCGGGCGTGAACGAGATGATCGCTGCTCAGACTACATCGGCGCTAGATACTCTTGATGAGGTGATAGGGGACTGCGACTACGCAAATGTCTGGGAGGTCAAGGGTTGGTGCGTCAATCAACAGCGTGCCGACGAAAAGACGACGGTTGAAATCCTTGTTGGCGGCGATGTCGTCGGAACGGCCGAATGTCGTGAGTTTCGCCGAGACTTGCAAGGTAAGGTGTCCGGCGACGGAACGTGCGGTTTCACCTTCACCGTTCCGCCCTCGGTCCGAGAGGCTTTGCGCGAAGAGCAGTGGGTGTCCGTCCGTGAGCGGTCGACCGGCGCGGCAATCGGTCGATCCGTGGCCGTTCGCAATCAGGGCCCGTTGCGCGTCGATCAATTCGACGTTCTGACCGATGAAATCGCGCTAGCCCGGCGCACGCTTGAGCGGCTCGAAAGGGAATTGTCTCGGGCCTCGGCGTCGTTGGGCCACCATCTCGCCGCCTATGACGAATATGTCCGGGTCATTCCCGAGCGGGACGAGGCGGCACTGGTCGCACGACTGACGGCGGAATTCGGCGCGAACGCCGCCCCATCCGTGACCGTGGTGCTCATGGCGCAAGACTCGGACCCCTCGGAAGTCGCCGTGACGCTGACGAGTCTCGCGGCTCAAGTCTATTCTAGCTGGGACCTGGTTCTGGCCGGTGGACCCGGGCGTAAGCCCTTGCTCTTGCGCGCACTCAAGGCTTTTGCCGCTACTGGGCGGTCCGTCAGATTTCATGCCGGGAATCCGCTGGTCAGCGCCGAAGACTTGAATTGTGCCCTGCTCGACGCGGCGACCGGAGAGTTTCTGATAATCGTCCGGGCCGGAGACAGGCTTCGACGGGATGCCATCCTAGAGCTGGCCATTGCCGCCAAGCGCAGCGATGCAACCGTGATTTATGCCGATGAAGATCGGTGGGAAATCTCAGCCCATGGTGATCTTGCTTGCGTCGAGCCGAGGCTGAAACCCGGTTTCGACCCGGACTATCTGCTATCGAATGATCCCATCGGTCGCGCTGCAATGCTCCAGCGGTGTGCGGTTCGAGATCTGGGTGGATTCAGATTTGGGCTCGCCGCAGGGGGCCTGCTCGATCTCTATCTGAGGGTATTCGAAAACTACGGCGGGCAATCGTTCGCCCATTGCGCGCGCGTGCTGTTTCATCTGCCGACAGAAAAGTCAGAGCACGACGTCGAGGCCGGGCTCCGCGTGGTCAACGACTATCTGGCCCGAACGTCGAGCGGCGCGGTTGCGACGCCGCACGACGATCCGGAAGGTGGATCGCGTCCAGGCGCAAGGCGGATCCACTGGCCAATTCCAAACAAGCCGCCGATCGTTTCGATCGTCGTTCCCACCCGCGACCACCCGGAACTCATCGGTCCGTGCCTCGCCGCTCTGCGCGCGCACGCCTCCGACTACGCCGGGGAAATTGAGCTTTTCGTTGTCGACAATGGCACTGTTGAGCCGATGGCTTCGGCCTTGCTGACGAGCTTGGCGGATGCCGGCGCGATCCGACTAGCCCGCTATCCGGGACCCTTCAACTGGTCCGCGCTCAACAACCGCGCTGTCTCCGAGGCGCGCGGCGAGGCCCTTATCTTTCTCAACAACGATATTGTGATGACGCGAACCGGCTGGCTCGGCGAACTCGTCAGCCAGGCGCTTCGTCCGGACGTAGGGGCGGTTGGGGCGCGGCTGCTGTATCCAAATCGGAGCATCCAGCACGCCGGGATGGTGATTGGAGTCGTCGGGGCCACAAGGCACGAAAGCCTCGGCCAAGACGTCCGCGACGGAGGCTATCTCGGGCGAACGCAACTGCAGCACCGCGCAAGCGCGGTGACGGGGGCCTGCCTGGCGACGCGGCGCGAGGTCTTCGAGCGCTTAGGCGGTTTCGATGAGGCGACGTTCAAGGTCGCCTTCAATGATACCGACTACTGCATGAAAGCGGCCGAAGCGGGCCTCGCCGTCGTCTACACTCCCTTCGCCACCATGCTGCATTTCGAGTCGGTCTCACGCGGCATCGATGGGCCGCCGCCGGAGGCAGTCGAAACCGGAGACGAGCTCGGTCAATTTCGCAAGAGATGGCAGGAAGCTTTGCGAGAGGATCGCTACTACAACCCACATTTCGATCGGTCGGCCCGGCCTTTCACCCATCTGATCCATTCGCGACCATAGCGTTTGAGCTTCGGCTCTCCGCCGCACTGAATTTGAGCATGATACCACTCTGACATATGAAAACCTGACGAGGGATTGAGCCCGCTCGTCCGGAGGTCTAGGATCAAGGGAAGGTTGATTTTAGGCTGGCGTATCATCCCTCCCGAACGGGCCGGCTGGCATAGGGCCAAGGCGTGTGAAGGCGGCAACAGTATAATTCTCAGGATAAGCGACAAACGTTTCTTCTTGGACGCCTTCGCATCTGTGTTGCATTTAGTGTTTAGAGCCCGGTTCGTCGTAAGGATCGGCTCGGACGAGTTTTAAACCCGAAACGGTGGCTGGATGTTCCGCGAAAGTGCATCCTCGTTCGAGGTCGCCCAAGTGCTTGGCGCTGCGGACGCGGAGGGTCTGACGCGTCCATCGGGCGCTCCCGCTAGCCGTCACTTCCTGATGGTGTCGGCGCCGTTTGGCCCCTTTGCGCGTGAACTGGCGCAGCAGCTCCGCGCCTCCGGCGCCAGATGCACACGCGTCATACTCAATGCGGGCGATGCCCTGGATTGGGGATTCGGGCCCGCCGCCGCCTACTTCGGGGGCCGGTCAGGGTGGAAGAGCTGGCTCTACGACCAGGTTTTGAAGCGCGGCGTGACCGATATCGTCACCTATGGCGATTCAAATCCCTACGCTGCCGACGCCTTGATGTTGGCGAGTTCTCTAGGCATGCGGCGTCACGTGCTCGAGCAAGGCTACTTTCGTCCCGATTGGGTGACGGTCGAGCGAGACGGGGTCAACGGCAATTCGCCCTTGCCGCGGGATCCCGAGTGGTACCTGAGCCATCCTGCGTGCGACCAACACACCGCGGAGCATCGGGTTGGTCTGACCACGCCGTACGCGATCTTCCTGATCATCCGGTACCATCTCTCGGTTTACCTCGGCACGCCAATCTTCGTGCGCTATCGCGCGGCCTACCGTCATTCGGCCGTTCGCCAAGCCTTCACGCATGTCTGCCGGTTCGTCGCGGCGCGGCTTTCGGCCGACCGATCGCGGCGCGAGCACGACAAGGTCATGGCCACGGCCGCGCCGATATTCCTGGGGCTGCTCCAGCGGCCGGGCGATAGCCAGTTGTGGCGACACTCCGATTATGAAACGGCCGAGGCGTTCCTCGAGCGCATAATCCCCAGCTTTGCTGATCACGCGGCCAAAGACGCGCACCTCATCATTCGTCCACATCCGCTCGACCCGGGGATCGACGATCACAACGGACTGATCCGACGCTTGGCCAGCCGGGAGGGGGTCGAGGACCGCGTGCACTACCTGGACCATGGCAAGCTACACGAAGTGCTCCCACGTATCTGTGGCGCAGTCTGCGTCAACTCAACCGCAGGCCTTTCGGCGGTCGAGTTCGGCAAGCCAACCTTAACCCTGGGCAGAGCGATCTACGATATGCCGGGGCTCACCCACCAGGGGGGATTGGAGGGGTTCTGGACCAACCCGCAGACGCCGAACGCGGCCCTCTACACGGCATTTCGGCGCGTCATGATGGCCACTTCCCAGGTCAATGGAGCCTACGCGACGCCCTTCGGCCGTCGCCTCGCGGCCCCGGAGGTGGCGCGCAGGCTGACGCGGCACGCTCGCTGAAGGCCATTCAGCTCGCGATCCGGATCCGCAGGACGCTCGAGGAGGCCGTTCTTGGGCGAAGCGTGCGGTAATCGTCCCGGCGCCCAACGTCCCTTGAACGCGTGAAAATTCGATCCTAAGCCTTCATACAGTCACTTCGCACGGCTGGGTCGTTGCGCGCTTGCGGACCCTTAGGTCGGCAATCTGACCGACAGGGGACTTTTGACTTGATCAATTTGAAGAGAGTCGAGCTCTTCATCGACTTGTCGGATTTCGTTTTCTTCATTGGTCACCATCAAAATCTCACCGGGATACAGCGGGTACAGGCGAATTTCGTCCGAGGACTCCAGTCGATTGAAGACCTGACGCCGCATTACATATGTTGGAACCGTCGTTTGGGCGCGTTCGATGTCCTCGATAGCGAGTATCTCCTAGCGATCTTGGCGGACTTCGATTTTCAGGAACTCGCTCGGTCGACAACATTCGACAAGCGGGCGGCGCAGGACCGCGTCCTGCCGCGCTCAAGACCACTAGACATACCCGCGGTCTCGATCGTCTTTCTCGATCCCAAAGACGCCACCGGCTGCCAGGCTCTGGTCGAGAGTCCCTACCGGTTCACGGGTTCATGAGGACAGATGGAGTCGATTGGGCGAGTTCGCGCGGCCCTACACGCGTTCACCTCACCGGGCGTTCGCGACTGATCAATATGTCATTTAGAGGTAAGGCCATCAGATCCGCATCGGACAGTTCGGGAAAGGTCCCGTCCGTGGCGATCAGCCAGAAGCGGAAGCCCTGCGCGCGAAACTGGCCGACCAAATCTGGCACACTACAGCGGCGCGCCATCATGTTCGTCGACCATTCCATACAGATGCGGATGTTGGGCGAACGTCTGACCAAATCGCGGGCCCCCTCCAATACAAGCGGTTCGGAGCCCTCGGCGTCCATCCGAAGCAAATCGATCGGTCCTTCGATGACGTCGTCGAGGCGGACGGCAGGCGCCGTGATCGTCTCGCGGCCGGGCCGTTCTGGCCAGTCCGGATCGGCGACAAAGCCGCTGCCCCCGAAGCGCCGCGAAACCGAGAACGCCACCTCGCCGGAGCGGTCGCTGGCCGCGACGGCGTGGACTGCCGATCGCGAACCGAAATCATTCAGTTGCAGCGAACGTTCAACCAGCGCGGCGAGGTAGGGACTCGCCTCGAAGGCGTCCACCCACCCCCGGGGGCCGACCGCGCGAGCCATCTTTGCCGAGTAGTAGCCAAAGTTGGCGCCCACCTCGACGACTCGGTCACCGGGCCTCAGGATGCGGCCGATGGCGATGTCGATCCACGCTTCCCAATAGCCGCGACAGATGATGTGGGGAGCGATCTGCTCGTCCTGCGGATCGACGTACAGAAACAGGCCATCCGTCGTCTCGGCGAGGGCGAGATCTGGCCCAAGGTAGGCGTAGAGCCGCGGCCTTGACCGCCTCTGAATGCGAAGTCGGCGGCCGCGGGCCGCCAGCCGCTGCGCCAGTCGGGACACCGGACCCTGAGTCACGCCTCCGCGCCCTTGAGCACCGCGATTCCGAACGACGTGCAGGTCGTGGCGCCGAACAGCAGCTTCAGGTGCTGTGGGGTAAACGGCGCGGCATCAACGTAGGCGTCGAGCTCTCGATCGCCTGGATGAAAGTTGAGCGGCAGCACCCGATGGCCGGCTGCCGTGAGCCGCAAGGCCAAATCCTCGAAGTCGCGCTTTCGGAAAATCGACAAGGTGGGGACTTCCACCGTATCGGTGTTCGAATCGAGGTTGAACTCCGTCGTGTGAACCGCGAGCCCGCCGGGTTTGAGGGTCGCTAGGCTGTTTTCGACGAAGTCGAGCCCGTGCTTCAGCGATCCGAGATGCTCGAAGCAGCATGAGGACCAACAGACATCGAAGCCCGACAGTTGTTCCGAGATAGCGTTCATATCCACCGGTCGGAACGAGACGCGCTGTCGAAACATCTCCTCGTCAACGATGGCGGGATAGTGCAGGTCGGACAGCGTCGCTGAATGCTGGTGGGTGGTGTCCCAGCCTGCGCCGATGATGATGTCTGGAGGCGCATCGGAGGCGACCACATCCAGCCCGATCCGCGCCAGCAGCGATGGCATCGGCTCGCGACCGACGCCAAACCCGAGCGCCCGCTTGCCCGGGGCGAGCATCCCCTCCTGCTCCATGACTGACAGGATGTAGGCATATTCCCAGAACTTGCGGTGCTGATTGGGCTCGAAAGTCAATTCCGTCATCCAGCGCAGGAACTCCGGGGACTCCATCTGCGCCGCCGTGCACAGCTGTGAGACTGGCGCGGCCAGCGAAGGCGGTTCGAACCGCCATGGCGTGGCCGGGTCGGCGGGCGGCGCCAGCAGGAACAGGGGCGCGCGATAGGGCTGACCTCGCATCGCCAGCCGCTCGAAATCGGCGGTTCCAGCCAGCACGCGGCGAAGAGCGGCGATGTTTGGCAGCCGCATGTGTTCGCCGATCTCTTCCGCCTTGGGCGGTTTGCCGAAGAACAGTCGTAGCGCCCATGCCGCGGCTTCCTCTGTCACCGGGGCCGCCTCGGTGAGGCTCCAAGGCGATGGTCGTCGCCCGGAGCTCGCCGGCACAGGTCGCACAGCCAACAACCGGTCGGCCTCGATGGCGGCTTGCGGTAGGTCGGCGTTCAGCGCAAGGGCCCGCTGGTAGGCTTCGATCGCCTCGTCGAACTCGCCGAGGCGCGAATGCATGCGTCCGATTTGATGAAGCGTATCGGCCTGTCCAGGGTGGAGTTCGTCGGCTTTGTAATAGGCGTCGAGCGCCTCTCGGGGCCGTACCTGTGCGGCGAGAGAATGACCGAGTTGAACCCATACGGGCGCAATGTCGGACTCACGGTCGACTGCCGCGCGATAGGCCTGTTCAGCTGCGGCCCAGTCGGCTCGATCTCGCGCTCGGTCTCCGTCGCGAACCAGTCGGCGGGTGCGAAGTCTCATGCGGTCATACTAGGATTTCGCTTTCGCGTGAGATAGGGCGCGCCGTGCAAGAGGGGTGGGAGACAGTTCGGATGTCTTCCCGCGATCTCGCTAGTCTTCTGGGCGACCTCAAGTGTCGGGCGTCGCCTCGTTCGGCGCTTCGGGGGTTTCCGCTACGTCGCCGATTCGTTCGACCACGGCGCCAAAAAAGCGCAGCGTCCCGTGAAAAGCCCCCCACTTCATCCAGAGACGGATCTGGGCTGGTCCCGCCGTCCGGACGGGATGCACCGCCTCGACGACGACCGGGCCCTCGACGCGGCGCGGGAAATCCGCGGTCGTGTACTCGGGTTCGACCCCGAACTGGATGGCCATGAATCGCCTTCCAGCTTCATCGCTCAATTCGAAGTTCGCACGCGCGCGCCACAACCCCGGTGTGAGCTCGATATAGGGGCCGTGAAACAAGAATCTCGGAGGACCGGTAATATCGAAGACTTCAGGGCACCGTCCGTCCGGCGAATCGAGGCTGAGAAAGACATCGGGGCCCCAGGTGAGGGCGGCAACCTGCTCGTTATGAGGAGGGGTGTCAGTCGTCGGGTGCGGTTGTCTGGCTGCCACGCTGAATTCTGTCCGCTGTCATTTGGCGGTGGGCGCCGGATGGCCCCTCGCCGCGATGGACCGCTTTATAACCCAATGCCGCGAGGTTTGCTCCCCAAGGCGTGAATGGCGGTGGACGCCAGGGAAAACCGGCGCCAGCGGATGCGTTAGCTGTCGTGCGACGACGACAGCGCCACCGGCGCAACATCGATCGCGGGTTCGGCGAAATCGTTTGCGTTTTCTCGGACATCGATGATTAGCGTGCGCGACCCGGCCTGGAGGTCCCGACTTGCCTTTCGAGCGTCCCGGACCCGGCGACGGATTCCTCGACCAGATGCGGGCGAACCTACTCAGGCGGGCGAGGCCGCCGACACCTCAAACTCGTCTGACCGAAATGGAGACCGAAAACATGAGGGGTCGGACATCACCCCCCCACCGCGCAACGCGGCACATTTTCGATATCGGGCGACTCAAGGGCGCGGATCGCGCCGTGAACGAGGCCGAAATTCGGGCTCTGTGCAGCTCGGCCTATCTCGGCGATCACTGGGCCCTATGCCGGGTGCTTGGCCGCTACAAGATGTACGTTGACACGCGCGACATCGGGCTCTCCAGCCACCTGATGCTCGATGGCTATTGGGAGATGTGGCTTTCCGAAGAGCTGGTCGGATGCATTCAGCCTGGGATGACGGTCGTCGATGCGGGCGCCAACCTCGGCTACTTCACGCTGATCATGGCGGATCGCGTCGGGCCTAAGGGGCTAGTGCACGCATTCGAGCCGAATCCTCCGATCGCGCACCGAATGATCAAGAGTCTGGAGGTAAACGGGTTCCGAAGCCGCGTCACCGTTCATCCTGAGCCGCTCGGCGATAAGAATGATCGGGAGGTGATCTTGGTAGCTCCGTCGGACGAACCGAAGAACGCCTACGTGACTCATGAGGGGGTCGGACTCGTCCTCAAGACCCGGCGGCTCGACAGTTTCCCCGAGATTCTCGACGCCGATGTGATCAAGATTGACGCGGAGGGAGCCGAACTCGACATCTGGCACGGCATGAGTGGGCTGCTCGAGCGGCGGAGCCGGCCGCAGACCATCTTCCTCGAATATGCCGCGGCGCGGTACGCCGATCCTGGCGATTTCCTCCGCGAGATAGTCGCGGCGGGTTTCAGCCTCGCCGAGGTGTCTTTCGGCGAGGGAATTCAGCCCAGGACCGAGGCGCAAATTCTGGCCGCTCCGCCCAACATCGACCAGATGCTCGTGCTCAGGCGTTGAGGCGCTGCGAGACCCAAGCGGTTCCAGACCTCGCCGCCAAACTGGCGAACGTCCCTCCGCAGTCAGAAGATATACGGCCTGACGATCGCACGTTTTAGACCCAGCTACTGGGGCGGCGGCAATGGTATTTCGTGACCGGTGTGCTCCTCGGCGTCCTCCACACACAGGCCCGCATAAATGTCGATAGCCGCGTTGACGTCGTTGAACAACTTGGCGCGGCCGGACTCGATAATCAGCACGCGATCGCACATCCTTCTGACGAATTCGGTATCGTGCGTGGCGATGATGAAGCTCCGGTCAGCGGTACTCTCAAACAATTCATGATTGCTCTTCTCGCGAAACAAGGCGTCGCCGACAGCGATTACTTCATCAATCAGATAGCAGTCGAATTGAATCGCGAGCGAGATGCCGAAGCTGAGCCGAGCCCGCATGCCTGCGGAATAGTATTTCATCGGCTTGTACAATGCTTCGCCTAGTTCGGCGAAGTCGTCGACCCTGGCGATGATCTTCCCGGGATCACGTCGGTAGATCCGGGCGATGAACTTGATGTTGTCGTATCCGGTCATCGCCCCTTGAAATCCCCCATCGAGTCCGAGAGGCCACGAACTCGTCATTTCCCATCTCGTATAGCCGCTCGTGGGCCACAACACGCCGCCCAGGATCTTAATGAGGGACGTCTTGCCTTGGCCGTTGCGGCCTAGAAGTCCCAATCGACCGCCTTGAGGCATATCGAAAGAGAGGTTCTCGAACAGGGTTTGGGTTTTGCCCTCGCGGTGAAACCGCATGGTCAGGTCCCGAACGATCAGCATGACGCGATCATCAGGCTATTGCTGGCGATGTTCCCGCAGGCCCGCGATGAGAAGCGAGATCGCGGCGTAGGCCACAAGGGCGCAGATCAGAACAGTGAATGTCATCCGCAAGCGGCGAGGCTCTTCGTCTCTGTCCGGGAGGTTCGGATTGACGACCCGTTCGAGGTAGAGTTGCTTGCGCATCGCGTCGAGGCGGGCCGACTCCAGCGCCTGCTCAGCCGCACTCAACGCCTGACCTGCGATGTTTTCGTCGATGAGCATCCGCTCGTAGACCGTCAACTTGGGGGCCAGCGAGTCGGCCTGGCCAGCGCTTTGGCTGCGCTGGGCGGCGATCTGAGCCTGATAACCGGCGATGTTGCGGTCGAGCACGGGAAGCTGCGGGCTCTCCGGGGCCGAAGCCGCGAGGCCGGCTCGCTGCGCCTGCAGCGTCGCGAGCTGGGCCTGCAGGCCCGTCATCAGCTGCACATCCGCCTGGGAGGCGAGGGTGGGGTCTACCAGCCGCTCCTTGTTACGGAAGTTTCTGAACGCCGCCTGAGATCTGGCTGCCTCCGCCTCGGCGTCCGCCAACTGCCGCTCACCCTGCCCAACCGTGTCTGCCAGGGAGCGGGCGTTCATGCGGTTGACGAGTCTCTCGCCGCCTTCGAGGAGTCCTTCGGTCATGGCGCGAGCATCTTCGGGACGATAGGCAACAACCTTCACCGAACTGATCTGCGTCTGGTTATCCATGCCGACAGTCACGAACCGCTGGAACCCCTTGTAGAGATCTTCAAAGCTCGTTCCCTCGAAAGGACGCGGAAAGCGCGACAGGAAATCACTGCCAGGCCGTGCAAGCATGCGGCGCACGTCGTGGCTGCGTTCGAGATCTGCGATGGCATCGCGCGAGCCCATGTACTGAATGACTTCCTCGGCCGCCGTCTCGTCGTCGGTGTCGCCCATCCCCAGACTCTGCATCATCGAGCTGCCGCCGGAGCCGCCCAAGCTCGGCGACGATGTGGTGGCGTCGGATTTCTGATGGACGACAAACTGCGCCTCCGAGACGTACATCGGGGCGGCGATGAACAGGTAGTAGATCGCGGTCAGAAGCGTGGGCACGATCACGATGATCGTGAACATGGGCGGGATGCGTCGGACCCAGGGCACTCGCGCGCTCACCCTTTGTCCGAGACTCGCCGTCTGCGCGCGCACGTCCGCCTGGAAGCTGGACGGGCTTTCATACTTCATTCTCGACTCCGCGTGGGGCGGCGCGCCACCCCTCTTTTTCGCCTCCCACGCCGCCAAACGCAACCCGCGAGCCCGGCGGCCGCTTCGGCCGAAGTGGAAACACCTTGTTTTTAACACGGTTTTTGGGCAGTGCGGGCACGCTGTCGGCGCATCGCGTCGCGTTGATAGGAGATCACATGAAAATGCTCCGCCCCTCGCGGGTGGGACCCTCGTGTGCGGGGCTGCTCGCAGCGCTTGCGCTCGCCGGTTGCCAGCTGTTGTCGCACGACGGCCCTTCGACTCAGTCTGCGTCTCGCGAAGCGGCGCAGACGATCGCCGCGAACCAGGCGCAGCCAACCGGACAGTATGCTCTCGTCGACCTCACCTACGGGGTGACGGAGGCTATCTCAGCGCATCCGGCTGCGGCTCTGACGGGTCTTGTCAACGACTCCAGCGCCGCCCCGAATGACCGCATACAATCCGGGGATCAGCTTTCTGTTTCGGTGTTCGAGGCGGGAACAAGCGGGCTGTTCGCCAACGCCGTGGCTCAGGCGTCGCAGGGCGCGGCTGCGAACCCGCTCGCGTCGAGCTCGCTGCCGTCAACCCCGACCGGCGCCGGCAGCGCCGCGACCTTGCCGGCGCTTATTGTCAATTCAAACGGTGATTTGCTGGTGCCCTTCGCCGGAACCTTGCATGTGGCTGGGCTCCGGTCCGAGGAAGCGGCTGCGGTCATTCGGCGGGCTCTGAAGGGGCGGGCCATTGAACCACAAGTGACGGTCACGGTGGTCGCGAGCCACGCCAATTCCGTATCGGTGCTCGGCGAGGTGCGACTGCCCGGTCGCTTCCTACTAGCCGCCCACAACGAACGCCTTCTGGATTTGCTGGCAATGGCCGGAGGACCGGCCAAACCAGCGCCGGACCTCATGCTCGCGGTGGACCGTGGCGTTCAGCGCGCCGAGGCGCCGCTCTCCCTGGTGATGGACGATCCGACCCAGAATATTCGCCTTGCCCCCGAAGACCGCGTGCTTCTCCTGGATCGGCCCCGCACCTACAGCACGTTCGGAGGCCTCGCGCAGCCGAACAACGCTCAGCCTATGCTGGACAACAAAATCACGCTCGCCGACGCGATCTCCAAGGGCGGCGGCCTCGACACGCTGTCGGCCAACGCCGCCTCTGTGCTTCTGTTCCGTTTCGAACGGCCAGAGGTGGCGCAGGCGCTCGGCGTGACGCTCCCGCCTGCGGCCAAGGGCGTGCCGATTGTCTATCGTCTCAATTTCCGCAAACCGGAGGGCCTGTTCGTGGCCCACAACTTCGAGATTGAGCCCGAGGATTTGCTTTATGTGCCCCGGGCCGACATCTACGAGGCGGCCAAGTTCTTCAACCTCGTGAACAGCGTCACTCAGATCGGCTACAACGCCCGGGTCACGACGTCGAGCGCAGTGCCCTAGCGCCCCCCGCGTGCGCCAGGCCTAACGCCTGACCGGCGATTGCGAAGTGTTCGTCCCAAGAAAAGGGCGTCGATATGCGTCCGCGCACGCGACTTTGCGCGGCGGCTTGGATGGCGGTTAGCCACGCCGGCCCGTCGGTCGGATCGAGCAACCTGGCGTGCAGGGCCAGTTCTCGATGCACGGCAATGTCGGACGCGATGACCGGCGTTCCGAGCGCGGCTGCCTCGGCGACCGGCAGGTTGAACCCTTCGGCGAATGACGGCGCCAAGAGTGCGTGGGCGCCCTTGATCAAGCTGGCGAGCTGGCTGTCGGTGAGATCGTTCACCTCGTGAACGAAACGCCGGATCGGCGGCGATCGCTCGAGATGGTCGATGATCGCTTCGTTCTCCCAGCCGCGGCGGCCGGCCAGGACCAGCCAGGGCGTTTTCTCACCCATCCGCTCCGCCAGGTTGCGCCAGAGGGTGAGCAGGAAGGCGACGTTCTTGCGAGGCTCGATGGTGCCGACGCACACGAAGTAGGGCCGCGCGGTCGACGGCGCTTCGAGGCCCGCGGTGAAGACGGGCTCGAGACCCAGCGGCGCCACGAAGACCCGCGGCTCCGGCAGGTCTCGCGCCTTGGCGAAGGCCCGCAACTCCTGGGCGGTCGACCGCGAGTTGGCGATGATGACCGAGTCGTGCCGCAGGAGGGATTCCACCCGGCGCACATGCCAGCCGGCGGCCGGGGCCGAGCAATACTCCGGGTGCACGATCGGGATCAGGTCGTGGATCATGGCGGCCATGCGCGCGCCCCGCACGGCGAGGCGTTCGAGCACGCGCGGCTGTTCCAGTCCAAAATGACTGACATTTAGGTAGAGAGCCGCGGTTCCCGGGCGGGCGGCGCGCAGGCTTGCCAGAGCCTTGGCGCCGAAGAGACCATAGCGAACGGGCGCCCGCGCCTGCAGACTCCGACCTGGAACGGCGCGGAGCGTGGCCGCCTCGCCCGGCGCCGCCGACAGCGCCTCTCCGAGGCGCCGCCACTGGATGTCGGCGTCTTCCCGGGCCGGCCGTTCGTGTTCGAGGATGCGCCGGAACCGGCTCAGTGACATCGGCGAGGCGACCCCGGCGATGGTGCAGACCGGGATCAAGCGCACGTCAGGACGCGAAAGCAGCCAGCGGCCATAGGCTTCCGTGACGCGGTCGATGCCGGTCGGCGACGACATTGATGCGCGCATGAAAAGCCGTGTGACGTCGAAGAGAACGGTCGTCACGGGTCAGCCGAACGGTTGGTAAAGCTCCGCGAGGCGCGTCCGGTACGCCGCGGGGCTGTATTTGGCGGCCTGCAAGGCGCCGCGCCGGATGAGCTCGGCCCTCAGGTCGGCATCCTGGTCGAGGGCGACGATGCCACGCCGAATCGCCAGTGGATCATAGGGGTCGACAAGCAAGGCGGCGTCGCCGGCCACTTCCGGCAGCGATCCCTCCGTCGATGAGAGCACCGGTGTCCCCAGCAGCATGGACTCGAGCACCGGCAGACCAAAGCCCTCGTAGAGCGAGGGAAGCAGGGTCGCCTTCGCGCCTCGAATCAGGCTCACGAGCAGCGAGAACGGCAGATAGTCGTAGACCCGGATGCGGTCGGCGCGACGAACGAGACCTTCGCGGATCACGCTGAGCTCGACGATGTCATCATAGATCAGCTCGGTCTGGTCGTCATCGAGCCAGGCCTTGCCGCCAATGATCACCAGGGGCGCATCGACGCCGGCTCCCAGATAGGCCTCGATGAGCCGCGCGAGGTTCTTTTTCGGCTCGATCGCCCCGAAGAAGATAAAGTAGCCGCGCCAGCCGAGGCCGAACATGCCCTCGATCTCGCGGGCCACCTCGATGTCCTCGCGCTGGATCATTGCCTCGGGCAACTCGACCGACTGATAGGTGACGGTGATCCGCTTGGCGTCGACCTTGAGGATGTCCACCATGTCGCGCTTGGAGTGTTGCGAGACGGTGACGATGCCGTCTGCGGTCGCGCAGATTTCCTGGCAAAGCGTGTAGTACCGCCGCTTGTTGTCCAGGGTGGCGTAGGGCAGCCGGATCGGCACCAGATCGTGGATGGTGTAGAGGTTGGGCCGCTTGGGCGCCCTTAGAGGCAGCGGGTAGGTCCAGTGCATGACGCTCGGGCCCGGAAGCTCCGCCCCGTCGAAGTTCAGCGGCGTGAACTTTCCCCAGGTTCCGTAGCCACGGTTGGCGCCGTGGAACAGATTGTTGCTCCCCCAGACCACCGAACAGGGCGGCGAGCGCCTTGCGACTTGCCGTCGAACCACGGCGCCGGAATTCGGGATAGGCCGCGCCCGGCGTCCCAGCGGCGAGGTGACGCTCTTGAGGTCGCGGATGAGCGAGGCCAGGTAGCGCGACACCGACGGTGGCGCCGGCGCATCAAACAGACTCATCTCATTGACGAGTGCGTTTTTCCCTGGCCCCTGTTCCGGGCCGTAAAGTAAATGCGTCTCGAATCCGAGCTCTCTCAGGGAATGATTAAGATTGAACCCGTAGGTCGCAACGCCCGATCCCTTCAGCATCGATATATTGAAGGCGTCGATGCCAATGGAAAGGGTCATCTTAATCCGAATCTCGGCTGGCGAATGCTGGACGGGAATTTCACACGCCGGGAAGGCCCCTGCCGCATCCCTTATGGTCAATCCCGTTGGTCGTAAAGGGGTTGAATTCCCTAGGTCATGGCTTAATCCCTTGGCCGCGACCCTCCCTCTGATTGAGGGCGTCGAGCGGGCGCGACCCGCGGTCCCACGGGCGCGAACGTCGCGAGCGTGGATTGAGAGAGGTCTGGATGGCAGGCGTTCTGGCGTGGCCCCGAATCTTCTTCGGATCTATCGGCTACCATGGCCACATCATCTGGGCGCTCCTGATGCGCGAGATCAGCACACGCTATGGCCGCGATAATATCGGCTATGTGTGGTTGATCGCTGAGCCAATGTTGTTCGGTACCGGCGTTTCGATCCTCTATTCATACATCCGATCGCCCTTTGAGAACGGGATACCGGTCGTGGCCTTCACGCTTACCGGCTACATGCCGATGATTCTTTTTCGACAAGGCGTCAACTATTCAATGAATTCCACGAGGGTCAATAACGGGCTCTTGTATCATCGCCAAATTACGCCCCTACATTTATTCATCTCGAGATTTTTTACTGAATTTTGTGGGGTTTCTTTAGCTTACATGGTCGAGGCGTTCTTCGCTCACATGCTCGGGCTACTGCCCGTCCCGAAGGATATGCTTCTGCTGGTCGGCGGCTGGTTGCTCCTGGCGCTTCAGGCGTGCGGCGTGGCGATGTTCATGAATGCGACCAGCGAGGTATTCGACGTCGTCGAAAGGTTCATTCCCCTGCTCACCTATCTATTTATTCCGATCTCAGGCTTCATGTTCATGGTCGCCACCTTGCCGCCCAAGCTTCAGCGTGCAGCCGAGTACATACCATTTGTCCACTGCTTCGAAATGATGCGGAGTGGTTACTTTGGCGAGTTCCTGCCCGTCCACTACAGTATCCCCTACGCGTTAGCCTGGGGCGTTGGATTCGTTCTCCTGGGACTGCTCAGTCAGCAGTTTGTGCGCCCAAAGGTCGAGGTTTTGTAAGAAGGGCCAACCCTTAAGTCCTGTTTTGGAGCATTGATGTTCGGGAATCCGATGCGGAACTGAGGGCAATTCAAAGTCGGGATGCGGATCGAGCGGCAAGGTAGCGCGAACGCCTGAACACCGCCTGGTTCCTGTCCCTCGCCAACGCCCGCTCAAAATGCGAGGCTTGGCGATAGGGACTACAACGAGGAAGCACCCTACAATTCGATGGGCCACAAGCGTTCGATCGAATCCGTGGGCGCGGTCGGGCGCCACAGCCCATCCGGCGTTTGAGCAGCGAAAGACCCCGGTCGGGGCCGGTCCGGGGTCGGGAGTCAAGATCAGTCTGACCGCGCTTGACTTCGAGGCCGGCCCCCCCAGACGCTTGGCAGCCAAGGGTTTGCGCGCCCGTCGTTTGGGTTGACGATCGAATGGGCGAACCACATACCGAATGCCGGTTGGATTCCGGCGCGATGGCTTAAGGAGTTTCCAACTTGACAGTGTTCGCGGCCAACAATCTGGATGAATTCATAGCTGAGACAGACCGTCTCGGAGGGCCGGGAACGAAAGCGGCCACAATCTATTGGGGTGATTTTTCGTACGTGCCGGAAATTGTCATTGATCAGTCGCTTGATCCATTCTCTGACGACTACTTTAAACGGCAGATCGAACTCTATCGTGAGTTGTCAGGACGCGAGCTCAGCCCAGGCGAAAATGAGCTTACGCAGATCAACATCGACGATCATGTTGAGGCGCAAAATCCCTACGCCTTAGTCGATCCATCAAAATTTGTGATCCACTACCTTCGACTCGGCTTCATGGTCCACGACGCAAATCTGCCGCACGCGCCCAAGATCTTGGACATGGGCGCAGGCTGGGGTCTGTCGAGCGAATTTCTGGCGATGCTTGGCGCGACCGTTCATTCGGTCGACGTTAACCCCGATTTCGTCGAGCTCATTCGCCGTCGCCAGGCCCGACATAGGCTGCCGATCACGAGCGAAGTCAGCACCTTCGAGGATTTCGATACGACAGAAACTTATGACGCGATTATCTTTTACGAATGTCTCCATCATGCAGCGAAGCCCTGGGAATTGTTCTCAAAGGCGCGTCGTTGGCTGAAAGATGGCGGCAAGATTCTGTTCGCCGGCGAACCGGTGAACGACCTATGGTCGAACTGGGGTCTCCGCCTGGACGCTCAGTCTGTCTACTGCATCCGAAAGTTCGGATGGTTTGAAAGCGGCTGGTCCAAGGCTTTCATCACACGGTGCTTCTGGCGCAACGGCTTCTCCGCAGCGGTGGATTTCTACCCAAATCGCGAAGTTGGCTATGTTTGTGTTGCCAAGAAATTGGATCCGACTGTCGCAATAAATGCAAGAGAGATGCAGGTATTTCTGGAAGAGTCAGGCGAAGAATGGCATGACTCTGGAGCTTATCTTGTCTCAACTGGAGATTCCACATTCGACATTCCTAGAGCGTTGGGCGCAAAAGAGGTCTTTCTGGAAATATCCAATTTCCGCGGGGCGCTCGTTCCGCTGAAGGTGTATTTAGATGATCAAGTCGTATACGACTCCTCCCTGGCCCCAGGAACGTGGACGATCAAATTTCCCCTCCGAGAGAATGATACGCGCTTGCGTTTCGTCTCCGAGCCCTGGGTGCCGGCGGCAGAGTTGGGAAGCGGCGATACACGGTCGGTCTCGCTGTTCTTTTCGAGCGCCAGATTCGCCTGACAACGCGTCTTGGTGGCACGGATCGCGCGAAACGCGGTCTGCCTGCGCGATTGGCGCCGAGGGTGATTGTTTGTTCATTGACCGCGATGCTAGGGACGATGGCGCGAAAGCGGTTGGACCGAGGGGGTATTGCTGAAGCCGATGGCGCCCAATGACATCAAATCGCCGGCGGTCTCACCGGCCAGGAACGCAGCGACGCTTCGCCGCGAGGGAGACCGGCTGCGCGACGCCGGCAGGTTCGCCGAGGCGGCCGAAGTCTACGAGCGCTACCTGGGTCTCGTCCCGAAAGACGCGACGATCTGGGTGCAGTGCGGCAACTGCCTGAAAGATGCGGGCTCCTATGCGATGTCCCGGCGCTGTTATGAGGAGGCCCTGAAGCTCGTCCCCTCGGACGCCGACACCCATCTACAGCTTGGCCATCTGCACAAGCTGACCGGCCGGACCGAGATGGCGCGGGCGTCCTACGTCAAGGCCAATGCCCTCGATCCGGCGCTTCCGGGCCCCGCCGTCGAGCTGGCTGCGCTCGGCGTCAAGCCCGCGCCGACGAAATCGCCGCTAGCGGCGCCCGGGGCTGAGACGCGGACGGCGCTCATTCTCGATCTCACTGACCTCATTCTGTTTCTGAAAGAAAATGCGCATCTGACGGGCATTCAGCGCGTTCAGGTCGGCATCGCCTTCAATCTTCGTACGAACCAGATAGATTTCGATCGGATCGGCTCATCGCGCGATCTGGTGCTGTTCGCTTATTGCGACAAGGATCGTCACGAGGTCCTGGCAATGGACCCGCGACAGCTGACCAGGCTGATCGACGACATTCTTACCAAGTCGCTGAAGCGGTCGGAAATCGACAATCGTCTGAACATGCTTTTGGGCACGGCTCCGATTATTAAGCCGAGGCCGGGCGACTTCTATGTGATCCTCGGAGCCTATTGGCTCGGGGCGCCCTATTTTCAAACGCTTCGTCTGGTAAAGGACTCCGGTTGCCGCATCGGCGTCTTTATCCACGATCTGATTCCGCTCACTCACCCGCAGTTCGTGGCCGAGGTGACGCGTCACGCGATGGTCGAGCAACTCGCCGACATCTTGACGCTGAGCGACTTCGTGCTGACCAACTCGGAATACGTTGCACGCGAAGTGGGTCAGGTGCTTCGGGTCGAGATGCAGACCGAGAAGCCGGTCTTCGTCGTCCCGCTTTCTCATGAACTACCGGAGCCGCGAAAATCGGAAGCGACGGCGCCCACTTTCTCGTTGCCGAAGGAATACGTCCTCTGCGTCGGCACGATCGAGGGCCGCAAGAATCATCTGCTGTTGTTGAACGTCTGGTCGAGCCTCTACCAGAAGCTTGGCGGCGCCATCCCGCCTCTGGTGATCGTCGGAAAGTGGGGGTGGCGCGTCGATGAATTCCGCCGCGAGCTGGAGGCAAGGCGCTACGTCGACGGTCGGATCATCATTCTCGACAGTGTCTCCGATCAGATCTTGCGCAACCTCTATGACAATTGCCTTTTCACGGTGTTTGCGAGTTTCGCCGAGGGCTGGGGGCTGCCGGTCGGAGAAAGCCTCGCGTCGGGCAAGCCCTGTATCACCTCGAAGGCCACATCCCTGCCAGAGGTGGGCGGCGATTTCTGCCGATACTTTGAACCTTATGACCCCACGGCCGCCACCGCCGCAATCGAACGGGCGATCACGGATCGAAAGGACCTTCGACGCTGGACAGATCGCATCCGGGAATCCTTCACGGTTCGCCGCTGGAGCGATGTCGCAGACCTGTTTTTCGGAAGGATCGTCCAGGCCTTGGAAGTGCTGGCGGAAGCGCCGATGGGGGCTGAGCCTGCCCGCATCACCGCCGGACAGGTTCATGTGATTTCATTGAACGCCCTCGCTGGCGCTGCCTGGTCCGATCGCGCGCTGAAGTTTGTCCTGCGCTCCGGCTGGTGGCAGCTTGAGGCTTGGGGGTCATGGGCGTCACGTCCCTTGGCCACGCTGAGCTTCACAGCGACAGGCGCGCGGCCGGGTGCGACGGTGCGGGTCTGGCTGCATCTGCGCCTGCCGCCGAACCTTTCCAACGAAGTCCTGACGATCTCCGACGACTCGGGTCACGAGACGCTCGTCCGCGTTCAAGGTGCTGAGCCGCGCTGGTTCCCCGTCGATTCGGAAGTCGAAGCCAGCGGCCGGGTTATGATCAAGATACGCCGCCAAGGTCCGTCGCCGACCCCGATCGGTAACCGAACTCTGCATTTCGGCTTGAGCGCCATCGCCTATCACCTGAAGGGCGATGTCGATACGCGGCTCGATCTTCTCGAAGCGATCGTCACGCTTCCCAAAAACCTGTCCTGAGCGAGACGGCGCCAATGTCCCTCAAATCACTTCTCACCGGTAAGTTAAACCACTGGCGCAGCGAGGGAGACCGATTGCGCGATGCGCACGAATACGCCGCCGCAGCCGAAGCTTACGCCAAACATCTTGCGGATGAACCTGAGGACTTCGGGATCTGGGTGCAGCGGGGAAATTGCCTGAAGGACGCCGGGGAGCTCGAGGAGGCGGAAATCGCTTACCAGACGGCCGAGGCGTTGAAGCCGGAAGACGCCGACCTGCATCTCCAGATGGGTCATTTGCTTAAGATGCAGGGACGCATTGCCGAGGCGGAACTGGCCTACGGTCGCTCGGCGGAGCTGGACCCGGATGGTTACGCCCAGGTCGAACTGCAGGCGTTGGCGGGCGGCCCCGCCCCCGAGGGCGTGGCGGAGGATAGCACCGCAGACGAACTCGAAGATGCGTCGCCCCTGACGTGCGTCGACGTGACCGACCTCATCTGGTTTCTCGAGTTCCACAATCGCGTCACCGGCATTCAGCGGGTCGTTTCCTGTGTGGCTGCGCAGATCGCGAATGGCGCTCCGATCGGTTCCTACGGGTTTGTGGAACAAGGCGGGCGGCGCGTCCTGCTCACCTACTTCGACAGCAAGACGCAGCGTGTCTATGCCCTCGAGAACAGGACGTTTCACCTCTTGATTGAAGAGATTCTAAGCAGGGAGGCGCCGCAACAGATCGTCGACCGCCTGCGCAGCGACGTCCTCACCAGCAAGGTGGCGTTCATTCCCAGGCGCGGCGATCGATACGTGATCGCCGGAGCGTTCTGGTCGGCCGATGACTATGTCCCCGCCCTGATGGCTATGAAGGCCCAAGGCGTCACTATCGGCGTCTACATCTATGATCTGATCCCCTTCACTCATCCGCAATATGTCACGCAGTCGACGCTGGCCGATGTTCGCGCCAAATTCGCCGATGTCCTCTCCTTGATGGACTTCGGCCTGACCATTTCCAACTTTGTGGCGGAGGAAGTCCGCGGCCTCCTCAAGACCCAACTGGACACGACGCCGCCCGTGCTCGCCGCGCCGCTGGGACACGATTTGCCGCCCTCGGTTTCGGAAAGTGAAGAGGATGACGCTCTTTTCGAGGAAGGCCTGGCGGCAGAGTTCGTGTTGTGCGTCGGCACGATCGAGATGCGCAAGAATCCGGGTTTGCTGCTTGATGTCTGGACAAGCCTCAACCGCAAGTACGCCGGCCGCATTCCGCACCTCATATTCGCCGGCAAGTGGGGCTGGGACATCGACGATTTCCGGCAACGCCTCGCCGGCCTGCACTACGTCGATGGCAAGGTGATCGTCCTCAACGAGGTTTCCGACGCGCGGCTCAAGGTTCTCTACCAGCGCTGCCTGTTCACTGTGTTCCCAAGCTTCGCTGAGGGTTGGGGACTGCCCGTGGGCGAGAGCCTGGCCTACGGCAAGCCGTGCCTGGCCTCGAACGCCACGTCTATTCCCGAGGTCGGCGGAGACTTCTGTCGCTACCTCAGTCCGCACGACCCGCTGAGCGCCGCCTGGGCGATCGAACGGTTGATCCAGGATCGGAATGATCTGCAGGCCTGGACGGATCGCGTCGCCAATGAGTTCCACCCGCGCGGATGGGGTGAGGTCACGCGGGACTTCTTGGACCGGCTGGAGCAGGGCGCTCAGCAGGCCGAGTCCCTCGGCGCCCGCCCGGCCGTCCGGCTGAAGGAAGGCATGGTCCACCGGCTGCGTCGGCAGACCCGAATCGACGCCTCGAATTCGTGGCGCGACAACAGCCTGAAGTTCCTGCTCGGCGCAGGCTGGTGGCCGGTGGAGGACTGGGGCGCCTGGTCCAAGAGCCCCCGGGCGGCCATCACCTTCGCCACGGATCTGCCGGCGGGCGCCAAGGTCCGCGTCCTGGCCCAGGTTTGGCTGCCGCCTCCGGCGCCGCAGGACGTCGTGGTCGTCGGTGCTTCCGACGGTCTGTCCAGTGCGATACCGCTCGCGCAGTCATATCCTCGCTGGGTGCAGATCGCCGGCGAGATCGACGAGGCTGGGCAGCTCAGCGTCTACTTCGAGAGGGTCGGCATGGTCCGGCAGGAGATCGTCGACCACCCACTTTATGTCGGCTTGAGCGCCGTCGCCTTTCATCGTTCGGACAATTTGATTGCGCGTCTCGACCTATTTGAGGAGATCGCGCTCTTCGGAACGCAGGCGCGCGGCGTCCACTAAGGCTTCCAAGGTCTCGCGCAGGTCGATCGCGGGACGCCAGGCGACCGCCGCCTGCAAACGCGAGCTGCTGCCAACCGCGCGGGGAATGTCGCTACCCCGCAGGCGCTCTGGATCAACCACGACATCGAACTGCGCTTTGGAATATGCCTTCATCGTCTGAAGGAGATCGTGAATCGATCGCGCTCTACCAGAGGAGATGTTGAAGACCGCGCGCGCCGGCAATGACCGCGCGGCCTCGATCAATGCGAGATAGCCCCGGCAGACGTCGCGGACGTCGAGAAAGTCGCGTTCGGCGTCCAGGTTGCCGACCTGCAGGCAGGGCGGCTGACGGCCGGCTTCAATCCTTGCGATCTGGGCGGCGAAGGATGGCAGAACGAAGCGTTCGTCCTGTCCCGGCCCAGTATGATTGAACGCGCGTGTTACGATCAGTTGATTGGTTGGCGCCAGGATGTCGCCCAACATCTGTTCAGCTGCCGCTTTTGAACGCGCGTAGGGGTTTTGCGGGCGAAGCGGCGCATCCTCATCGACCTTGCCCTGTCGAAAGCTCAACCCATAGACCTCGGCCGAGCTTGCGAAGAGCACGGTCGCTTCCGGCGTGAACCGGGAGCATGCCAACGCTAGTGCGAACGATCCGCCGAAGTTCGTCCGCCAGGTCTCCCCGGCCGAGGCGTGGCCGGCGCCAACTGAAGACTGAGCGGCGAGATGAAGTACGAGATCCGGCTTCACCTCTTCTATGATCGCCGCAATCGCCGCTTCGTCGAAGATCTCGGCGAACGCCGGCTCCCAACCGGTGCGTGACCGATCATCGCCTGGCCGATTGAGCAATACCCGTCGGGCGTCCGGCGTCTCGTCGGCCAGGAGCGGACACAGATATCCGCCGACGAATCCGCTTCCGCCGGTCAGCAGGATGCGCCGGAAGCCGGCGAAGCGCGGAGCCGTCACGAGTCCTTCAGAGCCTTGAGGCGATCCAGGTCGGCATCGAGCATTTCGACGATCATCTGTTCGAGCGTCGTCTCCGGCCGCCATCCCAGCATCTTGGTCGCCTTGGCCGGGTCGCCAAGCAGGACGTCGACCTCGGCCGGCCTATAGAAGGCGGAGTCGATGACCAGGTGTTTCTCCATGTCGAGACCCGCGTGGTCGAAGGCGATTCGGCACATATCCCGCACGGTCGTCGTCCGCCCTGTCGCCACCACGTAGTCGTCGGGTTTCTCCTGTTGGAGCATCAGCCACATGGCCTTGACGTAGTCTCGGGCATGGCCCCAATCCCGTTTGGCGTCGATATTGCCAAGGCGCAGTTCTTGGGAAAGGCCCAGCTTGATGCGGGCGACCCCATCGGTGACCTTGCGGGTGACGAATTCGACGCCTCGCAGAGGGCTCTCATGGTTAAACAGGATGCCGGACGACGCGTGCATCCCGAAGCTCTCCCGGTAGTTGATGGTGATCCAGTGGCCGTACAACTTGGCGACTGCGTAGGGCGAGCGAGGATAGAACGGCGTTTTTTCGTTCTGCACGGCCTCCTGGATGAACCCGTACATCTCGGATGACGAGGCCTGATAGAAGCGCGCATCTGGTCTTTCCGCGCGCATGGCTTCGAGGACGTTGGTGACGCCGACACCGGTGATGTTTGCGGTCAGCACCGGTTGACGCCAGGACGATGCGACAAACGACTGCGCGCCGAGATTGTAGATCTCCCCGGGCTGAACTTCCTTGACGATGCGGACCAGGCTCGAAAGGTCGCCGAGATCGCCGTCCAGCAAGGTCATGCGGTCGGCGATTCCAAGCCACCGGAGCCGATGGTCGTCGACCCCGCGATGCGACGAGCGCCGGACAACGCCGAAAACCTCATAACCCTTGCCAAGCAACAGCTGTGACAGGTACGCCCCGTCCTGACCGGTTACGCCGGTGATGAGAGCTCGAGTCATCGGGAACGAAGGCCTCCGGTTGCTTGGCGCCGGCGGCATGGGTTCAAACGGAACGCCGCCTGTCATGCGGCGACAAGCGGCATACCGTCAAAAAGGTCAAGGTGCGCCGCCACTTGGGGCCGCGGGCCGGTCTTTCTCCCGCTTATCCTCCCCCCGTTCACTGAGAAGAAGTGAGTCAGCGCCGGATAAGGGAGTCCATGCGAGTGATGGAAACTCCGCAGAGTTCAGGGTGCGGCGCTCCCCCTCAGCCGACTTCCGGCCGATCTTCCTCCCCAAATCGGGGAGGGGGATTTGAAGAAATAGGTGACTATACCTTAGCTGGAGATGGGCGGATCGAACTCCGCCCATCTCCATAGGCTTGATCGTCAGGCCCGGGCGGACCTGAGCTCGGGTTCCGCCGACCTATCGGAACAGCGCGCCAACATCGACTGGAAACGCCGCGACGCCCGCGCTGGCCGACATCGGCCGTTGCTGGAACCATGGATGGGCGTGGGGCACGAAGTGGCCGATGATGACGAGCTGGCCGCTCGGCGCCTCGGCGAACCTGGCGTACTCCTGACCGACCGTCGGCAGCTTGTTCCCATTCGCCTGGTCCCGGTTGAAGATATCCTGGCCGATCGGCACGTCGGACTCGGCGATCGTCAGCTGGAAACAGCCAGGGAGATCTTTGGATGGGCTAACGCAGGCTCCTTCGGCATTGCCGGCCGTGGCGTAGATCTTCGGTCCGGCCTGAATGATCGAGAACATATCGGCGTGCGCCCAGACTTCCACCGAAAGCCGCGGATCGAAGGCTTCGATCGCCCGGCCGCCTGAGCCCTTCGCCCACAGCCGCCGTTGGCCGCCCGGCTCCTGGACGAGTTCGGCGCCTCGGGTCGCGATGCCGACCCATTTGCCGTTGTTCATCACGACGGTGGTCCAATAGAGGAAGATACGCCCCTCGTAGGAGAACAGCTTGGGATCGGAGGCGCTATATTGATTTCCTGGGGCATTCCGATTGCCCGAAATCGCCACGTAGGTCCGAGATGGGTCGGTGGTGAAGTTCTGCGGATTCATCGGGGCAAGGCAGGTCGACGCGCCAGCGATATTGGCGCCGGAGCACTCGAAGGCGACCCAGATCTCGCCACCATAATTGGCGGGATACGGATCGTAGGCGCTGTTGAGCGTCGCGCCTTCAATCTGCTGCGGTGTCGCTATCACCGTCTTGACCGTCGTGAACGCGTTGGCGGTCCAATCGAAATGGTCCAGCACGACCGTCCAGTCCCCTCCCGGCTTGCAGCCCTTGTGGAAGCGGGTCAGGAAAAGGTCATTGTGCCCCGGCACCTGCGCGAACGAACTGTCGTTGCATCCGGGCGTGGTGATCGATGTCGCAGACTTTTGTCCGGCGAAAGCTTCCTTTGGCGGCGGCCGCGTCAGATCTTCAGCAAAACTCGCCGTGGCAAGCGCCAGACCGCTGGCCAATCCCAAAGCCAAAGCGCGCGTAAACATGGATATATTCCTTTTGTGTGTTTCGGGTCGTGGCAGAATTGAGAAGGGCAAAAATTACAGGGACGATATATTCAATGTTTCACGGCATGAACGCCATATGAATGAGGATCGGCGAAACTGGCGGAGCTGGTGTCGGGCGATTGGCCTCATGCATAGTTTCCCAGCCCTGTGTCCTGCCGTTCGGCCGGAACTGAAGCTGTGGGTCGGTGTCCTACTAACGAGCAATCTTTGCCATAGTTCCACTACCGGCGAAGCTTGTATCTCGCTGCGAGCGTCCGATTGGATTCGCGGTCGAAGCACTGGCGAGCCGATCTTTCTCGAAGGGCCCGGCGGGACGAGCCAAGCGCTATGTCTCGAGACAACGGTGAAACCGAGATTCGACGTCCCGTACGCGCCCGACTGCGTTGTAGGTGGAGGATCGCCAGCGTGTGGATCTCTCGGCCAAGCTTCGCCGAATATTGGCAGTACGACGACTGAGGTCTGAAGTCTAAACGCGCGCCTGTGGACATGGCCCGGACCCGTCCATAAAAGAGTTAGCTTCTTGGGGGATGGACAACGGCATGGTTCAAAGGGCGGAGAAAGCGGCGGACGGACAGCAATCCACCGGGACCTCTGGAGCCGGAAACGCTGGAACGAAGTCCACCCCCGCGGCGGCGGAGGCGCGGGTCCGTGAGCCGGGCGCGACTCAGGCCTCGGTCGGGTCCGGAAAGGTCGCGGCTTCCGCGAAGCCCCAAGCCACCGCGGACGCCAAGCTGGAAGAAAAACCTGAGGCGACCGAGGCGGTCCCGGGCTCCAAGCTGAAGGACAAGGTCGGAGCCGAGAGCGTCAGGCCGGAAAAAAAGTTGTCGGTCACCGAGACGGTCACCGGCGTCAAACCACCGGATACGGCGCTTGCGGAAGGGGCAAAGGCCCAGTCCAAGCCCGAAAAAAAGGCTCCGCCGCGGCCGGAAAGCGCAATCCCGTCGGCCGAGTCGCGCCGCCCGGCTGCGCCAAGCGGCGCCCTTGGGATGTTTGGCGCGCTGGCCGCCGCAGACACGCCTGCAAAGGCCAAGGAAGGCCTGCGCGAGTTCCTCAAGGCAGAGCCGCTGGCCGGCCACCGCAGATATTATTACGAAGCCATCCTGAGAAGAAATCCATCAACAGACGAGCGGCCGCTCGAGGTCGCCAAGAATCGCCTGGATTTCGCCACGACATTCATGGAGTCGCATGAGTTCGCGTTCACTCATATCGACCGATTCTTTGAAATGTTTCCGCACCTCAAGCGGTTTCTCATTCTGCATGTGCGCAAGTGTGGCGGATCGACGGTCAACGAGGGCGTCAACAGGTCGCCTCAGTTTTCCGCTTTGAACAGCGGGGAGATACTTGTTAAAAACTATGTCGGACCGCGATTTACCTATTATTTTCATATGATGAAGAGCTTAACTAGAGAGGAAGTTAAGTTCATCACTGTTCAAGGTCACGTGCCTGCGTCCTATATATTTTCTCGAAAGTGGAAACGAGAAAACGACAAGGTGTACTGCCTCGTTCGGGACCCCGTCGAGATCATCGTGTCGTACATAAATTTCGTCCTCACCGGCATCTTCAACCAGTCGGACGACTCATCTTCCCTTCAGCGCAGTGAGAGGCTCGGCATCTCCGGTCGCAAGTTCTCGCGCCGAGAGGAGATGATTGAACTGGTCCCGGCTGTCCTCGAACATGAGATTTTGAAAGAACCGCCCCTGTTCAACCCGATCTGCCAGATGGTCGGGATGACGCCGGATTTCAAATCCGCCGTCGACATGGCGGGCAGTCTGGACATCACCTTCGTCGATACTCGATCGACAACCAAGTTCATGGAGATGAACGATATTGTGTTGCCGGGGAAGTACAACGAATCGATCAAGTTCGTGGACTTCAGGGACCTGAGACGAGAGGATGCGTTCACTGTCATGGACCTCGTCGGAGAAGACCTGAAGCTTTGGGACCTGTATCAGCGCGGAACCTCTCTCAAGCGGATCTGACGACCCGCTTCGCGGAACGCAGCAACCGAATGACACCCTTGCCAACGCAGCAATTCGGTTGAAATGTGACCCCCATCCACAACGGAGGGTGCGAACCTCATGCGATTCATCGTCATTTCCGCAGCCGTCGCGGCGCTAGCCTTCGCGTCGGCCGCCGATGCGAAGTCCTGCAAGGACGCCAAGGGCCACTTCATCAAGTGCCCGGCGCCTGCCGCCGCGCCCGCCACGCCGAGCAAGACCACGGCCTGCAAGGACGCCAAGGGTCACTTCACCAAGTGCCCGACAACTATCGCCGTCGCCTCGACCACCAAGACCTCTGGTGGACTCTTTGGTCCCAAGAAGACGACCACGGCCGTCGCTACCACGACAACGACCGGCGCCAAGACCACGACGGTCGCCAAAACCCCGACACCGCGCACGGGCGTGGCAAACTGCAAGACCGGCGTTCCCTGCGGCAAGAGCTGCATTCCCAAGGGCAAGGTCTGTCACAAGAACTGAGACCCGCGCCATATAGAAAGGCGCTCGTGACGGGGGGGCAACCCGCCTCTGACGCGTTTCCAAAGGAGTCAACATGGGTCTCTTCGATACCTTGAAGTCCCTCGCCGGCGGCGCACTCGGCGGGCAGGATCCAGCGCAGTTCGCCGAGGGCGAGCTTTCCAGCGACCAAGGGCAGCAGATGCTGCAGGGTGCGCTTGGGAACTCGTCGCTCGGCGGCATCGGCGGCGTGTTGGGCGCGCTACAGTCCAGCGGCCTTGGCGGCGCTGTCGCTTCCTGGGTTCCGGGCGGCGATCACCAGCCGATCACCGGGGAGGAACTTCAGGCCGCGCTCGGCGACGAGCACGTCCAGAGCCTCGCTCAGCAATTCGGGGTGGACCCAAGCCAGGCGACCAGCATGCTCGCCCAGTTCCTGCCGGGTCTGGCGGCCGCTCACCAGGGCGGCGGCGACTCCGACAGCTAGTTTGCGGATCAGGACCGGCGGGCTTCGGCCCGCCGGCCCATGACCGCGCTCTGGCGCCTCGCGTGGCGGAGGACTATGGCTGAACGCCATGCCTCCGTACCGTTCCCGCACCACCACCCACGGCCGCAACATGGCCGGCGCGCGCGGCCTGTGGCGCGCCACAGGCATGAAGGACGGCGACTTCGGCAAGCCGATCATCGCGGTCGCCAACTCGTTCACCCAGTTCGTCCCCGGCCACGTGCACCTCAAGGACCTCGGCCAGCTGGTGGCGCGGGAGATCGAGGCGGCCGGCGGCGTCGCCAAGGAGTTCGACACCATCGCCGTCGACGACGGCATCGCCATGGGTCACGACGGCATGCTCTACAGCCTGCCCTCGCGCGAGCTGATCGCCGACAGCGTCGAGTACATGGTCAACGCTCACTGCGCCGACGCCCTGGTGTGCATCTCCAACTGCGACAAGATCACGCCGGGCATGCTGATGGCCGCCCTGCGGCTCAACGTGCCGACGGTGTTCGTCTCCGGCGGCCCGATGGAGGCCGGTAAGGTCGTGCTCGGCGGCAAGACCCAGAAAGTGGACCTGATCGACGCCATGGTCGCCGCCGCCGACGAGCGGATCAGCGAGGAGGACGTCGCCGTCATCGAACGCTCGGCCTGTCCGACCTGCGGCTCGTGTTCGGGCATGTTCACGGCCAACTCGATGAACTGCCTCACCGAGGCGCTCGGCCTGTCTCTGCCCGGCAACGGCACGACCCTGGCCACCCACGCCGACCGCGAGGGGCTGTTCCGCGAGGCCGGGCGGCTCATCGTCACCCTGGCGAAGCGCTGGTACGAGGATGACGACGCCACCGCCCTGCCGCGCTCGATCGCCAGCTTCCAGGCCTTCGAGAACGCCATGACGGTGGATATCGCCATGGGCGGGTCGACCAACACCGTGCTGCACCTCCTGGCCGCGGCGCACGAGGCCGGCGTGCCGTTCGGCATGGACGATATCGACCGGCTCTCCCGCGTCACGCCGTGCCTGTGCAAGGTCGCGCCCTCCAAGGCAGACGTGCACATCGAGGACGTCCACCGCGCTGGCGGCATCATGGCCATCGTCGGCGAACTGGAGCGGGCCGGTCTCATCCACGCCCGCGTCCCGACCGTGCACAGCGCCACCCTTGGCGAGGCGTTGGAGACCTGGGACATTCGCCGTGGCGCCGACGCGGCCGCGCAGACCTTCTACCGCGCCGCGCCAGGCGGGGTGCCGACCCAGGTCGCCTTCAGCCAGAACCGCCGCTGGGAGAGTCTGGATCTCGACCGCGAGGCCGGCGTGGTGCGCGAAGCGGCCCACGCCTTCTCCGCCGACGGGGGTCTGGCCGTGCTCAAGGGCAACCTGGCCCTGGACGGCTGCATCGTGAAGACGGCCGGGGTCGACGAGTCGATCCTGGTCTTTTCAGGCCCGGCGCGGGTTTATGAGAGCCAGGACGACGCCGTCTCGGGCATCCTGACCGGCCAGGTGAAGGCCGGCGACGTGGTGGTCATCCGCTACGAGGGCCCCAAGGGCGGCCCCGGCATGCAGGAGATGCTCTATCCGACCAGTTACCTGAAATCGAAGGGGCTCGGCAAAGCCTGCGCCCTGATCACCGACGGCCGCTTCTCCGGCGGCACATCGGGGCTGTCGATCGGCCACGTCTCGCCCGAGGCGGCGGAAGGCGGCGACATCGCCCTGGTCGAGGACGGCGACCTCATCGAGATCGACATCCCGGCCCGCACGATCCGTCTCGCCGTAGCCGAGGACGAGCTCGTTCGCCGCCGGCGCGCCAAGGGCCGCACGCCCTGGCGTCCGGCCGCCGTTCGCCATCGCAAGGTCTCGCCGGCCCTGCAGGCCTATGCGGCGCTTACCACCAGCGCCGCCCGCGGGGCGGTGCGCGACGTCTCCCAGCTCCATCCCCAGCCGGAACCCGCAGACGCAAGGAAGCGCGCATGAGCCATGTGACCTACGAGATCGTCGAACACGACGGCGGCTGGGCCTATCGCGTCGACGGCGTCTATTCGGAGACCTTCCCGACTCATGACGCGGCCCGGGCCGCCGCCCGCCGCGCCGCCGGCGAGCAGAGAGTGTCGGGCGACGAGACCGGCATCTCCTGGGAGGACGACAAGGGCCGCTGGCACGACGAACTGTCCGACGGCGCCGACCGTCCGATCACCGACGTCGAGGGCTAGTGTTGGAATCTGACCACTAGTCGCGACGAATCGTCGCCAACGGTGGAATCGCGTTGGATTTGTGGCCGGCGAGGCTCATAAGTCCGCCCACGCCGAAATCGCGGGGGCGAATCAGTCGGGAGCGGGGGCGCTCGGGGGGTGGCGGCGGGTTTCATGGCGCTCTGCGCCGCGCCGGCCATTGCAGCCGAACCCGCCGCCAACGCCCGCCCGAGCAATCTCGGTAAGCTTCAGCCCTGTGTCCGCGCCTGGAGATCCTCGGTGGTCATGCCGAAGATCTGGGCGAACGGCGATCCGGCGGTGGGATCCCACGCATGGCGGCCGCCGACGGTGATGCCGCCGTCGACCAGCAGATAGGTCCCGGTCACGAACAGCGAATCGTCGCTGGCGAGGTAGAGCGCCGCGCGGGCGATATCCTCGGGCAGGCCCGGCTTTGGCACCGGCTGGGCGACGTGGGCGTTCTGGGCCACCAGCGCGGCCATCTGATCGGCGCCCTCGCGCGGCATGCCGAGCGCGGTCCCGAAGATCGAGGTGGCGATGAGGCCCGGACAGATGGCGTTGACCCGGATGCGATGCGGCGAGAGCTCGGCGGCGGCGCAGCGGCTGAGGTGGATGACCGCGGCCTTGGCCGCCGAATAGGCGATCGGTCCCCAGCCCGCCTGCAGGCCAGCCACCGACGCGGTGTTGATGATCGAGCCGCCGCCGCGCGCCAGCATCAGCGGCCGGGCATGCTTCATGCCGAGGGCAGGTCCGCGCACCAGGAGAGCGAAGGTCTGGTCCCAGCCCTCGACGGTCAGGGTCTCCAGTCCGCCGGACAGGCCGGCGTGGCCGGCGTTGTTGAACAGGATGTCCAAACCGCCGAACGCCTCGGACGCCAGGGCGCAGGCCCCGGCGATGTCGTCCTCGGCGGTGACGTCGCAGTGGGCGTAGCGCACCGCGTGCGGGAAGCGCAGCTCCAGCGCCGCGCCCTTGCTGTCCTGCACGTCGGCCGCCAGCACCTTCGCACCCTCGGCGACGAAGAGCTCGACCGTCCCGAGCCCAATCCCCGAGCAGCCGCCCGTAACCAGGGCGACCTTGCCCTCCAGTCGTCCAGTCATGATGCGCGCCTTTTCCCTCAGTCCATCGTCACCGGATTTCGGGGACAGTTTACTTAATTCCAATTCCGGCGACTGGGCCGGTCCAAGGGCGCGCGAGAATTAAGTAAACTGTCCCCGAAATCCTGCCGGTGGCATTGCCCTCAGTCCATGGTCACCACCACCTTGCCGAGCGCCTTGCGGTCGGCGAGGTGGGCGATCGCCGCGCCGCCCCTGGCGAGCGGGAAGCGCTCGGAGACATAGGGGCGGATCCTGCCGGCGGCGTAGAGGTCCATGAGCTCCGCGATGTTGCGCTTGTGGCCAGCCGGGTCGCGGGCCACGGCCGCGCCCCAGAACACACCGACGATGTCGCAGCTCTTGAGCAGGGCGAGATTGAGCGGGATCCTCGGGATGCCGGCCGGAAAGCCGATGACCAGGAAGCGGCCTTCCCAGGCGGTGGCCCGCAGGGCGGCCTCGGCGTAGTCGCCGCCAACGGCGTCATAGACGATGTTCGCTCCGGTGGCGCCGCAGGCGCCCTTGAAAAGCTCCGCCAGGGCCTTCTGGCCGTCGCGGTCGAAGGGACCGGCCGGATAGACGACACCGCTCTCCGCGCCGTGGGCGATGGCGAGATCGACCTTGGCCTGGCTGGAGGCCGCGGCGATCACTCTTGCGCCCATGGCCTTGCCGAGCTCGACGGCCGCCAGGCCGACGCCGCCGGCCGCGCCCAGCACCAGCAGGCTTTCGCCGGACTTGAGGTGGGCGCGGTCCTTCAGGGCGTAATAGGAGGTGCCGTAGGTCATCAGGAAGGCCGCGGCCTCGTCGAACGGCATGCCGTCTGGAATGGGCGTCAATCGGCCGGCGTCCAGCGCGATCGCCTCGGCCATGCCGCCGTTGCCGGTGCTGCCCAGCACCCGGTCGCCGACCTTGACGTTCGTGACCCCGTCGCCGACGGCCTTGACCACGCCGGCGATCTCGCCGCCGGGCGCAAACGGCCGGGCTGGCTTGAACTGATACTTGTCCTCGATGATCAGCACGTCTGGATAGTTGACGCCGCAGGCCTTGATGGCGACCACCGCCTGGCCGGGGCCGGGCTGCGGGTCAGGCAGATCCTCCAGCACCAGGGTGTCCGGACCGCCGGTCGCCACGCTCAACAGCGCCTTCATGTCGTCGCCTCGCTCTTTCTGCTTTGCGCGAGACGCTAGAGCAAACGTGGCTCGGGCGGAACCATCTGAAGCGGATGCCTCATTCCGATCCTTCCCCCGTTCACGGGGGAGAAGGATAGGTTGGAAGGGGTCGCCAGCTCCCAGCTCCCCTTGCAAAGACAGCCTGACGGAGAAAGAGAACGCCCGGCGGCGGAAGAGACGAGGAGTGCGGCGTGGGCAAAGTGGCGATGGCGCTGCACGGCGGGGCGGGCGCCCTGACGGGGCGCGACTACAGCCGGGAGATCGCCCACATGCGCGGCCTTATCGAGGCTGGGCGCGATGCGCTGGCGGCGGGCGCCGCGGCCCTCGACGTCGTGGTCGAGACGGTGGCGGCGCTGGAGGCGTCTGGCCTCTACGTCGCCGGCCGGGGGGCCTCGCCCAATACCGCCGGACTCTATGAACTCGACGCCTCGGTGATGGAGAGCGAGGGGCGCCGCGCCGGAGCGGTGGCGGCGCTGCAGGGCTTCGCCTCGCCGGTGCGCGCGGCGCGGGCGGTGATGGAGGCGACGCCGCATGTCATCCTGGCTGGCGCTGGCGCCGCGGCCTTCGCCGCCGCCCAGGGACTGGAAGCGATCGCCGATCCGGCGGCCTGGTTCACCCACGTCGGCTTCAGCACCCGCAAGGCGGGCGCGCTCACCGGCACGGTCGGATGCGTGGCGCGCGACGAAGCTGGCCGCTTAGCGGCGGCGACCTCCACCGGCGGGGTGTACGGCAAGCTCTATGGACGGGTCGGCGACTCGCCGATCCCCGGCGCCGGCGTCTGGGCGGACAGTTTTGCCGCTGTCTCCTGCACCGGCACGGGCGAGATGTTCCTCCGCGCGGCGGTGGCGGCGCAGATCGCCCACCGCGTGGCCTGGGCGGGCGGAAGCCTGGCTGAGGCGGCCGCCGAGGCTCTGGCGGATATGAAATCCCTCGGCGGCGAAGGCGGTCTGATCGCCGTCGGCGCGGAGGGTGATCCGGTGCTGCCGTTCGTCTCGCAAGGCATGAAGCGCGCCGCGCTGATGAGCGACGGGTCGATTTTCGCAGAGGCTTTCTGAGAATTCTCCCTCCCCTTGATGGGGAGGGTAAGTGCATATGGAGTTGGTCGGTGTCCCCGCCACTATTTCCTCTACCGTCATGGCCGGGCGTCAGTTCCGGCCATCCATGAACACGCGGCCTGGTGTGACCGCGTACCGCGGTCACGGTGCGACCGCACAGCCTCATTGTGGTCATGCCCGGCATGGCCACCCGACCTCCGGTGCGCATGGGTCGGCGGGACTGGCGCCCGGCGATGACGGTAGAGGGAGGGGATCAAGCGCAATCGCCCTGCCATCAAGGGGGAGGAGGTTGAGTCCTATTCATCACCTGGAACGCGAGCGTCCCACCTGCAGGCGCGCACCGTCGCGGTTTGCGTTATAATCGGCGGCCGCCCTCTTCGGATCTTGCTTTGACCGCCGCGCCTCTCAATCTCACCGGCCTGACCCGCGCCCAGCTCGCCGCCGCCCTGGTCGACTCTGGCGTCGCCACCGCGCGCGAAGCGCGCATGCGCTCGGCGCAGGTGTGGAGCTGGGTCCATAGCCACGGGGTCACGGACTTCGCGGCGATGAGCAATGTCGCCAAGGGCGCCCGCGCCGCCATGGCCGATTGCTTCACCCTGGCCAGGCCGGAGATCGTCGAGCGCCTCGAGAGCCGCGATGGGGTCATCAAGTGGTTGATCCGCTTCGCGCCGGGGATCGAGGCGGAGACGGTCTACATTCCCGACGTCGGCCGGGCCGGGGCGCTCTGTGTCTCCTCCCAGGTGGGCTGCACGCTCAACTGCACCTTCTGCCACACGGGCACCCAGGCTCTGGTGCGCAACCTCACCGCCGCCGAGATCATTGCCCAGGTGCAGGTGGCGCGCGACGACCTTGGCGAGTGGCGGGCGGGGGAAGGGGAGCGACGGCTCTCCAACATCGTCTTCATGGGCATGGGCGAGCCGCTCTATAATCTCGACAATGTCGCCGACGCGCTCGACGTCATCTCCGACAACGAGGGCATCGCCATCTCGCGCCGGCGCGTGACGGTCTCCACCTCGGGGGTGGTTCCCAAGCTGACCGAGCTCGGCGAGCGGACCTCGGCCATGCTGGCTATTTCCCTGCACGCCACCAACGACGACCTGCGCGACGAGCTGGTGCCGCTCAACCGTCGCTATCCCATCGCCGAGCTGATGGCCGCGATCCGCGCCTATCCCGGCCTTTCCAACGCCCGGCGGGTGACCTTCGAGTACGTCATGCTGAAGGGTGTCAACGACTCGCCGGCCGAGGCGCGGACCCTGGTCAAGCTGCTGGCCGGCGTGCCGGCCAAGATCAACCTGATCCCGTTCAACCCGTGGCCGGGCAGCCCCTACGAGTGCTCGGATCCGGGAACGATCGAAGCCTTCGCGCAGATCGTCAATCGCGCCGGCTACGCCTCGCCGATCCGCACGCCGCGCGGCCGTGACATCCTCGCCGCCTGCGGTCAGTTGCGGACGGAGAGCCTGAAACAGCGGGCCAGCGCACGGCGGCGCGACCAGGCGGCGTGAACTCGGAAGGCGCTCAGATCATCAGGGGCGAGCGCGATTGAGCCGGCCGCCTCTATGGCTGATTGCGGTGGCCGCCGCCGGCCTGCCGGCGTTGCTGGCTGTGCCATGGGTGGGCGGCGCGCCCGAACCGCCGCGCGCGCCGCTCGGCCAGCCTCTGGCGCCGGCCTCCCTGTTCGATCCGGCCATCTGGGTGACGACCCCGCCGCCGGGCCCCGGGGCCGGCACAGCCTTCTCGGTGGACTCCCGCGGCGTCTGGCTCACCGCCCGCCATGTGGTCGAGGGTTGCGCCCGGACGGTGATCGTCACCGCGCCGGGCCATGGCGTGGCGGCCAAGGCCGTGATCACCCCCGGGCGTGAGACCGCTGTCCTGTTGACACAGGGCGGCGCGCCGGCCCTGCCCATCGCCCCGCTTGAGGGGTTGCGACGCGGCCAGGCGACCTTCGAGCCGGGCTTTCCCGGCGCCCGGCCAGGCGAGGCCGCCGCCGAGCTGCGCCGGCGGGCGAATCTGGTGGTCGGCTGGCGCGGTCTGCGGGCCCAGCCGGTGCTGGTGTTCGTGGAGACCGGCCGCTGGCCGTCGGTCCGCGGCAGCCTGGCCGGGCTGTCGGGCGCCCCGGTCCTCGACGTCGAGGGTCGGGTGCTCGGGGTGACCGTGGCCGAAAATCCGCGCCGCCGCCGGCTCTACGCCACCACGCCGGCCTCGCTGCGCGCCGCCTTGACGGGCGCCCGGGTGGCGGGGTCGACCGCCGCCGGCGAAGCGGTGACGCCGGCGACTTGGCGCGCCGTCTCGGATGAGTTGCGGGATCGCCTGAGCGTGGCCGAGGTGGAGTGCCTGGCGCGCTAGGCTGGGACCACCGTCTCGCGAGACGTCCGTGCGACGATCGTCGCCAGGATCATCGCCAGCACTCCGACCAAGCCGGCGTAGATGAAGAACACCACATAGCCGGCTCCCAGCGACGCCGATGACACGTGGGAGTGGGCCATGGCGTCGGCGAAGGCCTTCGGCGGCGTGTGGACGAACAGGGACTTGAGACCAGCCAGAGGACCGCCCGCGTCGATCGACCGCGCCGCGCTCTCGATGATGCGACCGGACTGCGAGGCGACGATCTTGCCAGGCAGAGAGTAGAGCGAGGAGAACAGCGCGTACTGCGTGGCGGTGAAGCCGACGCCGGTGAGCGAGGACATGTAGGCGATGAGGCAGGTGCCGGCGTAGGCCGAGACGATGTTGTCAATGCCGATGGCGAGGATCAGGGCCGACATCTGCGGGCCCTGGACCGCCAGCCAACCGAAGATGGTGTTGGTGATCGGCAGGGCGAAGGCCCCGACGAGTAGCGGCCGGATGACGCCGAAGCGGGCGATCGCCACCCCGCCGACGAACACCCCGGTCATCGAGGCGATGAGGCCGAAGCCTTTCCGCACCTCGGCGATGTTGTCGAGGCTGAAGCCGAGGTCGATGTAGAAGGCGTTCATGACGTTGAGCACGAAGTCGCTGAGCCGGTAGACACAGATCAGGGCCAGGATCAGCAGGGCCCGCTTTCCGAACCGTTCGAAGAAGTCGACCAGCGGGTCACCGAGCGCGTGAGAAAGATAGACGCCCGGCCGGGTCTTCACGCCCGGGATCGGCCTGGCGGCGACCGCCAGCACGGCGAATCCGAGGATGATCGAAGCCAGCTGCAGCCAGATGCCGTTGGGCTTGGCCGTCCAGGCCGTGCTGAGCGCCGCGCCCGCGCCGCCGGCGCCCACAAGATTGAGTCCGCCGGCCAGCAAGTCCGCCCGCGCGCCGAGGCCCGAGCCGAGCAGCGCCACCGCGAAAAGCAGGACGATCGAGCGTCCGATCCACTCGAGAACATCTCGCGCCGGCGCGGCCGCCACCCCGCCGAGAGGAATGGGCGGGACTTCGCGGTCCTTCTCCTTCGGCGCCAGCAGGACGGCGAGGCTGGCTACGCCCATGAGCGCGGCCATGCTCACGTAGGCGACGTGCCAGCCGACGCGCTGGGCGATGAACAGCGGCGCCGCGCCGGCGATGAGGTTGGCGATGCGGTAGCCCCACTGGTAGGCGGCGGCCATGGCGCCCTGGCGCGAGGCGTCGGCCGCCTCGATCCGCCAGGCGTCGACGACGATGTCCTGGGTCGCCGAGGCGAAGCCGGTGAACACCGCCCACGGCGCCATATAGGTCAACCCATGCGCGGGGTCGCCGGCCGAGACCAGGAGCAGACCGACGACCACGGCCGCCTGTGAGGCGAGCATCCAGGCGCGGCGCCGGCCGAGCCATCGCGTCAATCCGGGGATGGCCTGGCGGTCGACCAGCGGGGCCCAGATGAACTTGAACGAGTAGGGGAGGGTGGCGAGGCTGAAGAGCGAAATCGCCGACAGCGAGAGGCCCGCCGTCCGCAGCCAGGCCGACATGGTGTCGAAGATCAGCGAGTTGGGGAGGCCCGAGCCGAAGCCGAGGCCGAGCATGATCAGCACTGTCCGTTCGGCGTAGACGCGGAAGGCGCCGCCGAAGCTGCGCGGGCGCCTCGCCTCCGGGACGCCGCCCGTCATTCCCGTCGGTCTCTCGCGGTCATCCGGCGGACACTGAAGCGCGTCGGGCGCGCCGTCCAGAAGCCCGCGAGGCCGCGCCGAGACACGCCGCTGATATGTCTAGACATGAATCTCGCCCCTCGGCCGGGCCCGGTCCCTGGGTCGCAGCCACCCGGGCCGCAGAGGCGAATTCATGCGCTCGAATGGTGCTGCATCTGTGCTGCATTGTGGTCGCGTTTAGGTGGCGACGGCGGCGAGTCGAGCGCCAATAGGGTCTCTACTTCGGTCAATATCATCTCTATATTTGTGTGTAAGCCGGCTCAACCGCGGTAAAAGTCGCCATCTCGGCGGCGCTTTGGTCGTCTAGTCAGATCGTTTCACGTGAAACGGCCCGCTGGTTACTTGGCGCTCTCGCGGCCAAATCATTTACGCCGCAGGGCTGCCGCAACCAGTTCAAGGCGATCATTGCCAAAATACATATCGGCGCCGTCGATGAACATGGTCGGTGAGCCAAAGCCGCCGCGAGCGATCAACTCGTCGGTGTTGCCGCGCAGCGTCGCCTTGATCTCCGGCGCGCCGGCGCTGGCCAGGAGGTCGTCGCCAAGCCCTACGCGGGCGGCGATGCGGGTCAGCACCTCATCTTGGGAGATGTCGAGGTCGTCGCCCCAATAGGCGCGGAACACGGCGCGGGCGAACGACGGCAGCTTGCCCTCCAGGTCGGCGACCAGGCAGGCGCGCATGGCCTTGACGCTGTTGACCGGAAACACCGAAGGCGGAAATTTGATGGCGAGGCCGGCGAGCCGCGCCCAGTCCTGCATGTCCTTGAACATGTAGGCGGCCTTGGCCGGCACGGGCGTGGCGCGCGACTGGTAGACGCTGGGATTGATCGTGTTGAACACGCCGCCGACCAGGAACGGCCGCCAGACGATCTCGGCCCCATGGTCGGCCGCGAGCGGCTGGATGTTTTCGAAGGCGAGGTAGGTCCACGGGCTCGAGCAGTCGAAAAAGAACTCGATCCGCGCCGAATTGCTCGTCATTCCTGGCCCCCTCCTGGCTTGCTCCGGCCAAGGTCCAGTCCTAATCACGCGCCCATGACTCAGGAGGCGCCCGAGATTGTGGCCCGGCGGTCTGCCGGGGCCATGTACACCCTCCTGTCGGTGATGTTCATCAACATCCTGGGCTTCGGCATCATCGTGCCGCTCCTACCGTTCTATGGCGCTTCGTTTCACGCCGCCGGCTGGCAGATCGGGCTGATCTTCTCGGCCTACTCCATGGGGACGTTCGTCAGCGAGCCGTTCTGGGGGCGACTGTCCGACCGCGTCGGCCGCAAGCCGATCCTGTTCTCCACTCTCGTCGCCAATTGCGCCTGCTATGGCCTGCTGGCCTTCGCGCCGAACATCTGGGTCGCCTTCCTCATCCGGCTCGCCGGCGGCATGGCGGCCGGCAACGGCTCGGTGGTGCAAGGCTACATCGCCGACGTGACCCCGCCTGAATTGATCGCCGGCCGCATGGCGCGGCTTGGCGCGGCCTACAACATCGGCTTCATCCTGGGGCCGTTTGTCGGCGGAGTGCTGGCCAAGCCGTCGGCCGGCACGATCGGATTCCACATCCCCCTGCTGGTCACCTCGGCCCTCGCCGCCTGCTCGGCGATCGGGATTTTGCTCTTCGTCCGGGAGAGTCGACGGCCACGCAAGGCGGTCGGCGAGCCGCTCAGCCCCTGGGCTGCGGCCGGAGTCATCGCGCGCCATCCACTGATGGGGCCGGTCGTGCTGCTGACCTTTATGGTCGGTTTCGCGTTCAATGGCATCGAATCGGTGTTCGGCCTGTGGGCGCACCAACGGTTCGCCTGGCAGCCAAGCCAGGTGGGGATCTGCTTCGGTATCTCCGGCCTTGTCGCTTCGCCCACCCAGTTTCTGCTCACCGGGACCCTTTCCCGCCGTTACGGCGAGGCGCGGATGCTCGCCGTCGGGATGGCCGGCACCGTCCTGGCCATGGCGCTGCAGCCGTTCGGCAATGGCGGCTGGGAGACCTATGGTTTGATGGCGATGACGGCGCTGTGTTCCTCTGTGGCGTTCCCAAATGCGGGGGCGCTGCTCTCGCGCGTGGTCGGCGAAAATGACCGCGGCCAGATTCTGGGCTTCAACAATGCCGCTGGGGCCCTGTCCCGCGTTCTTGGCCCGCAGGCGGCCAACCTGGCGTTCGGCCTGACCGTGAACGGCCCCTACTTCCTAGGGGCGGCGATCGTGGCCCCGGCGATTCTGCTGGCGTTGGCCGCAGGTCGGGCGGCCCGACGGGCGGCCTGATGGCGGATCACGCCTTCGTTGTGCCCGCCTATGGCGATTCACCCTTCCTGCCGGCCTGCCTGGCGTCGCTGACCGGTCAGACCCTCGTGTCCCGGGTCGTCGTGACGACTTCGACGCCCTCGACCTTCATCGCGGAGCGCGCCGTGGCGGCCGGCGCGCCGGTGATCGTCAACCCCGAGCGGGCGGGGATCGCCGCCGACTGGAACTTCGCCCTGGCGGCAACCGACGCCCGCTACGTCACGCTGGCGCACCAGGACGACGTCTATTTCCCGGCGTTCCTCACAGAGAGCCTCGAGCTGCTGGCCGGAAACGCGCGCGCCGCCCTGTCCTTTACCGGTTACGTCGAAATCGACGACCACGGCGTAGCCACCCGCTCGAAGATCAGCTTCGTCAAGCACGCCCAGGAGCGGCTCGCGCTCGGCGCGGCGAGAGAGCCCTCGCCCGGGCGCCTGCGGGCCTTCCTGTCGTTCGGCAACCCCTTACCCTGTTCGTCCGTGACCTTCGATCGCGACCGCTTGGCCGGCTTCGTCTTTTCGGACGCTTTCCGTTCCAACCTCGACTGGGACGCCTGGCTCAACCTTGCCGAGGCGGGCGTGGTTTTCGCCCGCACGCCGCACCGGCTCGTCGGCCGCCGGCACAACCCGCTCACGGCTACGTCGACTCTGATCCGCGAGGGCGTGCGGGCCCGCGAGGACCTGGCGATCTTCCGGCGGCTGTGGCCGCGGCCGCTGGCCGATCTCATCGCCTTCGCCTACAGAGCCGGCTACTAGTCTTGTACGAAGAGCGCGGAGTCGTCTTGTCCGAACCCGGTGGATCCGGCGCGGCCGATCAGGTCGGCGTGTCCTTCGTCATGCCCTGCCTCAATGAAACCCTGTCGCTTCCCGCCTGCATCGCGGCCATTCGCGATGCGGAGGCGGTCATCGCGACGCGATTCGGCCTCGTCTGCGAGATCGTCGTCGCGGACAACGGCAGCACCGACGGCAGCCAGGCCCTTGCCGAAAGCCTCGGGGCTCGGGTCGCGCAGGTGACCGAGAAAGGCTACGGCGCCGCATTGATCGGCGGCTTCCGCGCCGCTCGAGGCCGCTTCCTGGTGATGGGCGACGCCGACGGCAGCTACAATTTCCGCGAAGCGCCCGAGATGGTCGGGGCGCTGCTCGAGGGCGCCGACCTGTGCATGGGGTCGCGCTTCAAGGGCGGCATCGCGCCCGGCGCCATGCCGTGGAAGAACCGCTACATCGGCAATCCCCTACTGACCGGCATTCTCAATCTGTTGTTTCGCGCTGGGGTCAGCGACGCCCACTGCGGCCTGCGCGCCCTGACGGCGGATTGCTTCGATCGACTTGCCCTCACCGGGACGGGCATGGAATTCGCCAGCGAGATGATCATCAAGGCCGCGTTGAAGGGCGAGCGAATCGTCGAGCGACCGGCCACCCTCTCCCCGGACCTCAGGGATCGTCCGCCGCACCTGCGACCCTGGCGCGACGGCTGGCGGCACCTGCGCTACCTCTTCATGCTCAGTCCCGCCTGGCTCTTCGCCTTGCCAGGGGCCATTTTCGCCGCGGTGGGGGCCTTCATCCTGGCGGCCTCCGGCGTCCATTTCATCGTGGCGCGGCGCGAACCGTTCTTCTTCGGCAACTACTGGGACGTGCTCGCCGGGGCGCTGGTGTCGATGGGGCACATCGCCCTCGTCCTGGCGCTTGCCAGTCACCTGCACGGCGTTCGCGCCGGCTATCGCCACGCGCCGCCGCTGTTCGCGTCCCTGGCCCGCTGGCTCACCCTCGAGAGCATGATCGTCATCGGACTCGTCCTCGCCGGCTTCGGCGCGGCCGATTTGGCGGGCGTCTATGTCGCCTGGAACAGCGGGGTTCTGACGCTCTCCGACTCGATCTTCCCGGTCGTGCTCGGAACCTTGCTGCTCAGCCTGGGGGCCCAGACGATTCTGGGCGGATTCCTGCTTGCCATCATCGGCGGCAACGAATCGCGGTTCATCCCGGCCGGCGGCGACGGATGACGCGGGCGACGCGGCTCCGTGGCTGAGCTCGCCACGCCGGACGGGGCGCTGGTCAAGGGCATGGGCCGCACCTTGGTGTACGGCTTCGCCGCCCATTTCACCGTCGCTTTGGTCAATGTGCTGGCCACGCCCTTTCTGCTGCGGCTGCTGGGCGAGGAGGCCTATGGCCTGGTGGCCTTCTTCAGCATGTTGCAGGCCTGGGTCCTGCTGTTCGATTTCGGCGTCTCGCCGGCCCTGGCGCGACAGCTCTCGCACTATCGGGTCGGCGCGCTTTCGGCCGATGAGGCGGCGCGATTGTTCGCGGCCGCCGAGATTATCTTCGTCGGCGTCGGCCTGGTGGCGGGCGCCGCGCTGATGCTCAGCGCGCCCTGGGTCGGCGCTCATTGGCTGCGCCGCGCCAGCCTCTCGGCGGTCGAGCTCAACGGATCGCTGCGTCTGATCGCCGTCCTGCTCGTCTGCCGCTGGCTCTGCGGTCTCTATCAGGCCGCGCTGGTGGGGCTCGAGCGGCAGACCCAGTCCAACTGCGTCCTCGCCGCCTCGGTGGTCGTGCGCTACGCGGTCGCGGTCGCCACCCTGCAATTGGCGTCGCCGCACCCGACAACGTTCTTCGCCATCCAGGCGGCTTTCACTTTGGCCGAGGCGATCACCTGCCGCCTGCTGTTGATCCGAGCCTTGCCGCTGAAGCCCGCCGGCGCGAGCCCGGGCTGGCGGCTGCTGGCGGCGGAGCGACGCTTCGCCCTCGGTCTCGCCCTGGCGGCGGCGGCGGCGACGCTGATCGGGCAGGTCGACAAGCTGGCCCTGTCGCACGCCCTGTCGCTGCCCGCCTACGGCCTGTTCGGCCTGGTGGCCCAGGTGACCGCCGGCGTCGGCCTCGTGGTTCCCCCGTTCGTGCAGGTTTTCCAGCCGCGGCTCACCGGCCTCCTCGCTCAGGGGCGGCGGGCCGAATTCGTCCATGTCTACCGCGCGGCGGCGGCGCTGATCCTCAGTCTGGCGGCGGCGCTGGCCGGAACCATCGCCGCCCAGCCGGCCTGGGTCATCTGGGCCTGGACAGGCCGGGCCGACGCGGCGGCCCGCCTCGCGCCTGTGCTCACACTCTACGCCTCCGGGGCGGCCATCGCCGCGTTCCTGTTTGCGCCGTTCCTTCTGCAGTACGCCCAGGGTCGGGTGCGATTGCATGTGATCGGCAACGTCGGCTTCGCGGTCGTCTGGGCGCCGGCGGCGGTGTGGGCGGCCTTCACGATCGGCCCGATCGGCACGGGCGCCGTCTGGCTCTGTGGCAACCTGCTTTACCTGATCGCCTGGGCGCCGCTCATCCACGCTCGCTTGCTATCGCCCGAGGAGCGGCGCGGCCTCAACCTGTCGCTGTGGGTGCGTGGCGCGATCCTCGCCGGCCTGCTGGCGGCGACGCGGCTCCTGCCCGTCGGCCCGCTCAGCCGCCTGGAAGCCCTGGCTGCACTCGGGGTCATCAGCCTCACCATAGGCCTCATCGGCGTGGCGCTGTCCTCCGATGCGCGCGCCTTCGTCCGCCACGGGTTCGGCGAGGCGGCGCCGTGAGTCCCAGCGTCGCCGTGCTGCTGTCGACCTTCGACGGGGGTCCGTGGCTTGCAGCTCAGCTGGACAGCCTGGCCGAGCAGGTTGGTGTGGATGTCGACGTGCTGGCGCGCGACGACGGTTCGCGGGACGACACCCGCGAAATTCTCGCCAGATATGCCGACCGCTGGCCTCGCCTCGCCGGCACGACGGCCGGACCCAATCTCGGTCCGGCGATGAGCTTCCTCACGCTTTTGGAAGCCGCGCCGGATGGCTTCGACGGCTACGCCTTCTGCGACCAGGATGACGTCTGGCCGCCGCAAAAGCTGGCCCGCGCCTGCCGTGCATTGGCTGGCGTCGGTGGCCCGGCGCTCTACTGCTCCCAGGTCATGTGCGTCGACGCTGATTTGCGACCGCTCGGCCCCGCCCCG